>ERZ1090860.998-NODE-1001-length-15824-cov-6.422474_pt1 | contig 15824 bp, 15 predicted proteins | sample MGYA00478483_ERZ1090860 | MGnify/ENA primary metagenome ERZ1090860 (study PRJEB33644, sample SAMEA5815741) | chicken gut metagenome | biome: Chicken; feature: Gastrointestinal Tract; material: Caecum | place: Ireland | collected 2019-01-01 | study: A study of the...
CTTAAGATCTTCCCTCCCCCTGCAGAGCAGGGGGTTTATTTTTACTGTGACACAAGAAAAATTCCCTTTCGGCCTCCGCAGCCGGAAAGGGAATCCCTCTTCTGACAAGTTTTATTTTTCCAGATAGGCTCTGTATTCCTCCAGCACCGGCTTCATGGCCTCCGCTCCCGGCGCTCCGTAAGTCGTTCTCTTTTCCACGCAGGTCTTCATGCTGATGGCCTCGTAGATGTCCTCTCCGAAGGCAGGACAGAGTTTCTGATACTCTTCCAGGGGGAGTTCATCCAGAGAACAGTTTTTCTCAATGCACAGCAGCACAAGACGGCCGATCACGCCGTGGGCATCCCGGAAAGGCACGCCCTTACCCACCAGATAGTCGGCGGCGTCTGTGGCGTTGGTAAAGCCGTTTTTGGCGGAAGCTTCCATCACATCCCGGCGGAACTTCATAGTAGACAGCATCCCCTCAAACAGGGCCAGACAGCCCTTCACCGTGTCAATGGCGTCAAAGGCCGGCTCCTTGTCCTCCTGCATATCTTTGTTGTAGGCCAGAGGCAGGCCCTTCATCGTGGTCAGCAGGGACATCAGCGCCCCGTAGACCCGGCCCGTCTTTCCCCGTACCAGTTCCGCGATGTCTGGATTCTTCTTCTGAGGCATAATGGAACTGCCGGTGCTGTAGGCATCATCGATTTCCACAAACCGGTACTCATTGGTATTCCAGACAATGATCTCCTCGCAGAACCGGCTCAGATGCATCATAATGGTGGACAGGGCTGCCAGAAGCTCGATCACGTAGTCCCTGTCGGAGACAGAGTCCATGCTGTTGCGGGTGGCCCCGTAAAAATCCAGAAGCGACGCCGTATACTCCCGGTCCAGCGGATAGGTGGTACCGGCCAGGGCGCCGGCGCCCAGAGGACAGTAATTCATCCGTTCATAAATATCGTGCATCCTTCCTCTGTCCCGGCGGAACATCTCAAAATAAGCTCCCAGATGATGAGCCAGTGTCAGGGGCTGGGCCTTCTGCAGATGGGTAAAGCCCGGCATGTAGGTGTGCAGGTTTTCCTCCATGATCTTCTCGATGGTGACCAGCAGCTTTTTCAAAAGCCCGTCGATCTCTCCGATCTCGTCCCGGACATAGAGCTTCATATCCAGCGCCACCTGATCATTGCGGCTGCGCCCGGTGTGCAGCTTCTTTCCCACATCCCCGATGCGGTCAATGAGATTTGCCTCCACAAAGCTGTGGATATCCTCATACTCTTCGGTGATGGGCAGCTTTCCGCTCTCCACATCTTCCAGGATCCCCTTCAGGCCTTCCTTGATCCGGCGCCCTTCCTCTTCTGTCAGGATTCCCTGCTTTGCCAGCATCTTTACATGGGCCAGGCTGCCCCGGATATCCTGCCGGTAAAGCTTCCGGTCAAAAGTAATGGACGCGTTGAAATTGTAGACCAGTTTGTCTGTCTCCTTGGTGAATCTTCCTCCCCAAAGCTGTGCCATATGATTTCCTCTCTTTCCTTTCGTTCTATCTTTCCCGGGCAGCTGCCCGCTGTTCTCTCTCCCTGGCCTCTTTCTTTGAAAAGACGCAGCCGCAGTAATTCTGGCGGTACAGACCGTACTCCGCCGACAGTTCGATGGAGCGCTTGTAGCCGTCCCGCTTTTTAAAATCCGAAACCAGGTAGGGAACCTGAAGCTCCTCTCCCAGACGGATCCCGATCTCATTGAGTTTTTCCGCGTTTTTCAGAGGACTTATAGAAAGGGTTGTTGTGAAATAATCACAGTGAAGCTCCGCCGCTTTCTTCCCCGCCTCCCGGAGACGCAGCTCATAGCAGCGGAAACAGCGCTCCCCTCCCTCGGGAATCTCTTCTGTTCCCCGGACAGTCTCATAGAACCGGCCGCTGTCAAAAACCCCCTCCGCGAAATCCACCGGATGTTCCAGAGGCATCCGGCTGATCAGCAGCTTCTGTTCCTCTGCCCGGTGGCGGTACTCCTCCTCAGGGTAAATATTGGGATTATAATAAAAAACAGTGATCCGGAAATACCTGGACAGATATTCCAGCACATAGCTGCTGCAGGGAGCGCAGCAGCTGTGGAGCAGAAGGGAGGGCGTTTTTCCCTCCCGGGAAATTCTCTCCAGGATCCCGTCCAGTTCTTTCTGATAATTTCGTTTCATTCCTCTTCCTTCCTGCGCCCGAAATAAAAGTGGCCGATGATGGTCAGGAGCGCGCAGAAAAACAGCTCCGCGTAATAGCTGATCCCCCGGCTTAAGATCATGCCCGGCAGTACCAGGGCCGCGCCGAATACCGGTTTAAAAATCCGCAGAAAAATACTCTCGCTGGCTCCCATGCCCCCCGGCAGCGGCAGCATGTCCGCCGAGACGGAGATTGCGGCCTGCAGGACCATGATCGTCCATATAGAAGATCCCGTAAGATCAAAAGCCCGGAATACAAACCAGGTGGAGGCGAACAGCACGAATCTCTGCACCACCGAAAGCAGGAAGACCAGGATCATCACCGGGATATGGTCTTTAAAAAAGGACGCCGTCGCCTTGTAGCGGTCCATGGCATTGGAAAGCTTTTCGGCCCGTCCTTCCCTGTGCTTCATAAAATGCTTTTTTTCCAGCCATCCAAGCCCCTTGACCACTCCCTTTTTCGCCAGAGTGGGATGGAAAATGAACAGGATCAGCAGAAAGCAGAAACCGCTGTTCAGGAACAGGCCCACCCCGAAGATAGGCAGAATCCCGTGAAAATACTGTCCCAGGATTCCCTGGCCGAAAAAGATCAGGGCAAATCCCACCGCCACCAGCACCATCTTGTACATCAAAGTGATCAGCAGCATGACCAGGGAAGACACCGGAATGGGGATCTTTTCCTTTTTCATATAGTAGATCTGCATGGGAGGCCCGCCTCCCGCAAAGGGAGTGATATTGCCGAAAAAATATCCGATACCGGAAAACAAAAAGCATTTTCCGTATCCTGCCTGCTGCCGGATCCTTCCCATCATAATGCGGATGATCAGCGCGCCGAGAGCGATAAACACCAGCACGCAGAGCACCGCGCCCAGCAGCCATTTTCCGTCAGCATCCGCTACTGTCCGGATCAGATCGCTCAAACTCTCTCCTCTGAACACTCCCGCCAGCGTCAAAAGAAACACAACAGCCAGGAAGATCAGATTTATAATTCTCTTCTTTTTGTCTCTCAAAGCTTCTCCGCCCTTCAGCCGGGGCCGGGGGCCCCCTATAGTCCATTCCCTATACTACCACAAAAAACAGAGCCGGTAAAGCAGGCAATTGCTGACAGAGCGCACGCCGGATTCTTTCTGACATACTATAGTATATCAGATGAATCCTGAATCTAATGCGCAGGAGGTTTTTTATGGAATTACTGAAACTTGAACATGTCTTCTTGTCTTACCATACGCCGGGAGGTGAAACCCCCGTTTTAAATGATATCAGCTTTTCCCTGGAGCAGGGGACTTTTACTGCCATCGTAGGCCCCAGCGGCTGCGGAAAAAGCACGATCCTGAATCTGATTTCCGGCCTGATCCGCCCTGAATCGGGACAGATATTTATAGAAGGAAAATCCCTGGAGGAATCCGGGCTGAACATCGGCTACATGCTGCAGAAAGACCATCTGTTTGAATGGCGCACCGTCCGGAGCAATGTTCTGCTGGGCCTGGAGATCCAGCACAAAACCGCGCCGGAAAATCTGGCCCGGGCAGACCGCCTTCTGGAAGCCTACGGCCTGGCCCCTTTCCGGAACGCGAGACCCTCCCAGCTCTCCGGGGGCATGCGCCAGAGAGCGGCGCTGATCCGGACGCTGGCTCTGGATCCGGCCCTTTTGCTGCTGGATGAACCCTTTTCCGCTCTGGACTATCAGACCCGCCTGAACGTGGCGGACGATATCGGCCAGATCATCCGCAGAGAAAAAAAGACCGCTCTTCTGGTAACCCATGATATCTCCGAGGCTGTCAGCATGGCCGATCAGGTTATCATCCTCTCCCGCCGGCCTGCCAGAATCCGGCGCAGTGTGCCCATTGTCTTCTCTATGTCCGACAGAACGCCCATGGCTTCCCGGGAAGCTCCGGAATTTAAGCAGTATTTTAATCTGATCTGGAAGGAGCTGAACAGCCATGAGGGAGACTGAAGCCCAAAAACAATATCTGAAAAAAATCCGAAACCGCCGGCGCCAGGTGGCTGTCCTGCGGCTTTCTCTGTTTATCGGCTTTCTGATCCTCTGGGAGGCGGCAGCCAGGCTCGGCTGGATCGATTCCTTTATTTTCAGCAGCCCGCGGGAGATCGGTTCCACCTTCGTCAGGATGCTGAAGGAGCAGGCCCTGCTCTCCCATATCGGCATCACGCTGGCCGAAACGCTCCTGAGTTTTCTGCTGGTCCTGGTGATCTCTGTGGCCGCGGCGGTGCTGCTCTGGCTTTTCCCTCGGTTCGCGGAAGTTTCCGAGCCGTATATGGTGGTGCTCAACAGCCTGCCAAAATCCGCCCTGGCCCCTCTCCTGATCGTTTGGCTGGGCGCCAATATGCGGACTATCATCGTGGCCGGTATGTCTGTGGCGCTTTTTGGCTCCATCATGAATCTCTACACCGGGTTCCGGGAAACTGATCCCGATATGCTGAAACTGATCCGCACTCTGGGCGGGAAAAAGGCAGCCTGCCTTTCCAAGGTTGTTCTGCCCGCTTCCGTTCCCTACCTGATCAGCACTTTTAAGGTCAACATCGGCCTCTGTCTGGTGGGAGTCGTGATCGGCGAATTCATCGGCGCAAGAAAAGGCCTGGGATACCTGATCATCTACGGCTCCCAGGTCTTTAAACTCAACATGGTAATTCTTTCGATCGTAATCCTCTGTCTCATCGCGACAGCTCTCTACGCCCTGCTGGGGCTTCTGGAAAAGCATTACCTGAAGCGGCGCAGGGGGTGACATTCCTGTCCATACTGCCGGAGCGAAATCCCTCCAGATCCAGCGTGATATAGCTGAATCCCAGCTTTTTCAGGATCTGGAGGATTTTTTCCGCCTTTTCGGCCGCCTGGATTATCTCCCCTTTTTCCACCTCCAGCCGCAGGATTTCCCCGTGAAGTCTGGCCCGGACCTGAGAAAATCCCAGTTCTTTTAAGGCGTTCTCCGCCTGGTCCAGCCGCTTCAGCACTTCCCGGTCCAGCCTGGCTCCGTAGGGAAGGCGGGTGGCCATACAGGGGGAGGCGGGACGCCTGGCCGTGGGAATGCCCAGTTCTCCTGCATATCTGCGCACTTCTTCCTTTGTAAAACCTGTATCCGCCAGAGGACTCACGATTTTCAGTTCCCGGACGGCTCTCAGTCCCGGACGGTATTCTCCCAGATCATCCGCGTTGCTGCCCTCGATCACTGTTTCCGCGCCCAGGGCCGCCGCTTCTTTTAAAGCTTTCTGAAAAAGCAGCTTCTTGCAGAGATAGCAGCGGTCCGGAGGATTGTTCCGGATCTCCGGCAGTTCCGCCAGTTCGTCCACCTGGATCACCCGATGGAAGGCTCCGGCCTTTCCGGCGGTTGTTTTCGCCGTCTCTATATCTCCCCGGGGATGCAGGCAGGTGTCAAAGGTCAGGGCGTACACGCTGGTGCCTTTCTCTCTGGCCGCGCCGACAGCCAGGTACAAAAGGAGGGAGCTGTCCGCTCCCCCTGAAAATGCCAGGCACAGGTTCCTTTCAGCCAGTTTTCTCATCCGTTCCAAAAGCCGTTCCTTTTTCTGTTCCCACAGAATCCTGCTCTCGTCTGTCATTCGGTCCCGTCCCTCTTATTTTACAGTCACCAGTTCATAGTCCATTGTGCCAAGGCCGATCTTCTCCGCATGTTCCAGGCAGGACCGCCAATTTGTATCCGGGGATACGGCATGGAAATAGTCTCCGCCCTCCCCATGGTCCCCGGCCTCTCCCAGCAGGCTGTCCGCGATGACCGGCTGGGCGTTCACCGCATCCGCGCAGGCTTTGTCCAGCGCTACCGGATCAAAGGAGGCAAACATTCCCACATCCGGGACAATGGGGGCGTCATTCTCCGCATGGCAGTCACAGAACGGCGATACATCCACCACTAAACTGATGTGGAAGCAGGGCCGTCCGTCCACCACCGCCTTGGCGTACTCGGCGATCTTGCGGTTCATGATATCGTTGGATTCGTCATAGGGCGGCACAACGGCATCCTGATGGCAGACGCCGATGCAGCGCCCGCATCCCACACATTTGTCATGATCGATGGAAGCCTTTTTCCGGTCCAGAGTGATGGCGTCCTGGGCGCAGATTTTCGCGCACATGCCGCAGCCGATGCACCGCTCCTGATTTACATGCGGCTTTCCGTCGCAGTGCATCTCCATCTTGCCTGCCCGGGAACCGCAGCCCATGCCGAGATTTTTCAGCGCTCCTCCGAAACCGGCATTTTCATGTCCTTTAAAATGGCTGAGGCTGATCAGGATATCCGCATCCATGATGGCCCGCCCGATCTTGGCGTTTTTTACGTATTCTCCGCCTTCCACCGGCACTTCCACATCGTCCGTTCCTTTAAGGCCGTCCGCGATCAGGATATGACAGCCTGTAGAAAATGGAGAAAATCCGTTGATATAGGCAGCCTCTATGTGTTCCAGGGCATTTTTTCTGCTTCCCACATACAGCGTATTGCAGTCTGTGAGGAAGGGCTTTCCGCCCAGAGATTTTACAGTCTCCACCACTGTTCTGGCATAGTTCGGCCGCAGGTAGGCCAGATTGCCCAGCTCCCCGAAATGCATCTTGATGGCCGTAAATTTATTCTGAAAATCGATTTCCCCTATTCCGGCTTTTTTTATCAGCTTTTCCAGTTTCTGGGGAAGATTGACCGAGGTCCCCGTCCTCATATCGGTAAAATAAACTTTTGATTTTCCCATATTTTATTCTCCCTGAAGCGGATTACAGATTTGCCCGCAGCTGTCTCGGCCGGTATCCCGCCTGCTCCAGCGAGCGGATGATCTGCATTTTGTGCGCGGTTCCAAAAGCTTCCAGCGTGATCTTCAGTTCCACTGCGGCGTTGCGGTTTGTGCTGTAGAACTGATTATGCTCCAGCTTAATGACATTGCCCTGCTCCTTGGCGATCACGCCGGAGACTCTGCTGAGTTCGCCGGGCTTGTCCGGAAGCAGCACAGAAATCGTAAAGATCCTGTCTCTTGCGATCAGTCCGTTCTGCACCACAGAAGACATGGTGATCACATCCATATTGCCGCCGCTTAAAATAGAAACGACCTTCTTTCCCTTTACATCCAGATGCTTTAAGGCCGCCACGGTCAGCAGGCCTGAATTTTCCACGATCATCTTATGGTTCTCTACCATATCCAGGAAAGACACCACCAGTTCATCGTCTTCCACTGTCAGGATCCCGTCCAGATTTTTCTGGAGATAGGGGAAGATTTTCTCCCCGGGCCGCTTCACCGCCGTGCCATCGGCGATCGTGTTGACACTGGGCAGGGCAGTCACCTCTCCTTTTTCCAGAGATACCTGCATACAGTTTGCCCCTGCCGGCTCCACGCCGATCACCTTGATATTGGGATTCAGCAGCTTTGCCAGAGTGGAAACACCGGTAGCCAGGCCGCCGCCGCCGATGGGCACCAGAATATAATCCACCAGCGGAAGATCCTTTACGATCTCCATGGCGATGGTTCCCTGTCCGGTAGCCACAGTCAGGTCGTCAAAAGGATGGATAAACGTGTAGCCTTTCTCCTCTGCCAGTTCCAGGGCTTTCTCGCAGGCCTCATCGTACACATCCCCGTACAGCACCACTTCCGCCCCGTAGCTTTTCGTTCTCTCTACCTTGATCAGAGGAGTGGTGGTGGGCATAACGATGACCGCTTTTACACCGAAGGCTTTCGCCGCGTAGGCCACGCCCTGGGCATGGTTTCCCGCGGAAGCGGTGATCAGTCCCTTTTCTCTCTCCTCCGGGCTGAGGGTGCTGATCTTGTAATAAGCTCCCCGGATCTTGTAGGCCCCTGTCACCTGCATATTCTCCGGTTTCAGGTACACTTTGTTTCCTGTCTGATGGCTGAAGTATTCGCTGTAGACCAGCGAGGTTTCCTGGGTTACTTTTTTTACGATTTCCGATGCTTCCTCGAATTTATCCAATGTCAGCATTTTTTTGTCCTTCTTTCTTTTCTGTCTGCCGCTTTCCGGCGGCGCGCCGTCAGTTCTCATCTGTTCCCACATGAAACAGAGCGTTTACAAACTGATCCGGATCAAATTTCTGCAGGTCGTCGATTGTCTCGCCTACGCCGATATATTTGACCGGAATGTCCAGTTCCGACTGGATCGCCACCGCAATGCCGCCTTTGGCTGTGCCGTCCAGCTTGGTGAGGATAATGCCCGTCACATTGGCAGCCTCTTTAAACTGTCTTGCCTGGGCCAGCGCGTTCTGTCCCGTAGTTCCGTCCAGAACTACCAGGGTTTCCAGATACGCCTGGGGATATTCTTTTTCCAGGATCCGGTAAATTTTCTTCAGTTCCTCCATCAGATTCTTTTTATTGTGGAGGCGTCCCGCCGTATCGCACAGCAGTACATCGGCGTTTCTGGCCTTGGCGGCCGCCACCGCGTCATAGACAACCGAAGCCGGATCCGCCCCAGGCTGTCCTCCGATGATCTCCACGCCCGCCCGGCGGGCCCACTCGGTCAGCTGCTCTCCCGCCGCGGCCCGAAAGGTATCTGCCGCCGCCAGGATTACTTTTTTTCCCTGCTCTTTCAGCTTTCCCGCCAGTTTGCCTACGGAGGTAGTCTTTCCGACTCCATTGACGCCGATGACCAGGACCACAGACTTGCGGTTTTCAAATTCATAGGCAGTCTCTCCCACCGCCATCTGCTTTTTGATGCTGTCGATCAGAAGCTGTTTGCACTCCGCCGGTTCTTTGATGCGCTTTTCCGCCACCTCCGCCTTCAGATTGGAAATGATCTTTGAGGTGGTGTTGATCCCGATGTCGCCCATGACCAGGATCTCCTCGATTTCTTCGTAGAAATCGTCATCGATACTGGAAAATCCGCTGAAGATCGAGTCGATCCCGGAGACAATACTGTCTCTGGTCTTGCTCAGTCCCCGGACCAGGCGCCGGAAAAACCCTACTTTTTCTTCTCCCATGCCTCTATTCCTCCTGCTATTTATCCAACTGGCCTTCGATGAGGTTTACCGAAACCAGCGTTGAGACACCCTTTTCCTGCATTGTGATGCCGTACAAACGGTCTGCCGCCGTCATGGTTCCCCGTCTATGAGTTATAATAATAAATTGCGTATTCTTTGTCAACTTGTGGAGATACCGGGCAAAACGGGTTACATTGGAGTCATCCAGCGCCGCCTCGATCTCGTCCAGAAGACAGAACGGCGACGGCTTCAGATTCTGGATGGCAAACAAAAGGGCAATGGCTGTCAGAGCCTTCTCTCCTCCGGAGAGCTGCATCATGTTCTGCAGTTTTTTGCCCGGAGGCTGTGAGATGATCCGGATGCCGGCTTCCAGGATATCCTCGTCCTCCTGGAGTTCCAGGGCCCCTCTGCCGCCGCCGAACAGCTGCTTAAAGGCCTTGTCAAATTCCGACTGGATCTCGGAGAATTTTTCCGCGAACTGCTTCCTCATGCCCTGATCCAGCTCTTCCACGATCCCCCGGAGGGTATCCGCAGCTTTTACCAGATCCTCATGCTGGGCGGATAAGAAGGCGTGGCGCTCTGAAACCTCCTTAAATTCCTCCACTGCGTTGACATTTACATCGCCCAGACCCCGGATCTCATTTCGGACGCCGGAAATGCTTTTCCGTATGGAGGCCCGGTCCTGCATCTCCTCTCTGGCAAACAGCGGAGCCTGGTCCGGCGTGGTCTCATATTCTTCCCACAGATAGGAAATCTGATTATCCCGGTTTTCTTCCAGCTTTTCCAGCTGAGTTCCCAGGCGGAAGCACTCTTTGTCCATACGGCCCCGGTGCTCCTGGAGCTCGTCTCTCTTTTTGAAAAAGGCCTGATGGCTCCGGCTGAGTTCTTCTCTTTTCTCCAGAAACTTTTCTGTCTCCTGCTCTTCCCCGGCCATGGCCTCCCCGGCGGCCTCTATCGTCTTTTGGATTTCCAGGATATCCTGCTGTTTTTTCCCGCTGTCCTGCTCCTCAGCGGCAAGACTTTCTTCCAGCTGCCGCTTTTCGTCCAGAAGCCGCCGCGCCTCCTGATCCGCGCTCTTTAGATTTTCTTCCAGGAAACCGCATTTCTGCGTTACTTCCGAGTAGCGCAGCCTGGTTTTTTCCGCTGTCTCCGAAAGTTTTTGTTCTTCCTCCCGCAAAAGTCCCAGACTCCAGGCGGCTTCCTGGGCCTCCGCCTGCAGTTCTTCCTCCCTGGTTTTGGAACCTTCCAGTTCCTGCTGGATCTCTTTGCGGTTTTCTCCGATCTCAGCGATCTGCTTTTCAATCTCCCGGCTTTCCGTGGTCAGGCTCTGGTAGTCTGTCCTCAGACTTTCCGCCCGCTGGGACACCGCTTTCCAGCTGACATTTACCGTATTCTGTTTCAGATTCAGCGTCTGCAGCTGTTCCCCCAGGCGGTTCTGCTCTTCCCTTAAAGTGTTTCTTTCCTGCCGGTGTTTCTCGATCTGGGCCTGCATGGCTTCCATTTCCTTTTTCAGCACCCGGACGCTGGATTCCAGATCCTCGATCTCTCTTCTCCGGCCCAGAAGATTGCTGCTGCTGCGGAAAGATCCTCCGGTCATGGAGCCCCCCGGGCTTAAAAGTTCTCCCTCCAGCGTTACCATACGCAGGCTGTGGCGGTATTTCCGCCCGATGCTGATGGCGTGGTCAATGGTATCCACAACCAGAGTCTTTCCCAACAGCCGCCCTGCCAGATTCCGGTAGATCGCGTCACAGGTCACCAGTTCCGAGGCTGTTCCCAATACCCCCGGCTCATCCAGAGCCGGGCCGCTTATCTTCCCCTGTTCCCGGTTCATGCTGGTCAGGGGCAGAAAAGTCGCCCGGCCGTAACGGCCTCTTTTCAGATATTCGATGAGATACTTCGCCGTACTTTCATTGTCGGTGACAATATTCTGCAGACTTCCTCCCAGGGCCGTCTCGATGGCTGTCTCATATTTCTTTTCCGTTTTGAACAGATCGGCCACTACTCCGTGGATCCCGGGATTCTGATCCTTCATCTCCATGATTTTCCGGATGCTGTTTCCGTATCCCTCATAGCGCTCTGTAATGTTTTTCAGAGACTCCAGACGGGAAGATTCCCGATGATACGCAGTCTGTCCGATATCCATCTGCCGGCTCTTTTCACTGATCTGCGCCTGCAGCTTTCCGATGCGGTCCTGGTTCTCATCCATACGGCTCTTTACTGCCGCGATGTCTTCTTCCAGCTTCTTCCGGTTCCGGTCCAGCTCCGCCAGTTCTTCCTCTTCCTGGTTCTGGCCGCTTTTTAAATTCAGGAGCTTCCCGGCTAATTCCGACCTGCGGATCCCGATCTGCTCCAGCATAGCGTCATAGCGCTGGATCTTTCCCTTGACAGAAGAGCGGTGGTTCAGAAGAGCGATCATCTCGCCTCTGGCCTCCTCGCCTCTGCGCTCCTGCTCTTCTATCTTCTTTTTTGCCAGAAAGAGGGCCTGCTCCTGCTCCTGCTTTTCCTCCATGGCCGCCTGGAGAGTACGCTCCAGTTCTTCCCGCTGCTTCCGGTATCCGGAGGCGCTTTCTTCTTTTCGCCGGATTTCCTCCTCCACCGCTTCAATCCGCTGGCTGAAATGCTCCCTGTTTTTTCTGGAACTGTTGATCTGTTCCTCAAGGAGACTGATCTGTCCCTCCAGCTGCTGTTTTCTGAGGGCGCTTTTTGAAGCCTGCTCCCGGAGCTCCTGGATCTTCTCATCCAGCCCGGAAAGCTGCGCCTCGATCGCCTCATATTCCTGTTTTGTCCGTTCAAAGGCTTCCTGCGTATCTCTGAGTTCTTCCTCCGCCGCCTCTTTTTTTTCCTTGGTCTCCGCTATCTGCTGTTCTGTATGGCGGGATTCCAGCAAAAAAAGATTCATATCCAGGATTTTCAGTTCTTCGCGCTTTTTCAGATAGATCCTGGCTTTCTCCGACTGGCGTTCCAGCGGCTTCAGCTGTCTGGTAAGTTCAGACAGAATGTCCGTGACGCGCACCAGGTTCTGCTGCTCCTCATCCAGCTTTTTTAAAGTGGCGGCTTTTCTCCGCTTAAATTTTACGATCCCCGCCGCCTCATCAAACAGTTCCCGGCGCTCCTCCGGCTTTCCGCTCAGAATCTTATCGATCTGCCCCTGGCCGATAATGGAATACCCCTCTTTCCCGATCCCGGTGTCGTAAAACAGTTCGTTGATATCTTTCAGCCGGCAGCTTCTGCCGTTCAGCAGATACTCGCTTTCTCCGGACCGGTAAAGTCTCCGGGTCACGGTGACCTCCTCGTACTCAACGTTCAGTTTATGATCGGAATTGTCCAGAGTAATGGCTACAGAGGCGAATCCCAGGGGTTTCCGGGTCTCTGTCCCGGAAAAAATCACATCCTGCATGCTGCCGCCCCGGAGCTGTTTCGCGCTCTGCTCTCCCAGCACCCAGCGCACCGCGTCGCCGACGTTGCTCTTTCCGCTTCCGTTTGGCCCTACGATCCCTGTGATCCCATCGTGAAATTCCAGCAGTATTTTATTGGCAAAGGATTTAAACCCCTGCATCTCTATACTTTTCAGATACATGTTCTCACCTGTCTAATTTCAGCCGGCAGAGGGCGTTGTAAGCCGCCTGCTGTTCCGCGGACTTTTTGGTCTTCCCGGTTCCCTCTCCCAGGGGCCGGTCCCCCACTGCCACCTGGGCCCGGAAGCTTTTGTCGTGGTCAGGCCCGTTTTCCTCAAGGATCCGGTAGGAAATTTCCCCTTCAAAATCTTTCTGGACAATTTCCTGCAGGATTGTCTTGCTGTCCTGAAACATCTGCTTGTGCTGCACATCGTTGAGCACAAACCGGCGGACAAATTTTTTGGCCTCCTCAAAACCTCCGTCCATAAAGATCGCCCCGATGGTGGCCTCCATGGCGTCGGACACCACCGAATCTCTTCTGCGGCCTCCGGTAGCCTCCTCCCCTCTGCCCAGGAGAAGATATTCCCCCAGATCCAGCGCCCTGGCGTCCAGCGCCAGAGTCGGCTCGCAGACAAGGCTGGCTCTGAGTTTCGTCAGCTCTCCCTCCGGCAGCTGCGGATAATTCTCATAAAGGAATTCGCTGGACACCAGTTCCAGCACGGCATCCCCCAGAAACTCCAGGCGTTCGTTGCACTCCAGGCGCTCCATATGGTGTTCATTAACATAGGAACTGTGCCTCATAGCCATGCACAGCCAATCAAAATTTTTGAACTGGTATCCGGTTTTTTCTTCCAGTTCTCTGAGTTTTTTCAGATCGCTCATATTCTCCTCCCAGACAAAAAAGGGTGCCCCTTCCTGCTGTACTCTGAGACACCCTCTCTTACCTTAACTGACCGCTTTCTGTATTTTTTCCACCGCGTCTCCTACCGACACGATAGAAGCCGCCTCCTCGTTGGAGATGCTTATGTCAAACTCCTCCTCGATCCCCATCAGGATCTGAAAGATGTCCAGGGAATCCGCGCCCAGATCTTCCACAAAAGTCGTGTCCGGCGTAATCTCATTGACATCCACATTGAGGACGGCCGCGATGATCTTCTGTAATTTTTCCAGTTCCATACCTGCCCCCTTCTGCCCTGTTCTTTACGGCTGCTTTTCAGACAGGTTCAGATACTGCTGGATCTTTTCATTCAGCGCCTGCTCCCGGAACTGTACGCATTGATGGATAGAATGCTTTATCTCAATGGCTCTGGCGCTTCCATGGGTCTTCACCACCAGGCCCCGCAGTCCCAGCAGAGGAGCTCCGCCGTACTCGCTGGCATCAAAACTTTTCAGTGTTTTCTTCAGAGCCGGCTTCACCAGAAGCGCGCCGATCTTGCTCCGGAGAGATGTCAGCATGCCTTCCTTTACCTTGTGGATCAGAACCGATCCCACACCTTCATAAAGCTTCAGGATCACATTTCCCACAAAGGCCTCTGTGACGATCACATCCGCTTTTCCTTTGGGAATATCCCTGGCCTCGATATTTCCGATAAAGTTGATATCCCTGCATTCCTTCAGCAGCGGAAACGTTTCCTTTACCAGGGCATTGCCCTTTTCCTCCTCCGCGCCGATATTGACGATCGCCACCTTTGGCTTTTTCACTCCCATGATATATTCCATATAAATGGAACCCATGGCGGCAAACTGAACCAGGTGAGCCGGTCTGGCATCCACATTGGCGCCGCAGTCAATGAGCAGGGAAACTCCTTTTTCCGTGGGGATCAGCGGCGCCAGCGGCGCTCTCTCCACACCCCGGATCTTTCTCACGATCACCTGGCCTCCTACCAGAACCGCGCCGGTGCTGCCGGAGGATACGAAGGCGTCCGCCTCCCCCCGTCTCACCATTGTCAGTCCCGCCACCAGGGAAGAATCCTTTTTCTTCTGGATGGCCGCCACCGGCGGCTCCCCGGTTTCGATGACCTCGGAAGCCGGGACAATACTAAGCCTGTCTTCCGGATATGTATATTTTTTCAGTTCCCGGCGGATCTCATCTTCCCTGCCGGCCAGATATATAAAAATCTTATCGCTCTCCTGAAGCGCTTCCACCGCGCCCTTTACCGGCTCCGCCGGGGCGTAGTCTCCTCCCATGGCGTCCACTGCCACTTTAACCAATTCTGACATACTCCTACCTGCCTTTAAATGATGTTGGGACAGCCCTGCTGCCCCGGATATCTTTTAAATCATGATGCTGCTCTGGCGCCGTTTTCATCGGTGGAAGCGCCGTCCGGCGTCGCGGCGTTTCTCTGCAGCTCGCCGTTCTCATTAAAATAATATTCCGTCTCTCCAATAACGGTCCAGCCTGTGGATCTTCTTCCGGAATCGTTGAAGTAATAGGTCTTTCCGTCTATGATCATCCAGCTGCCTACGACTTTTGTTCCGTCAGACAGCGTATAACTCCAGCCTCCGTCGGATTCCTGGACCCACTGGCCCTGGTCCCAGACGCTGACGCTCTGGGTCTGGCTGGTGCTCATGGCGATCCGGTCCCCCTGGGTATTGGTGGCCACCACATAATAATAGTTTGTCCCGGTGGTGGAGGAATCGACCGTATAATCCTGTCCCACAGCCCCCTGGATCAGTGTTCCTCCCCCGTTGGCATTGGTATTGTTCCGGTACCACTGGTAGGTGACAGTTCCTCCGTCGCTGACCGTTGCTTCCACATGCAGAGTGTATTCAGAATCCACGGTCATCTGCATGCTTCCCCCCAGATCACGGGTAAAGGCAGGCGCCTCCAGACTGCTGTCCACAGTCTTAATGTCCTGGTCCTCCCCGGAGGAAGCTGTAACAACGGGTTCCTTCGTACTTTCTATCTCCATTCCCATCCATCGGTCCATAAAGTCTGAAAAGGAACAGCCGGAAAGCATCAGCGCGCCTCCCAGCAGCACTGCCGCCATAACCCCTTTTTTCTTAATCGTCATACTCATTACCTCTTTTTATGCTGTATTCTTATTTACTACATAATTGTGGATATTATAGCACGGCGGTCAGAAGATTGTCAAATCTCCGGCCGGCGGGAAGCTCCCTCCGCGCCGCTGCAGCAAAAATGCCGCAGACGCTGAACCGTCCGCGGCATTTTTCATTTTTTGTATCTTTCTCAATCTTCATCCATGGCAATAACCTGTTTCTTATTGTAGGTTCCACAGGCTTTGCAAACTCTGTGCGGCATCATCAGCGCGCCGCATTTGCTGCATTTTACCAGATTGGGAGCAGACATTTTCCAGTTTGCTC
>ERZ1090860.1000-NODE-1003-length-15808-cov-7.057322_pt1 | contig 15808 bp, 13 predicted proteins | sample MGYA00478483_ERZ1090860 | MGnify/ENA primary metagenome ERZ1090860 (study PRJEB33644, sample SAMEA5815741) | chicken gut metagenome | biome: Chicken; feature: Gastrointestinal Tract; material: Caecum | place: Ireland | collected 2019-01-01 | study: A study of...
AAAAGCAAACCATGGTCACACAGGAGATTTCGCTGTGCGATTGCAGATAGTCCCGAATGGTATGGATAGCAATACGCGCTGCTCGATCCACCGGAAAATGGTAAACACCGGTGCTGATGGATGGGAATGCAACGGTTTGACAGCCTAATGCAGTAGTCTGTGCAAGAGCGTTTCGGTAGCAGGCTGCCAGCAGCCGATCTTCGTCCGCATTACCGCCATGCCAGATGGGACCCGGCGTGTGAATGACGTAGCGGCAGGGGAGACGATATGCCTTGGTTGCTTTCGCTTCGCCTGTGGGACATCCGCCGAGTGTGCGGCATTCTGCCAGAAGCTCCGGCCCGGCCGCACAGTGGATTGCACCATCCACACCGCCGCCGCCGAGAAGAGAGGTGTTGGCAGCATTTACGATCGCATCGGTCCGGCATTTCGTGATATCGCCTTGTATAATCTTTAACCGTTCCATGGAACAAACCTTCTTTCAGGGTGGTTTATGGGACTTATTATACTTCCAGTGCAGATAAATTGCAAGTTTGACGGTTTGGTACGGATAAGCTATAATATATATACGAGTAATGATACCAAGGAGGCAGCGCGATGGAAAAACCAATGTCGCAATATGCTGCGGATGCACCGCGCGTGCTCAAGGATTTTTTGACCTATATTTCGACGATCCAAGGAAAATCCGCGAAAACGGCGCACGAATATTATCTAGATTTGCGGTTATTCTTTCGCGTGCTCAAGCATAATAAGGGCATGGTGCCGAGTGATATGCCGCTGGACCAGATTCCGATCGAAGACGTTGATATTGATTTTTTAGAGCAGGTGACGTTATCGGACGCTTACGATTATCTGGAGTATATGTCCGGTGAGCGGCCCACACAACAGAACAGTGCTTTTACTGAGTATGGATTGAGCGGCACGTCCCGGGCACGCAAGGTTTCTGCGATTCGTGCGTTTTTCCGTTATCTGACGGATAAACGTCATGTGCTGGAGAATAATCCGGTCAGCAATTTGGAGTCCCCGACGATTCGCAAGACCCTGCCGGTTTATTTGACGACGGATGACAGCATACGTTTGTTGGAATCCGTGCAGGGAGAGTATGCGGAACGCGATTTCTGCATTTTGACGCTGTTTCTGAATTGCGGCTTGCGAGTTTCCGAACTGGTTGGACTGAATTTGACGGATTTTCAGGGAGACACGGTGCGGGTGCTGGGCAAGGGCAACAAAGAGCGCACGGTTTATCTGAATGATGCCTGCAAGTTGGCACTGGAACGCTATTTGCCCAAACGACTGACGCCGCATGAGCGTGATAAAAATGCGTTGTTCATCAGCAGAAACCGCAACCGGATCAATGTGCAGACGGTAAAATGGCTGGTCAAAAAACACTTGGAGCAAGCGGGGCTGGATACGCAGAAATATTCTGCACATAAACTGCGGCATACGGCTGCGACGCTGATGTATCAGAATGGCGTGGATATCCGCACGCTGCAAAACATTTTAGGTCATACCAGTGTCAATACCACGATGATTTATACGCATATCGAAGACAGCAGTCTGCGGGAAGCTGCCGCGAAAAATCCATTGGCAACGGTGAAACCGCAGGGCAACAAATGACACTGCGACATATGCAACAAGGCTGCACTGCTTTTGGCAGTGCAGCCTTGTTTTTTGCTTGTCAATGGCTGTGAGATGCGATCACATTGCTCATATCATACATACCGGGCTGTGCGCAGCTGGCCATAAAAGCAGCGGCATCTACGGCGCCGACCGCAAATACCTCACGCGAAAGCGCGGTGTGCTTGATTTCAATAATTTCATCGCGCCCACAGAACAGAACGCTATGCTCACCGACGATGGTACCGCCGCGGATCGCAGAAATGCCGATCTCATGCGCGGGACGCTTTTCGCGACGCTCGTGGCGGTCGTAGACATATTCCGCATCATAGGGAAGCGCATCTGCTACCGCGTCGGCCAGCATCAGTGCGGTGCCGGAAGGTGCATCCAGCTTCTGGTTGTGGTGCTTTTCGATAATTTCCACATCGTAATTTTCTCCGAGCACGGATGCGGATTTGCGGAGCAGCTCTATCATCAAATTGATGCCGATGGACATATTGCCCGAACGGAAGATCGGGAACTTTGCGGAGGCGGTTCGAATGTTCTGAAGCTGTTCCGGTGAGTGTCCGGTCGTGCAGATGACAATGGGCGTATTGTGCTGCTCGCAATAGGCCAGCAGATGCTCCGTGCTGGACGCATTGGAAAAATCAATGATAACATCGCATGCACCGGGAAACTCAAACGGATCAGCATATACCGGAAAACCGGCATGTTTTTCCGTGTTGATATCAAAACCGGCAACGATTTCCATATCCTTTTTGTTCGCAACAATATCGCTGATGACGCGGCCCATCCGGCCGTTGCAGCCGGAAAGTGCAATTTTCAACATCTTTAAAAACTCCTTTAAGGGAAATGCAGGGCTTAGATTTTGCAGCCTGCGGCAGCCAGTTCCTGACGGATCAAAGCGATATGTTCTTCGGTCGGCTCAACCAGCGGCAGACGCAGCGCGCCGACATTCCAGCCGAGGATTTCCATTGCCTTTTTGACCGGGATGGGGTTGACCTCGCAGAACAGTGCGTCGATCAGGTTGTGATAAGCAAACTGCATCTTTGCTGCTTCCGGGTAACGGTTTTGCAGGCAAAGCTGCGTCAGGTCGTGGGTCTCCTGCGGAGCGACATTGGAAAGCACCGAGATGACACCCTTGCCGCCAAGCGCCATGAGCGGAACAATCTGATCGTCGTTGCCGGACCAGACGTTAAGCTGATCGCCGCACTTTGCCATCGTGGAAGCAATCAGGCTGAAGTTGCCAGAGGCAGCCTTCAGGCCGTTGATGTTCGGGTGCTTGGACAGCTCATACAGGGTGTCCGCAGTAAAGCAAACACCGGTACGGCTGGGGACGTTGTACAGGATGATCGGCAGGTCACAGCTGTCTGCAATGGCGGTATAGTGTGCGATCAGGCCGCGCTGCGTGGTCTTGTTGTAATATGGGGTAACCGAAAGACCGCCGTCTGCGCCGCATTCCTTGGCAAACTTGGTCAGCTGAATGGCGTAATCGGTATCGTTCGAGCCGACACCGGCAACAACGGGGACGCGGTGGTTGACGTATTCACAGCACCATGCGACGGCTTCGCGGTGTTCCTTATCGTGCAGAGTGGAGGATTCGCCGGTTGTGCCGCAAATGATGATGGCGTCGGTGCCATGCGCAATCTGATAGTCGATGATGCGGCCAAACTCTTCATAATTCACTTCACCGGTGGACTTGAACGGCGTGATAATGGCAACACCGGCACCGGTAAAAATAGGGTTCTTCATAAAATAGCCTCCTTTAGCGGTCCATATAGCCTTCGGCACACAGCAGCTCCGCCATCAGTACGGCACCGCCGGCCGCGCCGCGCAGCGTGTTGTGCGACAGGCTGACAAACTTATAGTCATACAGGGCATCTTCGCGCAGACGGCCGATCGAAACGCCCATACCGCCTTCGAGATCGCGGTCGAGCTTGGTCTGCGGACGATTATCTTCCTCAAAATAGGTCAGGAAATGTTCGGGCGCAGAGGGGAGCTTGAGCTCCTGCGCACGGCCCTTATAGCTGCGCCAGCGCGCGATCATCTCCTCCTTGGACGGCTTGTTTTTGAACTTGACAAATGCCGCAGCCATATGTCCGTCGGAGCAGGCAACACGCAGGCACTGGGATGTAATGACAGGGGAGGTTGCCGGTTCAATATGGTCGCCTTCGATATGGCCCCAAACCTTCATCGGCTCTTTTTCGCTCTTCTCTTCTTCGCCGCCAATATAGGGGATAACGTTATCCACCATTTCCGGCCAGGTTTCAAAGGTCTTGCCGGCACCGGAAATGGCCTGATAAGTGCAGACAGCAACTTCGGTCGGCTCAAAGTCCAGCAGTGCGGACAGCGCCGGCACATAGCTCTGGATCGAGCAGTTGGATTTGACGGCAATAAAGCCGCGCTTGGTGCCCAGACGCTTGCGCTGCGCCGGGATGATTTTAGCGTGATCTGCATTGATCTCAGGAATAATCATCGGCACGTCGGGCGTCATGCGGTTTGCAGAGTTATTCGAGCAAACCGGGCATTCCAGCTTGGCATATTTTTCTTCCAACGCACGGATTTCATCCTTTTTCATATCTACCGCACAGAAAATGAAGTCCACTTTGGATGCAATTTCCTCCGCATCGGCCGTAGCGTCGTACATTACCATGTCCTTATACTTTTCCGGCATCGGAACAGCCATCTTCCATCGGCCTTCGCAGGCTTCGGCGTAGGTTTTACCGCGGTTGCGCGCGGAAGCGGCAAGCGCTACCACTTCAAACCAGGGATGGTTTTCCAAAAGCAGAGAAAAACGCTGTCCCACCATACCTGTTGCACCAACAATACCTACCTTGTAGTGATTCATTTTCATCAAATCCTTCCAAAAGATTTACTAACAAATTGATTTTTTTCCACACAGGGGGAAACAAAGAAAAATACCGGTTGAAAAACCGGTATGATCTATACTATAATAGAAAGAGTGGACGGGCCACGGCTTTCTAAACAGAATAGCTCTCCACCGGCATTTCTGCTGATGACAGACGCAGGGATATTCTCCGGAACGTCCAGCACAGCCTTGCCGCAACAAGAACCGGCTTCGGCGGAAGACCCTTTCTCGACTGCTTAAACGGGTTTACGGACCCTCCCAGACGATACTGATGAAAACCGCGCCTCTATCTGTGAAAACATGCTTTTCGTTCTTATTGTAAGGTAAGGCAATTTATTTGTCAATAGAACGCACAAAAATTTAGAAGGAGTTGAAAAGATGAAAAGGATCGTTTCTTTATTGCTTTGCATTATCCTATCATTCGGAGTCCTATGTGTGGTTCCTGCTTCTGCGGTGGATACCAATGTTATACTGCGCGTCGGGCTGACGATCAGTGGTGCAAGCAGTTTTGCAGATCCCAAACTGGAAAATGTAGACGGAGAACCGACGGGGTATACCATCGGTCAGATGCAGGGGACGACATTTTCCGGCAGTACGCCGATTTCTTCTTCGCAGCTGACCATTCAACTGGTCAACGATGCTTTTCAGGTGAGCGACAGCGCAACCGGAAAGGTGCTGTATACCTCCGAGCAGGGGGCAGACCATTTGGCAATCCGCCCAAACAGCGCGGTAACTTGGTTTAAGGGATACAAGTGGAACGGAGATTTTGTGTATCGCCGTGCTTCCGGCAATAACCTTACGGTTATAAATTATGTTGGCCTTGAGGATTATGTGAAGGGCGTTTTGCCGTATGAGATCAGTGCGGACTGGCCGGCAGAAGCGCAGAAGGCACAGGCAGTATGTGCACGTTCCTTCGCACTTGGCACACACAAGCATACGAGCGCGGGATATGATCTGTGCAACACCACAAATTGCCAGATGTATCTTGGCACGAACCTCGCTACGGCCGCCTCGAATGCTGCGGTAGAAGCAACGCGCGGTGAGTATTTGTCCTATAACGGCGACCTAGTGATTGGTTATTTCTTCTCTTCGGACGGCGGTGCAACGGAGGATGCGGTCAATGTCTGGGGCGGCGATTATCCGTATCTTCAGGGCAAGGTTGATCCCTATGAAACATATGACAGCTCGTGGAGCGTGACCCTGACGGCGGACGAGGTACGCCAAAAACTGATTAGCGCAGGGTATTCGATCGGTACGGTAGCCAACGTTGCGGTGACAAAACGCACGGATACGGACAATGTCAATGAGGTTACGGTAACCGATACGGATGGGAAAACCGTGACCATTCAGCGTGATAGCGTGCGTACGGTTTTTGGCCTGAACAGTATTCGCTACACCATCACACCGAATGCAGCTAAGTCGGCTGCTGCTTTGCCGCAGAGCGCGAGCCTCAAGGTCAGCCCGTCTACGCATAAGGTGACGTTGGATGGAAAGTCGGTGGCACCGCAGGGATATAATATCGAGAACAATAATTATTTTAAGCTGCGCGATATTGCTTACATGTTAAATGGTACGGAAAGCCAGTTCAATGTGACATGGGATGCGAAAAATAACGCTATTGCGTTGACCAGCGGAACGGCATATCAGCCTGTAGGCGGTGAGATGACCGATTCGGTTTCTGCGCAGATTACAGGCTGCGCGCCGTCGAGCGCAACGATCATTTTGGATGGAAAGACCATCTCCTTAACAGGCTATATGATCAATGGCAATAATTATTATAAGCTACGCGATGTGGGCACGGCTTTAGGTTTCGGTGTGGACTATGATGAGGACGAGCAGACAGTGGTAATTGAATCCAGTCCGTCGGCTGCGGTGGACCCGGAAGGCCCAACTGTACCGGATATCACTCCTGTGCCTGCGGTTCCGCCTGTCAGCTATACCTTTACCGGTTCCGGCTGGGGACATAGCGTTGGCATGAGCCAGTGGGGCGCGTACGCAATGGCGCAGCAGGGCTTTACTTACGAAGAAATTCTGAAATTCTATTATACCGGCATTTCGATCGCCGGTTGAGTAACCTACCGTAAAGGAGGCGTATAGCATGGGTGCTCCGTGTGAGCGCCCATGCTTTTGCAATGAAAAAAAGCGATTTTTATTTTGATTTGCCGGAGCGCTTGATTGCCCAGCATCCGCTGGAGCAGCGGGATGCTTCACGACTGCTTGTACTGGACCGGGCAGACGGCTCGGTAACGCACCGGCATTTCCGCGATTTGCTGGAGTATGTGCAGCCGGGGGACTGCATGGTGTTCAACAATTCCCGCGTCATTCCGGCGCGTTTGATGGGACATGCCGTTGGCAAGACGACCCCGATTGAAGTTTTATTGCTGACCGATAAAGGGGATGGCCTGTGGGAGTGCTTGACCCGTCCGGGACGAAAAACACGCGAGGGTGTAGAGCTGGTTTTCGGTGACGGATTGCTGACGGCTACGGTCGAGTCAGTGCAGCCAGACGGCAACCGGCTGATCCGTTTTCATTATGACGGCATTTTTCTGGAAATCCTCGATCAGCTCGGAACTATGCCGCTGCCGCCTTATATCAAGGAAAAGCTGGATGACCCGGAGCGATACCAGACGGTATACTCGAAAACGCCTGGTTCTGCCGCTGCGCCGACGGCGGGGCTGCATTTTACGCCTGAACTCTTGGAGAGTCTGCGTGCAAAGGGTGTCAAGCTGGCATTTGTGACGCTTCATGTCGGCCTTGGCACGTTTCGTCCGGTCAAGGAAGACGAGATCACAGATCATGTAATGCACTCGGAATATTATATTATGGACGAGGAAACCGCCGAACGGATCAACAGCACCCGGCAAAATGGCGGAAAAATTTGGGCGGTCGGGACGACAGCCTGCCGTACGCTGGAAACGATTGCAGATGAAAACGGAACGGTTCGGCCGCAGTCGGGCTGGACGGATATTTTTATCTATCCGGGATATCGTTTCAAAGCGGTCGATCATCTGGTGACCAACTTCCATCTGCCGGAGAGCACCTTGATGATGCTCATTTCGGCCTTTGCCACACGTGAAATGATTATGGAAGCCTATCGCCAGGCGATCGAGGAAGAGTATCGCTTTTTCTCTTTCGGAGATTCCATGCTGATTTTTTGAGATAAAACAAAATATAGGCGGCATTGCGCCGCAAATGAAGAGGGAATTATGCAAATCGGAACATTTGAGTTGTTGAAAACCGAAGGAAACGCCAGAAGAGGTGTGTTCTGCACGGCGCACGGCACGGTGCAGACCCCGGTGTTCCAAAATGTCGGAACCGCCGGTGCGATCAAGGGAGCAGTGGATGCGTTTGATCTGAAAGAACTGGGCTGTCAGATCGAATTGTCCAACACCTATCATCTGCATGTGCGTCCGGGTGACCAGATCGTAAAACAGATGGGCGGCTTGCACCGTTTTATGCGTTGGGATGGGCCGATGCTGACCGATTCCGGTGGATTTCAGGTGTTTTCGCTTGCGACACTGCGTAAAATCAAGGAAGAAGGCGTGACCTTCCATTCCCATGTTGACGGCCGCAAGATCTTCATGGGGCCGGAGGAGAGCATGCGCATTCAGTCCAACCTTGGTTCGGATATTGCGATGGCTTTTGATGAGTGCATTGAAAACCCGGCGTCGCGGGAATACGTAAAAAATTCGATTGACCGCACCACCCGCTGGCTCCGACGCTGCAAAACCGAACTGGATCGTCTGAACAGTTTGCCGGATACGATCAATCCGCATCAAATGCTGTTTGGCATCAATCAGGGCGGCACTTACGATGATCTGCGCATCGAGCATATGCAGCAGATCGCTGAGTTGGATTTGCCGGGTTATGCCATTGGCGGTTTGGCCGTTGGTGAGAGCACGGAAGTGATGTATCATATTCTCGATGTGGTGCTGCCGCATGCGCCGGTGAACAAACCGCGTTATCTGATGGGAGTGGGCACGCCGTCTAACATCATTGAAGGCGTAGCCCGTGGCGTGGACTTTTTTGACTGCGTTATGCCGACGAGAAATGCGCGGCATGGACATTTGTTTACGCATAATGGCATTCTCAATATCATGAATGCCAAGTATCAGACGGATGATCGTCCGATCGAGGAGGGCTGCCAGTGTCCGACCTGCCGCAGGTTTTCGCGCGCATATCTGCGTCATTTGCTCAAGAGTGGAGAAATGCTGTCTCAGCGACTGCTGGTGATGCATAACCTTTGGTTCTATAATCATCTGATGCAGGAAATTCGGGATGCGCTGGACAATGGCACCTTTGCTGCGTTCCGTGCGGAGTACAGCGAGAAAATGAGCAAACGAATTTAATAGAGTATAAGTCGGATTCCTTGTGTGAGTCCGGCTTTTTTATTCATATTTCCACATTTCACGGCATACTTTGTTTTGAAATGGGGTTTTGCCGTGCGAATTCAGAAAAAAACCATTCTATATGCAGCAGGCGTTTTAGCCTGCGGCAATATTGTGTTGCAGGCGCTTGGCTTCCTGTATCGTGTGCTGCTCAGCCATTATGCTGGTGCGGAGGGCTTGGGTGTCTATCGGCTGGTACATTCTGTTTATTTAGTCTGCAACGCGGGATGTTTGTCCGGTATCACCATGGCGTGTTCCAGACTGAGTGCTGCAAGCGAGGCGCGAGGCGAACGCGGTAAGATCAGTATGATTCTGCGGCTGGCGTTTGCGGTTTTCTTTTGCGCGTGCTTGTTCTGCGGCGCTTGCTTGCTGCTTGGTGGAAAGTGGATTGCAGCCGATATTTTGGGTGATACTCGATGCGCACGTGCTTTCCCGTTTATGCTGCTTTGCATTGCGCTGACTGGCATCGAGAATATATTCAAATCGCTGTTTATCGGATTGGAGCGAATGCAGTATGCAGCAACATCCGAGGTCTGTGAGCAGCTGATTCGCATTGCTACGGTCTGGTTTTTGCTTTATCAGTATCAAGGGGATGACTATGGCACCATTGCCATGCTGATCTTTGCCGGCATGGTAATCAGTGAGGTGTTCAGCGCGTTATTCTTGAGTTTTCTGTTCCGGAACTGGAAGACAAACGGCATTAAGCATGCGCCGCTGGAACAGGAAACAGTGCGTCAGTTTTTTTTCATTGCGTTTCCGGTTTCTGCATCGGCTCTGCTCGGCAATGCAATCAGCTCGGCTGGTTCCATCCTGCTTCCGAAGCGGTTGATGGTTGCCGGGCTCAGCTATGAACAGGCGCTGTCTACGCTGGGGGTTCTGTCCGGCATGGCGATGCCGCTATTGCTGCTTCCTATTGCCTTGGTCAGTTCGGTTTGTACGGCGCTGCTGCCTGCTGTGACAGGAGCGCAAGCTACGGGAAATGATAAGCGGGTGCAGGCTTTGGTGGGTCGCGCCATCACAACGGTTGGCTTGATCGCGGTACCGGCAACGGCGGTTTTGATCCCGCTTGCACCGAAGCTCAGCGTTTTGTTTTTCGGGCAGCCCTTGAGCGCGCCCTATGTATCGCTTCTGGGAGCCACAGCCGTGGTTTGTTATTATCAGATGGCGTCAGGAAGTTTGCTCAATGCGCTTGGCTTACAGCATTGGAATGTTGTGATCTCGGTTGGCGCAGAGCTGTGTCAGGTGATTCTGATGTATCGGTGGTGTGCTTTCCCGTGGCTTGGCATTTATGGCTATCTCATTGCTATGCTGTTCACTGGAATTGCAGCATTCACGCTGAATTTTATGATCCTTTATCGAAAAGTCGGCTTTTCACTGCGGCCGCTTCGACGATTCGGCGTGCCGCTGCTTTGCGGTGCAACATTGTTTTTCTGGACGCGCATTTTCAATCAGATGTTTTCACAGATCTGCCATTCTGACATTGCAGCGCTGGTGTGTACCGTGGGCGGTGTAGGGATTCTCTATATTGTTGTGCTGCGCCTGATGGGAATTCGGCTGTTTTACTATTTATCCAAGCGAATGGAGAAACCATATTTACCAAGACTGCATATGTGGTAAATACCTTGACAAACAAGGCTGAAACAGATAAGATAAACACACGATATGACGGCTCCTGCCCGCGATTCCGGCAGGAGCCTTTTTGCAGGAGAAAAGGGGAGTGCATGATATGGAATTAACCATGTGTTGCCCGACGTTATTCGGGCTGGAAGGCATTGTGGCGGATGAATTGCGCTTTGGGGGAAAACTGAACGATGTGCATGCCGAAAACGGTCGGGTGTTCTTTGAAGGAGACGAAAATACATTGGCATGGGCCAATCTCAATTTGCGCTGCGCAGAACGTGTTTTGATCCGGCTCGGCGTTTTCCAGGCCAAGACGTTTGACCAATTGTTTGAAGGTGTGCGTGCGCTGCCGTGGGAGCAGTTTATTCCCAAAGACGGTGCATTCCCGGTAAAAGGGCATAGCCTGAATTCCGCGCTGCACTCGGTACCGGATTGTCAGAAAATTATTAAAAAAGCCGTGGTATCCCGTTTGGGGGCGCATTACCATCAGAACTGGTTTGAGGAAAGCGGCGCAAAATATCAGATCCAGTTTGCTATTATGCGTGATACCGCAGAACTGTATCTGGACACTTCGGGCAGCGGGTTACACAAGCGCGGCTATCGTGCGAACAGTAATGCAGCGCCGCTGCGGGAGACACTGGCGGCTGCGTTGGTGAAGCTCGCGCGCTGGCGCGGGCGAGAGCCTTTCCTCGATCCGTTTTGCGGCTCCGGCACGATTGCAATTGAGGCTGCGATGATCGCACAGCGACGCGCGCCTGGCCTGATGCGCGCATTTGATGCGGAAAAATGGCATTGCTTTGATGCCTCTGTTTGGCGTCAGGCACGAGAAGATGCCCTCGGCATGGCAGATGGCGGCGCGCGGTTTGATATTGTCGGCAGCGATATTGATCCGGCCTGTGTGCAGCTGTCGATCGAAAATGCGCGTAAAGCGGGTGTGGCGAACACGGTATTTTTTGAACAGGCGGATGCCGCGGCACGAGACTACACGCAAAACGGTGTGCTGATTGCAAATCCACCGTATGGTGAACGCCTGCTGGATTTGCAGGAAGCGGAGGCGTTGTATCAAAAAATGGGAGCTGCAATGCAAAAATCACCCATGAAACAATATATTCTCAGCTCGGATCCGCTTTTTGAACGCTGCTTTGGCCGAAAGGCTGACAAGCGCAGAAAACTTTATAATGGCATGATCAAATGTGAGCTGCATATGTATTTTAAGCACTCGAGACGTGAAATTGCTAATCAGTAAAGATTCGCAATAATGAATTCACAAAAAATTCATAAAATTCTTGACGTATTTTCCAAAAAACCTCTTGCCAATTGGAAAGAGTTGATGTAATATAATACTCGAGTTAGCACTCTGGTTCATTGAGTGCTAAACCATGGATTTGTTAATTTTTATTTTTCATAGGAGGCATCCGTTATGAAACTCAAACCCCTTTGCGATCGTGTTGTGATCAAGATGGTCGAGGCAGAGGAAACCACTGCCAGCGGTATCATTCTGACTGCGTCTGCGCAGGAAAAGCCGCAGGTTGCTGAGATTATTGAGGTCGGCCCGGGTGGCGTGGTAGACGGCAAGGAAATCAAGATGGAAGTCCAGAAGGGCCAGAAGGTCATCACCGGCAAGTACACCGGTACTGAGGTAAAGCTGGACGGCGAGAAGTATATCATCGTTCGTCAGAGCGATATCCTTGCAATTGTTGAGTAAGAACCAGTAATTCAGGAGGTAATATATCATGGCAAAGCAGCTTATTTACGGCGAGGATGCGCGCAAGGCACTGCAGCGCGGCATTGATCAGCTCGCTGATACGGTAAAGGTTACGATTGGTCCGAAGGGCCGCAATGTTGTGCTCGATAAGAAGTATGGCGCTCCGCTGATTACGAACGACGGCGTGACCATCGCCAAGGAGATCGAACTGGACGACCCGTACGAGAACATGGGTGCGCAGCTGGTCAAGGAAGTTGCGACCAAGACCAATGATATCGCTGGCGACGGTACCACCACCGCTACGGTTCTGGCACAGGCGTTTGTCCGCGAAGGCCTGAAGAATGTTGCAGCCGGTGCAAACCCGATGGTAATGCGCCGCGGTATCTCCAAGGCTGTCAAGGCTGCGGTGGAAGCAATTGCCAAGAATTCTAAGACCGTAGACGGCACTAACGATATCGCTCGTGTCGGCGCGATTTCTTCCGGCGACGATGAGATCGGCAAGCTGATTGCAGAGGCAATGGAGAAGGTTTCTACCGACGGCGTTATCACTGTTGAGGAATCCAAGACCGCCGAGACCTATTCTGAGGTTGTCGAGGGCATGCAGTTTGATCGCGGTTACGTCACTCCTTATATGTGCACGGATACCGAGAAGATGGAAGCAAATCTGGATGACGCGCTTGTGCTGATTACCGACAAGAAGCTGTCCAACATTCAGGAGCTGCTCCCGATTCTCGAGCAGGTTGTCAAGTCCGGCAAGAAGCTGCTGATCATTGCAGAGGATATTGAGGGCGAGGCACTGTCCACCCTGATCGTCAACCGCCTGCGCGGCACCTTCACCTGTGTTGCAGTAAAGGCACCGGGCTTCGGCGATCGCCGCAAGGATATGCTGCGTGATATCGCTATTCTGACCGGTGGTACTGTCATCTCTGAGGAAGTCGGCATCGAGCTCAAGGATGCGACCATGGATATGCTGGGCACTGCGCGTCAGATCAAGGTCACCAAGGAGAACACTACGATCGTAGACGGCGCTGGCGACAAGCAGGCTATCGCAAACCGCGTTGCCGAGATCCGCGGCGCGATCGAGCGCACGACCTCCGATTTTGATCGTGAGAAGCTGCAAGAGCGTCTGGCTAAGCTGGCTGGCGGCGTTGCAGTCATCAAGGTTGGCGCTGCTACCGAGACTGAAATGAAGGAAAAGAAGCTGCGTATTGAGGACGCACTGAACGCGACCCGCGCGGCAGTAGAAGAAGGCATCGTTGCAGGCGGCGGCGTTGCATATGTCAACGCAATTGCAGCGGTTGAAGCACTGGCTGAGACGGCAGAAGGCGACGAAAAGACCGGTATGCAGATTGTTGCACGCGGCCTGGAAGCGCCGATGGCACAGATTGCCTTTAACGCTGGCATCGAAGGCGCAATTGTTGTCGATAAGGTCAAGAACTGCGGTAAGGTTGGCTATGGCTTTGACGCAGCTACCGAGACTTACGGCGATATGATTTCCAACGGTATCGTTGATCCGACCAAGGTTAACCGTTCTGCGCTGCAGAATGCAGCTTCGGTAGCTTCGATGGTTCTGACCACCGAGAGTCTGGTTGCCGATAAGAAGGAGCCTGTGGCACCTGCTCCGGCAGCTCCGGATATGGGCGGCATGTACTAAAAAATGAACGTTTGGTGCGATTTCGTTCTAAAATAATCTGAAAATGATTAAAATTGTCGTTTTAACCGCGTTTTTGTTTCGAAAGAAAAGGAAATATTTGGAATTTGCGCCGCACTTACGCCAATTATGAAAAGCGCACGATAGGGAAATATGGCCCCTGCATCTGACATGTGATATGCTCCCTCTATGAGAGACAGTGAAATAAAACGCTGTCAATCATGGAGGGGGCATTTCTATGTCACAAAAGTCAAAAGTAAGTATTGAAGAAAAGACAAAGATGGTTCGTATGTATCTGGCAGGCAAGATAAGTATGAACGGATTGGCACAAATCTTGGAAGTAAATTGGAGCACAGCGGCTGAGTGGGTACGGAATTACGAGGCAGAAGGCCTGGATGCGTTCCTTTCCAATAAACCCCATACATATAGCCAGGAAGTCAAGCGGCAAGCGGTAGAAGAATATCAGCGAAGTAACGCAAGCCTATCGGATATCTGCAAAAAATATAAAATTCGGGATAGGAAGACGCTTCGTACGTGGATCAAGGTGTATACTGCACATGGAAACTTCAAATCTTTACAGTTTTCAGGAGGAGGAAGCTACATGAAGCAGGGACGGGAAACCACGCTGGAGGAGCGTATCCAGATTGTCAGGGAATGCATAGCTTGCGGGAAGAACTACGGCGAGATGGCATTAAAATACCAAGTGAGTTACCAACAGGTGCGTAGTTGGACGCTTCGCTTTGAGCAGATGGGAGAAATGGGCTTGGAGGATCGTCGTGGTCGCCGCAAGAAAGACCAAACGCCCCGTACCGAACTGGAGCAAGCCCAAATCGAAATTGAGCAGCTCAAACATAAGCTGTATCTGGCGGAAATGGAGAATGCTTTGCTAAAAAAATTGGACGAGATAGAGAGGAGAGATGCCTCTCGGAAGTAAGGCAGCGCCATCTTTATAGAGCGATTCAGGAATGTCATAGGGAACAGGGCTTTTCCATTGAAGGCGCCTGCAAACTGCTTCATGTGGCACGTTCCGCTTACCACAAATGGGCTTCTGGAAAATTGAGCCGCAGAACTTCGGAAAACGAACAGTTAGCAGACAAGATTGAAAGAATCCATATGGAAAGCCCAGATAAAGGCTACCGGAGACTGAATGACGATCTGCGCCATGATTATGGCATCCATGTCAATGACAAGAGAGTGCTGCGGATCTGCCGGGCCAGAGATATACGGTCTACTGTGAAATATAATAACCACGGCTGTACCAGGCAGGCCAAGAATCCTCAGTATCTTGCCGAAAACCTGCTGGGCCGTCAATTTTACGCTGACAAACCCAATGAGAAGTGGCTCACTGATGTGACGGAGTTCAAATGGTATGAGGGTATTGAGGTACATAAGCTCTATCTGAGCGCTATTCTGGACCTCTGTGACCGGCGCATCGTGGCCTATGCGCTGAGTGAGCGCAATGACAATCCTCTCGTATTCAAGACCTTTGACAGGGCTGTTAAGCTCAATCCAGACGCACGTCCTCTATTCCACAGTGACAGAGGCTACCAATATACAAGCCGAGCATTCCACCAGAAACTTGTACAGGCGGGAATGGTGCAGAGTATGTCCCGCGTGGCACACTGTATTGACAATGGCCCCATGGAAGGTTTCTGGGGCATCTTGAAACGGGAACGCTATTATGGCAGGCATTTTACCAGTAAGCAGGAGCTTGTTCAGATGATTGAGAGCTACATCCGCTATTACAACACCAGGAGAGTTCAGCGCAACCTGGGTGTGCTGACACCGATGGAGAAACATGAGTTGTGCCTCGCTGCATAAAAAGCGGCCAGCAACCTACAGGCTGCTGGCCGGAAAAACTTTATATTTTTTCACTGTCCTCTTGACGGGTAGCGGTTCAGTCCCCTTTGTCAGGGGGCGGTTTTTTCATGCGGCAGTCGAACGATGATGCAATAAAAATG
>ERZ1090860.1004-NODE-1007-length-15753-cov-31.588292_pt1 | contig 15753 bp, 14 predicted proteins | sample MGYA00478483_ERZ1090860 | MGnify/ENA primary metagenome ERZ1090860 (study PRJEB33644, sample SAMEA5815741) | chicken gut metagenome | biome: Chicken; feature: Gastrointestinal Tract; material: Caecum | place: Ireland | collected 2019-01-01 | study: A study of...
TAAATTTGGTCTCGAACGCCCGACACTTGAAGGTTAGTTTCTCCCGACCCGAATACTGAAGCGACGGAGGGATGAGTGCAATCATTCCTCCGTCGCGCTTTTGGAATAGATTCAAGATAGGGGATAGAAACCATGTGATTGTGATCTGATTAACACGCATACGCCTGTCAATTTTCCAGCCGATTGAGCTATGGCAGGATACAATCTTAAAACAGATGATTTTCGAGACAACAAAAAACGCGATGGAACGATATGTTCCATCGCGCGGTGGCTGCCCCTCTCGGACTTGAACCGAGGACACCCTGATTAACAGTCAGGTGCTCTAACCGACTGAGCTAAGGGGCAATATATTGTAGGTACGCTGATTTTCGGTGCCCTGATTAACATACAAGCGGTAGGCGAATGATGCTAAGGAAGAAATGCAAAACATTAACCACGCATCGTTGGCTCTAACCAACTGAGCTATGGGGCAATATTTGAATCAGCGTTGATAAGTATACTGCGGGAAGTGGAATTTGTCAAGGGATATTTTCAAAAAAATGCAAACTTTTTTTCCGGCGGGAAAACTTTCCGGAAGTTCAAAAAGTTTTTTACGCCCCGACACACTTTTGCAACTTTTGCATCCCGGGGCGGCTATACTCATCATGCGGGGCGAAACCCGCGGGGCTGCCAGCAAAGCGGCAGCCCGGGGTCCGGCGGCGCAAAGGAAAGACCGGCGCCGGCCCGGAACAGACGGATACATATGCCCGCGGGGCGCGCAGCCGCGCGGGGAAGAGCGCACACCACACCCGGGCCCAGGAGGCCGGGAACGGAACCCGACGAACAGGACAGCGCTTTCCCCGCAGACGGCCGCAGAGGCCCCGGGCCCGACGCCATGCGTCTTTACGCCGTCATGAGACCGGGACGGACCCGACCGACAACAGATTCGCCGCATCCCCGCCGTGGGGGCGGCTGTACAAAACGGGAGGGGTGTACAAGATGAAACGACATCTGCATCTTGCCATGGGACTGAGCTCTGTTCTGCTGGCGGCCTGCTGTCTGGCAGGGGCCGGTCTGGCCTGGCTTCGTGCCGCGGTGGGCGCGGTGGCACGCACCGCCCTGCTGTGCACGGTGTCCGAACCGGCACAGGCGCCCGCCGACTCCATCACCATGGCTACCAGCCGTACCTCCGAAACTGCGCTGCCCCGCACCAGCTACTGGTTCGGTCCCACCCTGGGGGTGGACCGGAGCCCTGTGCTGTGGGAACCAGCCCGGGCACCGGCCTTTGATGCCGCAGCCTGGAACCCCGGGCCACCGGGCACCGCCCGGGCCGGACCCGTCCCGCCGCCTTTGACCGGAACCCGAATATGACCGCTGTGCCCTGAATCCGGCAGCGCCGGACGGCACCGCGGGGAAGGATGGACCATGAAGCGATTCCTGCACACCGCGGCGCTGTGGGCGCTGCTTTTGCTGGGAGCGGCCCTGCCTGCCCGGGCGGCCGAGTCCGCCGTCTCCCAGACCGAACCGACCCTGTGCCTGACCCAGCAGATCACCTGCGGGGAGGACGGCACCTATACCCTGACCCTGCAGGCCTGGGCCGAAGCGGGCACAAAGACAGCCCCCGGCCCCGACACCCGGCTGCGCTATACCCTGGCGCCCGAATATACCATGACCGATGACACCGATGTCCAGGTGTATGCCGTGGACAAGACCCACAGCGGATGGGGGCAGGTGAAACTGGACCTGTCCGGCCTGCAGCTGACCACCGATGCAGCGACCGGCACCCTGACCGTGACCGGTTTTGACTATACAACCAATGCCGTAAGTGAGAAACCCCGTCTGGACGGGCAGGGGCGCACCACCTTCGGCCGCAGGCTGGTGGTGCGGCTGTCCGGGCTGAAACCGGACTATGCCGCCACCTTCGGCGGCTGCGGGGTGCGGGCAGGCACGGGCGGCCTGTACACGGCGGAGGACGGGGACACACAGCCGGTGTGTCTGGCGTCCTTTCCCGCCGCGGCGGCCGATATCCCCCTGCGCTGTACGTATGCCCCCGCCGACCAGACCCTGACCCCAGAACAGGAGGTGAATTTCGGATACATGATCAACCCGTCCGGCGGCAATGCGGGCAACATCCCCGACGGCAAAAACAACGCATGGTGCACCGTGCGGTATACCGTCTCGGACGATACGGGCCCGGTGGCCGAGTACACCGTGCCCGCCGCCGCGGCCATGTCCGGCGGCAGCTGGACCCTCTGGCCTTCCCGGACATACCACGCTCCCGGCCGTTACACCGTCACCGTGACCCTGTGTGCGGTGTGTGAGCCGGCGGGCACCTCCGCGCCCCAGGGCAGCGCCCGACGCCTGGTCCTGCAAACCGACGCTCTGGCGGAAAAAAAGGCGTCCTGACCGGACAGCCGGCCCCGGGTTCATATCCCGATCAGCCCTTCCCCACCCATGTCGGGCGCCCGACATGGCGGGGAAGTTTTTTGTTGCGTTCGGTCAGGGGCCTTGGTATAATAATACCATATGTAAACGAAAAAACGCCGGGGAGTGCGCTGGGGGGCGCATCCGGCGGGAAGTACATTGAGGAAGGAACGGGGTGCGTTACCGTGCCAAAGATCGACGTCAGCAAATTCATTGAACAGAGCGGCATCCGCAAAGCCCGCTTCGGCGGATATGAGACGGTGGATGTGCGGCAGGCCATGCAGGCCCTGTGCACCGAATACGAACAGCGGCTCAACCGGGCCGAAAGCCATGCCAAGGCCCTTGTCCAGCAGAATACCGCCCTGGAACAGCATTGCCAGAACCTGACCGCCCAGAACCGCCGTCTGGCGGAACAGAGTGCCGCCCTGGCCGGCAATACCCAGACCTATTCCCGCCAGCGCACCGAGCTGGACAACCGTCTGGCCAGCCTGAAGGAGAAGTACCATTCCCTCAGCGATCATTGCGCGGTCCTGCAGCTGAAAAACAGCGACCTGACCAAGGAAAACGAGGAACTGAAGGAGGCGGCCGCCCAGGCCCGGGCAGAGCTGCGCATCAAGGGCCGGGAGCTGGACGACGAGAAGGCCGCCCAGGTGGCGGCCCGCCGCCAGCGGCTGGAAAAGGCGGAGGATGAGGCCGACCAGATGGTGGAGGAAGCCCGCAAGAAGGCGCAGAAGATCACCGATCAGGCCAAGCTGGAAGCCCAGGCCACCGCCCGGGCTGCCCAGGCCCAGGCCCAGGCCCAGGCCCGCCGGCTGGTGGACGCCGCGGCGGCGGAAGCCAACGAAGTGCAGAATGCCCATCAGCTGCGGCTCAACAGCCTGCGGGACGAAGTCCGGGTGCTGGAACAGCGCCGGGACAAGCTTATCGAATTCCTGAACCGGATGGCCCGGGAGCTGATGCAGGTGGAAGGCACCGCCAAGAGCGAAGGTGCCGCCGCCGAAGCGGTGCCCGCCCCGGCGGTGGATGAACTGCCCGACCTGCATGAGGTGCCCACGCCGCCGGTGGAACTGGACCTGGGACCGGAGGCCATCGCCCGGGCGGTGGATGAACTGCGCGCCCAGGCTGCCGCTGGCCAGGAGGACGACGAAGAGGAGGAATCCGCGGAGCCCGCTCCGGACGAAAACAGTGTGGCCGCCCGTGCCGCCCGCAGCTTCCAGCTGGTGGCGGAGGACGAGGAGGCGGAGCCCGATGCTTCCGAACCCCCGGTCCAGCCGGAACCGGAGACGGCGGAACCCGCAGAGCCGGAGCACCCCGCACCGGAAGAGCCGGAAGCCCCCGCCGCCCCGGCGGAGGAACCGGAACCCGCCCGTCAGACAGGTCCGGCCCTGACCGCCGTGCCGGGAGCCATCTTCTCCTCGCCCATTGTGCGGCAGGAGACCCCCGCCGAGCCCGACGAGGACCCGCCCGCCGCCGGCCCCCAGATGCCGGTCATGCCCAGTTTCGGGGATGATGAGGAGTATGACGAGCCGGAAGAGGAGCCGGAGGAACCGGAAACTCCCGAACCGGAAGCGGACAAACCCGTGCCCCAGCCCGGTGTGACCCGGGAAAAGGCGGTGCGCGCCCTGCGCGCCCTGCGCCGCCGCACCAAAAAAGAGTAAGGCCTTGCGCCGTTTCCGAAAAGAAGACCTGAGAAGAAAGAGAAAGCCAGCGCCCCGCGGTGATGCCGCGGGGCGCTGGCGCATAGACTGGGTTATTCGGCGGATTCGGCGGTGGCGGGCTCCGGCCCGGGATAGGTGGTGATGGTCACCTTGTTGACGATGATCTCTCCGTCCGGGCGGAAGGTATCGGTGCCGTCCTCGTTCACCACGGTGGGGCAGCTGGCCATGATGTCCACCACATCCATCCCCATATACACCTGTCCGAAGACCGTGTCGGTGTTGTCCAGGTAGGGCAGGCCGCCGCCGTCGGCGTAGGCGGCGATCCGGCTCTCGGTGTAGCCGTTGGCGGCCAGCTCTTCCTGCATGGATTTGTCCACACTGTCCGGCAGGGCCGTCACGAAATAAAACTGGCTGGTGCCACCCTGGACATCTCCGCCGGAGGCAAAGGCCGCGCACAGAGCGCCGGTGTAATGGCGCAGGTCGGCGCTGGCTTCCAGGGGATAGGGGTTGTTGCTCCAGATGGTGGACCCGCCGGTGCCGGTGCCGGTGGCATCGCCCCCTTGCACCGCAAAACCGTATTCGCAGCGCCAGATGGCCGTGCCGTCATAGTAGCCGGTGCGGGCCAGCCCCACAAAATTTTCCACCGCCATGGGGGCGGCGTCGGGGTACAGCACCGCCCGCACTTCACCCAGGCTGGTGTCGAAAATGGCGATCAGGTCCCCGTCCGACGGGGCGGTGAACTGGCGCTCGCCGCTTTCCACCACCGGGCGGTCGGGCCGGGGATGCCCGTCCTCCGCAGAGGAACAGGCGGTCAGACAAAGGGCCAGCAGCGCCGCAAAACACGCCGCTGCGCGCAGTTTTTTCGTTTTGGGCATAAGCAGCCTCCTTCAGGGGAATGATCTTGGCGCATGATGAATTCAGTATACCACAATTTCCTCGCAAAGCATAGCTTGACGCGGAACAAAAAAACAAGTACACTATAAGCGTACAAGGAAACCAACAGGGCCCTGCGGCCCGATGTTTTTTAGGAGAAACGAACTATGGCTGACGAACTGAACCCCGAAATGCTGGAAGAGGCTTCCCCCGACCTGCTGACGCTGGAGGATGAGGACGGCAAGGAGTGCACCTTTGAAGTCATCGACGTGACCGAGATCGACGGGACCCGCTATATGGCGGTGGTTCCCTATCAGGAAGACCCCGAATCCCTGGAAGAGGATGCCGAACTGATCCTCATGCGCATCGGCACCGACGAGGACGGGGAATATATGGATATCGTGGACGATGATGAGGAACTCATCCGCGTCGGCAAGGTGTTCGAGGAACGCCTGAAGGCGATGTTTGACATCGACGATTCCGAACTGGAAAACTGAACCCAAAAAACACCCTGCGCGGTTCGATTTGTTGCGGCTTTATATGATCCTACTAATCAAATCTAGGGAGCCCGGAAAAGTCCTCTGCAGGATCGCAGACCTCCCGCCCCGCTTCGGCGGCCAGCGGAAGAAGGGAGCGTGAACGCAGCGGCAGGGCACCCACCTGCTCATAACAGTAGGTTTTGATTGGTCGCAGACGGCTGTGCGGGGTATATTAGGCAATTCATCGCCGGACGGGTCCGCCGCCCGGCGTTTTTTGGAATAAAAAAGTGTGTGAAAGGGGAGTGTTTGGCTTGGCCGGTCGTGTTGCGGCAGGGGACAAGCTGCCTTTCTTTTTGTATGATACGCCCTACAGCGCCCAGAACCGTTTCCGGGACCTGCTGGCCCAGAGCGCACCGCTGGTCATGGTGTTCATGAACAACTTCGGCCATCCGGTCACCCGCACTTTTGCGGAACGCTACGCATCCACCTTCGACGGTCTGCGCAGCGGCGGGTTTGCTATGGTGGTGCGCTCCCGTGCGGACAAACTTTCCCACAGCATCGGGCCGGATACCCTGCCTTTCCCCCTCCTGTGCGACGCGGACGGGGTGCTGTATGACCTGCTGGACATTCCCCAGCGCAGCGGTACCCTGACCGCCTACAGCCTGGAAGCCTGGAAGATCCTGCGGGAAGCCAAACGCAACGGCTACAAGCCGCCCAAGAACAATGTGCTGGACATGCCCCTGACCCTGATCCTGGACGTGGACGGCACCGTGCTGTTCGCCCACTACGGTTCCAGCCTCACAGACCTGCCCGAGGACTGCGACGCCATCCAGGCCCTGCTGGAAGAGCTGGAACTGGTGCCCGGAGACGATGAGGAACCCGACGAGGACGTGCCCATCTACACCCCGGCGGACGAATCCCCCCGGATCCCGGGGCTTACCGATGCTGACAACACCGAAGATTTCGACCGCACCGGTGTGCTGCGCCTGTTTGAGGATGCCTACACCGACGAGGACCAGTGACCCCCAAAAGCGATTTATCAAAAACCGTTCCCGCCCACCCGGCGGGGACGGCTTTTTTGTTGTCCGCCTTGCCGTTTGACACCAAACGGTTTATAATAAAGACTGAATTTTTGTAATTATAAGATCGGGGGACGTATCTATGTCTGCTTTTATCCCGTTGTCTGTACCGAATTTCGGCGAAAAGGAGGCCGCCCGGGCGGCCGAAGCCATCACCTCCGGCTGGGTGTCCACCAGCGGCGCCCGGGTGGGTGAATTTGAGCAGGCCCTGGCCGACTATGTGGGCATGCCCCGGGCCGTAGCCTCCAACGCCGGGTCCTCGGCGCTGCATCTGGCCGCCATGGCCTGCGGCATCCGGCCCGGGCAGGAGGTCATCGTACCCACCCTGACCTTCATTGCCGCCGTCAGCCCCCTGACCCGCTATGTGGGGGCGGAACCGGTTTTCATCGGCTGCGACGATTCCTGGTGCATCGACCCCGACGCTGTGGAAGACTTCTGCGCCAACCACTGCACCCTGAAGGAAGACGGCCTGTACAACAACAAGACCGGCGCCAAAGTGGCCGCCCTGGAAGTGGTGCATGTCTTCGGCAACATGGCTGATATGCCCCGCCTGCTGGACATTGCCAGAAAGTACCGCCTGACCCTCATTGAGGACGCCACCGAAGCCCTGGGCACCAAGTACGTCTCCGGCCCGTTGTCCGGCAAGTTTGCCGGCACTATGGGCGACGTGGGCTGCTACAGCTTCAACGGCAACAAGATCATCACCACCGGCGCCGGCGGCATGCTGGTATCCAACCATCCCGCCTGGGCGGAGCACGCCAAGCACCTGTCCACCCAGGCCAAGAGCGACATGCTCCAGTTCTTCCACGACGAGGTGGGCTACAACTACCGTATGACCAACGTCCAGGCCTGCCTGGGTCTGGCCCAGCTGGAACGTCTGGAGGACTTCATCGCCACCAAGATCGCCCGCTACAACCAGTACAAGGACGCCCTGGACGGCTACCACGGCCTGCGCATCCTGCCCTTCAAGACCGAGGCCGAAGGGGTGCGCGCCAACCACTGGTTCTACAGCCTGTATCTGGGTGAGACCTCCCTGGACCGGGATACGGTCATTGCCGCTTTGCAGGACCAGGGCATCCAGACCCGCCCGGTGTGGGCCCTCATCCACGAGCAGGCGGACTACCCCCGCAACGAGGCCTACCATCTGGAAAAGGCCCAGGACCTGCGGGCGCACATCGTCAACCTGCCCTGCTCCACCAACCTGAGCGAAGCCGACTGCGCCCGCGTCATCGACGCGGTGAAGGCGCTGGTCTGAAACTGACTGCATAAAAGGGGAGAACCGCCTTGCTCAAAATCGAAGAACTCTTCGTGGACCGCCACGCCACCGTGCTGGAAACCATGAAAAAGCTGGACGAGACCGGCCAGCGCATCCTGTTCATCGCACCGGACGGGGTGCTGCAGGCCGTGGTCACCGACGGCGACATCCGCAAGTTCCTGCTCCGGGGCGGCACTCTGGCCGAACCCGTGGAACAGGCGGCCAACTTTTCGCCCAAAAGCCTGCCCGTGTCCGAGCGGGGCCGCGCCCGGGAAGAACTGCAGAAATACGGCATCGACGCCCTGCCCATCCTGAACAAGAAAGGCGTTATCACCGACATCGTCTTTGCGGGCGGTGTGGATGTGGACAACCGCAAGAAGGTGGACATCCCGGTGGTCATGATGGCCGGCGGGCTGGGCACCCGGCTCTACCCTTATACCAAGATCTTGCCCAAACCCCTGATCCCGGTGGGGGAACAGCCCATTGCGGAGATGATCATTGACCGCTTCCGGGAATTCGGCTGCCACCGGTTCAAGATGGTGGTCAACTATAAAAAGAACATGATCAAGTCCTATTTCGGGGAAGTGGAGAAGGACTACGACCTGGAATTCGTGGACGAGGAACAGTTCATGGGCACCGGCGGCGGGCTCTGCCTGCTCAAGGGCAAGGTGGATTCCCCCTTCTTCTTCACCAACTGCGATACCCTGCTGGACCTGGATTTCGGGGATCTATACGCCAAGCACAAGGAGCGGGGCAACCTGGTCACCATGGTCTGCGCCCTCAAGCACTACACCGTGCCTTATGGCGTGGTGGAACTGGGGGAGGACGGCGGCATTGCCGCCATGCGGGAAAAACCGGAACTGAACTTCCTGACCAACACCGGCGTGTATGTGGTGGAACCCCGGGTGGTGGAGGAGATGAAGGAAGGGGAGAACATCGGTTTCCCCGATGTCATCGAACGCTACCGCGCCGCCGGGGAGAAGGTGGGCGTCTACCCCATCAACGAAAGCGCCTGGATGGACATGGGCCAGATGGAAGAGCTGGAAAAGATGCGCCGCAAACTGGAAACACAACGCTGAAAGGAAACAATTATGCCTGTTACGATCATTGCCGAAGCCGGTGTCAACCACAACGGTGACCTGGAAATGGCCAAAAAGATGGCCCTGGTGGCCAAGGAATGCGGCGCCGATATCGTCAAATACCAGACTGCCGTGCCTGAGCTGGTGGTGAGCAAGTTCGCCGAGAAGGCCGAATACCAGAAGCAGACCACCGATGCCGCCGAAAGCCAGCTGGAGATGATCCGCAAGCTGCACTTCTCCTTTGAAGGCCACAAGGAGCTGAAGGAATACTGCGATTCCATCGGCATCCAGTACCTGTCCGCCCCCTTCGATATCCCCAGCGTGCGGTTCCTGGGCACCCTGGGCCTGCCGCTGATCAAGATTCCTTCGGGGGAGATCACCAACCTGCCCTACCTGGAAGAGGTGGCCAAGCTGAACACCCCGGTGCTGCTGTCCACCGGCATGAGCACCCTGGGGGAGATCACCGACGCCCTGGGCATCCTGGACGACAACGGCTGCCCGGAGGCCACCATCCTGCACTGCAACACCCAGTATCCCACCCCCTATGAGGACGCCAACCTCACCGCCATGATCGAGCTGTTCGAGCAGTTCGGCCTGCCGGTGGGCCTGTCCGACCACACCCCGGGGTGGGAGTGCGACGTGGCCGCCACCGTGCTGGGGGCCCAGGTCATTGAAAAGCATTTCACCCTGGACAAGACCCTCCCCGGCCCCGACCAGAAAGCCAGCCTGGACCCCACCGAGTTCAAGGCCATGGTGGACGCGGTGCGCCATGTGGAAGCCGCACTGGGCGACGGCCACAAGCACCTGACCGCCAGCGAGGCCCCCAACAAGGCGGTGGCCCGCAAGAGCATCGTGGCCGCCTGTCCCATCAAGGCGGGGGAGACCTTCACCGCCGACAACCTGACCACCAAACGTCCCGGGGACGGCATCAGCCCCATGCGCTGGTACGAGGTGCTGGGCCAGACCGCCAAGCGGGACTTTGCGGAGGATGAAAAGATTGAACTGTGACACTGTGGCACTCCTCACCTCCACCCGGGCGGACTACGGCCTTTTGCGCCCGGTGGCCCGCAAACTGGCCGCCGCGGGGCGGCTGGAACTGGTGGTGACCGGGGCCCATCTGTGTGAGCGCCTGGGCAACACGGTCACGGAAGTGGAAGCTGACGCCCCGGCGGTGGAAATCGCCGCCCGACTGCCCATTTTCCGGGAAAAGGACCCGGACGAACCGGTGGGACGCACCATCGCCCGCACGATTGAAGTCTTTGACGACTATTTTGCCGCCCACCGCCCCGGCTGTGTGCTGGTGCTGGGGGACCGGTTTGAAATTTTTGCCGCCGCCACCGCCGCCGCGGCCCGCCATATCCCCATCGCCCACATTTCCGGCGGGGATGTGACCCTGGGCGCCGCCGACGAGTACTACCGCCACTGCATCAGCAAGATGGCGGCGGTGCATTTCCCCTCCTGCGCCGACAGCGCCGCCCGCCTGGTGCGGATGGGGGAGGATCCCGCCCGGGTCTTCTGCGTGGGCGGACTGGGAGATGAAAACATCCGCGCCGTGCCCAAAATGAGCCGGGAAGAATTGTGCCAATCCACCGGCTTTGACCTGATGCAGCCCTTCGCCCTGGTCACCTTCCACCCCGAGACCGCCGCCGGCGCCCCGGACCCCGCTATCCAGGCGGAGGCCCTGTGCGAGGCCATGGAGGCGGTGGAGGGGGTGTTCTGGCTCATCACCGGCTCCAACGCTGACGCCGGGGGCGCCGTCTGCACCGCCCGGATGCAGCGCTTTGCCGCCGACCACCCCGACCGGGCGGGTTTCATCAACAGCCTGGGCCTGCGCCGGTATCTCTCGGCCATGCAGTACGCCGCCCTGGTGGCGGGCAACTCCTCCTCCGGCGTGGTGGAGACCCCCAGCTTCGGGGTGCCGGCGGTGAACATCGGCAGCCGTCAGGCCGGACGCATCCTCTGCCAGAATGTCATCAGCTGCGGCGGGGAGCGCATCCAGATCGAGGACGCCCTGCGCACCGCCCTGAGTCCGGCCTTCCGGGTGGTGGCGGCGGGGGCCGTCAGCCCTTATCACGGGGGCGACACCAGCGGCAAGATCGTGAAAGTGCTGGAACATTTCGACTTCACCAGACCCAAAACATTCTACGACGGCCCGGTGCCGCCGTTTGACCCGCAGGCGGAACCCTGCCTGTAACATCGGGAGGTATTGGTATGAAACTTCTCATCGTCGGCCTGGGCAGCATGGGCAAACGCCGCGCCCGCCTGACCCGGGGCCTGCTGGGGGCGGAAAACGTCCGCATCTGCGGCGTGGACAGCGCCGAAGCCCGCCGCACCGAGGCCCTGTCCCTGGAGCTGTGTCAGGCAGCCTACCCCTCCATCGGGGAGGCCGTGGCAGCCGAACACCCGGACGCCGCCCTGGTCTGCACCTCGCCTTTGAGCCATGCGGCCATCATTTCGGAGCTGCTGGACGCGGGCCTGCCGGTGTTCACCGAGCTGAACCTGGTGGACGACGGCTACACCGAGAACCTGGCCAAGGCCAGGGAAAAGGGTGTGCCCCTCTTCCTCTCTTCCACCATGCTCTACCGCAAGGAGACCCAGTACATCAAACGCCGTGTGGCTGAATTCGGCCGCCCGGTGCATTACATTTACCATATCGGCCAGTACCTGCCCGACTGGCATCCCTGGGAGAACTACAAGAACTTCTTTGTGGGCAACGCCCGGACCGGCGGCGTGCGGGAGATCTTCGGCATCGACCTGCCCTGGCTGCTGGATGCCTTCGGGGATGTGGAACACATGACCGTCCAGACCGACACCATCAGCGACCTGGGCCTGCCCTATCCCGACTGCGCCACCCTGCTGCTGCGCCACAAAGGCGGGGTACAAGGGGTGCTGGCGGCGGACGTGGTCAGCCCCAAGGCGGTGCGCAGCTTTGAATGCTTCGGCGACGGGCTGCACCTCTTCTGGGAGGGCAACCCCAAGGCCCTGTATGAGTTCAGGGACGGGGACAAGCAGCCGGTGGACACCTACGGCAGCTTTGAGCACGACAGCCGGTACAGCGACAACATTGTGGAGAACGCCTACGTGGACGAGCTGGCCAACTTCTTCGCCGTGCTGAAAGGGGAGGAAGAACCCCGCTGGACCTTTGAGAAAGACCGGGCAGCCATCCGGCTGATGGACGCCGTGGCCCAGGCCTGAATACGGCACTGCCCCCACAAGAAAGGGCTTTGTTATGATGCTGTTCAATCTGATGGAAATCTTTGTCCCCGCCATGTTTGTGCTGGTGGTGGGATTGATGGTGGTCATGGTGATCCGCAACGTGGCCGAATGGTCCCGCAACAACGCTTCTCCCCGGCTGAGCAGCCCCGCCACCGTGGTGGCCAAGCGGCAGCACCATTACAGCTACAACAACGGCGGAGGCGGCACCACCTACTACGCCACCTTTGAATTTGAGAGCGGCGACCGTCTGGAACTGCGCCTGCCTGCCCGGGAAGCCGGCCTGCTGGCCGAAGGGGACCGGGGTATGCTCCACTTCCAGGGCACCCGCTTCCTGGGCTTTGACCGCCAGTGACTGCCCCATTACATCTGACAAAGGAGTGAGGAACATGGGCACTGTCACCGCCCTGTTCATCGGCCTGGGGTCCATCGGGACCCGCCATCTGAAAAACCTGCATGCCATCTGCGAAAAACAGGGCCTGACCCTGTGCGCCCACGCCCTGCGCAGCGATTTGAACCGTCCCCTGCGTCCCGGCGTGGCGGAGCTGCTGGCGGCCCAGTTCACCACCCTGGAGGACCAAGCCGCCCTGCCCCGGTATGACATGGCTTTCATCACCAACCCCACCAGCCTGCACGCCGCCGCCCTGGAACTGGTCCGCGGGCGGGCGGGGGCTTTGTTCATTGAAAAGCCCATCTTCTCCGCCGAGGAGACCGGCCGGACTCTTTCCGACCTGCTTCCTGCGGGGCAGAAAGCCTATGTGGCCGCCCCCATGCGGTGGTGCGGGGCCATGCTGGCGCTGAAAAAGCACCTGCCCCAGCTGCGTCCCTACTGCGCCCGGGTCATCTGCTCCTCCTACCTGCCCGACTGGCGCCCCGGGGTGGATTACCGCACCGTGTACAGCGCCCACAAGGCCATGGGGGGCGGGGTGACCATCGACCTCATCCACGAATGGGACTACCTGGTGGAGCTCTTCGGCAAACCGGAAAAACTCTGCAACCTGCGGGGCCAGTATTCGGAACTGGAGATCGACTCCGACGATGTATCGCTGTATATCGCCCGATATCCCCACCTGCTGGTGGAGGTGCATCTGGACTACTTCGGCCGGGGCTACCGCCGCAGCATCGAGCTCTTCTGCCCCACCGGGTCCGCCGTGGCGGATTTCGGCGCCGGCACCCTGACTTTGCCCGACGGCACGGTGGAGGACTGCCGGGAGGATGTGAATGAACGGTATATCCGGGAGATGGAATACTTCCTGCACTACGCGATGGAAGGGGAGGGCGACAGCCTGAACACCCCCGCCACCGCCCTGGATGTGCTCAAACTGACTTTGGGGGAACTGTAATATGGAACGTCTGCTCATTACCGTCTGCGGCCGCGCCGGCAGCAAAGGCTTCAAGAACAAGAACCTGAAAACCTTCTGCGGCCATCCGCTGGTGTATTATTCCCTGAGCGCCGCGGAACTTTTTGCCAAGAACCATCCCGAACTGCACATCGACTTCGCCCTGAACACCGACAGCCCCGAGCTGGCGGAGCTGGTGAAGGCCCAGTACCCGGAAGTGGTCTTTCTGCCTCGGGGCGAGGAACTGGGCGGGGACAAGGTGCCCAAGATGGCCGTCTATCAGGACAGCCTGCGCCGGATGGAGGAACAGACCGGCGCGGCCTATGACTATCTCATGGACCTGGACATCACCAGCCCCCTGCGCACCGCCGCCGACATCGAGAACGCCTTTGCCAAAAAGCAGAGCCGCCCCGACCTGGACCTGGTGTTCAGCGTCTGCGAAGCACGGCGCAATCCCTGGTTCAACATGGTCAAGACGGTGGGCGACCATGTGGAGCAGGTGAACAAGAGCGAATTCACCGGCCGCCAGCAGGCCCCGGAAGTCTTTGATGTGAACGCCTCCATCTATGTGTTCAAGCGGGACTTTCTGGCTAGCAACACCGACGGCATGCTCTGGCGGGGCAAGATCGGGGTCAGCGTGATGATGGACACCGGCATCATCGACATCGACTCCGAACACGACTACCGCCTGATGGAGGCCATCGCCGCCCATCTGTACGAGAACTATCCCGACTTCGACGCCGTGCGCCGCAACATCCGCGGCTGAGGGCGTCCTGGCTGCAAAGGAGACTCCATGGAAACGAATATCCGCCGCCGCCAGCGTCAGAACGTGGGGGCAGCCTTCGGGCTGTCCCTCTTGCTGGTGCTGGGGGCGTATTTCCTGCTGGGCTTTGCGCCTTTCGGGGATGATACCATCCTCACCGGCGACCTCAACGGCCTGTATGTGAACTACATCACCGATATGTGGCGCCGTGTGCACGAAGGCGGCTTCTTTTACAGCTTCGCCAAGCTGTGCGGGGGCAGCACCCTGGGGCTGTTCGCCTACTACATGAGCAGCCCCTTCAATCTGGCCTATCTCCTCTTCCCCGTGCGGGCCATCCCCTATGTGGCCCAGGCCGTCTTTGCGGTGCGGGTGGCCTGCACCGGCGCGGCCTGCTGCTTCTTTCTGCATCGGCACTACAAAAGCGCTTCCCGCCTGCTGCCGGTGCTCAGCCTGGGCTACAGCCTGTGCGCCTTCTGCGTGGTGTACAACCAGAACATCATCTGGATGGACGTGGTCCTGCTGGCGCCGCTGGTGCTGTGGGCGGTGGACGAACTGGTGGACAAGGCCCGCCACTGGCCTCTGACCTTTCTGGTGCTGGCCTGCGTGCTGCTCAACTTCTACACCGCCTGGGAAGTGTGCCTGTTCACCCTGCCCTACTTTGCCTACCGCTGGTGGGGCACCGACCACCCCGCCGCTTCTCTGCCCCGGCGGGTGGGGCTCTTTGCCGCCTCCGGTGCTTTGGGGGCGGGCCTGGGCCTGGTATTGCTCCTGCCCGCCCTGCTGGAAGTGGAGCAGAGCAAGGGCGGCCTGTTTGAGATGGAATTCTCCCTCAAACCCAACTTTCCCCTGTGGCAGCTGCCCTACCGGCTCTTCTTCGGGGATTTCTTCTGGGATGATGTCACCGGCACCCTGCCCAATATCTATTGCGGCGTCTTCTGCGTGGTGCTGGTGGTCCTCTTCTTTGCGGGAAAAAGCGCTTTGCGGCAGAAGCTGGCCGCCGGGGCGGTGCTGGTCCTCATGGGCCTGAGCTTCTGGCTCTACGGCATCGACCTGATCTGGCACGGCTTCAAGCAGCCGGTTTGGTTCCCCTGCCGGTACAGCTTCCTGGTCAGCCTGTTCCTGGTGCTGCTGGCCGCCAAAGCCCTGCTGGAAGGGGCGCCCCGCCCCAAGGCCCTGTTTCTGGCCGGGGGGCTGGGAGCCCTCTGGTGCGTGGGCTACTACTTTGCCTCCGGGGAGACCTTCTCGGTCTTCAAGGTGGCGGCCACGGTGCTGGTCTTTGCCGCCACCCTGGCCTGTGCGGTCTGGCTCCACTCTTCCCGCCGTATGCTGGCCCTGGCCGGGGCGGTGGGCTTCGGGGTGGTGGCCGTGGGGGATATGGGCGCCAACACGGTGCTGGCCCTGCGCAAGTTTGAAAGCTACACCGTCAGCGGATTTGAGGAATTCTACGACCAGAACACCGCCGCCGTGAACGCCATCCGCGCGGTGGACGGCGGGTACTACCGCATCGAGAAAAACTTCATGCGCACCCTCAACGACCCCATGCTGCTGGGGTACTGGGGCATCAGCCACTATTCCTCCACCAAGGCCAGCTCGGCCAAGGAACTGCTGGAA
>ERZ1090860.1005-NODE-1008-length-15747-cov-7.101198_pt1 | contig 15747 bp, 12 predicted proteins | sample MGYA00478483_ERZ1090860 | MGnify/ENA primary metagenome ERZ1090860 (study PRJEB33644, sample SAMEA5815741) | chicken gut metagenome | biome: Chicken; feature: Gastrointestinal Tract; material: Caecum | place: Ireland | collected 2019-01-01 | study: A study of...
TTATAACAAAAAAAATCCCGTATTTATGCGGGGTTTGGCGTTTCGCAAACGCCTATTCAGAATAAATAGAGAAAAGGAGAGTTATCATGGGAAAAGTTTTAGTCATCGGATGCGGAGGCGTGGCCTCTGTAGCAATCCATAAATGCTGCCAGAACAGCCAGGTGTTCAAGGAGGTCTGCATTGCCAGCCGCACCAAATCCAAATGCGATGCCCTGAAGAAAAAGCTTGAGGGGACCACCAGTACGAAGATCACCACCCGTCAGGTGGACGCCGACAAGGTGGAGGAGCTGATCGCCCTGATCGAAGAGCAGAAGCCGGATGTGGTGCTGAACCTGGCCCTGCCCTACCAGGATCTGACGATCATGGACGCCTGCCTGGCCACCAGGACCAACTATGTGGATACTGCCAACTATGAGCCGGAGGACACCGCCAAGTTTGAGTACAGCTGGCAGTGGGCCTACCGGGAGCGTTTTCAGCAGGCCGGAATCACCGCTCTGCTGGGCAGCGGCTTTGACCCCGGCGTCACCGGCGTTTTTTCCGCCTACGCCCTGAAACACTATTTCGACGAGATCCACTACATTGATATCCTGGACTGCAACGGCGGAGATCACGGCTACCCCTTCGCCACCAACTTTAATCCGGAGATCAATATCCGGGAGGTGTCCGCCAACGGCTCCTACTGGGAGGACGGTCGCTGGGTGGAGACAAAGCCCATGGAGATCAAGCGGGTCTACAATTTTGACCAGGTGGGGGAGAAGGACATGTACCTGCTCCCCCACGAGGAGATCGAGAGTCTGGCCTTAAACATTCCCGGGATCAAGAGGATCCGCTTCTTTATGACCTTCGGCCAGAGCTATCTGACCCATCTGAAATGTCTGGAGGATGTGGGGATGACCTCCATCAAACCCATCCTCTTTGAGGGAAAAGAGATCGTGCCCCTGCAGTTTTTGAAGGTTGTGCTGCCGGATCCCGCTTCTCTGGGCCCCCGCACGAAGGGAAAGACCAACATCGGCTGTATTTTCCGGGGTGTCAAGGACGGACAAGAAAGAAATTACTACCTTTACAATGTCTGCGATCACCAGGAATGCTACCGGGAGGTGGGCTCCCAGGCGGTGGCTTACACCACCGGCGTGCCGGCTATGATCGGAGCCATGATGCTGATGACGGGCACCTGGAACAAGCCCGGCGTTTACAATATCGAGGAATTTGATCCGGATCCCTTTATGGAAGCTCTGAACAAGTGGGGACTGCCCTGGACAGAGAATTTCCATCCGGTGCTGGTGGACTGATGGGACAGAAGCGGGCAGAGCCCCGCACCCCGTACTTTCTCCTGGATGAAGAAAAGCTGATCCGGAATCTGGAAATTTTAAAGGAGGTCAGCGAGAGGGCAGGCTGCAAAATCCTCCTGGCCCAGAAGGCATTTTCCATGTTTTCCGTCTATCCCCTGATCCGCCGGTATCTGGCGGGAACCACAGCCAGCGGCCTCTATGAGGCCAGGCTGGGGGCGGAGGAGTTCGGCGGGGAGACTCATATATTTTCCCCGGCCTACCGGGAGGACGAGTTTGAGGAGATCCTGCAGTACGCCGATGATCTGGTGTTCAACACTCCCAGCCAGGTGCGGAAATTTGCCGGGAGAGCCAGGAGGGCCGGAAAGTCTGTGGGCCTGCGGCTGAACCCGGAGTGTTCCACCCAGGAAGGCCACGCCATCTACGATCCCTGCGCTCCGGGATCCAGGCTCGGCACCACTCTGGCGGAATTTGATGAGGAAATTCTTCCGCTGCTGGACGGTTTTCACATCCATACCCTCTGCGAGCAGAATTCCGATGCCCTGGAGATAACAGTCCGGGCGGCGGAGGAAAAATTCGGAAAATTTTTCCGGGGAAAACGCTGGCTGAACCTGGGCGGAGGCCACCACATCACCCGGGAGGACTATGACCGGGAAAGGCTGATCGGCATTGTCCGCCGTCTAAAAGAAACCTACGGAACGGAAATCTATCTGGAACCGGGGGAGGCGGTGGTGCTGAACGCCGGCTTCCTGGTGACAGAGGTGCTGGACCTGGTGAGAAACAGCGGCGTGGAGATCGCCATTCTGGACACCTCCGCGGCCTGCCATATGCCGGATGTGCTGGAAATGCCCTACCGGCCGCCTCTGCGGGAGGCCGGGGAGCCGGGAGAAAAACCGTACACGTACCGTCTGGGAGGCCCTACCTGCCTGGCCGGCGACGTGATCGGGGATTACTCCTTCGACCATCCTCTGGAGGAGGGCAGCCGCCTGGTCTTTGAGGACATGGCTCTCTACACCATGGTCAAGACCAATACCTTTAACGGCATGCCTCTGCCCTCCATCGCGGTGCGCCGCAGGAACGGGGAGACAGAAGTGATCCGGCAATTCGGATATGAGGACTTTAAAAACCGGCTCTCCTAAGCGCCGGTTTTTCCATGGGATTTTATGCCGGAAAATACGCGAGGGAAGAAGGGAGAAGCCTTTTATATGAAACAAAATTATCAGCTGACCATGGCGGCCTGTTTTGTGGGATATATCGTCCAGGCCATTGTGAACAATTTCGCTCCTCTGCTGTTTCTGACTTTTCAGCGGAGCTACGGGATCCCGCTGGAACAGATCACCCTGCTGGTGACCATCAATTTCGGCGTGCAGCTGCTGGTGGATCTTCTGTCCGCGGCTTTTGTGGACCGGATCGGGTACAAGCGCACGGTGATCCTGGCTCAGATCTTCGCGGCGGCAGGGCTGGTGCTGCTGGCCGTGCTTCCGGAGGTGATGCGGCCTTTCCCGGGAATCCTGACGGCGGTGATTATCTACGCCGTGGGCGGCGGCCTCTGCGAGGTAGTTTTAAGTCCCATTGTGGAAGCCTGCCCCACTGACAACAAGGAAAAAGCCATGAGCCTGCTCCATTCCTTTTACTGCTGGGGCCATGTGGGGGTGGTGCTGATCTCCACGGCATTTTTTGCCCTGTTCGGCATTGAAAACTGGCGGATCCTGGCTGTGATCTGGGCGGTGATCCCGGCGGCCAACACCCTGCTGTTTCTGAAAGCGCCGGTGGGCTCCCTGATCCGGGAGGGAGAACGGGGCATGAGCTTTCGGGAATTGTTTTCCAGCAAACTTTTCTGGGTGCTGATGCTTTTGATGGCCGCGTCCGGAGCCAGCGAGCAGGCGGTGAGCCAGTGGGCTTCCACCTTCGCGGAGCAGGGCCTGGGCGTTTCCAAGACCATCGGCGATCTGGCAGGCCCCATGGCCTTTGCGGTGATGATGGGCTTATCCCGCCTGTTCTACGGCAGGTACGGGGACCGCATCCATCTGGACCGGTTCATGGTGGGCAGCAGTATCCTCTGCGCGGCCTCCTATCTGTGCATCTCCTTAACCCCTATTCCTCTTCTGGGGCTGGCAGGCTGCGCGGTCTGCGGCCTGTCCGTGGGGATCATGTGGCCGGGAAGCTTCAGCAAGGGCGCGGCGGCGCTGCCCCGGGGCGGAACAGCCATGTTTGCCCTCTTTGCCTTAAGCGGGGATCTGGGCTGCTCCGGCGGCCCCACGGCGGTGGGACTGGTATCCGGGGCCCTGGGCGGAAACCTGAAGCTTGGGATCCTGGCCGGGGTGGTCTTTCCTGTGCTGGTGATCGCCGGCGTGCTGCTGTGTGCCAGGCTGACGGGAAAGAGCATCCGGGGCAGAGCGTGTTTGTGAGGCGGAATCAGCCGGGAAGGAGAACAAAGGCAGGGAAGAAAAAGAAAGCATAACTTGCCCTTCCCATGCTGCTATGCTATAATAGCACCGTGAGAAAAGCAGCTTTTCAGGCCGCTGCAGAGAAAGAGGAAGAATTATGACAGTAGACAATCGTTTTCTGATTAAGAAATTTGAACAATTTGAGCACATTTTCGTGCTCTTTTCCCAGACCACAAGGCTTCCCTATATTGAGTGCGATGAAGAGACCTTTGACGACCAGGTCTACGTATTTACCGAGGAAAGCCAGGTCAAAGAAGCCGGACAGAAATATGCGAAAGAAAAAATTGCCCTGATGGCGGTGAAGATCCCCCAGGCCCAGATCAAATCATTTCTTTCCGGTTTATATTCCGTAGGCGTCAATGCCCTGATGGTTCAGGATGAGGGAGCGCCGGTCCGGGTAGAACTGGATCAGCTGGTGCCCAAGCCGGATCTGGAGGAGATCAATAAGGGACCGATCCCCAGGCTGAATCCGGAAATGCAGCTGACAGCCCTGTATTTTCTCCAGGAACTGCGCCGTCCGGGAGAGAGAAGCCTGGAGGAAAAGAAAAGACTCCGTTCTCTGGAGGAAGAGATGGCGGTCAATATGATGAAATCCCGGTTTATCCTGGCGGTGGACGTTACAGAGCTGGAAGGGGAGTGGGATCCGAAAGCTCCGAACCAGAAGGTCAAGATCCCGTTCGTCAAAAACAAGGATGGAATTATTTTCCAGCCCTGCTATTCGGATTTAGGAGAGTTCAAGAAGTTCAACGCCAAAAATAAGAATGCGAAGTTCCGGCTGCTGGCAGTGCCGTACGATGAACTGCCGAAGTACCTGATCAAGGATTCCAAGGGATTTGTATTCAATCCCGCCGGCTTTAACCTGATCCTGACCAGGGAACAGATGGAACTGATGAAAAAGAATTACGCGTAAATAAAAGGGCTGTCCGCGGATGCAGGGCAGCCCCTGCTGTATCAAAGCGCCTCTCCAGAGAGGAAAAGAAAAGGAGAAGAAACTATGCTGGAAGCATACGAACTGCTGAGCCGGGAGGAGATCCGGGATGTAAAGGCCGAGGGCCGGCTGTTCCGCCATAAAAAGACGGGAGCCCGGGTGGCGGTCCTGGCCAACGATGATGAAAATAAGGTATTTTCCATTGCATTCCGGACACCGCCGGAAAATTCCACCGGTGTAGCCCATATCATTGAGCACACGGTGCTGTGCGGGTCCCGGAAATTTCCGCTGAAAGATCCTTTTGTAGAGCTGGCGAAGGGATCGCTCAATACATTTCTGAATGCCATGACATATCCGGATAAAACCGTTTATCCGGTGGCAAGCTGCAACGACAGGGATTTTCAGAACCTTATGGATGTCTACCTGGACGCAGTTTTTTATCCCAATATTTATAAAAATGAAAAGATCTTCCGCCAGGAAGGATGGCACTACCATCTGGAAAATCCGGAGGATCCCCTTACCTACAACGGCGTGGTGTACAATGAGATGAAGGGCGCCTTCTCCTCGCCGGAAGAGGTGCTGGGCCGGGCCATGATGAACGCGCTGTTTCCGGATACGCCCTACGGGGTGGAGTCCGGCGGAGACCCGGCTGTGATCCCGGAACTTACGTATGAGGTATTCCTGATTTTCCACATATAGTATTATCATCCGTCCAACAGCTATATTTATCTTTACGGGAATATGGACGCGGAAGAAAAGCTGGACTGGCTGGATAGGGAGTACTTAAGCCGTTTCGGGAATGAACAGGTGGATTCACGGATCCTGCGGCAGAATTCTTTTGAAAAAATCCGGGATCTGCGGATGTCCTATCCGGTGCTGGAGGAAGAAAATCTGGAGGACAGGACATATCTCTCCAGCAGCTGGGTAGTGGGAAGCAGCCTGGACACAGAATTAAATGTCGCCTTTTCCGTACTGGAATACGCCCTGCTGGACGCCCCCGGCGCTCCGGTGAAACAGGCCCTTCTGGATGCCGGGATAGGAAAAGACGTGGAGGGCACTTACGAAGACGGCATTCTCCAGCCCTGCTTTTCCATTGTGGCGAAAAATGCCAATCCGGAGGAAAAAGAAAGATTTCTGCAGGTGATCCGGGAAACTCTGGAAAAGATTGTCCGGGAAGGGGCAGACCGCAAAGCGCTGGCTTCCGGCATCAATTATTTTGAATTCCGTTTCCGGGAGGCAGATTACGCCTCCTTCCCCAGAGGCCTGATCTACGGCCTGGATATGCTGGATTCCTGGCTGTACGATGAGAACCGCCCCTTTGACTATCTGAAGCAGCTGTCAATCTTTGAGAGCCTGAAGGAAAAGGCGGGACAGGGCTATTTTGAGTCACTGATCCGGAAGTATCTGCTGGATAATCCCCACGGAGCGGTAATCGTGCTGGAGCCGGAGCGGGGGCTGGCGGAAAAACGGGAAGCCGAAACAGCGGAAAAACTGGCGGAATATAAAGCGTCCCTGACCGGGGAAGAGATCGCGGCCCTGGCAGAGGCTTCCCGGGAGCTGAAGGAATATCAGGAGTCGGAGGACAGCCCGGAAGCCCTTCAGAGCATTCCTCTGCTGCGGAGAGAGGATATTCAGAGAGAGACGCCTGTGAAGCTTCGCATGGAGAGGCAGGAAAAAGAGGGGATGGAAATCCTCCATCAAAATTATGAGACCAACGGCATCGCTTATCTGACCCTGCTGTTTGACGCGGAAAAGGTTCCGGACCGGCTGATCCCCTGGATGGGCATACTGAAATCTGTGCTGGGCTCCATCCGCACGGAGCATTTTGACCATACGGAACTTTTCCATGAGATCAACGGAAATACCGGAGGGATCAGCTGCGGCCTCCAGATTTTCCCCAATCGTGAAAAACCGGAGAAATTCCGCAGAATGTTCGGGATCCGGGCAAAATATCTCTATCCGAAACAGAAGTTTGTCTTTGATATTCTCCAGGAAATCCTTCTGACCTCCTGTCTGGAAGATGAGAAGCGCCTGAAGGAGATCCTCTCCAGCGTGAAGGGAAGGCTGCAGACCTCTATTCCCGCTTCGGGGCATCTTTCCGCCGCTGTCCGGGCGCTGTCCTATCAGTCCCCGGCCTTTGAGTGGCAGGAGAGAACGGGAGGCATCGGCTATTACCGGCTGGTGGAGGAGCTGGAACAGCAGTTTGAGGACAGAAAAGGGGAGATTATTGAAAATCTCCGTCTTCTGATGAAATATCTGTTTCGGCCGGAGAACCTTACAGTCAGCATAACGGCCGGACCGGAGGGCCTTTCCGGGCTGGATGACAGGGCGCTGGGACTGCGCTCCCTGCTGTGCCGGGAAGTATTGGAGCCCGGCAGCATGGAGTTTCATCCGGAACAGAAAAACGAGGCCTTCAAAACCTCCGGCCAGGTTCAGTATGTCGCGGCAGCCGGAAATTTTGAAAAAGCCGGAATTGCCTATACAGGAGCCATGAGGATCCTGCGCACGGTCCTCAACTATGATTACCTGTGGATGAATCTCAGAGTAAAAGGCGGCGCATACGGCTGTATGGGAGCGTTTCAGCGGACCGGAGACAGCTATCTGGTATCCTACCGGGATCCCCATCTGGCAAGGACGCTGGATGTATACCGGAAGCTTCCGGAGTATCTGAAAAATTTCCAGGCGGATGAAAGGGAAATGACAAAATATATCATCGGAACGGTCAGTGAACTGGACACGCCGATGAACGCCGCGGCCCGGGGCAGTCTCTGCCTGAACGCCTACTATACAAACTATACGGAAGAAGATTTTCAGCGGGAAAGAGACCAGATTCTGGACGCATCTCCGGAGGATATCCGCGGGCTGGCAAAAGCCGCGGAGGCCATTTTGTCCCAGGGAAATATCTGTGTGATCGGCAGCAGCGCGTCTATTGAAAAGCACAGAGAACTTTTCAAAACCGCGGAAAATCTCATCTTATCCTGAGAGGAAAGCAATATGGAAAAAAAATATAAATCCGGCTTTGTGGCGCTGATCGGCCGGCCGAATGTGGGAAAATCTACGCTGATGAATCACCTCATCGGACAGAAGATCGCCATCACTTCCCGGAAACCCCAGACCACCCGGAACCGGATCCAGACGGTCTATACCAGCGAGAGGGGACAGATTGTCTTTTTGGATACCCCCGGGATCCACAGAGCAAAAAATAAACTGGGAGAGTACATGGTGACAGCGGCCGAGGGAACTCTGCGGGAGGTGGACGCGGTTCTCTGGCTGGTGGAGCCCGGCGGATATATCGGAGCCGGGGAGCAGCATATCGCACAGATTCTGGGACGCTGCAAAAAGCCGGTGATTCTGGTCATCAACAAAATTGACAAAGCAGATAAGGAAAAACTCCCGGACACGGAGAAAGCCTACCGGAAGCTGTATTCCTTTGAGGAGGTTTTGATGGTTTCCGCTCTGAGAAGCCTGCACCTGAACCAGATCCTGGACACTCTGTACCGGCTGCTGCCGGAGGGCCCGCAGTTTTTTGACGAGGATACCGTAACGGATCAGCCTATGCGCCAGATCGTGGCGGAATTGATCCGGGAAAAAGCCCTGCGCTCTCTGGGAGATGAGATTCCGCACGGAATCGCTGTGACGATAGAGAAAATGCGGGAGCGGCCTGACGGAAGCCTGACGGACATTGAGGCTACCATTGTCTGCGAGAGGGATTCCCACAAGGGGATCATCATTGGAAAACAGGGGAAAATGCTGAAAAAAATCGGAAGCGAGGCCAGAGGAGATATAGAGAATCTGCTGGAAGGCCGGGTCAACCTGAAAATCTGGGTGAAAGTGAGAAAGGACTGGCGGGACAGCGATATTCTCATGAAAAACTACGGATACGACAAAAAAGATCTTTCCTGACAGAGGCGGAGTATGAGTGAGGCGGTAAAGGTGTCCGGTATGGTCCTATCAGCCATGCCGGTGGGGGATTACGATAAGAGGCTGGTGATCCTGACCCGGGAAAGAGGGAAGATCACAGCTTTCGCCAGAGGGGCCCGCAGGCCCACCAGCACTTTGCTGGCCGTGTCCAATCCTTTTGTGATGGGGGAATTTTCCCTGATCGAGGGGCGCACAGCCTACAGCCTGATTCAGGCTTCCGTGCAGAATTATTTTACTGAACTGGCTATGGCCCAGCCGGAAGTCTATTATGGTTTTTATTTTCTGGAATTTGCCGATTATTACGGAAGAGAGGGAACGGATGAAACCCCCATGCTGAATCTTTTGTATCTGTCGATCCGGGCTCTGCAGAATCCGCATCTGGACAACCGGCTGGTGCGCCGGATTTTTGAGATGAGGGCCATGACAGTCAACGGAGAGTACGCCCCGGAGGAAAGCGCCATGAGCCCGGAAACGCTGTATGTGTGCAGATACATTATGTCGGCGCCTCTGCAGAAGCTGTTTACGTTTACAGTGACTTTGGAAGTCCTGGAGGAACTGGAAAAGATTCTGGACCGGCATATGAAGCGGGTTCTGGACCGGAAGATGAAAAGTCTGGAGATACTGAGGACATTGGCATAGAAGAAAGGGTGAGAAAATGCGATATTTTGAAAAAGAGATACAGGTAAAATATCCCGCAGGCGCCAAAAAGGACGGATACCAGCCGGTGCTGTGCTGTTTCCTGCAGAACCGGGCGGAGGAAATGCCCGGTTCGGACCGGCGTCCGGCCGTCATTGTCTGTCCGGGAGGCGCCTACCGCTTTAAATCCGACCGGGAAGGGGAACCCATCGCCTTCCGTTTCCTGGCAGCCGGCATGAACGCCTTTGTAATGCAGTATTCTGTGGCACCTTCGGAATATCCCTGCGCGCTGCTGGAACTGGCGGCGGCCGTGGCCCTTATCAGAGAAAACAGCGAGGGATGGAATGTGGACCCGGAGCGGATTTATCTGTGCGGATTTTCTGCCGGCGGCCATCTGTGCGCTTCCCTGGGAACACTCTGGAAAGACGGAATGTTTGCCAAGGGCACCGGCTACGGTCCCTATGAGTGGAAGCCGGACGGAATGATCCTGTGCTATCCGGTTATTTCCATGAACCAGTTTGGACATGAGGAGTGTCAGAAGCTTCTGATGGGCGGGAGAAAAGAAGAACTGAAGGAAAAGCTGTCTCTCCAGAAAAGAGTCAGCCGGGATACGGTTCCCGCTTTCATATGGTGCACCCAGGAGGATGAAGAGGTGCCCATGGAAAATTCTCTGCTGTTTGCGGCGGCTCTGCGGGCAAACCGTGTTCCCTTTGAACTGCATATCTATGAGAAGGGTGTGCACGGCCTGGCTCTTTGCGATGAACTGACAGCCAACCGGCCGGAGCGGCTGCAGCCGGACAACGCCGGCTGGGTCGATCTGGCGGTCCGCTGGATCCGCAGAAAGAAGGCCGCTCCGGTTCCGGAAGAGTCCGGTAAGGCTTAACCTACAGGCACAATCCGAAGAATCAGAGGAAACAGAAGGGCTATGGCCAGAACCATAAATAACTGCAGCCAGACGGTACATTTCGGCATATCGGACATTTTGTAGTATCCGGTGCCGTAGGTCAGCAGAGTAACCGTATCCAGAGGCAGCAGATAGCAGTTTCCGGCAGCCAGGGCCAGGATCAGCATTCCCAGAGCCGGTGATGCGCCGTTGACCGCGCACAGGGAGATGACTGGGGTGGCCATTAAAGTTACCAGAGAAGGCGCAACCGGGATCAGGATCAGCAGCAGGAATGCCAGCAGGGCAACAAAGCCCAGAAAAACAGGCAGAGGCATCCGGGCAGAGGGCAGAAGGCCGGTGATCCATTGGGAGACTCCGCTGGAGACCATGGCATTTCCGATGGAAAGGACAGCTCCGACCAGGAAAAAAGAATCCCAGCTGACTTCCCGGAAAAAGCTGCGGCTGTCCAGAACACGGATGCCGGGCAGGAACATGGCGCAGCATCCCAGAACAGCCACTACCATCACATTGATGGCGGGGATCCAGGAAGATGCGATCCACAGGACCAGCATGATAAGAGTGAGGATCAGTACCTTGCGCTCAGATCCCCGGATCTTTTTAGGGATTTCAGCCTCCAGCTTATCCAAAAAGGAGCGGACGCGCCGGCGGTCGATCTCTGCCGGACGAAAGATCAGCACGGAAAGGATCCAGGCGGCGGGCAGCATGACAAGGGTCAGAGGGATGCCGTAGGCCATCCACTGCACGAAGGTGACCGTAAGGCCGGCATGCTGTTCCAGCAGACTGATGGCCAGCAGATTAATGGAACTGCCGGCGGGGGTGATCATGCCTCCGATCATGCTGGCTACCGGAATGGCGATCATAAAGGCCCGTCCTGTTCTTTTCCGGTCCTCGGGATTGTCGTAAAATTCCAGAAATTTCAGCCCCAGAGCCATAAAAATAGCGCAGGTGGGCACATTGGAGACAATGGAGGAAAGAAGCGCGGCACAGATCATCATGGACAGCAGGATCGTCCGTATGTTCTTTCCGAATTTCCGCAGGAGAAAAGCCAGCATCCGGGTGGTCAGAGGAACTTTCGCGAAGGCTTCCGCGATGCCGAAGGAGGCCAGGATGAAAAATACCACCTGATTGGAAAATCCCGACAGGGCAGCGTTGAACGAATCCGTGATCCCCAGGACCGGCAACAGAGCCACAAAAATCAGGCAGGTGATGATAATGGGCAGGGCCTCAAAGATCAGAATGACCAGAAAGGCTGCCACGAGACCGATGGCCCGGATGCCGGCCCCGGGAAGCCTGCCGGTTTCCGGGATCAGGCAGCTGACGGCAATGACCAGAACGGCCAGCAGAAGGCCGGTTAATTTCTTTTTGTTCATAGCGGTTTTCCTCAAAAAAGATGCAGGGGCAGATCACTGCCCCTGCGTTTTTTGCAACGGCGGCTGCTCAGCCGACCCCGTAGGTTTCCAGATTGTACCGGTGTATTTCGTCTGTGATGACAGGGCCTACATGGGGGAATAAAGTACCGGGAAGGCCGTAGGTGATACAGGGGATAAAATGCCCTCCGGGGCCGTATTTTTCGCAGGTGCTGCGGACCTCGGCCCGGATTTCCGGTTCTGTGGACTCAGCCCGGTCGATCCAGGAATCGATGCCTCCCATAAGGACCATGCGGCCCTGAAGCTTTTTCTGGAGAGCGGGAATGTTATTGGTGTTCAGGGTTCCCTGCCATACGTCGATGCCAAGTTCCACCATGTCGTCCGCAATGGGTTCCATGTAGCTGTCGCCGTGGTGGATCACCAGGACGCCTTTGCTCTTAATGTAGCCGTAGAAGCGGGCGTAAAGGGGTTTGAAAAATTCTCTCCAGGTATCCGGAGACATGAACAGGGAATTTTTGGATCCCCAGTCATCATGGGAGATGATGGCGTCCGGATGCAGATTTTCGATGAGCATGGAGGCGTAGGTCATGCGGTATTCGCAGATGGCTTCCAGCAGTTCGTGCATTGCCTCAGGCTCTTCCAGCAGTGCCATGCAGACATCGGACAGGCCCATCAGATCGTGGGACTGCTCAAACATGCCGGTTCCCATATATCCCATGATCAGTTTTCCTTCGGAGCGGAGCCGGTCAGCCTCCTCCTTCGCGTCCGTCCAGAGAGCCGGATCAGAGCAGCGCCCGGCAATATCCGGGACATGGACCTGCTCTCTCCAGCGGGTCACATCGGTGCAGACCTTATTCCACTCTGTGGGGAAAGCAAAGAGCTGATCTTCCGGCCAGGTGACGGTCACGCCCCAGGGATCCTGGGTGGTTTTCCCCTTTACGCGGTTTCCGCGGATGTAGCGGAAGATCGGATCGCTGCGGACCGCTGCCAGAGCCTCATAGTCATTGACAAGGCGGTCGGGTTTTCCGTCGGGTTTTAAGGTTTCAAGAAAATTTTCTTTTGCAGTCAGCATATATGATTCCTCCTTTTTCACGTCCGGCGCGCCTGTCAGCCGGCGGCTTTCCGGGCGGCAATTTCTTTTTCCATTTCAATTACTTTTTTATCGTTCAGGCGGAAGAACAAAAGCGGCACCAGAGACGCCAGCATGATCAGCGTGAAAACGCCGATGAACAGGAATTTTACTCCGGATTTCGCGTCCGCCGTCATGACGGTGGCGTTGGGATCATAGGCGATCATTCCCAGAACGGCTGTGATCAGGACGCCGCGGACAGCCACGCCGATTTTAATCGCCAGAGAACAGAAGGACATTACCACGCCCCGGGCGTTTCCGCCGGTTTTCCATTCACTGTAGGTTCCGCACATGGAGTACAGATTAGATGTCAGGCCGTAGGCCACGCCGAAGCTTACCTGGGCCAGGAAAAGGAACGCGACGATCAGCCCGATATTCGAGGGCAGGAAGTAGCAGATGCTCAGGAACAAGGCACAGCCCGCGCAGCCCAGCAGAGAAGTCATCTTGCTGCCCAGCCGTTTGGAAATATAGGTGGAGAAGAAGGAGCCGATCACGGATCCGGCATAAAACATAACCAGGAGCCAGGAGGTGATCGAAGAATCCTCCAGCACAACCTTCGCGTAGTATGTAGCGGTGGCGGCGATTCCGTAATAGGCGATCAGGCGGATCGCGTCGTGGGCCAGGATCGCGATCAGATGCGGATTGGTGGCGATGCATTTGCCCATGTCCTTAAAAGAAACCGCTTTCTGGCCTGCGGACACATCGGTGTCGTAGCCGCTGGTGACGCCGTAGTGGATAAAATAACAGATCATGTACAGCACGCAGGCGATGAGGGCGATGACTGTGTAGGCGGTGACGCCGGAGAAAATCGCCAGGAAAGCTGTTCCCAGGTACGGCACCAGAATGGAGGCCACGATCTTGCCCAGAGAGGATCCCATGGCGATCCGGGCGGACAGGAAGGACCGCTCGTCCGGATCATCCGTCAGCACAGGGATCAGGTTGCGGTTTGCCGTCCAGGCAATATTCCAGATAAAATGGCTGAGAACATAGCCGATGCCGATGATCAGGCCGGCCATGGTGTCGCCGCCGATCTTGGTGAAACAGAATATAAAGAATACAGTTACCACCGGCGGACAGTAGAGAAGCCATTTCCGGTATTTGCCCACTTTAAAATGCACTTTGTCAATGACGATGCCGGCGATCACGGCGCTGATAGCATCGGCCAGAGCCGTAAAGCCAGTGATAAAAGCAGTGATAGCCAGCGGAAGCTGAGCTACGTCTGTCAGGAAGAAGACCAGAAATGAGGTCTCCATAGTGGACATAACGGAAAAGCCGATCTCCGAAATGCCCCATACAGTTTTGATCTTTCTGTTGATTCGGTTAATGGTGAACATCCCCTTTCGTTTTAAAATGGCGGATCTATGACCGCAGCCGCCTTATGCTTTGAGTATACAAACAGAGACAAAGAAAGGAAACAGACAGAATGTTTGATTCTGCACCTGTTTCCTTTTTGCAAAATGCACAGATAAGAGTGCTATTCTGTAATTTTTTTGTCGATCATATACAGGGTAAGGAACAAACGGACCTTTTCCTGGGTGTTTCCAAGATCTGTGCCGGTGAGCTGATGGATCTTATCCAGCCGGTACATCAGGGAATTCCGGTGGATAAACAATTCTTTCGCGGTGCGGACGACATTCTCTCCGCAGAGAAGGTACTGGTACAGAGTTTTGGAAAGCTCGGTCCGGTTTTCCTCATCGTATTTCATCAGCAGTTCCACCGCCGGATGGGAGAACATGGCAGCCAGGTCGGACTGGATGATCTTTTCGCACAGATGGGGAACAGCGATCTCGGAATACATGCAGACAGCGCCGGCCTCCCCGGTGCGGAAGGCAAACTGCAGGGCTGTGCAGGCCTGTTGGTAATAGCAGGACAGGCGTTCAAAGCATTCCTGGCCGGAGAAGGATTCGCTGAGACCGGCAGCGCTGCCGAAGTCCTGCAGAGCGGGCTGCAGATGTTCCCGGGACAGTTCCGAGGGGGAAAGTCTCTGCTCTCTGGCGGCTTTTGTAATGTTGATCAGCACCACCAGCTCTTCCCGGTAAAGAAAGGCCTTGCAGCTGTTTCTGGCTTCCAGGACCTGGATTTCCAGATCCAGCATGCTTTTGGTAAGGAATTCTCCTCCCGGCCGTCCCAGGGCGGCGAGGCAAAAACAGTCCGCCGCGTCCCAGGAAATTTTCTGAAATACATTTTCCAGCATATTCAGGTTTTTGGGATCGATGCCTTCGATCAGATCTACAAAATAGCTGTCATAAAAACGCCCCAGAGTGGGCAGATAGCTGCTGTCGCGGCTCAGAAGCCGGGCCAGGGCGCTGCCGAAAAACTCCGCGATCTCCACCTCGTACTCACTGAGTTTTGTGTACGTCCCCAGAATGTAAAAGTGCCCCAGAAGCCCTTTGGAGTATGTGATGGCTTTGCTGACAAAGGTAAAGCCGAAGGGGGCAGGCTCTGTTACGATAAAGGCTCTGCGCATTTTGTTCATCAGGTCCAGCAGGCCGTTTTCCTCCATGCCCAGAATCAGCTGGACCGGATGATGGCCGTGGCGGTACTGATACCGCCAGATGGCGGACATATCCTCCATGTCCGGATCCTTGCGGATCACCTGCATCCGGAAACTGCAGTCGCAGAGATACCAGGGATTGGGCGTGACCTCATTCAGAAGCTCAAAAATTTCAGAAAGATTCCGGCGCTCCAGCATATACTGCTTTACCTTATCTCCCCACCGGTTATAGAAGGAAAAGATTTCACATATTTTGTTCAGCACGTCAAAGCTGTTTCCCTCGCTCCGGACATGAAGGACCGGAAGATTTTTAGGAGGCGCTTCTCTGGGGTCGGACCAGAGGATCCCGAGATTTTTGTCCTGCTTCATTCCGCGGAACACGTCTTTGGACGTTCCGGGCGGGCAGAAATAAAGGGTGGATTCCTGGGCTGCCTGGCCTGTAAAAATCATGAAGGAATCAAAGACGGGATTGCGGAGGTTGTTCAGATGAAGCTCCGATGAAACCCCCATGGACGAAAGCCTTATCTGTATAAATTTCAAGGATATTTTCATAAAACTTCTCCTTTTATCTATACGGTGAATTAGGCGTTTGCGAAACGCCAAACCCCGCATAAATACGGGATTTTTTTTGTTAT
>ERZ1090860.1011-NODE-1014-length-15661-cov-6.456363_pt1 | contig 15661 bp, 11 predicted proteins | sample MGYA00478483_ERZ1090860 | MGnify/ENA primary metagenome ERZ1090860 (study PRJEB33644, sample SAMEA5815741) | chicken gut metagenome | biome: Chicken; feature: Gastrointestinal Tract; material: Caecum | place: Ireland | collected 2019-01-01 | study: A study of...
CATCCATAACTCCCATCCGATATGCCTCTTTCATCACAGCATCATTAGCTTCCGCAGTGATGAGAAAGACCGGAATTTCGTCCAGAAGCTCCTCATGCTTCAAATGTCGCAGCGTCTCCAGGCCGTCCATTTCCGGCATCATAACATCAAGAAGTACCGCGCAGTATTTCTCCGGTGTATCCAGAATCTTTTCCAGCCCGGTTCTGCCGTTCTCTGCTTCCTCCACCTGATAGTCATCTGCAAAAATATTGTCAAGAATCCCCCGGTTGATCTCATCGTCATCTACAATCAATATGGTCTGCGGGTCTCTGTATGCAACACTGTGAATCCTGTGCCCCATCGTATTATCGTCTCCTGTTCTGTTCCGTTTCATTACTTGTTTTTGTTTCAGTATACAAAAAATCCGTTTATTCGGCAAGCGGTTAATTCCCGCAGCCATTCAGAATAAAAAATAAAAAATATATATTACAGATATTTCTCCATCTGCGGAAGTTCAACCCCACATTCTTCTTTCAATCCCTGAAGAATCGACGCCAGTCCGTCTGTGACCTGTACGGCCGTGATGCCTGCCCGGCGGGCGCCCTCACAGTTCGCCTCCAGATCATCAAAAAAGACCGCATTTTCCGGCTCAATACCGCATTTCTCAATGAGAGTCTGATAGATCACATCGTCCGGCTTCATCTGTTTTACCGCATAGGAGAACACGCCGCCGTCCACATAATTTAAAAATGTATATTTCTCGCGGTTGAGCCCCAGCAGTGTCTCTCCATAATTGGATAAAATGTAGATCTTATATCCCATCTCATGGAGTGTCCGTATCAGCTCCTCCGAATAGGCAAAAGGATGGCACACATTACAGAAATTCTCCTTCTGCCAGATACGGTCGATATCCTCCGCATATTGAGGAGACTCTTTTTTCATCTCTGCGATGACGTTGGCGTCACCCATGACGCCCCGGTCAAACTCCTGCCACAGGGGATGCTGGATCATGGCCTTCGCCAGCCCGTCTTTCCGCTCTCCATCATAACCCATATCTGTCAGAAACTCTCTCCAGCGAAAATGTACCAGAACCATTCCCAGATCAAAGATCAATGTTTTCATATGTATGTTTTCCTTTCTCTTTTACGATTATTTCAATAATTATTTTCGTTCTGCATGATCCGGGCCTTTTCGCTGCCAAATCAAACAGAATCTGCCCGGCCAAACAGAAAAAATTGGCCGCTCATACGCGCAAAGGCGCACGGACAACAATTTTCGTCGCCCATGCGCCCATTATTAATGAATCGCAGTTCCTTCCGGAACACTGTCATCTACAAAAATCAGCTTGCAGCCACAGTCGTCGTGGGTAGCCGCCAATAACATTCCGTTGCTCTTCACGCCGGCAAACTTCGCCGGTTTCAGATTCGCCAGAACAATAATCTTTCTGCCGATCAGTTCTTCCGGTGTATACTCATCACGGATGGAAGACACAATGATTCTCTCTCCCAGTCCGTCGAAGAGAGTGATCTTTAAAAGTTTCTCCGCATTCTTCACGATCTCGCAGGCAGTCACTTTGCAGACACGCATATCCATCTTATCAAAATCATCGATGGTAATCTGCGGTTTTACCGGAGCAATAGCCGCTCTTCTCGCCTCTTCTTCCGCCGCCGCTTTGGCTGCAGCCGCTTCCTCTGCTGCAATTCTCTCTGCCTCAGCCCTGGCTGCCGCTGCCAGTTCTTTCTCCTCCTCGGTCTGTGGTGTGGAGAAATCCAGCAGGGAGAGGTATCTCTCCGGCTCTACGGCATAGAGGAACAGATAAAGTCTCGGACCTGCTGCCTTGCCAATCATCAGATTATAAGCATTCTTAAAGAAATTGGCCTGCGCCGCCTTCTTATTTTCCTCGTCAAAATTCGGATCTGCTTCTCTCGGAATAGTGTAAATAAATGCGTTTAACGCATCCAGATCATATCCACCCTTCTGAATATAATCATGAAGCAGAACGATCTCCTTCTTCTCCACCTCATTTAACTGATTATAATAATCCCAGTTCCGGTATCCGAGAAGAGTATTCATGTTCTGCGGCGCACATTTCTCCAGCCAGTATTTTGCAAGCTCCAGCCGCTCCGCAAACTCTTCCTTCTTATATGGAGTACCGATCTTCTCAAAAACTGTCTCCAGCATATCTGCATTGAAGTCAACCACAGAACCGAAATTCACGATCTGCTGCATCGGCACCGGATGAACGGTTCTGCCTTCAATCATACAATTGTACATGATACCTTCGATATAATCAAAGTTCTTGCCTTTTCCTGCCTGATAAGTTTTGAGCATCTTATCAAACTCAAAATACTGACGAAGGATCTCATCGTCAAAACAGAAATCAAAGGCCTTGTTCGGCTCAGACTTGGAATAAAGCCACAGAATTACTTCCGGCTGATAAATCTTGAGCAGTGTTTCCGGCGTCAGATTAAGACCGGTGGAACCGGACATCTTTCCTGTGGTACCCTTGATTCCGATAAACTCATATCCTTTGAACATCGGCGCGTTGATGCCGAAAATCTTCTTGGCGATGATCTTACTGGTATCGTAGCTTCCTCCCGGGCTTGCATGATCCTTTCCGCCCGGCTCAAAATCAACGCCTTCCACCATCCAGCGCATCGGCCAGTCAATCTTCCATGCCAGCTTGCAGTTGAAATCTTTGCTGAAATCCCAGTGTCCGCTGTGTCCACATTTACAGGTATATTCGCAGGTTACGCCGTCTTCAGAAGAGGATGTGATCGTCGTATCATCTTTGCCGCAGACCGGACAGTAAATGCTCACCGGATAGTAAGCCTCTCTCTCTTCCGGAGTCGCCTCCTGCTGACGGAACTTGTCCAGAATATCAAAAATCTCTTTTCTCTTCTGGATGGCCTGAATCACATATTTGGCGTATTTGCCGCTTCTGTAATTCTCGCTTTGTCTTCTGGCATCCACCTTGATACCGAAGCGAGCCAAAGACCGCTCAAACTCTTTCTCAAAATGCTCCGCATAAGAGCCGCAGCAGCCGTACGGATCCTTCACATCCACATAAGGCTTGCCGATATCTTCTTCCAGTTCCGGCGCGATTTCCTTTACATTTACCGGAACCTTTCTCAGACGGTCAAACTCATCCCAGGAGAATAACAGTCTCGCTTTCTTTCCCTGTTTCAAAAGTGCTTTATATACAAAATAGCTGGTGGCTATATCTCTGAAATTACCAATGTGAATGGAACCCGACGGACTGATTCCCGCCGCGCATACGTACTCTTCTTTGTCCGGAGACCTTTTAATAATATCTTTTGCAATCTTCTCAGACCAATGCATTGCTTTTCCTCCTAAATCCAAAACTGTAATCCAACTCTCTGCCATTTCCTGAGAACCGCATAACAAGCGGCTCACAGCCAATAAGTCATTATAGCAAATGGCACAGGGCATTGCAAGGGGAAGTTTAGGAGGAGAAGAGCAAATGGTTCGACGGTGACAAATAATCGGCAACGTGCCTGCGGCCCTGGGCCCGCCGCACGCTCTCCACAGTTTCCCGGCAGAGATCCTGCAGGGCTATCTTCCGGTATTTCCGCATAATAGTGTGTATGGTCGTCCCCAATGGCTCCGTCCACTTCGGCGTCAGAATCTCCGTCCCGTACATAACACCCAGGATATTGAGCACCGGTGCGGCGGTACAATCCGCGTCCTTGCCCTCCATACAGATAATGGAAGCTGTCCTGTCAAAATCGCCATTGCCGTACCAGAGGGCGATGATCTCCGCTGCGGCGTTGGGATATACATGGATCCAGTTATAGTCCTTATATTTTATCTCGCACTGCCTCCATGCCTCCCTCCAGCTGTCCTTCTCCCGGCACTGTTCCAGAGCAAAAATCAGAACCTGATAGAATTCGCTGTCTTTTGGAATACAATCCGCCGCTTTCACTAACAGCTCCCGCACATCCCGCAGCACAAAAGCCATGGACACAAGGACTGCATTAAAAATTCCACCCAGCAGTCCGCTGTTGGAGTGGGAAATTACACCGTCCCGCACAGCAAGCTCTGCCGCCAGGGCAGGATTGCCCGGAGCCGCCATGCCGTGGATCATCGTCCGCATCTGTACGCCAATCCAGTCTGAATAATAATTGAGATGCGTCCCACTCTCCGGCGGGCGGATTCCCAGCCGCAGGTTACGGAGCGCCACTTCCTCCGCCGAGTATCCGTCGGCGATCAGTTCCAGCCATTTTTCCGCAATCTGCTCCGAGGTGACCGCATAACCATGCTCCCGGAAACTGTCAAGAAATGCAATCTCATAGGTGATATCATCGTTGTACGTCTCCGGCGGACGCAGGTAAGATGTGACCGTTCCGTACACCTTTTCAATATTATCGGTATTATATCCTTCCACCTGGGTTCCCAGTGCACCGCCGATGAGCTGTGCCGTCCATCCGGCCTGAATCCGGTCTGCATAATCATCAGAAAATACATCCTCCCGGTCTCCCATCTCCGGAAACGTACTATTTGCCCGGATCTCCTCCCAATCCGTATAAATATGATATTTCCAGTAATCGGAATCTGCATCCTTCGGCGCTGTATTGAGCAGATAATATATCTGCGCCGTGATCTTCTGTAAAGCAGCCCCGTCTTTCTCTTCCGCCGCCTTCAGGCCCTTATCAATATATTTCTCCGCCTCCCGGACATCATACCCACGATTTCTCATGCACTGTATGGCCGCCACCACCAGATGACTGGGCGACAGGCTGCCCGGCACCTGACTGATCCAGTCCCGGAACAGCTTCTCATCGCTGGCATTGCCCGACTCAATATACATATTCCAGTTCATTTCCTGACTGTCCGTCAGAGGAACCGGATAAGCATCCGCCATCCAGGCAGTTTCCCGCTGGCCGGCGGTGGGAAAAGTATTCGTATTCTTTTCATTCTTGATCATAATATCCCTCCTTCGCCCCTGCCAGTTTCCCATGAAACAGTTTCCTACGAAACAAAAAAACTGCCATCCTGCTTTTCACAGAACGACAGTTCATTCGCTGTTTATGATAACTGACGGGTAATCCATCTTTTTCACTTTTTTACCGTGCGGTTGGCTTTGTACGACTGCCAACAGACGTTACCTCTACAGTTAGCTCGAACCAGGCACCCTCACGGCACACAAGAAGCACTCCTTAGTGCTGCTTCGTTCCCGACCTGACACGGTTCAGAGGTTCCTGTTGCGCGAGACCCAATTGTCAACACCACTTATAAAGGGCAGCTCCATCCACAGAACGTCCGGGGCCAACCATCACTCCTGCTATAGCGGATTGCAGGTACAGGACGCCGCTAACTCCCCAGCTGCACGGTAAGTATCAGTATAAATGATTTTAAAATATCTGTCAATGGATATTAAGATAAAAAATGATTGAAAAAAGATTCTCTGATGCTATTTTTCTGCATCACCCTCTGAAACTTCCGCTTTCTTCTCCTTCTTTTTCTGCCGAAGTTTCCGGAAAAACGCCGACAGCATTTCAGAACATTCTTCTTCCAGAACGCCCCGGGTGACCTCCACCTGATGATTAAATTCCTTCATTTGCAGAAGATTCAGGACAGAACCTCCGCAGCCGGCCTTGGGATTCATGCTGCCGATGACCACCCGGGGAATCCTTGCCTGGACGATAGCTCCGGCGCACATCTGACAGGGTTCCAGCGTGATATACATGGTACAGTCCTCCAGACGCCAGTCCCCTGTTTTTTTGCAGGCCTTACTCATGGCAAGCAGTTCCGCATGGGCCAGAACTGTTTTATTTTTATTGCGCTTATTATATCCTCTGGCAATAATTCTGCCCTCGCTGACAATCACACAGCCGATGGGCACATCCCCGATGGCTTCCGCCTTCTTCGCCTGTCGGATGGCTTCTTTCATAAACTTCTCATCTTCGGTATATTTTCTCATTTTCCGGCCGCTCTTCCTTTCTCATCTTCTGATTTTTTAAACATAATGTCACTTTTTTAATTCCGCTCATTTTTTCAGCCCGTTTTCCTGACAACACTTTTCTTATTCCTGAAGCAGGTGGAGCCAGTAACCAAATCCTCCTGTTTTAATCCGATTCTCCGTCAGCGATAAAAATATCGGAAACTGATATAGCTGCGCCATATACCGTTCTCGATTCTCATAAATACCCGGAACCCCGACGCAGTATCTCTCCTCGCCGCCATAGATGACTTTCCCGGCCAGAAGATGATGGTATATGGCATATCCCTTCGCCAGAAACTGATTATCAGACAGCCCCCGCGCTTCGGGACTCAAAGCTTTCAACTGATCAACAGAAATCTGATAACCACTCCGGAAAGCCGGATTAAAAATGTTATCCACAGGCTTCGCCTTTTTTCCGGTATCTATCCACATATGATGCAGCACATCTTCCGGTTCTGTGGATAACTTTCGCTCTAACCGCTCCGCTTCCCGGACGGTCTGATTTTCCGCACGATTACCGTTTTCACGTTCTTCGGCGCCATCTGCCCTATATATTTGAGCGTCCTCCTTCCGGGGATCCGCCGAAGACATTGTTTTCCCTGATGTATCGATTTCCGCACTATCTTCCCGGCCCGGCTGATATTCTCTGGCTGTATCCGATGACTCTGTTTCCAAGATAGCGGAAGTTTTCTCCGCAGAATTCCGGCCATCAGCCGGCCCTGTCTCCATAATGCTCCGGTCATTCGTCTGCCCTGTTTCCACAACGCCCCGGCCATCGGCCGACCCCGTCTCCATAATACTCTGGTCATTCGTCTGCTCTGTTTCCACAACGCCCCGGCCGTCGGCCGGCCCCGTTTCCATATAGGGCTGCCCGGGAATCTCCCCTCCCCGAACATCTTCTCCTTCATGTTCAGTCCCGGGAGCATGATTTTCTTCGTCTTTCCCGTCAGCGTCAGGTGATACCAATTTCTCCCGATAAGTTGTCATCAGTTCTTCCACCGGAATCTCATCGCCAATCCAGACACTTCCATAAAAAAGAATTTCCTGATAGAGAAGAATGACGCCATATTGTTTTCTTATATCAAAACCTTCCGGCAAAGTTTTTGCCGGGTAAAACAGTACCGTTTCTTCATGATGCCGGGAAGATTCCAGAAGAGCCAGCTGCCACAGCGTCCAGTTCTCGTTTTCCTTTCCATAAAAACAAAGAGCCAGCTTGACATCCTCCGGCAGCCGCTCATCATCAATCTGCAGAGTAATTTTCAGTCCATTCTTTTTCTGCTCTGCTTTGATGAATCCTTTGCAATCCATCTTATTCTTTTTATCATAACGATATAAATACGAGAGAATTCTGTAATATTCGGCCATGAAAAAACTCCTTTTTTCATTAATGTATTCCCGGTATCACAGATTATGACTCCCTCTTATTCCATGAGCAGATCCGCCAGTCTGGCAAACTGCGCCAGATCAAGCTTCTCTCCCCGGATGGAAGCCGGAAGCCCCATCTCTTCCAGAGCTTTTACGACCTTTTCTTTTGGAATCTGCAGCTCGCCGGAATTATGAAGGCCGTTCTGAAGAGTTTTCCTTCGCTGATTAAAAGAAGCGCGTATGAGTTTAAACATAAATTTTGCATCTTTTACTTCCACCGGCTTCTTCTCGTGGCGTGTCAGACGAATGACCGCCGACCCCACCGCCGGACGAGGCATAAAACAGTTCGGCGGTACATTTGCCACAATGTAAGGCTTGGCATAATACTGTACTGCCAGAGACAGCGCACCGTAGTCCTTGGAGCCGGGACCAGTCTGCATCCGGTCCGCCACCTCTTTTTGCACCATCACCGTAATGGAAGAAAGGGGCACATCGCTCTCAAACAGTCCCATGATGATTGGCGTTGTAATATAATATGGAAGATTCGCCACCACTTTGATCGGCCTTCCTCCGTTTTTCTCCCGGGCCAGAGCCGCAATATCCACCTTTAAAATATCCTCATTGATGACCGTCACATTGGAATACTCCGAGAGGGTATCATCAAGAATCGGAATCAGATTCCTGTCAATTTCCACGGCGGTCACCTCCCGGGCCGCCTCCGCCAGATACTGGGTCATGGTGCCGATACCCGGGCCGATTTCCAGCACAAAATCATCCGGGCCGATTTCAGCGGCAGCGATAATTTTATCCAGCACATGAGTATCAATCAGAAAATTCTGCCCGAATTTTTTCTGAAAATTAAATCCATATTTCTGAAGAACCGCAATGGTTTCCTGCGGATTTCCTAATGTTGCCATATATATCTCTCCTCTTTTTATTTATGCTCCTTCACGGTCCGACATAAACATCAAAACCTGATACAGACATCCTGACCTGACAAAAAAACATCATACCTCACTGTAATCCGTACAGCCGGCAGGCATTCTCATAGGTTACCTGTTCCACTTCTTCCGGAGAAATGTTCCGGAGAGAGGCAATCTCGTCAATCACCAGCGGAAGATAGGCGGAACTGTTGCGTTTTCCCCGGTGAGGCGTCGGCGCCAGATATGGACAGTCGGTCTCTACCACGATATGTTCCAGGGGAATTTCCGCTGCCACCTTTTTTAATACTTTTGAATTCTTAAAGGTCACCACGCCCCCGATTCCCAGATAATAGCCAAGCTTTACGTATTCTCTGGCCATCTCCAGAGAACCGGAATAACAGTGGATGACGCCGCCGGTGGTTCCGGCATGTTCCGCCTTCATGATATCAAACGTATCCTGAGATGCGTCTCTGCTGTGAATCACTACCGGAAGATTTTCCTCTTTCGCCATCCGCAGCTGCCGGACAAACCATTCTTTCTGCACCTCTTTTGGATCGGTCATCCAGTAATAATCAAGGCCGATTTCCCCTACCGCCACAACCTTGTCCCGGCGGCAGTAGTGCCGAAGCTCTTCCATCCGCTCCTCATTTAAATCGCTGACTTTGCAGGGATGAATACCCGCGGTTCCATACATAAAAGGATATTTTTCCACCAGCGCAAGAGAACGGAGCATATCATCCCAGCCGTTGCTGATGTTTACCACCCTTTCCACGCCGGCGTCTTTTAAATGAGCGAGAACTTCTTCCCGGTCTTCATCAAACTGTTTATCGTCATAATGGGCATGTGAATCAAAAATCATAACTGCCTCCTCTTTTCAAGTCCACATACAGAAAAACTGCCGCCCACATTTTATGAGCAGCAGCTTATTCTCATTTACAAATACCTTCTATCAGCAGATCTCCGCTCCGGCAGGCATCTTCTTCTCAGGAACCATGAGAGACAGTTCACCATTCTCATCTTCCGCACAGAGAAGCATTCCTTCCGATAATACGCCGGCCAATTTTGCCGGTTTTAAGTTGACAAGAACCATAACCTTCTTGCCCACCATTTCTTCCGGTGTGTAATGGCCTTTGATACCGGATACAATCTGTTTTACCTGGCTGCCGATCTTCACCTGAGAGCAGAGAAGCTTTCTGGACTTCTTTACAGCCTCACAGGAAATAATCTCTCCCACCTGGAACTGCATTTTTTCGAAATCTTCAAAAGTGATCTCCTCTTTATTTTCGATGTCAATGACAGGCTCTTCTTCCTTCGGCTCCTCATCAGCTTTGGCTCTTGCCGCATACATTTCGTCTACTTTTTCGATAACCTCTTTGGCATCCAGTCTGGCAAAAAGGATTTCCGGTTTTTCTACCACTTTATTGCCGGACTGATACAGACCGAACATTTCCAGCTCTTCCATGGTTCTCTCGGAAGAATTCAGCTGTTTGAAAATACGTTCTGCGGTCTCCGGCATGAATGGAGCCAGCAGAGAAGCACCGATGGTGATACTCTCCACCAGATTATAAAGAACAGTGGATAATCTCTGTTTCTGCTCCGGATCTTTTGCCAGCGCCCAAGGCATGGTCTCGTCGATATATTTGTTGCAGCGTTTAAACAGGTTGAAAATCTCCGTCATGGCATCAGCCACCCGAAGCTTCGCCATCTTATTGACCACATTGTGTTTTGTGCTCAGCGCAACGGTGATCAGATCTTTATCAAAACCATCTGTCACGCCGCAGTTGGCAACCACACCGCCGAAATATTTGTTGGACATGGAGATGGTACGATTTACCAGGTTACCCAGTGTATTAGCCAGATCAGAATTCATACGCTCTACCAAAAGCTCCCAGGTGATCACACCGTCATTTTCAAATGGCATCTCGTGAAGCACAAAGTAACGAACGGCGTCCACGCCGAATAATTCCACCAGATCGTCGGCATAGATCACATTTCCTTTGGACTTGCTCATCTTGCCGTCTCCCTGCAGCAGCCAGGGATGTCCGAACACCTGCTTCGGCAGAGGCAGATCCAGAGCCATCAGGAAGATCGGCCAGTAAATAGTATGGAAACGGATGATATCCTTGCCGATCAGATGCAGATCCGCCGGCCAGTATTTTTCAAACAGTTCATCACTGTTTCCGTCCACATCATATCCAAGACCGGTGATATAGTTGGTGAGGGCGTCCAGCCACACATAAACCACATGTTTCGGATCAAAGTCCACCGGAACCCCCCATGAAAATGAGGTACGGGACACACATAAGTCCTGAAGTCCAGGAAGCAGGAAGTTATTCATCATCTCATTTTTACGGGATTCCGGCTGAATGAATTCCGGATGTTCATTGATATACTGGATCAGACGGTCCGCATATTTGCTCATCTTAAAGAAATATGCCTCTTCTTTCGCCGGCTGACACGGACGTCCGCAGTCCGGACATTTGCCATCCACCAGCTGAGACTCTGTGAAGAAAGACTCACAAGGCGTACAGTACATTCCTTCATAATATCCCTTGTAAATATCGCCCTGATCATAGAGCTTCTTAAAGATCTTCTGTACCTGTTTCTCATGATCTTCATCAGTGGTGCGGATAAACTTATCATAAGAAGTATTCATCAAATCCCAGATTCTCTTAATCTCTCCGGCGGTCTGATCCACAAACTCTTTAGGAGAAACGCCGGCTTCCTGTGCCTTTAATTCAATCTTCTGTCCATGTTCATCCGTTCCTGTCTGAAAACGAACATCATAGCCTTCTTTTCTCTTAAATCTGGCAATGGCATCGGCGAGAACGATCTCGTAGGTGTTTCCGATATGCGGTTTGCCGGATGTGTATGCAATCGCTGTTGTAATATAGTATGGTTTTTTACTCATCTCTGCCTCCTGTTCCAAATATCAGCGCCGGCAGCGTTCCGAACACACCGTTCGTTCCTTTCCATAAAGAAACAAACCGTGTACCAGCGCTTTTTCTGCGTATTTTTTTATTATAGAATAAACAAGTCTGTTCGTCTATGGTCAAAATACTGAAAAATTAATAGTTTTCAGTTCCAAAACATAGTATAATATGGAAAACTTTTCATTCAGCACCCATTGAAGGGAGTCCTCCGATATGTTACTGACACGAATTTTAAGATTTTTTTCACCGAAACGGCGGCTTTTCCTGCCCGTAACGCACACTGTCCGCCGCCATTTTTCTGCTGTCCGCCAGCTGATTCTGCCGCTTTTTTTCATTCTGGCTCTCACCGGCTGCAGCGAACCGGACCGCGTCTCCCAGAAACAATTTGATACATTTCTGGATAACTGTTTCAAAGAGTATGTCTCTTCCGACACCGTCACCCTGCACTTTAAACTTTCTGATCCCTCTGCCTATGGTATCGACGAAAATATCTCTCCATCCTACGGAGATTTCTCTGTGGCAAAACAGACAGAACTTTGCCAGCGCTCCTCGGAGCTTCTCAAAGAACTGAACACCTTTGATCCTGATACCCTGTCTGAAGAGGATGCTTTTATCTGGCGGATTTTAAAAAATTATCTGGAGACTTCCGTCGACTCCAAAGATTACATTCTCTACCAGTCTTTTCTTGGAACCAACGGTCTGCAGTCCCAGATTCCGGTCACTTTGTCCGAATACTATTTTGACGATGAAAAAGATATCCAGGACTATCTGGCCCTGGTCAATCAGGTACCGGAACTTTTTGATCAGCTTCTCGACTTTGAACAGCAGCGCCGGGAAGCCGGATTTATCAGTCCCGATTTTGTGGTCTCCGATACCATCGATCAGATTGACCAGTTTCTGACCGCCTCCGGGGACGATAACCTGCTCATCGAAACCTTTGAAGATAAGATAGAAAATGTACCGGATCTGGGAAAAGATCAGAAACAGACCTACATAAACAACAACCGCTCTCTGGTGCGTCAGGTGGTTCTTCCGGCTTTTGAATCCCTCCGGAACTCCCTGGAAGAATACCTGGACGACAGTTCAGACAAAGAACGCCTCTGTCAGTATGACGGCGGAAAAGAATATTACGAACTGCTCCTGTCCGCCAACGTAGGCACGGACATGACGCCGGAAGAATGTATTCAGGCACTGGAAGACACACTTCAGGAGACCGCCTCCGACATCGTCACTCTCACTCAGGAGAATTCTGACCTTTATACGGATTATCTGACGGCAGAGCCGTTACTCACAGACACCCAGGAGATCCTCACAGAACTGGAAAATGACACGCTCATTGATTTTCCGGAACCGCCGGATGTCTCCTACACCTTAAAAAATGTACCAGACGCTCTCTCATCGACTTCGGCCAGCGCATTTTACCTTCTTCCGCCCATTGACAGCAAGAAAGCAAATGTCATCTATATCAATCAAAGCCGTGTGGACAGCCGGGATCAGTTCTCCACCCTGGCCCATGAGGGCTACCCGGGCCATCTGTACCAGACCAACTACTATCTGAGTACGGATCCCCACCCTGTCCGTTCTGTGCTTCGCTGCGACGGATATGACGAAGGCTGGGGCACCTACGCCCAGCTCTACAGTTATAATTATATGGAGTTTAAAGACACAGACCGGGAAACCACTGCTCTTCTGCGGCAGTTATACAGGGATAATGATATCCTTTCTTTAGCTTTGTCATCCCTCAGTGATTTATACGTCAATTATGAGGATTACACGGAAGAAGAGCTGACTGCATATCTCTCTGATTACGGCGTTGAGTCAGAGGGCGCCCGCTCCATTTACGAGTATGTCATCGAGAATCCGACTACCTATCTCTCCTACAGCATCGGCTGGTACGAATTGGAACAGCTTCGTAACACCATGGAAGAAGAGCTTGGGAGTCATTTCGATATCAGTGAATATCATGAGGCAGTGCTGTCCTGCGGTTCCTGTCCGTTTTCTCTTCTCGAAGAGCAGGTTTCTTCATTAATGACTGAATGAGAAAAACTTTCAAATGAAGGATTTTCCCGTTTCTTTTTCTCCTTCCTTCAAAAATGAATTTTAACTCCAGAAAAATTTCTTCCATAAAATATAATTTTATGTTTGAAAAATGCCGAAAAGAGTGTATAATACCCCTGTATGAGAGAAAAGACTATTTTGCAACATTTTATAATGAATCTTGCAAAATTTCCCCACAACTGTGGGTATTGGGATGAATCATCCCCCAAACTACCGCGTGTAAGTTGACACACAAAACAACAGAACATATTCAGGAGGTTATTATGATGGAAACATATGGTCTTGAGAAATTGGGCATTGTGAACCCAAAAGCAGTTTATCGCAACCTGACACCTGCACAGCTGACAGAGGCTGCCCTTGCCAGAGGCGAAGGAAAGCTCTCCAACAAAGGTGCCCTGGTTGTTACAACAGGTAAATATACCGGACGTTCCCCAAAAGATAAGTTCATCGTAGACACACCGGCTGTACATGATGATATTGCATGGGGAAATGTCAACGTTCCGATCGAGAAAGCTAAATTCGACGCCATCAAGGCAAAAGTCGTTGCATACCTTCAGAACAGAGAGATCTTCTTATTCGACGGTATGGCTGGCGCAGATCCTGTCTGCACAAGAAAGTTCCGTATTGTCAATGAGCTGGCAAGCCAGAATCTGTTCATCCGTGACCTGTTGATCCGTCCTACAGCAGAAGAGCTTGAAAACTACGGCGAGCCTGATTTCACCATCATCGCAGCTCCGGGCTTCAAATGCGTACCGGAAATCGACGGCGTGAACTCCGAAGCAGCTATCATGATTGATTATGAGGCAAAACTGGTTGTCATCTGTGGTTCTCAGTATTCAGGAGAAATGAAAAAATCTGTCTTCTCCGTAATGAACTACTTAATGCCAAAGGAAGGCGTTCTTCCAATGCACTGCTCCGCCAACATGGATCCGGAGACTCAGGAAACAGCTGTATTCTTCGGTCTGTCCGGAACAGGTAAGACAACTCTTTCCGCTGACCCTAACCGTAAACTGATCGGTGACGACGAACACGGCTGGTCCGAGAGAGGTATCTTCAACTTCGAGGGCGGCTGCTACGCAAAATGTATCAACCTTACAGAAGAAAACGAACCGGAAATCTACAATGCCATCAAGTTTGGCAGCCTTGTGGAAAACGTAGTAATGGATGAGGAGACCCGTGAGTTTGATTTCACAGATGACTCTCTTACAGAGAATACCCGTGTAGGCTATCCTGTAGATTTCATCTCCAACGCACAGGTACCAGGTATCGGCGGAATCCCTAAGGTTGTTATCTTCCTGACCGCTGACGCATTCGGCGTACTTCCTCCAATCGCAAGACTGGATCAGGATGCCGCTATGTACCACTTTGTAACAGGATTTACCTCCAAACTGGCAGGAACAGAGCGTGGAATCACAGAACCACAGCCGACATTCTCTACTTTATTCGGTGAACCATTCATGCCAATGGATCCTTCCGTATACGCTAACATGCTGGGTGAAAGAATCCAGAAATACAACACTAAAGTATATCTGGTAAATACCGGCTGGACAGGCGGCCCTTACGGAGTCGGAAGCCGTATGAAACTGAAATATACCCGTGCTATGGTAACAGCTGCCTTAAACGGAAGCTTTGATAACGTAGAATACAAACACGACGATATCTTCAATCTTGATATCCCACAGAGCTGCCCGGATGTTCCATCTGAGATCATGAACCCTCGTGATACATGGGCAGACAAAGATGCTTACGATGCACAGGCTAAGAAACTGGCTAAGATGTTCCAGGATAACTTCGAGAAGAAATACCCGAACATGCCTGAAAACATCAAAGCAGCAGGCCCAAAAGCTGAGTAATATTAATTTCTGAAATAACGTTTCCTATGAAGTAAAAAACCTCTGGGCGGAGCACTGAGTCTCTGTCCGGAGGTTTTATAATCCATTTTAATCCATTCATGTCATGAAATTTTAGCTTACGACACTTTAATTAAAAAATCCAGCAGTATAAAAACATTCAATGAGAATTACAATGACCAGAAGCTTCGTGTACAGATCATTGGCCTTAAACTCATACTCCGGATTCTTTCTTTTATAAAAGAACACAATACCGATCAAAACCAGAAGCACCACCGCAGACACCACGAACAGCGGCACCGTAAACGCTATGATTCCCAGGTCCGTCAGCAGAAACTCCAGTACCAGGATCGGCGCCACCACATAGTAAAGCGCGATATTGATCTTGTCCATCATTTTATCATTCATAAATTTTTCCTCGATTCTTTTTATTATCCAATTGTATCATATAAATCAGGGAATATCCAGCAGAGACCACTGCAGACACCGGTCGGGAAAGCAGGAGAGCAGAAAAGTGTTACTTTTCAAAGTGTTATTGTTAGCCACGAAAACAGGGCCGCTGCCAAACACATACTGTTAAGATACTGT
>ERZ1090860.1020-NODE-1023-length-15602-cov-14.280569_pt1 | contig 15602 bp, 8 predicted proteins | sample MGYA00478483_ERZ1090860 | MGnify/ENA primary metagenome ERZ1090860 (study PRJEB33644, sample SAMEA5815741) | chicken gut metagenome | biome: Chicken; feature: Gastrointestinal Tract; material: Caecum | place: Ireland | collected 2019-01-01 | study: A study of...
CGGAATAGTAGATTAGCTGCAGTCTCGTGGGCTCGGAGATGTGTATAAGAGACAGGCATGCGACTTATAGTCTTCACCCCAAATCCCCGACAACAAATCGACAATATATTTGTGTTCTCTATCTTTCGACAAAGAAGCCGCGATGAGCTTGTCAATAATTTCCCTATATTTCTCAGCTCCCGTAGCGTGCAAATATAATGCGGCACTCACCGTAATCTGCCCCGTCATATCTACCCGTATAATATTATCGGCTAGGACGGGCATATCTTCATCACAAGAGCCCATATGATTGGCAATATATTCGTAGGTGAGCAATCCATCAGTATCACTATTCAATATTTTTTTCAAATCATTATTCATAGCTGACCTCTTTTGAATGACACAAATTAAATAAAAACTTTCTTCGCAACAAAATATTTCACAAAAACAGTTCAAGAAACCCTAAAAAACAACTTCTGTAAACAAAAAAAGATACTTGATATAGGAATTAATATTTTTTTGATGTATGTTTGCTTATGAATAATCGAATCTACAACCATCATGAATGACAATCTCATCATTACCATAGGCCGTCAATTCGGAAGCGGAGGACGAGAAATAGGAAAACGTTTGGCCGATTTATTCGGCATAGCTTATTACGATAAAGAATTAATCAACGAGGCTTCGAAATCGAGCGGACTCAGCACCGAGTATTTCGAGAAAGCCGACGAGCGGGCTCCAAGCGCTTTATTAAATTCTTTTTCAATAAACTGGCTCACAGGAGCAGGAGGAATATGGGGCGACGGAGGTCTATCGAATGAATACATTTTCAAATTTCAATCCGACGTCATTCGTCATTTGGCCGAAACTCAATCGTGTGTCATCGTCGGACGTTGCGCCGATTATATTCTCAGACAATACCCCCGATGTTACAATGTATTTATACATGCTCCCCTTGAAGACAGAATTGAGAGAATCATCAGCCGCTCACAAGGAATGACTCGAAAAGAGGCTATCGAACTCGCCGAAAAGAAAAATAAATTAAGAGCTTCTTATTACAATTTTTATACCGATAAGGGTTGGGGAGTAGCCTCTTCATACGACCTCTCTATCGATTCTTCTATATTGGGCAGTGAAGAGACAGCCATATTTATCCGCGATTTTATCCAAAAGAAAGACGGGAGGCCTAAATGGGAGAAAAGGAAATAGGCATCAATTCTCTTTCTCTTTCAAGTAATCGGAACAAAGAGAATAAATAATACCGTCAACGATTCCTATGGTAGGAACCCATATTTCTCGTGCGCCGATATGCGTCGCTATTTGTAAATAAATATCGGCGGCAGGTACAATCACGTCGGCTCGGTCGGGTTTCAATGCAAAACGGTCGATACGTTCCACGATCGAATAGCTATTCAACTCATTCCTCAGGGTCAAAAGCTGCTCCACAGTCAATGGCTCCCGAGCAGATACGCCAGCCAAATGATGCAGTTTATTGATATTACCACCCGACCCGATAATAGAGATATGCCGATACGTTTCCTTCAAACGTTTTAAATCCCTATACATACGGAACAATTCACTACGACTCAGTTTTTTATTCAAAATACGTACAGTTCCTATATTATAAGATTGAGATTGGAGTAACGAACGGTCACTAATTATACTTATCTCGGTACTTCCGCCACCAACATCGACATAGATAAAATCACCCTCCTGTTCCAGTTCGTCCACGATATGACTGTCATATACGATACGTGCTTCTTCAAGACCATTAATAATTTCGATATTTATTCCACTTCTCTCCGAGATATACCGGACAATATCGGCTCCATTCGAAGAATCCCGCATAGCCGACGTAGCACAAGCCCGATAAGACAAGACATTATAAACCTGCATCAGCTGAGAAAAAGCATGCATGAGACGTAATAATTTTTCTGTCTTCTCCGTAGAAATACGACCTTTTGTAAAGGTATCTTGTCCCAATCGCAGCGGTACACGCACAATAAAAACTTTCGATAAATCCGATACACTCTCTCCCGGATAAATACCTTTGATAAGCAATCTCACCGCATTCGAGCCAATATCTATGGCCGCAAAATTAAGTCTGTCCATAAAGTTTCTCATTCTATAAGCGAAGATAATCATTTCCCGGATAAAACATCTCGATTAAAAATAAAGTCTCATTCAAAAACATATAATTTATAATCGCTCCAAAAATGAACTTTCATTCAATATCACTTGTTTTTACCTTGAAAACCATAGTAGAAGAACAAATTTGCGCAATAAATGAAGTGATTGGTTATACTTGGGCAATTGCGCAGTTTCCCCAAAGCGGGAAACAGGAGACTCCTTCCCATTTTTATTTTCAAAAATTCAATCAATAGCTTCGGAAGGAGTCTCTTTTTCAAAGAATATCATCATGCCAAAAATAGAGCCGCATACCGGGTGTACCTTTACGAAAAATTACCAGCTCTATGAAATCGAGAATTACATTTAACGGCATGAACCGTTATTCCCCACCGAACTCGGCACAGCCGGGAGATTGCACAGCTATTGTCAATTTACGAAATCAATCAAACTGCCTCAAACCTGTCGGGACACCGGAATATCTATACACTCCGGAAAATAAAAACCATCGGCTCGTCTATGTTCATATCTGCTACGACGGAAAGCATCATATAACGGAAAATGAAAATACCTTGTATTATGAGGCTCTGATAAAAAAAGGAAACGGAAATATCCAAAAAGAATCAAGCCTGTTGTTCGAGCTAAACGACCTACAAGTTCTGTCTATTCAATCCATAGGAAACACACTCATAATCATCTGTACCGAAAGTATATACTATTTACTTTATAAAGAGGGAAAATATATCTTTTTGGGTGAAAAGCCCAACATACCTGAAATTTCATTTTTCCCTTATGTAGAATATACCGATGCCTACTTCGTAAGCGAATATACCTTTCAACATGGATACAGCAATCCGACCCGACTCGACACCGAAGACATCAATTATTACAACGATGCTTACTACAATGCATTCTTTCAGCTACAAGAAAAAGCATGGAAACGGCACTATTTCATACAACCCATACTCATACGTTATGCCCTCACTTTATATGATGGGAGCCGAATTTTTTCATCGGCTCCGGTCATGGTCTCTTTGCCACACCCCATACAACCTTATCAAATGAGCATACGGTTGAAAAATTCAAACAATCTTTGCTTAGGTTCTCATGAAGGACAAATCATCGCCGGAAATTATAGCCTGAAATATTATATTCATCAATTCAATCTCGACAACTGGAAAGATATCGTAAGAAGTATAGACTTTTTTGTCTCTCCCGAAGCCACGATCTTCGAACCCGATCAAAAACAACAAGGCCTTAAATTTACGATCGAACGTACAGAAGAAAACGAAACGATCTCTTTTCTACTGAAAGGAGACATCTCTTTTCTCGACCTGAAAGAGATAAAGAAACGCTACTTACAAGATTCACTATTTTATAAAATAGCGACCATAGAGGATTGGAGCGACTGGAAGGAAGGTGAATCGTACGCCATAGAAAATAAGATACGGCCTGATTTACTCGTACACGAGGAGGTTCTTTCGCCAGATAATACGACATTGCTTTCTACGGGAGCACATGTCAGCTATATACACAACAAAAGACTACACATAGCCAACTTAAAGAAAAAACTTTTTCCCGGATTTCCCCTCAGTCTGTTCAACGTGGGAAACAAAAATGCCGAGACTGTCGATGCTTATATCTGCACTTATCTCAAAACCGAAAGAGGAGAATGCAAAGTCGTTTGGCACGGGAAATCGGACTATTTCTTCAATCAACTTTCACCTCTGATTTCTTACCCCGACAGTAACGCCTATAAAATGGAAATCGTCGTAAAAAGCGAGAATACCCGATACAAGGGGAGCTTTCTACTGACAGCCTCCGAATATGAAAATAGGGCCGATTATCTCGACGAGACGCTCTCTGCAATCTCATTGGAAAACGATTCTCTGCCGGCCTCTACCCCACTCGATATACCCTTGTCCGAAAATGACACTTACACACAGCCTAATATACTGCGGGTTTCGGAACTCGAAAACCCGTTTATATTCCCGTCCGAACAAACTTATACCATCTCGAACGGAGAGATTACAGGCATAGCGACCATTACAGCAGCTTTATCGGAAGGACAGTTCGGTGAATTTCCCCTATACGTATTTACAGAAGAAGGAATATGGGCTCTGCAAAACGGAAACGAAATCGTATGTTACGGAGCTCAACATCAACTGAATCGAGAGCCCATACTGCCGGAAAACCCTATCGTCCCGCTCGAAGATATGATTATGTTTACTACGGCAAAAGGATTATTTATCATACGAGGCTCCGAAATACAACAGCTCTTATCGTTCGACGAAACCGTCTGCGAAAACAATAGCCCAATCGCTCACCACGACATAGACTCTACATTAATTCCTGCGACCACCGATCAAACGACTTTATCTCAATTTATTCAAGGAAGTATCATCGCCTACAATACAATCGAAAAAGAATTGATATGTTGCAGGCCCGATCTCAAATATAGTCTCATTATCCATATTCCTTCTCTCTACATGTATCGCATAAGCCGACAGTACTCTTCCCTATTCTATGATGCCAGTCATCTACTCGCCCAAGACGCAGAGGGAAAAGTTTACGATTTACAAAAAGAATCAGCAGAGATAACCCCAATCGCACTCGTATCCCGCCCAATTACTCTCCAAAGTGAAGAGTACCAAAAATGGAGAGAAGTTTTCTGGCGGCTCTCGATGTCAGAAGGAAAGCTCTTGCTTTCCCTTTGGGGTGGCAATGATGCCGAAGGCAACTTTTCCAAAATCTGTGAAATATCGAGCGCATCAAAAGTAGCAGGGCAATTACCCATGCGTTTTACAGGACCGGCATATAAATATTTCAGGCTTATTCTTTGCGGGAACGTCTCCTCTGATTTCCATCTTTCGTCTGTCGATATCTACTCCGAAAACATCATCAGCAATCGGTTACGCTAATATAAAAAGAGTAGGACTTATTGTATAAGTCCTACCCTACTATTCTCATCTTACCGTAATCTACGGTTTATAGTTTTTCAATCCTTTCAAAGCTGCTGGATCGGTAGCCTCCTCGATACTCATAGCAAAGCCTCCACCCGGAGCACAAGGCTGAACGATACGAGTCTTGTTCGTCACAATATATTTACGAATCGTATAAGCCTGCGGGTTATCCTTATAATGGGCATCGGGAGCATCGGCATATATAGTTGCAATATACTTTTTCCCAGGCTCCAAGAAATCTAAGGAGAAACGAGCCGTATGCCCATTCTCATCGACCGTGGAACCTACATACCAATTATTACCCCCTTTTTCCCGGCGTGCCACCGTAATATAATCTCCCGGCTCTGCCTCCAAATAACGGCTGTCGTCCCAATCGACAGGCACATCTTTAATAAACTGAAAAGCATCGAGGAAACGATTATAATTTTCGGGTAAATCGGCTGCCATCTGTAAAGGGCTATACATGGTCACGTATAAAGCCAGCTGCCGAGCCAGAGTAGAACGAACATAGCTGTGGTTATCGGGATTAAGTTTAGAAATATCCGTCTCGAAAATACCGGGAGTATAATCCATCGGGCCTCCGATAAGTCGTGTAAACGGCAAAATAGTGGTATGGTCGGGATTATTGCCCCCGAACGATTCATACTCGGTTCCTCTCGCCGACTCGTTACCGATAAGATTGGGATAAGTACGGCTCAAACCCGTAGGACGAACAGCTTCATGGGCATTCACCATAATCTTATGCTTGGCGGCTTCGGTCAATGCATAAAGATAATGATTGACCATCCATTGTCCGTAATGATGTTCCCCACGAGGTATAATATCTCCCACATATCCACTCTTCACGGCATCATAGCCATGATCGTTCATAAACTGATATGCTTTCTCCATGTGCCGTTCATAATTACGAACCGAACCCGAGGTCTCATGATGCATAATCATTTTCACCCCCTTCGATTTGGCATACCGCTCTATTTCTTCTACATCGAAATCGGGATACGGTGTGATAAAATCGAATACATAGTCTTTCGACTTACCTATCCAATCTTCCCACCCTATGTTCCAACCTTCCGCCAGCACAGCGTCAAATCCATGTTCTGCGGCAAAATCGATATATTCTTTTACATGCTCGGTATTAGCGGCATGACGTCCATTAGGCGTCAAACGAGAATAATCGACCAAATCGAGTTTCACATGAGGCAAATCGGTATAAGCCCAAGTACTTTTCCCGGTTATCATTTCCCACCATACACCTATATATTTCGTCGGTTTTATCCAACTCGTATCTTCATAGACACACGGTTCATTCAGATTAAGAGTCATTTTGGATGCAAGAATATCACGCGCATCGTCACTAACAATAATCGTGCGCCACGGAGATTTCGCCGGAGTTTGCATATATCCCTTATCCCCCAATGCATCGGGTGTAAGGTGAGACTCGAATATCATATTTTTGTCGTCCAAATCGAGCGACATACAAGAATAATCGACCAATGCAGCTTCATGTAAATTGATATACAAGCCATCGTTGGTTTTCATCATTAAAGCCGTTTGCACCCCCGTAGGAGAGAATGGAGTTTGAGAAGAATTCGGTGTAATAGCCTCGTTCATCAATCCACGGATTTCGGACAATTTCGACGTCACAGTGGAATACTCCTGTGTATCATAATCGCCCGGGAGCCAAAAAGCAGTATGGTCTCCCGCCATAGCAAACTGCGTCTTCTCTTCTTTAATCACAAAATAATCCAAATTGGGCTGATCGGGAAATTCATATCGGAATCCTACCCCATCGTCAAATACCCGGAAACGAATAATCATACGACGATCGGTCGACGGTTGTTCCAATGTTACTTCCAATTCATTATAATGATTCCTAATCTCTTTTACCTCTCCCCAAACGGGTTTCCATGTCTCATCGAAAGTCGATGTCTCAGAACCAGCCAAACGAAATCCATCGGTTAAATTTTTTCCCGACTTCAACTCTAATCCCAATTTACTCTCTTTAATAACCGGCCGACCTTTATAATCTACTTTATAAACAGGGACTCCATTATCCAATTCAAAATCTAATACAATGTTCCCGTCAGGAGATTTCAAAGTCTCGGCTCTCAAAATGCCATAAGACAACAAAGCCATAAGAATAAAAATCAGTCGTTTCATTTATTCAATACATTTATTTGGGTTTTATAAAACTACGGAGAAGCATCTCAACTGCAAAGATAGGAGTTTAAGCTCCGACTCAAAAATTTCTCTATCCCTCCTTTAATTAAGAAAAACGAATAATTGAAGAAACAGTTTAAACAAACGACCTGTTTAACTTAAAATATAAATTCCTTTTATTTCAATAACGATAATCTCACCGAGACTCCATAATTGCTGTTCGTAATAGGATATGATGAAGAGGATACTAACGGTGTATTAATCTGATGGTCGAAATAAGCCCCTACCGTAATACGTTTACTCAATACATAATTGGCCGTCACTTTCAACATCGTAGTACGAGTTCCACTGGTTGCCTGAGTAAAATTCTGTTCGATACGACGAATAAGAGCCTGATTCTTGCGGAATGAAAAATCGGCATTGATCGTCAAATCGTTGCTAACGCCTGTCTGAGACCCTTTCAATTTCAAAATCGTATTAAAATTAGCGATCTTATACCCGGCCCCGATTGTAAAATCGGTTGTCGACGCCTCTACGATTTGTCCGGCTGCCGAATTCAATGTCAACGTGCGGGAATCTTTATACTCTATATTGCCCGTAACATTATTTTTCAGTGTCACCTTTAACCCGATAAGGGGAGCGAACCTCTCGGTTATCATTACCGATGATATATCGAATGGAGAAGAGGGTATGGGATTGCCCGTAAGTTCATCGCGAACGAAACCGAAATCCCCGTCTGATTCCACCCAATTAAGGAACGAAGTAAATGATCCCACAGCATAGGTACACTGGTAAGCATGCGATAGAGTAAACGCTTTAAAGTGTTTCTTTATAAACGGTATTTGCATGAAACCATCGTAAGTAATTCGCCAGTTCGGCAATATAGCCGACAATCCCGGGAACGGAGACAAATCGATTTTACGGGCATCACGGCCAGAATATGCAGCAATAAATGCAGGTATCATTACATCGGCAGAACTACGATTCACACCGCCGTTAGCCGAATCATAGGGCTTATCTCCAAAGCCGGTAGAGGCAATAAAACCTTTATTCGGATAATTGCCCAACGATCCGTAATGCGCTTCTAACCGAGCCGCTATTATTTCCCGATTTTTCAAAAAATCATCGAATGCTTGCGACGAATATCCGTCTTTTGCAGAACTGCTCCTAAATGCAGTCTTCAATGCAATATGTGTCTTGGTATAGCTTCCGCCTCGTACAGTCGGCATATCGTCAAACATAAATTGCATTTGAGAACTACGCGTGTCTGTTCTATTTCCTGTCAAGTTTATTTTCAAACCCCGGATAGGTTCAAGCGCTATTTCGAAATTAAACTCCTCGGTACGACCGATGACTGCCGGACTTATCTGCGTGGAATCACATAAAAGCCAACCACGTTCTTTTGCCCGATATACATAGCTCTCATCAGTAAAGCCAAAAGCGAAATCGAGACCGGGAGCCATAGGGCCATACGAAGTCGATTGCCCGAATACATCGCCTACATTCGGGGAAAACAGAGGTAACGAAGTAGTATTGGTCTTACGATAACGCACGCTCGCATTTCTTACCATCATCAATCCCCGTAAAGAATACTCGGCTGCTTCTTTCCAGAAATTACGTTCATTCTTATTCGAAGGAGTAATTATCACATTCAAGCGTTGGGTTCCTTTATCGAGAATCACGACATTATTGGCATCGAGCACTTTCGTCCTCAGGGCCACTTTCTTTCCGGCATCGTCCCTCGCTACAACTTTTACCTTCTTATTATTGAGATTATGCCTTAAAGTAACCGTAGTATCTTCCCGAAGCAAAATGGTACGTTCGAATTTTCTATTTTTCTTCGCCGCCGCAGCCCTATTATTGGAAGAAAAACGTTTGTTTATCTTCTGCAAATATTTCGACTTATTGTACAATTGTTCAAAATTGAAACGCCCGTCAAAGCTCAACTGCCCCTGATTATTCACCGAGTTACCTAAATCTATTTCCTCTGAAATCTGGGCTCCCCTATCCCAAGTGTATGTAGCGTTATACTTGGCATTAAACGACAAATAATCAAGAACAGGTATCTTGCTGAACGGAGCCGCATACGATGCATTGAAAGTTTGATTATAATTCCACGGTGTTCCCAAATTCTTGATGCTGGTCAACACGGTATCTTTCCATGCTTCGTATTCATCTGGAAAAAGCTGTTTATTCACCACACCGACCGGCTCCTCGATATGAGCGTTCGTCATCGTTTGCAACGAAAGGTTTATCGACTTAGTGAGATTCCATGTCAACGAGAACTGCCGATCCCATAAAAAACTTTTACTTACACTTGTCGGCAATGCCATTCCTCCCGATCCACTCACATCGCGAATCTGCTGTTCATAATAATATCGCGACATATTGGTATTAAACGCAATATTATTAGGCAAATAATTAAATTCCCATTCCTTCAAAAATTTCAAATGCTTAGATTTACTCTTTAATCCCTTCAACGGGACAAAAGGTTTAACAAAAGGAGTATAGGAATAAGTGAAACTACCCCGATAATCGTATGTATTCTCAAATTCGGTAGTAGGGTCTTGTTTCGATTGTCGATTATAAGAATAGCTGATAGAAAAATTAGCCGGGTCATAGGGCATAGGATTCTTACTCCTAATATCGAAAGAAACTCCCGACAAACTGAAACTTTCGACAGTCGATTTCTCTATCGAAGCATCACTTATAGAGTCACGCTCGGCTTTACTACCCGCATTGTCCAAAGCATCTTTCAACAAGATATCTTGATCGAGCGGATTGTATTTAGGAGAAGTACGTTGTTCGGTAATCGAATAAAATAACGGAGCTTTCAATTTGACTTTTTCAGGCAAAAAACGCCCTAACTCGACCATCGTAGCTATATTATACTGATAGTAATCGTCTAATCGACGTTCCGTAAGGCTTTGGTCTATACCCCCAAAACCGACAGTTTCTACATGCCCCGCGATATTCAGCGTAGCAATATCCGACAAACCGAGATTTACATTTGCTTTGGCAGCCCAACCACCCGATTGGTCAAAATCGGTCAAACGCATTTCATTCACCCAAACGACTATATCCTTAGCTGCATTCGAATTATTTCTCACACCGATCATCATCGTACGAACATCGCTCAAAGAAGGATTCCCCACGATAGTCACCTTATTTTGATTTTTATCGGGATCATAACTGGAATAACGAGTTTGAAACGTCACCGTCGAATTATCCATACGCTTCTTTGCATTCCGTTCCAGCTTCAAATCGGTAAACAAAGAAAGAGGGAAATCAAACATATTGGATTGTGGCCAAACCGCTTCCTGATCTTGTGCATTATATGTGCTATAATTACCCGGCTCCGTCAATGACAACGGAACCTCATACTCATAATAATTCGATTTGCTATCGGATCCTAATCGTAAAAATACAGACACATCGCCATCTCGTAAATTAGTTTTATCGTCAATCAGCTTCTCTGCATGTACAAACATCTGTAACCGCTTGTACGTACGCATATCCATACCACTGTTCTTATAAACCGCACGAGCATCTCCCGACTGCAAATCGGTTACTTTCAAAGACATGGCTTGTTCATTAAGCTGAGTTATTTGCGATTGCCCCGGGTCTATGATACGGGTTACCCCCGGAGGTAAAACATAATTAACAGGAACCTGTCCTGCATTCTCCTCAATATTTACCACCGATATATCCATCTTACCCTGAGCCGGAGCATCTCCTTTCAAATTCAAAGCATAGTTATACGTCCGCCATTCACCCCGAACCAATTCCAACGTGGCAAAACGCAAATGTGTCTCACACTCAAAACCCGTCATAAACATGCGGATAAAACGTATCGTCTTAAAATCCTGAATAGATCCCACTTTCTTTTGAGGACGAGACAAAGGGATTTTGAATTGATACCACACAGCTTTTCCTTCTTCACCATTGCGAAGCCGGACGGTTGTCTCCCGTTTATCGGTAATACAGTTTTTTCCCACCTCCAAGCTATCGGGGCATAACGATATGCGGTACTGATAATATCTTTCATATTCGTTCAACGTATTATCCTGATTGATATCCTCCACGTCAGGAACACTTTTGGAAGACTGATAATACGAATCGCTCATTTCCTCGGGAGACCGGGAATTGTTTTCTGTTCCGTTATATCGTTTATACCGATCCAATATAGAAGTTTGGGCATCGTCATAATCGTGTCCACGATAAAAATGGTAATTATCCCCGGCCGGATCGTTAAACGGAGAAAACTGATCTTGTCGCATAGCCTCCACTACCGCCGGAGATAGTTTAGTTTCGAGCTTGTCCAAATAATCTCTATATGATGGGAACCCATATTCCTCGTCATTCGACAGACCGTCTAAACCTACGTCTTGCAAAGCCCGTGCACCACTGGTATTATCGAATGCATAAGTCAAAGACTGACGTTTGGATACCTTTCCCCACACCGTAGTCGCTATCTGTGTTGTATCACCGTCGACCGGCAAACCGTTCTCGAAAGACTTCATACCGTCTTTGAGAATATCTTCCGACACTTCTCCCAAATTGAAATACAATTCTCCCCCGTTATGATTAGTCTGATTCTCATCTAAAAACGGATCCATAAGCCAGAACTGTATATATTCGATATTCGATGATTCGAAATCGGTATAATCCATTTTTCGCATAATCCCGCCCCAACGGTTCTCCGGATTCAACAAAAGCCCTTGTGAGTCGATATTATCGGCATCGAGATTGTACGGTCCCCGTTCCTGTGGATAAAATGAAAGGTTCAATGTCTGTAAGGTCGTCGATTCTCCATAATTGATTTCCTTATTGGGAAATATCTCCCGTACACTCACCTCACGCACATAAGGATTAGACAATTGGTCCAAATCATTTTTCAGGTGAGCCGGTATCAATGTCGAGTTTTTCTGAGTAAACATTCTATCGATATAATACCACGATAGCAATGCTCTATTTTGCCCATAACGAATATCATTGGAATAACGAGCTTCGGGAAACAAAGCATCAGATGAAGGGTCGTACGGAGTGGAAGCCAACGTCCACGAATAAGGAGACTTCAAGTCCAACCCTGTTTGTGTCGATTCGAAATCATCGATATACGATGTTCCCTGCGAGCTGCCGTTTTTGGATTTATGCGGTATCAATTGGGCAAATTCAGCCGTGAGAGCCAACGTAGAAGGAGCTGTTGCGTTTACAGTCGGAATTTTATTCAACAAATTGGTCAACCATAAAAAATTCGTATTATAAGACAAATTCACTCCCCACAAAGTATTATTCAGTACCTCATCACCCATATTTACTTTTTCTGTCAGGGACTTTTCAGACAAATGCATAATCGTCGCTCCTACATTAAAATCTTTGGAGAACGCATAATTCAAATCGAGTCCCAGCATTGTCTTACGTTGCATATTGAACATCGATTGATTTTCAAGCGATACACTAATCGGAGTACCCGCCTCGATTATACTTTGGTTCAATATCGTCACGACACCCATCGCATAATCCACAATATAATCGGAATTTTCGACCAAAGTCATACCTCCGGCAGTAACGACCACCGATCCCCGAGGTACATTCATCGCATTTAATCTTATCTCTGCGCCCGAAGATGCTTTATATTCTCCGGTCATAATAAATTTATTCTTCTCCGATACTTGCTGGGCGATAGTCAATGTCGAATCATACAGCTCTTGATAAACATACTTTTCCGCTATCGCCGCATTTCCTATTTTTTCTGCCAAGTGACTACCGAACGGCTCTATGACCGGAAATATAATTCTCCCATTCGAAGATTGAATCGTATACCCCTCTATGTAGTCAAAAATACCATCGGAATATTCCGACTCATTCGCATCCAAACGGTCGAGGTTCATTACTTGCAACAAAGTCTGATTGGATATATTCCCCTCCGGTATATTATTTACAGCTACCCCCGTAGAATCATTCTGATATTTAATGTACAGCCTGAATTTATCCTTCTGAACCTGATAGGCCCCCAGCGAATAAACATTTTTCATCATTAAATCCCAAATGGGTAATGAGGTCGATATGGTAGAACCCTTCAACATTTTCAGAAAAAGACATTGATCCGTATCGGTAACATCTCCCGAAAATTCCCCAACCTGATAAACCTGTCCGTTATAAGTATATTCATAAGCGACAGCAATCATCTCATCGGCATTCAGTTTACTTTTCAAGGAGATATAACCCAATTGGGAATTCAAGGTATATTCAGAAGAAGTAAGTTTCCGGGCACTCTCTATTTTCACATAATCCTGCCCCCCCTCGATACCATAAACAGAAAGAGGTTCCAAAGCCTGTGTCACCAAATTGATATTACGAGCATCGGGATAACCGTTTTTAATCTCGGCATACAACGAGTTGGAGTTATTCATCGGATTCTGCTGCGCGGTAGCCGATATCCAATGGTCGTTACCGATATGAACATTTTCGGCCAAATCCATAAAACCGACAATATTCCTCGATTCTTCATAATTGCCTTGTTTATTCGTAATCCAAACTTCTATTCGATTGATACTCACACCCGATGAGACATAAGGTAATTTGGAAGCAAATTTATCGTAATTGTTCCTAAAAAAATGAGCTAAGAAAAAGTGCCTGTTTTCGTCATAAGCGTCTGCCCGGATTTCGAACGGCGTGGTCTGTGCCCCACCACTCGCATTGACCGTTTTCGATTCGGACTGTTGTTGAGAAATAAGAGCGGTAGCCGTCAGTTTACCGAACTGCATAGTCGTCTTTACACCGAATAAAGCCGTACTACCACGTATCAACGACGACCCTGTGGTCATACTCACATTACCGGCTTCGATATTCTTAATAATCTCGTCTTCTTTTCCCTGATATTGTAATTTGAGATTTTTCGAGTCGAAATCGAAAGTCGCATCGGTGTTATAGTTCATATTGAACGACATCTTGTCACCGACTTTCGCCGTTACCGAAGCCTGTATCTTCTCGTCGAAGTCGAAATAAGTCTTCTTTCTGGAACTCATCGGCAGTGCGGGATTATCGAGTTTATTATGTTTCAATCCCATATTCAACTCGATAGAACCTTGTGTCTTCAATTGTACACCACCCGGTCCAAAAACTTTTTCCAATGGCCCGAGAGAGAACTGCATATCCAAAAAATTAAACTCCGATTTGCTGTTCTCTGCAAAATTCTGTGCATTCCGTTCCCGATAATACTGCTGCATGGATTTACGCAACGTATAATCGTTATACTCGGCCGCCGACAACATGAAAGGAGTACAAACATCAACCCCGGCAACTCGGGTATGGATTACATAACAATTCGTTTCGGCATCATACTCTACTTCTGTTTTCAGATTGGAAGGATTTTTCAAATCCATCGGAGCTATTTGCCCGATTTCATCGTACGATTCGGGTGATGTTTTAGTGACAGGATAACGGACTTGTATGGAATCGGATTCTTTATTGCTTTGCGTTGCCGATATACTGCTCGATGAACTTTGCGGATCGGCCGACTGCAAAGCAGCAAAAGCGGAATAGGCTCCTAATCCGCTCACTGCTAGCACAACTATTGTTCCAATCCTTATCCGTCTTCTCATTCGATACTCCTACACAAATTCCCGCCTTTACTCAAAAGGCGACGGCGCCGGTATCAGAGCATTTTCAGAGCCTGCTTAATTACCTCTTCAACTCTCATCGAAGGAGTATCACGCAATAACTTTTGAACTGTTTTTTGCGATTGGGGCTGTGAAAATCCAAGCATCACCAACGCAGCCACAGCTTCCTCGTAAATTTCCGAGGCTGCGGGCGTACTTATTACTAACGGATTGTCGGTAGATTTTATTTTATCTTTCAAGTCAACAATTACACGCTGTGCAGTTTTAGCGCCTATTCCTTTTACCGACTTCAATAAATTTAGATTCTCCGACGCAATCGCCTGCTCCAATTCAGAAGGATTCAATGAAGACAATATCATGCGGGCTGTATTGGGCCCTACTCCCGAAACAGAAATCAACAATATGAATAGTTCACGTTCGTGACGGTCATAAAAGCCATAAAGCTGATAGGCATCTTCCCGAATCGCTTCATAAACATACAGACGTGTAGCTTGCCCTTTCGAAAGGCAAGAATAAGTATTCAACGAAATATTAAGCAAATAACCTATTCCCATGCACTCCACAACCGCCGTGGCGGGAGTTAAATCGGTAACCTCTCCCGTAATATATTCTATCATATCGTTCTCTTTTTATTCATTTTGTTCAAACTGCAAAGATAGCGAAAGGCGAGCGCAGAGGCAAACGGAATTTTCGGCTCGATATAGTTAATATATTATATATATAATTTTTTATCCATATTTTTTCCTAC
>ERZ1090860.1027-NODE-1030-length-15539-cov-11.943878_pt1 | contig 15539 bp, 13 predicted proteins | sample MGYA00478483_ERZ1090860 | MGnify/ENA primary metagenome ERZ1090860 (study PRJEB33644, sample SAMEA5815741) | chicken gut metagenome | biome: Chicken; feature: Gastrointestinal Tract; material: Caecum | place: Ireland | collected 2019-01-01 | study: A study of...
AAATAATTTTATTTTATGCCGCCGTAATTTTTACGGCGGCATTTTTTGCACATTTTTTTATTGTATTTTTTAATTTTAAAATTATTTATTTATTTTTATAAATCCGTCATATTTTGCAAAAAATGCCAGTATATGCGCGCATATTAAGCATATGTGCATATATGAAAAAATAATTAAAAAATTTAATTTGATTCCAACCGCAAAAATAATATTTTTATTTAATTATAATTTTCGAAGAAAATAAAAACCGCAAAAATTATATCAGACGCAAAATATATTTGCCCGCCGCTTTTTGCGCTGTATGCTCTGCCATTTGGTCATTGCATTTAACTCCCCGCCTCCGCCGAAAAAAACATAAGTTTCGTCCGCTGAATACCTTGGTAAATCTGCCGCAATGCGGAAGTCCGCCGAATAAAACGCCGCAACGGGGCGCATAATCAAATACTGCAAACCGCCCGCACGCGGGCGCAAATTACGGAGGTAACATTATGTCCCGAAAAAAGAAAAGATTCACTAAACTCACCGAGGCGGAGTACAGCGAATACATCGCCCGTCTCCGCGCGCAGGACGACCCCTCCCGCTGACCGTGACGTGAACATTATGAAAGATTGGTGAATATAATCTTTTGGGCTGAAATTACGTTGACAACCCCCACAGCCGCAATTAAAATATAAAACAGTTATCATTTGATAAGTATCATTCAGGAGGTACCGATGGACAACACGGTAAAAGCCGAGCAGATTATTTCGCTTATGCTGCGGCTTAAAGACTGTCTGAAAAAGTACTCCCAGCAATGCGGCTGCGGGAAGAACATAATGATACTCGGCAGTCTGTACGAATACGAGCGGCGGCTGGGAAGACCTGCAAGCGTATCAGAGATAGCGCACGCCTCGGGGCTGGCTCTGCCGAACGTGAGCAGACTGCTTGTGCCGCTTGAGCAGGAAGAGCTTATAACGCGCGAAAAAAACGGCAGAAAAGTAAGCGTAATCATCACCGAAAACGGCAGAGAGCGGCTTAAAGAATGCTGGAGCGGACTTGTATCGCTTATGGCTCTCGCAATTGAAGGGCTAGACCCCGCCGACTGCGGAAATTTTATCAGGACGGGCGGCGAGATTGCGGCATATATTGAGGGCAATTACAGAAAAAGCTCTGCGGGAGGCAACGAATGTTAAGACTTTATAAAAACCTTAAAGCCGCAGACTGGGTGCTTGTTGCGCTGATTTGCGGCATTACGGTTGCGCAGGTATTTTTCACCCTGCAGCTCACCGACTGCATAGCAGACATCATAGGCGCAATTCAGGCGGTGAGCATGGGCGGTTCTACCGCCGAAATCTGGAAAAACGGCGGCATAATGCTGGGATATGCGGCGGCCGCGGCGGCGTGCATGGTGGCAACCGGCATTTCCGCATCCAAAGTGGCAAGCACTCTCTCGGCGCGGCTGAGGAGCAGGGTATATGCAAAAGTGGACAGTTTTTCAATTGCAGAAGTGAACAAATTTTCCACCGCGTCGCTGATTACCCGAACCACCAACGACATACAGCAGATACAGCTTGCCAACATACTTATTCTGCGAATGCTTATTTACGCGCCGATAATGGCGATATGGGCGATATGCAAGATAAATGCGTCCAGCGGGGAACTTACCGCCGCCACGGCCGTGGCCATAGTCGTACTGGTTATATGCATAATTGCGCTTATGCTCACGGTTATGCCCAAATTCAGACTCATTCAGAAACTCACAGACAAACTCAACGGCGTGACCAGGGAAAATCTTACGGGCATACGCGTGGTGCGCGCATACAACGCCGAGGGTTACCAGCAGGAAAAGTTTGAAAAGGTGAACGACAAGATTACGAGAACGCAGCTGTTCACGGGCAGAGTGATGTCGCTGATGAACCCGCTGATGATGATTGTAATGAACGGTCTTACGCTTGCGATATACTGGATAGGCGCTTCGCTGATGAACGCGGGCGAGATACAGTACCAGACGATTGTGGCCTTTATGACGCTCGCCTCGCAGGTGGTAATGGCATTCCTCATGCTGCTTATGATGTTTGTGCTTATCCCCCGCGCGGAGGTTGCGGCAAGGCGTGTGAACGAAGTGCTGGACACCCCCCTCACCATCGCCGACCCCGAGACGGAAAAGCCATTCACGGAGGAGGGCACGGTGGAATTCAGGAACGTAAGTTTCCGCTATCCCGATGCCGACGCGGACGTGTTCGAGCACATCTCCTTCCGCGCGGAGAAGGGTCAGACGGTTGCCTTTATAGGCAGTACTGGCAGCGGCAAGTCCACCCTTATCAACCTTGTACCCCGCTTTTACGACGCCACCGAGGGCGAAGTTTTAGTTGACGGCGTGAACGTTAAGGATATGAAACAGAGCACCCTGCGCGACAAGATAGGTTACGTGCCGCAGAAGGGCATACTTTTTACGGGCAGCGTAGCCGACAACATAGCGTTCGGCGGCAAGGCCGACCGCGCAGATATTGAAAATGCTGCAAAAGTTGCGGAGGCCGACTCCTTCATACGCGAGATGGGCGGTTACGACAGCGCCATTTCGCAGGGCGGCAAGAACGTTTCGGGCGGACAGAAACAGCGCATTTCCATAGCCCGCGCCGTGGCGCAGAAACCCGAGATTATGATTTTTGACGACAGTTTTTCGGCGCTGGACTACAAGACGGACAAAAAGGTGCGCGAAAACCTTAAAGAGAGCATGAGCGGCGTGACAAACCTTATCGTGGCACAGCGCATAGGCACAATTATGGACGCAGACAAAATTATAGTGCTGGATAACGGCAGGGCCGTGGGCGAGGGTACGCACAGCGAGCTGTTGCAAAGCTGCCCCGTCTACCGCGAAATTGCGCTTTCGCAGCTTTCAAAGGAGGAACTCGGACTATGAGACCTTCATTCAATTCGGGCGAAAAGCTTAAAAAGGGCGAATTCAGCAAGAACATAAAAAAGCTTGCAAAGTTCATGCGGCCGTACTATATACCCATAGCAATCGCGCTGGTATTCACGATAGCGGCAACGGTGCTGTCCATATTTGCGCCGCAGATACTTTCCGACCTGGTTAACGTTATAACGGCAAGCTTTATGGCTCCGCCCATAAATATGAGCGAACTTGCCCGCTTCGGCGTGATACTTATAATCTTTTATGTATGCAACGCGGTATGCACATACGTATCGGGCTTTATAATGACGACCATTTCGCAGCGCATGTGCAAGAATCTGCGCACGCAGATTTCCGAAAAGATAAACAGAGTGCCGCTCAGGTACTTCGACTCCCACCCCTACGGCGACACGCTATCGCGCGTTACCAACGATGTGGACACGATAGGCAATTCAATGCAGCAGGCGGTATCGATGGTGGTACAGTCGGCGTGCATGCTTACGGGCGTACTTATCGCAATGTTCGTGACGAGCTGGCAGCTTGCGCTCACCGTACTTATAATCGTGCCCTTTATGGCCGTACTGCTGTTTGTGATAATGAAGTTTTCACAGCCTCAGTTCAGAAAGCAGCAGGACGAACTGGCCGTGCTCAACGGAAAGGTTGAAGAGAACTATTCGGGGCATATGGTGATAAAGGCGTTCAACGCCGAAGCGCTCACCAATGCCGACTTTGAATCTTCCAACGCAAGGCTGAAAAAGAGCACCTTCCTCTCGCAGGCGCTTTCGGGCATAATGATGCCTGCGATGACGTTCATTTCCTACTTTGCCTACGCCGCGGTATACGTGGTTGCGGGCATAATGATTGCGGGAAAGGACGGCGGCGTGACTTACGGCACGCTTACGGCGTTCCTTGTATACGTAAACCTGTTCCAGAGTCCCCTTTCGCAGATAGCGCAGGCGGCAAACGTACTTCAGAGCGCGGCGGCAGCCAGCGGGCGCGTGTTCGACTTCCTTGAAGAGAGCGAGCTCAGCGACGAGAGCAACAAGCCCCGTCTGCTTGAAAACGGCGTGCGCGGCGAAGTGGAATTCAGACACGTACGCTTCGGCTACGACGAGGACAGAATTATAATACCCGACTTTTCGGCAAAAATTCAGCCCGGCTGGAAGGTGGCGATTGTCGGACCCACGGGCGCGGGCAAGACCACTATGGTAAACCTTCTGATGCGCTTTTACGAGGTAAACAGCGGCGACATTTTAATTGACGGCGTATCGGTAAAGGATATGTCCCGCGAGGAAGTGCACGACCTGTTCGGAATGGTTCTGCAGGACACCTGGATGTTTGAAGGCACCCTGCGCGAGAACATAGTATATTCCAAGACAGCCACCGAAGAACAGCTTAAAAAGGTATGCGAGGCGGCGGGCATTTCGCACTACATTGCCACGCAACCGGGCGGACTGGACCACTACGTTGAAAACGGCGACGAAATTTCGGGCGGACAGAAACAGCTGATAACCATTGCGAGAGCCATGATTGAAAACGCGCCCATGCTGATACTGGACGAGGCGACCTCCAACGTGGATACGCGCACCGAGGAGCTAATTCAGACGGCTATGGATGCGCTCACCCGCGGCAGAACGAGCTTTGTTATAGCTCACAGACTTTCCACCATAAAGAACGCCGACCTTATACTTGTAATGGACCACGGCAACATTGTGGAGCAGGGCACGCACGAACAGCTGATTGAAAAGGACGGTTTCTACGCAAAGTTATACAACTCGCAGTTTGCGGGAGAATAATGTTTATGAGGCGTCCGCAGAGAGAGCGGGCATGCGGTAATTTTACCGCTGCGCGGGCGCAATTCATAATTTCCGTGCCTTATCGGTGCGGAAGGGGCCGCCGCGGCAAACGCCGCGGCGGCTCTTTTTTTATCGCTTTTCCACAGTTATTTTGTCGGATTTTGACAAATTAAAGAAAAAGCCGTCGGAAAAGCCGGGTAATTTATATGCGGCGCGGCGCACATATCCACAGTGCTCTCCGCCTTTTCCACCATACGCCCGCCACCGCCGAAGGGGAGGAGGAGAGCCTATTTTGCCGCCAAAACACATATCTGCCGCGGCGCATATAGGGCTCAACCGCCGCAAACACGCATATATATTTTTTTACATATATTTCTTAGCGCATATTATTTTTAACGCATATAAAAATTTGATTTTTAATATATCCATTCATATGCGTGCCCCTCCACTTTTTACATATTGCATATGCATTAAACGGCAACCATAATTTTTTTCGCATATGCGTGTAAAAAACAGATTTTTTTACAATATGTGCACCGCCGTTTATATGCCCTCCTCCGCCGCCGATAATTTTGCCGCGACAGATGATATGCGCCGCAACAAATCTGCGGTAATTGCCACATATATGCCACCGTTTTGCCGCGACCCGTCATATGCCGCGGGCAATATATGCGTACCTTTTAATATTGTATTTCACACATATCACCCGCCGATAATATCAGCCGCAAAACATATGCATTGCGGCGGCAAAAAGGCTTATTTTATGCAATAAGACGCACATTACGCATATGACAGAAAGCACGAAAAAATTACATAATTTTTTAGGCAATAAAAAAAACGGAGAAAGCAATTTTTTGCTCCTCCGCTGAAAAAAATTTCAATCAAAAAATTAAAGAGCCGCCAGAAAACTTACGACCACCGATATGCACAGCGAAATGGCCGCCAGCACCACGAAAAAAGTTACGCCCTTTCTGATTTTGTTGAGGTTGACGGAATTTTTAAGTTTTAAATATTCCTGCTCCTCTTCGGGCGAGAGAGTGGATTCCGCCACAATGGGAAACCCCTTCGCCCCGTCATTTTCGCCTGACGATTCCTTCAGTTCTTTAAGGCCCAGGTAAACTTTCATATCTTCAATTTCCTGTCTTTTATCCATATTATCCTCCCCTGCGATGTATAAAAAATTGTAACATAAAAAATTTTAAAAGTCAACCGCAGATAAAAAACAGAAGGGTAAAAATCCGCAAAAAAATTCCGCGCCGTAAAAGACGCGGATTTTTTATAGCCTATTTTTTATGTCGATTTCAGCTTATTTTTCGGCGGATATAATTTACAGAATGATGCAGATTACGCCGCCCTTGCCCTCGTTTACCATTCGGGTCATTGCCTTGCGCAGTTTTGCGCGGGTATCTTCCTGAATTGCGCCGACCTTTGCACCCAGCCCCTCCTGAACCATGGCTTTCAGAGATTTGCCGAACACATCGGTATTCCACGTCTCTTCGGGGTTGGTTTCAAAGCCGCTCATCATGCTCTTTACAAGGCTTTCGCTCTGGGAGGCCTCGCCCATTATGGGGCACACCTCGCCCGAAACGTCCACCCTTATCACGTGATAAGTGGGCGCGGACGCGCGCAGTTTTATGCCTACGGAGCTGCCCTGCTTTACAACCGAGGGCTGTTCGTAGCTTAAATCTTCCTCGGCGGGGGATACTATTCCGTAACCGTTGACGCGCGCACATTCAAGCGCGTCGCGCACTTTTGCATATCCCTTTTTGGCCTCAGATGCCGAACGGACGTACTTCATCAGCGTATATTCGCCGTCTATTTTGTCGCCCGCGATTTCGGAGAGCATTTCAAAGAATATTCCGTCACGCTCGCGGCAGATGACCTTTGCCTCGGCCGCGGCATAGTTGACTTCCAGAGTGACTTCCGCCGACCAGTACTTCGTCTTTTCGGTAATAAGCGAAAGCGCCGAGGCGTCCTTTATTTTTTTTACGTTCTTGCAGACTTCTGCCGTATGCGAAACGAGTTCTGCCACAGCGGAATTTTCCGCAGGCAGAAAGCGCATCCATTCGGGAATATCCACATTGACCGCACTGAGTGCAAATTCACCCGAAAGGGCGGCGACAAGCGCGCCAAGACGCTCATCCGTCAACTCACCGGGAGCTATGCAGGCGCAGCCGTATTCCTTTCTTACGCCCTCGGCGTCCTCGGAAATTACTATAAAGGGCCTGCCCGCGGCCTCGGCAAGCACATCGCAGGAGGTATCCGCAAAAATTGCGGCGGCACTCTCCGCGCACAGCTCCTCCGCCGCCACGCCCGCATCCGCAAGGGCTGAAATAAGGCCGCCGTCGCCGCGCACCCCGACCGCGCCGCCCTTTAAAAGCGCGGACAAATCTTTACAAATTTCACTGTCCGTCATATCGTCCTCCGCATTTTGCCGCGCTTTGCTTTCAGTTTTGCCATCCGTGCCGCGGCTATACAATAATCTATTGCGCGGCGGAAATTTTTAGAACGGTTTTTGAACATAAAAAAGGCAGGGAAGCGCCCTGCCTTTGCATATTTTTAAATTTCACACGTGAGCAGCGCGTCCTTATAGAATGCGTTCATCTCCTCGCGCGTTTTGAAGTTTGCAAGGAAATAAGTGTTGCCCATGGCCGCGGCAAGGGCGTCGGGTATGCGGCCGATTTCCTTGATGTTTGCGGCATATATATGGGCCAATTGCTCATCCGAATACCTGAAGGGCTTGCCGTCGCGGCGGCCTGCATACGCGCAGAAGAACCTTTCGCCCGTGGTTACAAGCGTGCTGTCGTAGGCAATCATATCCGCCCATATCTTGTACACGTCCGTGGAGTTTGCATAGTTCATCATATCGGGAGTAAAGCCGCCGCAGGGGCGCATATTTACTTCCAGCGCAATCACGTCGCCCTTTTTGCCGAGGAACTGGTCGGCAGTAAGGCGGAAAAATTCAAAGTGCACAAAGCGGCTCTTAACGCCGAAGGCCTTCACCGTGCGCCTGCCCGCGTCGCGCACGTCGGGGGCAAGCTCGTTTACTATATAATATATGCTGTTGCCATTGGTGTTTACTATATCCATTATGGAAAGGGGCGTAACGTTGCCCGTTTCAAACACGGGTTCGCCGCGGCTGTTTATTATCGCATCGTAGGAGTTGACTTCCGCCTGAACAAACTCCTCCATTATGTACTGCACGGGAGGCTTGGTATTGAGAAATTCCCTAAGCTCCTCGTCGGAGGAGAGCTTGTACGTATCGTTTGCGCCCACGCCGTTATCGGGCTTTACTATTACTGGATAGCCGACGGTGGCTATGAATTCGCGGCAGGCCTCTTCCGAGGTGACCAGGCAGTAGCGCGCCGTGACAACGCCCGCCTTTTTGTAAAACTCCTTCATGCGGGACTTGCACTTTACCTTGGGCATATCTTCCGATTTGAAGCCCGTGCACACGTTGAAGTCCGTGCGCAGGCGCGCGTCCAGCTCCAGCCAGTATTCGTTGTTGCTTTCAATGAAATCTATGCGACCGTACTTAAATGCAAAGTACGCGGCGGCGCGGTAGACCTCCTCGTAATTTTTCAGCGAATAGACTCTGTAATATTCTGCAAGATTTTCCTTTACCTCGGGTGCGAGGTTTTCATACGGGCAGTCGCCTATGCCCAGCACGTTGAAGCCGTTTTTCTTGAGTTCAAGGCAGAACTTGTAGTAATTGGTCGGAAAATTCGGCGAGATAAATATAAAGTTTCTCATTTTCATACCCTCCCCCGCTCACCGCGGGAAATGGCGGCTTTCTGCCGCCTTATTACAAATATTTGCGGCATATGTGCCGCTGTTTTTACTGCGGGCGACACATATACGCTTTGAAAGTCACTTTATTTAAGTCGCCGCGCGCAAGCTGCGCAAGTAAAAGAATGCAAAATAAGTCCGACAGCATTGAATGGCACATATATGGCACCCAATGCCAAAAACTAATCGCCGAGAATTTTAGGCAGAAAATACGCGGCCTGCGCAAACCACCAGTTCCAGTCGTGACGTACGTCCGTACCCCAGAAGTCCACCCAGGCGTTTATGCCCTTGCTCTTTAAAATTTCGGCAAACGCCGAAGTGCTTTCCAGCGTTTCGTTTTCCCACGCGCCGCGGCCTACGCACAGCACTATGCGACCCTGATTGTACTTTTGTATATACGGATGGTCCTGCGGCATTCCCGCTATGAACTGCTGGGGCGAATTCATATAAGTCAAATCGTCGTGATAGTCGCCGAAGCAATATTCGTTTGTATAGAGTCCGCTGAGGCACAAAAGCGCGTCGAACACGTCGGGATAGCGGAAAAACAGCGTGGCGGCGTGCAGTGCGCCAAGGCTTAACCCCTCGGCCATGAAGCGTATTTCCCAGCCGTTGGCGCGGGTATTGATATCTGAAAAGAGGGGCACGGCCTCCTCCATTATGAACTTTATCCAGCGTTCGTGCAGCTCTATGCGGGCGCGCGGGTCACCGTATCCCGTAAGCGTCTGGTTGTCCAGACTGTCTATGGTGAACACCTGAATACGGCCTTCCTCGATATAGGGCGCGTAGACATCGAGCATGTGCAGGTCCTCAAACTCGTAGAACCTGCCGCCCTGACAGGGTATTGCAAGCACGGGCTTGCCGCGCGTGCCGTACACCTTGTACTCCATATCTCTGCCGAGGTTGTGGCTGTAAATTTTTCCGTACGATATTCTCATAACTCTTTCCGCTTTTTACGTTTGCATACTGCGCCGCAATAAAGTTTTTTATTCGGGGTCGTAGCCCAGCGCCGTCATGAATACGGGTATCTGCTGCTGCCACGAGGCTTCGCAATGGGTGCCGCTTGGCACTATGCGGGAGGTGATATATACTCCCTTTTCAATCAGCTCTGAGGTGACGTCCGCAAAAAATTTGCGCTGGCCTTCGTGATTTTTGAATTCGCGGCTGCCGTAGTCCATATAAATCTGGGTGGGACGCCCGAATTTTGCACGAGTGAGGAAGGAAGGCGTGCCGCCGCCTACCCACAGACTGGGCGAAAGCGCCGCCCCGCGCGAGAACCAGCGGCCGTATACGGAGAGCGCGTAAAGCGTCATAAGTCCGCCCATTGAACTGCCGCCGATGGCTGTATTCAGTCTGTCGGAGAGGGTGAGAAAGTTGGCGTCTATATACGGTTTGAAAACTCCCACCAGCCAGTCCATATATTTTCTGCCGTTGCCGCGGATGAATGTGCCGTCGGGCAGGGTGAAGTTTATGGGGGAGTACTCCTCCAGTCTGCCGTTGCCGACGGTATTGCACTCCACGGCGGCAATTATGATTTTTGTGTTGGTGTAGTCGAGATATTCGCCCAGTCCCCAGCTCTTGCCGAAGGTGGCCTCCTCGTCATAGAAGAGGTTGTGTCCGTCGAACATGTACATTACGGGATAGCGGCGGTCCTCCTCGCCGTAGCCGACGGGGAGATATACGTATGCCCTGCGAGTGCGCTCGCCCGTGAGCGTGGGGATAGTTATATCCCATTCTTTAACCATTTTAAAGCCTCTGAAATCTAGTGTAAGTTGCTCTTTAAGTCGCGGCGGTCGCCATTGTCGGCGTCAAAGGCCCTGCAGTGTCAGATTGTATCTTCTGCAGAAATTCCCGCCTTGTCGGCGAGGAAGGCAAGCACGTCGCGGCAGGCGGCCTGCCTGCACGTATCGTTGAGTATTTCGTGGCGCGCGCCGGCGTACAGCTTTAACTGCACATCGGCAAGCCCCGCCTTTTTGTATTTATTATACACCTTTTCCACACCCTTGCCATAGTCGCCGACGGGGTCGTCCTCGCCCGATACTATCAAAAGGGGCAGGTATGCGGGAACTTGCGCGAACGCACTCTCCGAGCACGCCTTTTTCATTATGCCGAACAGCCCCATATATCCGCCGCACGTAAAGCCGAAACCGCACAGCTCGTCGGCCATGTAGGCGTCCACGTTGCCCTCGTCTGCGGAGAGCCAGTCGTACGCGGTGCGCGCGTGCGGAATGCGCTTGTTGTATGCGCCGAACGCAAGCGAGGCTATGAAGTTGCTCTTTTTATCGTACCCGCGCAGTCTGCCGACAGTTGCGGCGAGAGAGCGCGCGAAAGCAAGCAATGCGGGGCTTTTGTAGCCCGTACCCATTATCACCGCGCCCGACAAATCTCCGCCGAAGCGGGCAATGTATTCGCGGCAGAAAAACGAACCCATGCTGTGGCCGAGCACGAACACGGGGACATCGGGCACAGACTCGGCTGCGCGCAGCGTAAGCGAGCGGATATCCTTTAAAATGAATTCCTCGCCGTCCTTGGGGAAGTGTCCCCTTTCGCTCTGCGCGGCCGTGCCGCCGTGACCGAGATGGTCCTCCGCGCACACCAGAAAGCCGAGCGCCGCGGCGCTTTCGGCAAAAGGTGCGTAGCGTGCGCCGTACTCCTCCATTCCGTGAATTATCTGCAGAATGGCGCGCGGCCTGCCCTGCGGTCTCCACAGTGTTGCGTGAACGGTATGCATTCCGTCCGAAGAAGGATAAAACAGGTCTTCCATTATTTAAACTCCCCTTATCATAGCGCGCAAAAACGGCGATAGTTGCCGCATATATGCGCCTCTTTTGCCATATGAGGCAAATTTTTCCCTTAACGGCACAGATACTGTGCCTGAGTACGGCGGCCGAAATTTTTTCAGCTGCCCGCAATAAGTTTTTATATATTATACCACCCGCGCGCGATAAATGCAACAATATGCGCCGCACACCGCATTCGGGCAGTTTTACACAAGATTTTTGAAAAGTTCGAGATTTTTCGGCGAAATAGTGCGCTCTCCGCGCTCGATTTCGTGCACGCCGTTGCAGATAATGCTGTTGAGCGGACCGTCAGCGCCCTTCTTCTTTGCATAGGCGAGCGCCGCGCCGTTTATGAAGTCAATTTCGCACAGTCTGCCCGCGGCCAGGTCGCAGTACATTCCCGAAATTATGTCGCGGTGCTTTTTCATTGCAAGCGGTATTATCATATAGGACAGCCATTTTGTGAAAGGTCCGCGGTAGCCGAGTATTTTTTCCACGTTGTGGCCCTGCACTTTAGCGGGGCGTATGCCGCAGACCTTTGCCATGTCAAAGCACTCTTTAAGCACCGCCTGCGCCACTTTTCTTGCATACTTATTATCGCAAATCTGTCCGAAAGTAAGTCCCGTGAGTGCGGAAATACCCGAAAAAGCGCAGTTTATGGTGAGTTTTGACCACCTTGCGCCCACAAAATTTTCTTCCACGGTGACCTTGCCCATAAGGCTCAAAAGATTTCTGACGTCCTCAAGCCTGTTGCAGTTGCCGTAAATTGTGCCGAGCGCAAATTCCAATGCGTCCGTGCGGGTGGTCAGCCGCGCGCTGCCCTTGCCCAGAAAGGTAGCTCCCCAGGAAACGGCACAGCCGCAGCAGCGTTCCTTGCCCACGATTTCACCGACAAGAGGTTCGGGCAGACCGTTCTGTGTGGTGCATACCACTCCGTCCTCCGCAAGATATGGCAGCAGAAATTTAAGAATTTCGGCGTTGTGACGCTGTTTGGTCATGAGGAAAATGACGTCGTATTCCCCCTCCATCTCCTCGGGCAGGTACGCCTTTACGGGCACGGTGAATTCGGCCTCGCCCACAATGTGCGCGCCGACCGACCTGAGCGCCGCTATATGCTCCCTGTTGCGGGAAATAAGGTCAATGCTGCCGCCGTTTTTTGTTATGTATGCTCCGAGCACCGTGCCCATTGCGCCCGCGCCGTAGATTGCCGCTCTCATTTTTTATTCTCCTTTCTGCGTTCCTTGCCCGTGATTATCTTTCTGAGTCCGCTGAAAAATCTGCCGTTGCACATATCCACAAACCCGTGCGCCTGCGCGAGGTTGAAACCCGCGTACTGCATTGCCGAACGCACGCTTATGTAGCGGAACGTGAGCAGAGCCTTGTTCTTTTTGCCCGTGCAGTACCAGTCGGCAATGCGGTATATGAGCCGCCCCGTTACGCCGTTTGCACGCTTTAAATCTATGAGCGGGCTGTGCAGAGTGATTACCTCCCTGCCCACGGGCTGGGGCGCGGGAGATGCGGTCTTGTCCTTTGCCATAACGTAGGCAATAAGCCGTTCGCGCACGGCGATGCCTGCACCCGCGGAGGGCGCGCTCTGACCGTTTATCTGAATTACCGAATAAAGGCGTATATCGCGCGAGGAAGAGCCCACCCCTATGCCGTATTCACCGCCATATATGGCGAAACTATGCGTATTTTCGTCGAATATCCGCAGCACGTTTTTGTTGAGCGGAATGAAGATAACCTGCTCCTGCCCCGGCTGGAGATATACCTTTTCATACCCCATAAGTTTTTTTACGGGAGTGCATACGCCGCAGTCGGGCAGGTACACGTACACCTGCGCCACCTCGGCGCCCGCGGTAAAGCCGATATTTTTCACTCTGAACGCCACGCCGCTCTCCGTTGCGCTTAAGCGCGAGTACTCGAACTGCGTATAGGAAAGGCCGTGACCGAAGGGATATTTTACCGCCACTTCCGCCGCGTCATACCAGCGATAACCCACTAAAATATCCTCTTCGTAGCGGCATATGTAGGGGTCTTTTGCGTATTCCGCGCCGCAGGGTACATCTTCATAGGAGATGGGGAAGGTCTGCGCAAGCTTGCCGCAAGGTACGGCACTGCCGCAAAGGAGGTCGGCAACCGCGCCGCCCGTTCCCGCGCCTGTAAGGGGCATATACAGCACCGCGGCACAGCTTTCGTCCCAGGAGGTATCCACAGCCGAACCCGAGAACAGCACTACTATCGGGTGAACGCCCTCGGCCGCGAGCGCGCTCAGAAGTTCCGTCTGGCAGGCGGGCAGCAGCATATCTTCCCTGTCGCCGCCCTCGGCGTCGTCCATATCCGAAAGGCCGACAAACACGACCGCGTGTTCGGCCGTCTTTGAAAGTTTTACCGCCTCGGCAATAAGTTTTGCGTTGCGGCGGCCGTCACTCTGATAGCCGCGGGCAAAGCCCGTAACCACGAAGCGGCTGCGCAGACAGGAGAGAATATCGTCCGATGCGTTGAAATTGACCTTTGCCGAACCGCCGCCCTGAAGGTGAGGGTTGACGCACAAATCGCCCATGACCGCCACGGACGAGCCGCCGCGTATGGGCAGAACGCTGTTTTTTAAAAGTACGGCGCAGTTCTGCGCGGCCGTGCGCGCAAGCGCGAGGTGAGCCGACATATCGCACGGCGGCTGCGCCGCGCGGGAGTACTTCTGCGCAAAGGCGGCTATGCGGTTGACGCAGCTGTCAATCTCCTCCTCGGCAAGGTTGCCCGAAAGCACGGCATTTTTTAGCTGTTCGGCGGAGAAGGCACAGCGGGGCATCTCTATATCCTCACCCGCCTTTACGCCCGCAACGCGGTCGCTTGTGCCCGTCCAGTCGGAGATGACTATGCCGTCAAAACCCCATTCGCAGCGGAGTATGTCCGAAATAAGCCACTTGTTTTCCGAACAGAATTTATCGTTGAGCTTGTTGTAGGCCGTCATTACGCAGGCCACTCCGCCCTGCGTTACAGCCATTTCAAAGGGAACGAGGTACACCTCTCTGAGGGCGCGTTCAGATACTTCTGAAGAGTATATGGTGCGGGCAAATTCGCGTCCGTTTACGGCAAAGTGCTTTACGCACGCCGCCGTGCCAGTGCTCTGCACGCCCTGAATGTACTGCGCGGCAAGACTGCCCGCAAGGTATTCGTCCTCGGAAAAATATTCAAAATTTCTGCCGCAGAGAGGGTTGCGCTTTAAGTTTACGCCCGGGCCGAGCAGTACGTTAACGCCTGCGGAGGCCGCCTCCTCGCCGAGGGCTGTGCCAACGGCGTACACAAGTCCGCCGTCCCACGAGCAGGCCAGCGCAGAGAGCGAGGGAAAGCCCGTTGCGGGAAGGGTATTTTCCATTTCCGAGCGGTTGCCGTTGCCCGCCTCTATCCTGAGGCCTGAAGGGCCGTCGGCAAAGCGCACGGAGGGTACCCCGCGGGAGGAATAGTCCTGCGTGGTCCAGAAGTCGCGACCGCTTAAAAGTGCGGTCTTTTCATTGAGATTGAGGCGGAGTGAAGGCAAAGTCACGCCGCGGGGTTCATTTGTATTCATACGAAAATTTTACCACAACGGCGAAACAATTGCAATATTAACGCGCCCATTTATTTCACCGCCGACGGTTATGCACAAAAAATTTACATACCGAAGCACAGACGGGCGCGCCACGCACAAATACGGATATCGCGGATACGGAAATTGTTGCCGCACGCATATATACTTTGCAGGCGGGCATACTAGCTGACAAGGAGATGAAACGCTTATGTTGATTGCAAATTTTGTTGCGTATATTCTGTGCATAGTAGGCGCACTCAACTGGGGTCTTTACGGCATATTCGACTTCAACCTTGTAAGCTGGATATTCGGCGGCCCCCGCACGGCGGGTTCGATTACGGTATATATCATTATTGCCGTAGCCGCACTCTGGCTTATACTCTCGCCCATCATTTCGGGCTGGGGCTTAAGACTTTCCCGCCGCGACGACATGCGCGAAGCTAACTAAAAAGCGCAAACCGCGCCGCCACGGCGGCGCTCTACATAAAAAGTTATGGCCAAAATATGCAATGGGCGGCACATATGTGCCGCCCATTTGCTTTTAAAAGCGGCGGGGGGGGGGGGGGGGGGGGGGGGCCGCCCCCCCCCCCAAAAAAAAAAAAAAAAAAAAAAAAAAAAACAACCCCCCCCCCCCCCCCCCCCCCCCCCCCCCCCCCCCCCCCCGGCCGGGCCCCCCCCCCCCCCCCCCCCCCCCCCCCCCCCCCCCCCCCCCCCCCCCC
>ERZ1090860.1036-NODE-1039-length-15477-cov-6.547530_pt1 | contig 15477 bp, 19 predicted proteins | sample MGYA00478483_ERZ1090860 | MGnify/ENA primary metagenome ERZ1090860 (study PRJEB33644, sample SAMEA5815741) | chicken gut metagenome | biome: Chicken; feature: Gastrointestinal Tract; material: Caecum | place: Ireland | collected 2019-01-01 | study: A study of...
GTTACCTCCCGTTTTTGGTTTCTTGGTTTCCGGCTCGGCGACGCAGTTGCACCGCTCTGGCCCGTTGAGGCAGGGGTTCTTGCAGTTACCGTTCCGCTTGTAGCCGCAGTCGGCGCAGCAGAAATTCCCGTGCCGCCTGTCGCAGTTGAAGATTTTGCACATTCTCGGGGTAGTCTTGCTCATACAGCCGCCTCCCCGTAGGGGTCTGGTAGGCTCCAATCCCACGTCGCCCCGGTTTTCTCGTAGGTCTTGCGGAAATGGTTCCGAAGGCCGTCCCCCTCGAAGAAGAAGTAGTCCTCCGGGAGGGTTCTCCCGACACCTTCTGCGCCGCGCTGCTCTGCCTGCCACCTCTCGAGGACGTCTCTGGCGAGCGCCTCGAGCTCCGGCGTGACCGGCGAGCTCTCGTAGTAGGCAAACTGCCACGGCGTTGTGAGCACCTCCTCGAGGGTCTCTCCGTATGTACCAGCGTCCAGCCGGTTGAGGGCGCACCATGCGACGGCTGCTTTCTCTGCGTCGCTGGGGACACCTCTGGCCTCCGCCCAGATGGTCTTCGCCAGCATTTCGACGTCCCTCTCGGTGTAGAGGGGCTCCGGCGTGACCGCAGGAGGCGCCACAGAGGACACAGGAGGGCTTGTGACGTTGGGGCGGTATGTTTCCCCCTCCGGGGCGGCAGAGGACAGCCCGGAGACGTCAAGGCCCGCAGAGGAGTACTCTGGCAGGGTGAGCAATCCTGCCGAAAACACAATCGCCACCAGCAGCATCGCCAGTGTGACCGCGTCCTTCACCTTGCTCATTCGTAATCATCCCTTTCGTAGCGGGCCTCAAGAGACCTTCTTTCTCGCTCCTCGAGGAGCTTCGCTTCCGCGTCCTCTCCGCCGACCAGGGCGAGGAGGTCTCTGGGCTCCGCAAGTCGCCGGTAAAGAGCCTGCCGCTCCTCGTACCGCCGGTTCACTCCCTCGATGAGGCTGCGGGTTCCGTCGTCGAGCCCGGCGCTGACCGCCTCGATTTTCTGGCGGAGGCTTCCGGGTAGCATCGCCTTCCGGCGCTGCCGTTCGACCTTGTCTTCGTATGCCTGCATGAACGCCACTCTGTCGAGGCCCGCCTTTGCGGCGTGGCCCCGTGCGTATGCGACGTGCATGGCGTAAAGCTGCCCGTATCCGATGCTGTCCACCGCCTCGGCAATAGTCCTCGGGAGGGCCCGGTAGATGTCCCCGTGGTTGTACTCTCCCTCGGTGTCGAGGTACTTGGAGACGACCTCCCACGCTTCGTCCGGCGGTATGATGTCCGGGTGGGCGATGCGTGTCATAATCTCGCGTATCTCCGCGATGGACGGCGGCCACTTCGACGTGCTGATATGCTCCTTGACCGCAAGGGCAACGAGCCCGGCGTCGTCCTCGGAAAACATATCGGCCCAGATGGCTACCATCGAGCGGATGTGCTTTTCGTCCCGGAACTTGTCGAAGTTTGGGTAGGCCGTCGTGATAATTCCGATGACCTTGATGGTCTCCTCCCGCGTCAATATCCGTCGCCTCCTTCTTCGCCGAGCATGGCCTCAAGGACGCTGAGGGTGTCCGGCCTGCCGCCGGGTCCCCGTGGGGGCGGCGGGGGAGGATAGTCCTCCGGCCCGTCGTACTGGTTCTCCCACGACTTGCTATTCAGCCATGACGCAGGGTGCGGGGTGTATCTGGTTTCCCGGAAGCGGGTGTCACACCGCTTGGCCGTCTCGACGGCGGCGACGATAGTGTCTGTGAGCTCCTCACTCGGTTCTATCTTCGCCCATGCCTTTTCGGCGTCGCCGATGCTGACCTTCCGGGGGTATATAGCCCAGAAGCGATTGAAGCGGGCCTCTTGGGTCTTGGACAGGGTGGACGGTTTACGCCTGCGGGGTTTGGGCGGCTCCTCCTCGCTAAAATCCGGGTCTACGCCGGGCGATTCGGGTGGCTGGCCCACATCATCCCCCGAAGGGGGGTAAGGGGGGTTATCCTCCTCATCCTCTTGCTTGTCCTTTCCTAATCCTTTATCCCTTCCTTTATCCTTTATGGCTTCGGGTTTGCTTCCGGGTTGCTTCGAGTTGCTTCCGTTTTGCTTGCTGTTTGCTTCGCGCTTGCTTTTGCCTCCCTTGCGGCCTGCTTCCGCTCTCGCCTTGCTCCTGTCAAGCACAGGCTTAACAAAGGCGAAGCAGCTCTTTGGGACGCCGGAGATGGTAGGCTCCGTGTCGTTGAGCGCGTACTCTATGAGCGCGTCGTAGAAGGCGAGGCGCTGTTCGTCGTCAAGCTCTTTCGCCCCTTCGTAGTAGCTGCGGAAGAACATGAAGCCTTCGCGTGCTTCATCCGGCACTTGGGTTCACCTCCTTTGGAGGAAGGGGGAGGCGGGCCTCCCCTCATTCCATAGACACGCTGCTGCCGTTCTCTCCGCCCTGCACGATGATGTTCTGCGGGAACCGCGCCTTCATGGTGGGGTCGTGGCTGATTGCGAGAATTCTCATTCCGGGGTTGCGGGCTGCCATATTGGCGAGGGCGTCCGCGTATGCCTCGGTGCCGTCGGCGTCGAGGAAGGGCGGCTCGTCAATGAACAGCATTCCGAGCTGTACGCCTGCCCGGCGGGCCTTGACGTCTGCGAGGCCGAGCGTGACGGCCAGCGCGATTTTGACCTTCTCGCCGCCGCTGTGGCTCTGGTAGGGCCTGCTGCCGCCGGTGATGCTGTTTATCCACACCTCGAGGCTGTTCACGATTTTCTGGGTGCTCTTTTGCTCCTTCTCGGTGCGGATGTCAACCGCCATGCGCCCGCCCGTCATGGCCGCGAGGATGTCGTTTGCCCGGTGCATAATCTCGGGGACGACGCCTCGAATTATCATGTACTGGATGCCGTCGAGCCCGAACGCCTGCACGAGCGTCTGGTAGTCGTTGAGGGCTCTGGCGATGGCCGTGATGTCCTTGCGGTACTCCCCGGCCTGCTCCTCTGCCTCGGCGATGGCGTCGAGCTTCGTTCTGGTGCCGCCCTTGTTGGCCGAGAGGGCGTTGACGGTTTCCGTGAGCTCCCTGCGGCGGGCCGTGAGGGCCACCAGTGTGCTGCCGCCCGTTTCTGCCGGTATCTTGCTGCGGATGGCCGCCGCCTCGACGGTGGCCGTCGCCTGTTTCTGCTTGAGCTGCTCGATGTCTGCCTCGAGAGAGGACACCTGCGGACGCAGGGCGTCCGCTGTGGCCGATGCCGCCCTACACTGGGGTAAAGTGTCGGCCAGCGCCTTCTTCGTGTTTAAGGACGCTCTGGCGGCCTCTGCGCGAGTGTGGGCTTCGCGGTACTGCGGGAGGGCTGCGTTTGCCTCCTCGATGGCCTTCGTGGTCTCGCGGATGCGGGCCTCCTCGGTCTCGATGGTTTTGGCGAGCTCCTCGACGAGCGTTTCCGCTGCCGCCAGCTTTGGAGCGAGGCCGGCGAGCTGCCGGTGCCCGGCTTCCTCCGCCGCAATCTCCTCGAGCTCCGCTGCCGGGTCTCCAATGGCCGTATATGCGGCCTTCGCCTGCTGGAAGGCGGCGGTGAGCCGCTCGTACTCGGTTTTTGCCGTAGCGCGGTACCCGTTGAGCCCCTCCCGGAGCGTTTCGAGGCTGTCCTTTGCCGCAACGGCGTCTTTGAGGAAATTGCAGGTCGCGTTCTCCGGGGCCGGGCATCCGCTGTCTTCGAGCAGGGCCGCCCGTTTGGCGTAGTAGGCGATGCGCTCCTCCCGGCGGGAGATTTCTGCCTTGACCTCTGCGAGCTGGGCGTCTCTGGCCGCCTTTGCCTCGAGCACGGCTTTGTGGGCCTGCTGGAAGCTGCGGAGCCGGGCCTCTGCGTCCGCCCTCCGGGTGCCGAGGGCCTCGATGGCTCCCTGTGCCTGCCGGATGTCCTCACCCTTGGCGATGATGGCCTCTGCCTCGGCGATGGTCTGCCGGGCGCTTTGGATGGTGCGGTCTGCGGTGATGAGGGTTTTCTCCTTGTCGGCGATGCTCTGGATGCAGGCCCTCATCTTCTCCTCATCCGGGGCCGCCGCCTCGATGACGGCGCGGGCCTGCTCGACGGCTGCTGCCGCCTCCTCTGCCGCCGGGGCGGCTGCGGCGAGCGTCTCTGCGTTGGAGAGCTGTGCCTTTACTGCGGCGAGCCGGTTGCCCTTGTCGGTAATGTCGGCCCCCGTGGCCGATGCTTCTTGCTCCTTGGCCTCTGCCTGCTTGGTGAGTTCCTCTCGCATGGCCTCGCTGCGCTGCGCGGCGGCGATGGCCGTCTCGAGGGTCTCTGCCTCTTTCTGTGCGGCGGAGATTTTGTCGTCGTACTGCCCGAGCTCGGCTTCGAGCTCTGCCTTCGCGGCGATTTGCTCCTCGAGGACGGAGAGGCGCTCGCGGGTGGCGGCAATCTTCCGGCGCTGCTCGCTGGCCCCGTCCTTGGCAAGGTCTTCGAGCCGGCCATAGATGTCCAGCCCGAGGAGGGCCGAGAGAACTTCCATGCGCCTGTCGCTGCTGGCCTCGAGGAATAGGCCGTAGGCGTCCTGCCGGATGAGCGCCACGGAGCAGAAGGTGTTGCAGTCCATTCCGAGGACACGCTCGATGCGGGCCTGCGTCAGCTTCATGGTGGTGTCGCTTTCGTCCAGCCATTCGCCGGTCTCGGGGTTGCGCCGGTGGATGGCGAGTGTGCCGCGCCCGCTCTTGGTTCTTGTGCGGATGACGCGATAGGTCTCTGCGCCCATGCCGAAGGTGAAGGTGATGGCCCCGCTCTTGGTGCCGTCCCGCACCCAGCCGCCGATGTCTTCCTTTCGGGTCTGCTCATAGAGACAGTCGGCGATGGCGTCCATAAAGAGGCTGCTCTTTCCGACGCCGTTCTGCCCGTTCACCATAGCCATGTGGACGTCCGAAAAGTCGAATTCCGCCTCGGTGTAGCTGCGGTAGTTCTTGACCTCGATGGAGATGGGGGCGAAGTTGCCGGTGCGCTTGTCGGCGTCCCTGCCGTCGTCTGCCTTCTTGATGAGCGGGGCAGCGAGCTCCATGAGCCGGGCCGCCTCCTCCGGCGTGACCTCGAGTTTCTTGAGGTAGCGTTCGAGGGCCTCTGTGGGGCCTTCGTGCTCCGTGACCTCGCTTTCGCCGGCGACGTCTTCGACGTCCTCCGGGAGCACCTCTGCGACATAGAACGCGCCCGCCGCCAGCAGTTTCTTTTGCAGGTCGGCTTTGTTGAGGGCCTTTTCCTGCTCTGCGGTGCAGTTGTAGCGGACGCGGACGATGGCGTCCTTGAGCGGCTCCGGCGCTTCCGGGAGCTCTCCGCTGGCCGTGAAGGCGGTGACGTCCTCCGGCCCCATGCGGTAGGTGTAGTGCTGACGCTCCGGCGTCTGGTCGAACTTTGTCTCAACTGCGGTGCCGGGTTCTCCGACGGGAGAGGTGTAAATCCGATGGAGCCAGAAGCCGTGCTCGACACCTTCGTCGTTGAAGTTGAGCTGATTGGGGCTGCCGCAGTAATAGGCCGGGGTATTGCACGGGAGTTTCTGCGGGCGGTGGATATGCCCGAAGCAGGCGAGGTCTACGCCGGTGCTGTCGATGGTCGAAGGGAGGATGACAACGTCCTGCCCCGCGAGGAAGGTGCTGCCGTTGTCGGCCTCGCTGCCGGCGACGGTGTAATGGGCCACGAGGATGCTCGGAATGCTCTTGTCGAGCTCCGTGGACAGCCCGAGCAGAACGTCGTTGATGAGCGCGGTAGCGTTACGGTTCTCGGTCTCCTTATCCGCTCCGGGGCAGAACAGCCGCAGGCGGCCTTTGTCGAAGCCGGGGAGGGCCAAAATCTGAACCGGCCCGGCGCTGGTGGTGAGCTTCTCGATGCCCGGCGCGGTGTAGATGTGGAGGTTCTTTTCGTCCTTGGTGATTTCCCGCACAGTCTCAAAGGCGCGGGGGTTGTCGTGGTTCTCGGTGCCGAACAAAAGGACGACGTACTCGCTGCTGCGGCACAAAGGCCGGATGAATTCGGTGATGGCGTCGTTCACGTCGTCGAGGGCGGTGTCGGCCCAGACGCGGGAGCGGTTGAACAGGTCTCCGGCGATGATGGTGACGTTCGGCGTCTCCGTCGCGGCCCGCTGCGCGATGTACTTCATGCAGGCGATGGTGTCCTGTCTGCGGGCGTTTTTACCGTCCCGAACCGGCCCCGTAAGGTCTCCGAGGTGGATGTCGGCGGTGTGCAAAATCTTCATGTAAATCCCCCTTTAGCGAATGGTCATAGAGGGGTTGTAGATATACTGGCCGCATCTGACGCAGCGGTCTTTCTTCCTCCAAAATCCAAGGTTTTTCATTCCCCGGACGCTGCCGGTGTGGTGGATAGACGGATGGCGGTCTTTCTGTGCTTGGGTGAGGCGTTCGTACTTCATGACGGGGCTCCCTTCTTTTCGGAGGCGACGGTGAGGGCCACGGCGAGCTCATTGAGCATATCCCTGATGGCCTCGGCGTCCTCGACGAGCTCGCGGGCCGTGGCAGGGACACCGTTCTTCCCGCGCCCCTCAATCCAGAGCTCAACGTGCTCATCTACGTCGAAGCCGTCGGCGTACTCACGGACGTTCTTGACGAAATTCCCCTTCTGAACGCCGAAGATGAAGTCTTCTCCGGCGGGTGAATACTTTTCGAGCTCCACATAGTCTTCCTCCTGGTCATCGTGGACGCGCCAGTCGAGCGCCTCGCATACGGCGATGTGCTGCTCCGTCATGCTTATCGGCCTCCTCTCGCGGCCTTCTCCGCCTTCTGGCAGCGGGTGCAGAGGCAGCGTCCGAACTTGCGCTCGCTGTACCCTTTGATGTTCTCGGGTGTCCAGATGCGTCCGTCCTTTGCTCTGGTCTCGACGATTTGCTCTCCGCAGTCGTCGCAGAAGATGGCGTCCGGGTCATCGAAGTCCGGGGCGTCGTCCGGCTCCTCCGGCATACCTCCGGCCTCGTAGCCGCCGTCGGCTCCGTCGTCCGGGATGACTTCTGCCGTCGTCTGGGCCGCCGGGAGGGCCGCTCTCGGTGTTCCCGCGCCCTCGAACAGCATCCCCATCGACTGCAGGTAGTTGGAGGCGACGGCCTCCTTGATTTCCGGGGCGTCGAGATTGGGGACGACGTGCGCGATGATGAAGGGCTTGCGAAGTTCCGGGAGGGAGTAGGTCGCCGCGAGGCCGAGGGCTGCGCGGAGCGCCCGCATGAATGCCTTGCTTTCTGCCATCGCCGTCCGATGCGGGAGGAACCGCTTGTATTGGGCCTCCGTCATACTCTCCTTTTCGGCTGCACAGTCGATTTCCTTCGTCGCCTTCATGAGGCGGAAGCCGCCAGAAGGCTCCGGGACGCGGATGGTAACGGTGACGGCCACGTCGTAGCGGGCCGGGCAGGTGCCGCAGGCTTTGGGCTTCCCGACGGCGCGGGCCATGTCTACGCACCTCTTGCAGCCGTCCGTCATGCCGCTCTCGGTCTCGACGATGCTGATGTTGGCTGCTGCGGCCAGCTTCATGCCGCCGACCTTGGTGATGGCGTACTTGCCGCTGCTCTTTTCGCGGTAGATGTCCTTGCTGTTCTCCGGGTCTGCCACGTCGAGCTGAACCTTGTTCACGATGATGCGCTGCAGGTTGCTCATGACCTGCATGGTGGTGACGGGGATGAGGACGTTGAACTTGTCCGGGGGGTATTCGTTGAGCTGGACGATGGTGCCAGTGATGTTGCTGTTCATGGTGGTCTCCTTCCTTGACACACGGCCTTCGCCGTGCTATACTGACCGTAGTTTCATTTCACAAGGGCCGTTTCCGTTGCAGCGGGGCGGCTCTTTTCCGTCTCTCGGCTCATCGCCCAGAGAAGCATATCGGTAATGGTCTCCTCGAGGGAGCGCAGAAACGCGAGTGCGGCGTCAAAGTCTGCGCGTTCCATGTGGTCTACAATTCCGTCGTCGGCAATGCTTTCGAGCTTGTCGGCGATTTCTTTTGCCTTCTGGAGCCTCTGGCTGACGCGAAGGGCGGCCCACGGAAGGTCGCGGTCTACTGCCCGCTTGCCGGTCTTCTTTCCGACGGGGCAGCTCGCGCAGTAGCGGAGCATGATGTCGGGCCTCTGGTAGCCCTCCGCGTATCGGATGATGTCGTCCGGGGAGACAGGTACGTCGCCTCGCTCATGCCGCCCTATGGTCTCGGGCGAGTAGTTGAGCTTGATGGCCGCCGTGTCTCGTGACGCATATCCGGCCTGCAAACGTGCATCGCGGAGGTAACTTTGGGTAGTGGATGCTGCGGTTGTTGCCACGCTGTTTCCCTCCTTTCTGGGGTATAATTGGATTGAGCTTGAGGGAGGACCCTCAACAGCCATAGCGCCCGAGTGGCGTCACGGTGGCGGTTGCCATCCAGTCCTCGACGGTGCTGCCGGTGTCCGTTCGGATTGTCCAGTGCGTGTTGTGCGCCGTCTTGAACGTGCCGGAGAAATGCCGGAGGAGGTGAAGCATTCCGGGGTCGTCTTGGTCTACCCAGAGGGAGAAGTTCGGGTATCTCGAGCCCTCTGCTTTCTCGAGCTCATAGACGTGCCTATAAACCGCTTCCCGGCGAGCCGTCATATCCGGGTCGCATTGGAATTCATCGCCGTAGTTGAGGCGCTCTGTGCCTTTTGGGGAATATCCGTCCCGGAATACGCGGTAGCCGCCAAAGTCCGGGCAAACCGCAACGGCGTCGAAGCTGGCCCCGAGGTCGTTCACAAACTTCAAAATGCTCTCGAGGGTGTAGTCGATGCGGGCCCTCCGCTCGAACGGGAGGATGTGCCGGTTGCAGTCGTCGTTTCTGTCGTCGTCGGTGACGTAGTGCAGGTAGTCAATCCAGCCGTAGTAGGTAGGCTCGAGGCCGAGCTTCCTGTTTTCCTTGCCGATGGTGCCGCAGATGATTTCGAGGTAGACCGCTGCGGCCCCGTCGTGAGGCTCCCCGCAAGAGCATCGCGGGTGTTTCTTCTCGGGGTCGAGGTGGAATGCGGTGCGGATGCGGCAGTTGCCGATGGTGGCCTTGCTGCTGTCTGCTCCGCTCCATCCAACTCCCTCGAAATAGAGGGTCTTGCTCATCTCACTGCCCTCCTTTATCGACGGATGGGTGCCGGGGGCGGAGTGGTCTTGCCGATGAAGCAGTTGCCGCAGTACTTCCAGTTCTGGCCCTCCTTAACGAAGGTTGGGAAGGCGCCGCGCCAGTGGCCGGTCTCCGGGTCGAATTCATGGCTGTACGGCTCGCCGACTTGCAGGAAGCCGCGCTCCATCTTGGCGGGAGGGAGGACGTCGCGCATATCATCGACGATGCGCTCCTCGACGTAGTCTCCGGGCCGCGCCGCCTTGGTGAAGTCTCCGGCGGCCTCCCAATCGGCGTAGGTCACGATGCGCCGCTCGCTCTCCTCCGGCTGCTGCTTGCAGTCGCAAATCTCTCCGGGGTCGAGGGCCGCTCCGCAGTGGTCGCAGAAATAGTTGTGCATGGTCTGGTCTCCTTTCGTCTCTGATGGCCCCCGATGGCCGTCCAGCCGCGAAGCTGCCAGCCGAACAAGGGGGCGATGATGATGTAAACGGGAATAAAAATCTCTCCGCCGGGGAGGCCGGTGCGGGCTCCGAGGGCGTCGATGCCGAGGATGATGAGCCGGGCCGCGACGGCCCCCATGAGGATGATGAAGGTCATGCGGTAGAAGGGTGCGAGGCGCTTACTGGCCTGCCGCCTTGCGCGTCGCCTTGGTCTTGCCATTGTGCTCTCTCCTTTCCTTGGTCTGCCGTGGAGGTTGGTCGAGGAGCTCATCGCCGCAGTAAAATTTCTCGCAGAACCGGCGGCGGGGTACTCTCCCGGCGATGGTCTCATAGCCTTCCGCCTCGAGCTCGCGGTTTATCTTCCGCATAATCTGGTAGGCCTTCGACTGTGAGATGCCGAGGATTTGCATGACGTCCTCCACGAAAAGAAATTTCGCTGTGGTGCTTCTCATCGTGGGTGCGCTCCTCTCTTTAGCTGCTGGCCTTCTGGGCCTCGTAGTCCGCCATGAACTGGCGAACCTTGGGGATGAGCTCATGCCCGGCGCAGCGGCCAGTCGTACACTCGATGAGGGTGCTGCGCTTGACATCTGCGCCGGTTGCGACATCCCGATAGGTGAGGCCGTAGGTGGCACAGAAGGCCATGAGCTCGACGCCGAAGTCGTTCTTGGGCTTCTTCCGTACTGCCATTGTGGGGTTTCCTCCTTTCCTTCTTTGTGCGCCTTGCGCGTTTGGTGTTTCTGTGGTAAAATGGTTCAATGGATGGGTGTGTCTGGCCGTTCGTAGTAGGCCGGGTCGTATTTGGCGGTCTGCTTGATGATGAGCTGGAATTCGGAGCCGTCCTCCATCTGAATGAGGACGCCTTTGTCGGTGTCGCTGATGCCTGCGTCCTTGAGGGTCTTGCAGATGGCTACCTTGTTGAGGACGGTGTCCTCAAATCCGTAGAACCGGGCCAGCAGATACCAGAGGCCGTCTTGGATGATTTCTTCGCTCACGGTGTTCACCTCCTTTCACGGTGCTTATCTGACGTTTTTCTGGGTCTGGTCCCTGCGGGGGGGACATGTATACTGTCAGAGATTTCCTTGAGCTGTGCCTCGTCTATCTCGGCAACAGCAAGAATGTCGTCCGCTGTGAAGTAGTCAAAGCCGGAGCTAAGTTTCTCGAGGATAGCCTTGCGGATAATCTTTTCCCTGTCTTTTATCATTCTGACACCTCCCTTCCGTGGCGCGTTTTTGCGCCGTTTCTGTTTGGTGTCTTAAGTATATTCCGATATATCGGAATAGTCAATGATTTTAGTTCGGCTTTTCGGAATACTGGAGGTGTGTACAAATGATGAAGGATATTTTTGTAGAAATCCTACATAAAAAAGGGTTGTCTCTATATCGCGTAGCAAAAGATACCGGGATTCCCAAAAGCATTGTTTATGAATGGGCTTCTGGAGACCGCGAACCTGTTTCTGAACATTTGTTAACCTTAGCTAACTACCTCGACTGTTCCGTCGACTACTTACTTGGACGGACAGACAATCCGGAGGTGAACCGATGAATTCTAAAATACGGCTGGCTTTAACGGGTACTTATGAGCATTGCATTCCTTTCGGGGAAGGGATAGAAGCGCCTTTTCTTAAATACCGAGCTATTGGCTATGAAGTTTGCGAACGCTGCCTTTATCTTGATGGGCTCTGTAAGGAAAGAAGCGAAGCACTGGCTATTGAAGAATCCTTGACCTGCAGCTGCCCGCATGTATGGGATGCCTATGTTGTCCTTAACAATGAGGGAATTACAAGCGATATCGTCCAGGCAGGTTTGAAGGCAGGGATTTCCCTTTCTCATGTTCCATGTGCCTCTTTGTGCTCTGCTGAGCTTTTAACGCTTACACAAAAAGCATTTGAGGCTGCTAACGAATTCTATCTAAAGCAAAAGTGGATAAATCATATGGTCAATTCTCCGCTTCGTGCTGATATTGCGCCGAATGAAATCCAATACTGTCATAATGTCAAACAAGATGAGGCAAAGCCCTATATTGAAGCAAGGCGCAACAAAGCCAAGACGGAGCGGGCGGTGAACAATTTCCTAAAAAATCTCGTTCGTGATTCTCAAGGTTTGCCCCGCGTTGGTGAAGGCTGGGTGAATGAAACGAAACTCTTTCACATAGTGCAGGGTATATTCCCCAGCGATAAAGTGATTCACCACTATCGAGCGGAGTGGTTGGGCCGATTAGAGTTGGATGTATATAATGCCAGCAAAAATATTGCTTTTGAATATCAGGGCATCCAACACTTTGAACCTCAAAAGCATTGGGGCGGGGAGGAAAGTTTTGAGCGCACTTTAGAGAGGGACGCCGAAAAGAAAGAGCGCTGTAATGCACACAATACCCCGCTGATCGAGATCTGTTATGATGAAGTATTGAATGTAGACTTAGTGCGGAAAAAGTTGGACGAACGCGGTCTGATTTTGTAAGTGCTCATGTGATCTTTTTTCTTATGCGGTGGGCGATTTTTGTTGCCTTCTTCGTTTGGTGTGCTTTAATTATAGTCCGCATTTGAGGATTTGTAAAGCCCTTTTTCGGATTTTTTCAAAATTTTTTTCAGCAGGAGTCCTCGTCTGCGGATTGGAGGAGCTAAAATGACGATTTGTGAGAGAGTTTTCTCCCTCTTGGCCTCTGATGGCCGAGACCAAAAAGACCTCGCCATGCACATCGGCGTTTCGACGCGCACGGTGAGCACATGGAAAACGCGGGGGACGAATCCGGGGGCCGAGTACATCGCCGGCATTGCGGAGTTCTTTAGCGTTTCCACCGACTACATCCTCACCGGGGAGGAGCGGCAATACTCCGTCTCCCCGGCTGACGAGGAGGTCTTGAGCGCCTACCACGCGCTCAAGAGGCCGGAGCAGGTCTATATTCTGGGTGAGATGTACCGCCGGGCCGGGCTGGTTCCTTCGCAGCCCGCCGGCGATGAGAGCAAAAAAGCTGCCGAGCCCGAGGCTTCCATCGGGTCGGCAGGGTGATTTATCTGGATTACCCTCTTGGAGGTGGTGACGAGTGAAGGTTGGGTATCTTCGCTGCGCGGCCTGTGGGGCCGTAACAAATTGTGTCGAGCTGACCGCCGGGCTCTGCCCGGTCTGCAAAGATGAGCGCGTCCGGGAGCTCTCGCTCCTTCACCGCCGGTATGACCGTGCTATTCTGGCCGGAGACCTCTCCGCCGCTTCGCTGGCTGCCGATGAGGTGGAGAGCTATGAGCGCGTCTGGGGGCTCCGGCTGCTTGCTGCGCCCTCTGTGGCCCAAATGCGCCGCGCCATAGCTGGCGCTTCGGAGGGCGATGCCTATGGGGCTTGAACAACAGGTATGGTCGCTTTCCGACGGGAAAAGGCTGCGGGAGGTGAAGGCTCCGAGCGAGAAGCAGATTGAAGATTTGCTCGCCGCGAACATCGAAATTCTCGACGCCGGTTGGCTGGTGATAGGCCGGCAGGTGAAGACAGAGGGCGGCGGCTTCATTGACATCCTCTGTATCGACCAGCAGGGGGCCTTGGTGGTCGTCGAGCTTAAACGTGAGCTGACGCCTCGAGAGGTAACGGCGCAGGCCCTTGACTACGCTTCCTGCGTCTCCGTCTTCACGGAGGCCCAGATAGCCGAGACCTACATGGCGTACAGTCGGAAACTGGGGCGGCCCGAGACGCTTGACAAGGCGTATGAGCGGAAATTCGGGATGAAACTGGACGCTGACGCCTTCCGGGGCGATGCTGGCCGGAATGAGGTGAAAATCGTCGTCGTAGCGACGCGCATGGACGGCAGCACTGAGCGTATCATCGAGTATCTGTCCGAAGCCTTCAAGGTGAATATCAACATCCTGTTCTTCTGCGTCCTCGAGTACAACGGCTCCTTGCTGCTGTCTCGGGCGTGGCTCCGTGAGCGTGAGGAGCTCGCTGCTGCGCCCGCCGTGGGCTGCCGTGAATGGAATGGGGAATACTTCTTCAATTTCGGCGACAGCGAGAGCCGCAGTTGGGAGGAGGCCCGGAAGTACGGCTTCATCTGCGGCGGCGGTGGGAAATGGTATCACCAAGTCATTTCCTCTATTGAGCCGGGCTCGCGGGTCTGGGTTCGCATTCCGGGCTCCGGCTACGTCGGTGTCTGCACCGTCCGCGAGAAGGCTGTCCCGGCCCCGGAGGCGGTTCTCTCCGTTGATGGGAAGGACGTTCCCTTCCTCGAGCTCCCGCTCAAGGGCCATTATCATCGGGACAGAACCGACTATGATGAGCAGGAATTTATTGTGAAGGTGGATTGGGAAGTCTCCGTCCCGAAGGATGAGGCTGTTCACGAGTTCGGCTTCTTTGGCAATCAGAATATCGCCTGCCGCCCCACGGCTCCGAGCTGGGAGTTTACCCTTGACCGCCTAAAATCTGTCTGGGGTCTCCGTCGGGATGGAGGTGGTGCCGATGCCAGTTTACAAGGATGATGAGCGCGGGACGTGGTACGCCTCTTTCTACTACACCGACTGGCAAGGCCGCCGGAAGCTCAAGAAGAAGCGCGGGTTTGAGCGCAAGAAGGACGCACAGGAATTCGAGCGCGAGTTCCTTGCGAAGCAAGAGCGTTCCTGCGATATGACCTTCGCCTCCCTTTGGGCGCTATATTGTGAGGATATGACTTCCCGCCTGAGGGAAAATACCCTACAAAGCAAAAAATACCTCGTAGAGCGGCACATTCTGCCGTTCTACGAGGCTCTAAAGGTGAATGAGATAACTCCAGCCCATGTGCGAAAATGGCAATCTGAGCTGCTGTCAAAGGGGTACGCGCAGACCTATGTGAAGACGATAAATAATCAGCTTGTGGCCGTGCTGAATTATGCCGTCCGCTACTACGGCCTGCCTTCAAATCCCTGCCACGTCGCCGGGAGTGTGGGCCGAAAGAACGCCGACGCGATGAAGTTCTGGACGAAGGAACAGTTTGAGGCTTTCCTTGCCTGCGTGGAGCGCCCTTCTGCCCGCGCCGGGTTCTCCTTGCTGTTTTGGACAGGCATCCGCATCGGGGAGCTGCTCGCGCTTACGCTCAATGACTTCGACTTCGAGAAGAAGACGCTTTCGGTCTCAAAGTCCTTCCAGTCTATAAAGGGCCGGGAGGTTATCACCGAGCCGAAAACGCAAAAGAGCAAGCGCGTTATCCCTCTGCCGGACAAGCTCTGCGCCGTGGTGCAGGAATACACCACGCGCCTCTATGACTACTCCCCGGACGAAAGGCTTTTCCCGTTCACAAAGTCCTTCTTTCACAAGGAGATGGAAAAAGCCTGCGCGGCCTCCGGCGTCGAGAAAATCCGTCTGCACGACCTCCGGCATTCTCACGCCTCGCTGCTCATAGAGATGGGGGCCCCAATACTCCTTGTCTCTGAACGCCTCGGGCATGAGGACGTTGAGACTACCCTTCGTACCTACGGGCACCTCTATCCGAACAAGCATGAGGACACCGTAAAGAAGCTGGATGACCTCATGAAATAGCCCCTTCGGCCCGTGGTATTACCGTGGCATTTGGGCCTTTCGGCGGCTTGCCGCTGGCATTACTTTGGTATGAAAAAATCCTCGGGAGCCGTGCAAAAAGTCCGCATTTGAAGTAATATATGTAACAAAACGCGGATTATAGAGCGTCAAACGAGGGTTAACAAACTTCATCCGTAGAGTGGGAGTAATGTCCGGAATGGCCGCAGGCCGCATGATACCTGCATTTTCTCGGTGTCGCATTTGCCCGTGGCATTATTTTGGCATTAAATCTCTCTGTGGGCCACATTTTTGGGGGGCCCAAAAAATTGATGCCCGAAAACAAAAAACCCCCCCCCGGCGGGGGGGCGGGGGGCTCTCTCTGTGCTGCGGGTTAGACAGCGTTAAGGTACTTGAGGGCGACCCAAGAAACGATTTCCTGCAAGAGGGCCTCCTCCTCGCCTTTGTGTGTGGCGAGCTGCTTGACGGTGTACTTGCGGTTCGGGCCCTGTCTCTTATACACATCTCCGAGCCCACGAGAC
>ERZ1090860.1038-NODE-1041-length-15454-cov-26.469056_pt1 | contig 15454 bp, 18 predicted proteins | sample MGYA00478483_ERZ1090860 | MGnify/ENA primary metagenome ERZ1090860 (study PRJEB33644, sample SAMEA5815741) | chicken gut metagenome | biome: Chicken; feature: Gastrointestinal Tract; material: Caecum | place: Ireland | collected 2019-01-01 | study: A study of...
GGGGTTGCCCCGCCCGGCGGGGGGGGGGGGCCCCGGGGGGGGGCGCCCCGCCCCCCCCCCCACAATAACTGGGGCGCCCCCCGGGGGGGGGGGGGGGGGCCCGCGCCGTGCTGTCCTTACCTATATAATAGAAATGGCTATGGCTCAGTCCCGGGCGGTGCGGACGCCGAAGCCGTTGAGTTCCACGTCCCCCTCCACGGGGATGAGCAGGTAATTGCGCCCGTCGATGGTGCGCCGCTCCACCAGGTAGCTCTGTTCCGGGTCGACGGAGAGGGTGGCGGCGGCGGTCTTGAGCTCAAACTTGCCGCTGTCGATCAGGTTGACCGGGCTGAGGGCCGCCCCCTGCCCGAAGCGCTGGCCGCACTGCTCCAGGAAGGCGGACACCTTGTCCTCCCCCACGCCGCAGTCGGCCAGGAGCGCCCCCACCTCGCCGGGGGAGATGGTCAGAGGCTCGGGATCCTTCTCCTCCTTGTGCCGCAGGATCCGCTCCCGCAGGCCCTCATGGACGGCCTGGGCCACCTCCATGCTGCACGCCTCCCCCAGGGCGTCGGTCAGGGCACCCTGGAAGGCCTCCCGCTGCTCGGCGGCGGACATGGGCGGCTCGGTATGGAACACCGCGTCGATCACCTCCTGGTGGAGCTGATCGGGCTTGCGGGCGTAGAACAGGGCGTTGTAGAGGTTGGCCGCCCGGTCGTCGAAGGCCGGGAACAGGAAGCCCAGCTCCGGCGGCGCCACCACCCGGCAGGGGGTGCAGGTGTGGAACTCGTTGTCGCCGGAGAAGTAGCCCAGCTCCGGCTTGCCCTCCTTTACCGGACAGACGCAGCAGACAAAGTAGGAGAACACGGTGTCCGAGCCGTCCACGGTGTCGTCCTTGGCCCGGTGGGGCACGTCGTAGACGTCGTGGGCCAGCAGAATCAGGTAGTTGCTCTCCTCCAGCTCCAGAGCGCCGATGAGCTTCTCATAAAAACTCTGCCGCAGGGCGCTGTCCTTCAGCTGGCAGTCCCGCAGGGCGGTGAGCAGCCGGTGCTCCTCGCTGTCCGCCACCTGCCGGGTGGAGAACACGATGTCGATCAGGTTCCGGCCCAGGGCGCCGGACAGGGCCTTCTTCAGCAGGCCCAGGTACTTCTCCGCCTCCTCCTCGGGCATGGTGCCCAGGGGCGCGTCCAGATAGGAGATGATCTCCCGGTTGCTGTTGACATAACATCCGTAGATGCGGCTGATGGCGCTCTTCTCCGGCTTGAACCGGCGGCGCAGCTCGCTGACTTCCTTTTGATTCATCGGTATCGCCTCGCTTGTTTCCTCAGAATAGTCCGACAGCCCCGATTATAGCACATCTGTTCCCGTTTGTCAGCCCTCTCTCCCTCGACACGCTGTCCCCCGATCCCGGACAGAACCCCGGCTTGTCCGCTTTTGGGAGACATTTCCTGAAAAAACTCCGGGAAAGCGGTTGACGGAACGGAAACAATGTGTTACAATTTGGTTACAGTTTTTAAGAATCGTAACAAATCCTCAAAGGAGGCCGCAATGGCAAATCAGAACAATACCCTCACCTACAAGGGCCACCCCCTCCGCCGGAAGGACAGCCTGATCTACTACGGCAGCATGGCCCAGAAATATATCATCATGCTCCAGATTCTCTCCCAGAAGAAGGAGAAGGACATGGACGTGGCCACCAAGGTGTCCGTCCAGCTCCAGCTCACCGATCCCGATCTGAAGAGCCGGGATCGGGTGGTGAAGAAAACCGAGAAGGACAGCCTGTACGCCGCCATGGACGTGGCCTCTGTCTGGCTGGATCGGGCCCTGGCCAGCGCCTGAGGCCCCCTCACGAAAGAAAAGACAAAGCCCCGCTCCGGCGGGGAAAACTTTGAAAGTGGAGGAATCTACCCATGATAACGCCTGCCAAGCTGCTGCGCACCGCGCTGCTTACCGTTGCCATCTCCACCGTCTGTGTGGTTTCCGCCTCCGCCGTCAGCGTGGGCGTGGGCACCGTCAACACCGATGCTCTCCGCCTCCGGGATGAGGCCACCACCGACTCCACCATCCTGGCCACCGCCGCCAAGGGCGACACCGTGGTGGTGCTGGAGGACACCGGCGACGGCTGGTACAAGGTGGACTACAACTCCGTGGAGGGGTATATGTCCGGCGAGTACCTGGACGTGGCCACCAAGGCCGATGTGACCATCGGCTACGGCCTGGTTCAGACCGACGGCGCGACCCTGAACATCCGCAGCGGGCCTGGCACCGACTATGATGTGGTTTATCCCCTGAACGACGGCTCCGTGGTCAACATCGTGGGCATTGACAACGGCTGGTACAAGATCACCACCTCCGGCGGCCTGTCCGGCTATGTCAGCAGCGACTACATGGTCACCTGCAAGGACTCCGCCGGCTCCCGCGGCGACAGCACCGCCGTGGCCGCCAGCAGCGGCCTGGGCCAGCAGGTTGTGGACTACGCTAAGCAGTACCTGGGCACCCCCTATGTGTACGGCGGCAACGGCCCCAGCAGCTTCGACTGCTCCGGCTACACCAGCTATGTGTACCGCCACTTCGGCTACACCCTGAACCGCACCGCCTCCGGCCAGCTCTCCAACGGCACCTCGGTGTCCAAGAGCGAGCTCCAGCCCGGCGACCTGGTGTTCTTCCGCTACAACACCTCCAAGGCCGCCTCTCACGTGGGCATCTACATCGGCGGCGGACAGTTCATCCACGCCTCCACCAATACATACACCGTCAAGATTGACACCCTGACCAGCGGCCACTACGCCAACGTCTACGTGGGCGCCCGCCGGATCTTCTGATCTCCTTGGCAGGCTGGATCAGAAAACGGGAAAGAGAGAGAAACCGCCCCGCTTGCTTTGCAAGCGGGGCGGTTGAGGCTGTCGATAAACCCTCGAGCTAAAGGATTCGGAGGGAAGGATAGTGTGAAAGGGAACCGTCAGGGTTCCCTTTCGCGTTGGATCAAACAACTTTTTGAAACTTTTTTGAAGTTTCAAAAAGTTCAGCAGCCTGTCGAAAAGACTTTTTCGACAGGCTGAACCGCCCCGCTTGCTTTGCAAGCGGGGCGGTTTGCTGTCATCGGACTGTCAGTACATAGGAGACCGCGCAGGGATAGCTGAGCCCGTCCGGCTGAGGAAGGGAAAACCACAGGCGGAGCAGGTAGGTGCCGGGCTCCAGCCCCGGCACCTCCTCCGGGGCCTCCATCTGCCGGTACAGGCGGTTTTCGCCGTCCGTCCAGCGGTAGATGAGCAGGGTTTGCTCCACGGCGTCCCCCCAGTTCAGAGGGAGGGGCGTCCCCGCCGCCGCCTCCACCTCCATGGAGAAGGAGTCCCCGGTGTCAGACTGCGGTGCCTCCCCCCCACTCCATGCGGGGCAGGCCGCAGGGGATGGCCATGAGCTCCGTGCCGGCCAGGCCCACGGATACCCCCACCTCATACTCGGTCTGCACACTGGGCAGATCCAGCCTGAGCTCAGTCACCACGCCGTCCGCCGTCCACAGGCGGCAGACGGCATCCAGCGGGCCGCCCCGGTAAAATTCCACCGGGGTCTGGAACAGGAAGCCGTCTGGATCCTCCTCCAGCTCCGGCCGGGCGGCGCGCACCTCCTCCGCCGTGGAGCCCACGCCGATGCCGCCCGCCAGCCGGATGGACGGGTCGGCGGTGTCCAGGGACTGCAGCCGCCACTCCCCGTTGGCCGGGGCATAGACGTACATCAGCCGGGTGCTCCCGTCGTCCTCATAGCGCAGCAGGCGGCCGATGGGCTGTCCCGCCAGATCATAGGCGACATCCTCGGTCACCTCCGCATCTCCGCCCAGCAGCCCGTCAGCCGTGGTGCCCAGCTCATGCCACCGGCCCCCCACGCGGAAGGCGAAGGGGCTGTCCGGCGGAGTCTGACAGCTCACCAGAGCGCCGCACAGGGCGGCGGCCAGGGCCGCCAGCACTACCAGGGCGATGGCGGGCCGCCGGTGGTGCTGATACAGGGCGCGGATGCGGCCCTCGGTCTCCCGCGCCGACCCGGTCATGCGGGTGGAGAGAACGGTTTTGGGTATGCCCATCACATACGCTCCTTTCCGGCCGCGGCGGCCTCCAGAATGGCCCGGCCATATTCGGCCCGCTCCCCGGCGGTCAGGCGGCCGGCTGCCCTCTCGTCGCAGGCCAGCTCGGTGTCCCGCTCCACCGCCCGGGCCATGAGCCACACCAGGGGGTTGAACCAGTGGACGGCACACACCCACAGCATCAGGGCCTTGAGCCAGATGTCCCGCCGCCGGTAGTGGGTGAGCTCGTGGAGCAGCGCGTAGTGGAGCAGCTCCCCCGACACCTGTCCCTCGGGCAGCAAAAGCGCCGGCCGGAACAGCCCGGCCAGCATGGGCACCTCCAGTCCGGGGCACACGGCCAGCCGGGGACGGCGGTTCAGCCCAAGCGTATCCCCCAGGGTGCGGTAAGTCCCCAGCAGCTCCGGCGACTCCACAGGGCGGCCCCACCGGGCCAGCCAGCGCCGGAACCGAAGATGGGAGAGCCCGTTCCACCCCAGCACCGCCAGTCCGCCCGCCAGCCACAGGACGAAGAGCACCTGCCCCAGGGTGAGGGAGAAGCCCTCCGCCGGCGCTGCCGCATCGGCGGCCGTACCCGCCGGAGGCGTGACAGCGGGCTGTGTCTGCCCCTGCCCTGTCTCCGCCGCCGTGGGCGTGTAGTGGTAGATCACCGGATCCCGGGGCGCGGTGAGCTGGATGGGGGCGGTCTGGGCGGGCCGGTTGGGCAGCAGGGGGACGGGCACCGCCAGCCGCAGGGCCAGCAGCAGCCAGATCCAGCACCGCCACCGGGCGCCGTACCGCCGTCCGGTGAGCCGGGCGAGCAGGAGCAGCAGCAGGATTGCCGCGCCGCCCCCCAGGGTGAGGCCCGCCAGCCGGATGAGAAACTCCGTCATTTCCCCTCCTCCCCCTCCAGCTGATCCAGCAGCTCCCGCAGCTGGGCCACGTCCTCCCGTTTCAGGCCTCCCCGGGCCAGGGCCGCCACAAAGTTGCGGGGGAGCTGCCGTACAGCCGGGAGAGCACCGCCTGGCTGTCGTAGGCCAGGTAGTCCTCCCGGCTTACCAGGGCGGTGTAGCGGTTGCCCCGGCCCGACTGCTCCACGGCCACAAAGCCCTTGTCCGCCAGGCGGGTGAGATAGGTGTTGATGGTGTTGATGGTGTTGCTGGCCCAGCGGCGGGGGGCCAGGGCGGCCTCCAGCGCCGCCCTGGCAGTGCCCGGCCCGGAGGCCCACAGGGCCTTCATGACCTCCAGCTCGGTATCCGGCAGTCGTCTCATGGTGATTCCCCACTTCAAATGTAGTAGATAAGGATATATCTACACTTGAAGTGGATCTTTGTCCAGTTACAGTTTGGTTACAGGAAAAGCAGAGCGCCCGCCAAAACGGCGGGCGCTCTGCCTGATACGCTTTACTCCTGGGGCTTGTCGTCGCCGGGTGTCTCGTCCGCGGAGGGCTCGAAATCGCTCTCCACCGGCTCCTCAGGGGGCACGTCGGTCTTCACCGGGGGCACATCGGCGTCGGACACGCCGCTCTCCGCCTTCAGCTCGGCGATGCGGGCCTTGTTCTCCTCAATATTGATCTTGGCGGCGGTGATCTTCTCGCACAGGGACACGTAGGCCGCCTCGGGGGCCATGCCCCGCTCGGCATAGTAGAGCTTGCCGATCTCCACATACGCCTTCTTGATGGCGTCCTCCTCGCTGGCGTTGTTCAGAGAGAGGCGGGTGATCTCCGCCAGCTGCTTGGACTTGGCCACGCCGGCCCGGCCCAGATCCATCGCGCGGTCTCGCAGTTCATCCAAAAAAGCCATATTCAAAAACCTCCTTACGGTGTGGCTCGCTTGGTTTTGCTGGCCTTATTCTACCCCGTTTTGGCCGGCGGCGCAAGGGGACGAAGGCGATTTAACGGATTTTTAATCTTGCCCGGCGTTGATTTGCTCCGCCGGATCCAGTACAATGGGGCGGGCGGGATTGTCCCGCCCCAATTCGGACGGAGGAGGGGGCGCCATGGCACCTGATCGGCAGACCAGCATCCTGGTGGTGGACGACGAGGAGGAGATCCGCCACGTGCTCCGGGTGCTGCTGGAGAGCGAGGGCTTTTTGGTGACGGAGGCCGCCAGCGGCGAGGAGGCCCTGGCCAAATTTGTGCCGGATACAGATCTGGTGATCCTGGACGTGATGATGCCGGGCATCTCCGGCTACCAGGTGTGCCTGCGCCTGCGGGAGCGGTGGAACGTGCCCATCCTGTTCCTCACCGCCAAGACCCAGGACTCGGATCTCACCATGGGCTACTCCTCCGGCGGGGACGACTACCTGGCCAAGCCCTTTTCCTATCCGGAGCTGATGGCCCGGGTGAAGGGCCTGCTGCGCCGCTACCACGTGTACAAGGGGAAGGCGGAGGACGAGGACGAGGGGTACGCCGAGTGGCGGGGCCTGCGGCTGTGCCGGACGCGCAACGAGGTGTGGCGGGCCGGGCGGCAGCTCAACCTGACGGAGAAGGAATACCGGCTGCTGCGCCTGCTGCTGCTCCACCACGGGAAGATCTTCTCCGCCCAGAATCTGTATGAGAGCGTATGGGAGGAGCCCTATTTCGCCCCTTCCAGCAACACGGTGATGGTACATATCCGAAAGCTGCGGGAAAAGGTGGAGGAGGATCCCCAGAACCCGGAGCTGATCAAGACCGTATGGGGAAAGGGGTATCGCATTGACTAAGCGGCACCGCCCCTCCCGCCTGGGGCTGAAATTCCTGGCGGTGGCGGCCGCGGCCCTGGCGGCGGCCCTGGCCCTGCGCGCCCTGCTGTACGACACGGCCCTGCCCGGGCTGCTCCAGTCCGCCGGCTTCGAGTCCTACTGGTACGACCGCTACGGCGGCGCGGCGGAGGACTTCCAGAGCTATGTGAGCGCCCACAGCCTGAGCGTGCAGGAGGCCCTGCGGGACACCGACTGGACGCGGCAGCATCCCCAGGTGGAGCTCTACCTGGAGGGCCTGGCGGACTCCAGCCTGGACACCGACGCGCTGGAGGGCTACGGCGGGCGGGTGATCGCCTGTGCCGACGGGCTGCTCTACGCCTACCCCATGCCCAACTATTTCTACTACGACGGGGCATGCCGCCTCCTCTCCCTGCTGTGCGCGGCCCTGTGCTTTTTTGTGATCCTGATGCCCTACACCGCCCTGCTCATCCGGCGCATCACCCGGCTGTCCCGGGACATGGAGGTGCTGGCCGGCGGCGATTTGTCCTACCAGGTGGTGTCCAGGGGGCGGGACGAGCTGGCCGAGCTGGGCCGCAGCATCGAGGAGATGCGCCTGGCGGTGCTGGAGCAGATGGCGCGGGAAAACCAGGCCATCCGCGCCAACAGCACACTGATCACCTCCCTCTCCCACGATCTGCGCACCCCCCTGACCAAGCTGATGGGCTATCTGGACATCCTCCAGCACGGCAAGTTCCGGGACGAGGGGGAGCGGGCGGAGTATCTGCGGCGGGCCGCTGACAAGGCCCTGCAGATGCGCGCCCTGTCCGACGAGATGTTCCGCCATTTCCAGGTGCGGGAGGAACCCGCGCCGGAGGAGGGGCGGGAGGCCGTGGACGGCCCGGTGTTTCTGGGCCAGCTGCTGGCCGAGCAGTGTTTTGATCTGGCGGATGCCGGCTTCGCGCTGGAGCCGCCGGTGCCGGACGGGGACTACCGGCTGTACATCCGGACGGAGGACATCTGCCGGGTCTTCGACAACCTGTTCTCCAACCTGAAAAAGTACGCCGATCCCGCCGCCCCCATCCGCCTGGCGGTACGGGAGGAGGGGGAGCTGGTGGCGGTGGAGCTGGCAAACCGGCCCGGGAAGATCCGCCGCTCCGACAGCCGGGGCATCGGCCTGCCCACCGTCCGCGCCCTGCTGGAGCGCAACGGCGGCCGGATCGAGATCACCCGGCAGGGGGAGGAGTACCGCACCACCGTCTGGCTGCCCAAGGCGGCCCGGGAGGCAGATTCAGCAGAATAGATGCCACGTCAGCGTCCCCGCCGGGTTCCCGGCGGGGACGCTGCTTTTCTGCCCACAATTAAGGTTTTTTAAGATTTGCACCCCACCGGGATTTAAGATTCTGCATGTATTCTGTTGCCATACCGGGGCGGCGTGTCCCGGGAGAATACCTGGGAAAGGGTGCGTAGAAGATGCAACGCAGAGATTATTTCCTCCTGCTCCCCGCCGTACTGGCGGTGCTGCTGGGGGTGTGCCTGTGGGTGGTGTGGGGCCAGTGGGAGCGCCGTCCCCTGGACAAGGAGGCCCAGGCCGGGATCATCCGCCAGGTGGCGGAGCAGCCCTCCAGCTGGCGGGGGTGGGAGCTTCTGCACCGCCCCAGCCCCGACTGGACAGACCCCCGGCTGGCAGACCAGGCCGTCCGTCCCGTGGCCCAGCCCCTCTCCCCGCCGGAGCCCTTTTTCCTGGTGGACGGCTCCCGGAGCCTCACCCCCGAGGCCGCGGCCAGGGAGGCCATTCACGGCATGCTCCACTACATCCGGGCCAACAGCGCCGGGGAGGGCTATCAGCTGCTGGACTTCAAGGTGGGGGAGCCCCGGCTTCTGAACCGGGAGGAGATCATACAGCGGGCCCTGGCCCGCTGCGGCACCCGGGAGCTGAACAAGCGGACGGAGGCACAGCTGCGGGTCTGGTGCCGGGGCTTCTTCCACCGCTATCCCGGCCTGGGCGAGGACATGTGGATGGTGGAGCCCGCCTTCTCCGTCAAGTGGAGCGGGGAGATCGCCTCTGTCCCCTATGAGACCTGCGTCAGGAGCGGCCTGGCCGACGGGGACGGCCTTGTGGATCTCCCCTACCTGTTCCGCTATCCCGCCCGCTCCAGCCCCCTGCTGCTCATCCGCCAGGGGCACCAGTACCGCCTCCAGCACGCCGAGGCCTTCTTCGCCCAGTATGAGGCCGAGGCACAGGGCGGACAGCCCGCCTGACAGACCATACAGAAAGGACGATACGCAATGCGGTTATTTCAAAAGAAGGAGGGCGCCCCGGCCAAGGGGCTGCCCCGTCGGATTCTCCCCCTGGCCCTGGCCGCCGCCGTGCTGGCGGCGGGGGGCTTCGGCGCCGTGCGCCTGCTGGGCGGCGGCGGAGGCGGGGAGCAGATCGTCACGGATCTTGTGACCCGGGACACCATTCAGAGCACGGTAAAGGGCTCCGGCGCGGCCTCCGCCCGGGAGTCGGTGTCCCTCAACCCGCCGGTGAGCGCCACCGTGCTGGCCCTCCACGTGAAGGAGGGCGACCGGGTGGACAAGGGGACGGTGCTCTACGAGCTGGATCCCGCCGAGGCCCAGAAGGCCACCGAGGAGGCCAAGAAGAGCCTGACCGAGGCGGAGAAGGGGGTCACCGCTGCGGCGGAGCGCCTCCAGGCCGCCCAGAAGCAGCTCTCCGAGACCGAGGAGGAGTTCCAGAAGCTCCTGGCGTCCAAGGCCGATCTGACGGTCACCGCCCCCTTTGACGGCAAGCTGGTGGAGGCCGCCTCCCTCCTGCCCGACGCGGAGATCACCGCCGGGCAGAAGATCGCCACCCTGGTCAGCTCCAACCGGCTCAAGCTGTCCCTGTATTACAGCTACGCCTATTTGGATCAGCTCCGGGTGGGCCAGGAGGCCGCCGTATCCATCCCGGCGGTGATGGCCTCCATACCGGGGAAGATCAGCGAGATCAACAAGGTGGAATTTGTCACCCCCGAGGGCTCCAAGTGCTTTGAGGTGGTGGTGGCCCTGGACAACCCCGGCACCCTCACCGAGGGCATGGCGGCCTCCGCCGGGCTGACCGTGGGCGGCCAGGCCGTCTATCCCTACCAGAACGGGAAGCTGGCCTACCAGGAGACCCGGGAGGTGACCGCCAAGGTGCCCGGCCCCCTCAAGACCAGCTTCCTCCACAACCACGCGCCGGTGAAGAAGGGCCAGGCCATCCTAGTGCTGGGCCCGGATGAGCTGGACAAGCAGCTGGAGGAGAAGCGGGAGTCCGTGACCTCTGCCCGGGAGAGCGTGGACAGCGCCCGCACCGCCGTGGAGAGCGCCCAGGAGACCCTGGCCTCCGCCCGGGACAAGGTGAAAAAGGCCCTGGAGCAGGAAGCGGACATGGCCGTCAAGGCCCCCATCACCGGGACGGTGCTCACCTGCCTGCTGGAGCAGGGGGAAAAGGCGGACGCCGGCCAGCTGGGCATCCTGCTGGCGGACACGTCGGTGATGCGCATCGATATCCAGGTGGACGAGCGCAATGTGAGCCGGGTGAAAACCGGCATGACCTGCACCATCACCCAGACCGGCCTGGGCGGTGAGGAGAACACCTTCGAGGGCACGGTGGAGAGCGTCAGCCTCACCGGCAAGTCGGAAAACGGCGTCTCCTTCTTCCCCGCCGTGGTGAAGGTGGACAACGGGGACGGCGCCATGCTCAACGGCATGTCCATCGAGTACGAGCTGGTGCTGGCCCAGTCGGAGGACTGCCTGGTGGTGCCCGCCCAGGCTGTGCAGTACACCGAGCAGGGCAGCTGCCTCTTCGTGAAGGCCGACCGCCGCCCGGACAACGCCGTGGATCTGGGCGACGGGGTGGAGATCCCCCGGGGCTTCTACGTCGTGCCGGTGGAGACCGGCCTGTCCAACAGCGCCCAGGTGGAGATCAAGAGCGGCGTGGAGGAGGGCATGGAGGTCTTCACCCAGAAGCTGGTGGAGTCGGGCAGCTCCTTCGACATGATGTGAGGAGGTGCCCCATGAGCCTGATCCAGCTGGAACAGATCTACAAGATCTACAACGAGGGGAAGGAGAACGAGGTGCGGGCCCTCAACGGCGTCACCCTGTCCATCGGCCGGGGGGAGTTCGTGTCCATCATCGGCGCCTCCGGCTCGGGAAAGTCCACCCTGATGAACGTGCTGGGCTGCCTGGATCTCCCCACCCGGGGCAGCTATCACCTCAACGGCAAGCTGGCCAGCCGCATGAACGACGACGAGCTCTCCCACATCCGCAACGTGGAGATCGGCTTCATCTTCCAGGGCTACAACCTGATCCCCGCCCTGGACGCCCTGGAAAATGTGGAGCTGCCCCTGATCTACCAGGGAGTCGGGGCGGAAAAGCGGGCCAAAATCGCCAGGGAGGCCCTGGAGCGGGTGGGCCTGGGCGACCGGGTGCACAACTACCCCTCCCAGATGTCCGGCGGCCAGCAGCAGCGGGTGGCCATCGCCCGGGCCATCTCCACCGGCGCCCCCATCCTCATGGCCGACGAGCCCACCGGCGCCCTGGACTCCAAAACCGGGGAGCAGGTGCTGGGCATCCTCCGCCAGCTCCATAAGGAGCAGGGCACCACCGTCCTGCTCATCACCCACGACAACAAGGTGGCCGCCGCCGCGGAGCGGGTGATCCGCATCGCCGACGGGCAGATCGTGGTGGACTGCCCCAGAGAGGAGATCGCCCTATGAACCTGAAACAGTCCTTCCGGATGGCCTTCAAGTCCATCCGCTCCAACCGGGTGCGCTCCCTGCTCACCATGCTGGGCATCATCATCGGCGTGGCGGCGGTGATCATCATGGTCTCGGTGGTGCGGGGCTCCAACCAGCAGCTCAGAGCCTACTATGAGCGGCTGGGCAACAACCGCATCACCGTCTCCGCCCAGCAGTGGGGCGGCAGGGACATCTCCCAGACCCTCTATGACTACTGCCTCAGCCTGGGGCCCCTGGTGCTGGGGGTGACCCCCGACGCCACCACCGAGGGGCCCATCATCTACCGGGACAAGAACACCGAGGACATGGAGAACGGCTCCCCCACCATCAAGCTGGGCAGCGCCCAGTTCTCCCTGTGCAACAACTTCCAGATCGAGAAGGGCCGGGATCTCTGCCAGATGGACGTCCAGTCCGGCCAGCAGGTGGTGGTGCTGGGGGAGCGGGCCGCCCGCTACCTGTTCAACTATCAGAACCCGGTGGGCAAGACGGTGCTCCTCCACGGCCACCCCTTTGAGGTGGTGGGGGTCTACAGGGCCAAGGATCCCGACTCAGAGTACTCCATGGACAACATGGCGGTGGTGCCCTACACCCTGAACCGCCTGCTCAACCGCCAGAGCACCCTGGACGCCTTCACCGTCCGGGCCGCCAGCAGTGCCGCCACCGCAGAGGTCTCCTCCCGGGTGTCCGGCTTCCTCAAGGGGCAGATCGACACCGAGCGGGGCTTTTTCAGCGTCTATTCGGAGAACCAGGACGCCAAGGCCTCCGACGATCAGAACCGGATGATGAGCATGGTGCTGGGCGGCATCGCCTCCATCTCCCTGCTGGTGGGCGGCATCGGCATCATGAACATCATGCTGGTCACCGTCACCGAGCGCACCCGGGAGATCGGCATCCGCAAGGCCATCGGCGCGCGCCGCAAGTCCATTCTGGCCCAGTTCCTCATCGAGGCCTCGGTGGTGTGCGGCATCGGCGGCCTGATGGGCATCGCCCTCGGCGTGGCCGGCACCCTGATCGCGGGGCAGCTCATCCTGCGGGCGGTGATCCTGCCGGATCTGCCCATGTCCGCCGGCGCCTTCCTGTTCTCCGTGGCAATGGGGGTGGGCTTCGGCATGTATCCGGCCGCCAAGGCCTCCAAGCTCCAGCCCGTGGTGGCCCTCCGGGCCGACTGAGCCCGGCAAATTTTTCTCCAACAAAGACAGGCAGGAGATGCTTATGGAAATCACGTGTAAAACCAACTACGACCGCAAGACCCTGGCCGCCATGTCCCTGGCGGCGCGCAAGACCCTCCGCCGGCGCTTCGACCGGCTGGTGCGCATCTATCTCTGGGTGGTGGTGGCGCTGATGGCGGTCTCCCTCTGGTTCTCCCTGGACGAGCCGCCGAGCGCCGCCCTCTACGCGGTCTTCATCGCCCTGCTGGTGGTGATTCAGCTCCGGCAGGACGCGATCAACGCCTTTTTCGCCCATCGGCGCCAGGTTCCCGGATGCGAGGTGAGCCGCACCGTCTTCCACCCCGACTGCTACGTGGTGACCTTCCTCGGCGCGGAGGCAAAGTGGCAGTATGACAAAATCCTCCTCCCCTTGGAGACCCGGGATTACTTCATTCTGCTCCTGGGGAAGGCCAACGCCCACGCGCTTCCCAAGGCCGGCCTGGAGGGCGCCGCCCCGGAGCAGTTCCGGGCTTTCCTGGCGGAGAAGACCGGCAAGCCCGTCCAGCGGGTCAGGAGGTGGAACGAGCGATGAGCCGTGGGAAAAAAGCCGTCTGCCTGGGGGCGCTGGCCCTCTGCCTGGGCGGGCTGGCCTGGTACCGGCGAACCTACCGCATGCCCTTGAAGGAGTATACCCGGCGGGCCCTGTACATGGCGCTGCTGGATGATGAGATCTGCCGGAACGAGCTGGAGGGAAACATCATCGGCGGGGAGGAGATCCGCTTTCCCCCCAAGGCCGAGTCCCTCCACTACCGGTACCGCCTCTACCTGTCCATAAACCGGGGGAAGAACCGCAGAACCCTCCAGATCGAGACCGCCCGCATGGAGCGGCGCCTGGAGGAGTCCCGGCAGTACCTGAACCGCCCTCAGGAGGAGCTTACAGTCTCCGTGGGCCCGCTTCCACAGTAAAGTCAAAACCACCGGCTAAGCCGGAGGTTTTGACTATCTTCCTTCAATCTCCATGGTCGCCATCTGCTCCCGGGTGACGCCGCCGCGCCCCCCCATGTCCGTCCAGTAGGCCGTGGAAGCCCGGAGGAACAGCCGCTTGGGGAGCGGCATGGTCACCTGGAGGCTCCGGTGCCGCCCGGCGGATATGGCGCCGGCCAGCTTTCGGAGCTTCCGGCGAACCAGCCCCCGAAAGGGGGTGTCGAGAATGGCCTCTCCCCCGCCGATTTTCAGGACAGAGCCGAAGGGGTACCCGTTCTGCCCGCAGAACAGCTCCACCATCTGCACCGCAACGTCGTTCTGACCGGGCTCCAGGAAGCCGCAGTTGATGAGGACAGACACCGTGGGCCTGTGCCGGGGCGGATGCTCCTCCAGCGTTTTCAGGAAGTTCAGTAGCGTCACGGGGATGCCGTCCGCATAGAGGGGAAACACCAGCAGCAGGTCGGAATAGTGCTCCAGCTCCCCGCAGAGTTCCAGGTGGTTGGACTTTGTGAGGGCAAAGCAGGCGCTCTCCCCCGGCCAGGCCTGGACAAACAGCTCGGCATACCGCCTGGAGTTGGATCTGGGCGCCCTGGGGCTTGCGTTTATCAGCATGACGCTTCCCATGCCAGCACCTCCTCCCTGACGGTCTGCTCCAGATCCTGCTCCGCGGCAAACACGACCCGGTGGCGCTCAAAATTCATGTTCCGGGCATTGCGCGCCACCAGCCGGCGGAACAGCGCCCGCTCCGTGTCAGACCGCGCCCCATAGCCGATGACGACCGCCTGCTTGGGAACCACCCGGCGCTGAACGTGGTGAGTCTCCCCCTCCACCAGCCGGATAAAGGCCTGCTGGATGGGAATGGCCCGCTCCAGCATGGTTTTCATGGGCGTGTCATAGCCCCCGTACCGGATCCGGCTGATATACATCACCTGGCCGCTCTCCGCGATGCGGGGGTAGACCCTCACCGCGTCGTCCCGGATCACACACTTCCCAGGCGTCCTTGTCCAGCAGCCAAAGCAGCCGACGCAGTTTGCAATGTCCAGCTTGGAGAGATCGATCCACTCCACATCAGAGCCGCACTCCGGCAGCGCCAGCGTTCTGTCGCTTAAAATCAGTTTCATATCCGCTCCTTTTTCCCGTGGGTTCTTCCGGTCCCCCGTCTGTCCTCTAGTATATCATAAAACCACGCCCTTATGGGGCCTAATATCCCAGATCACGCATTCCCTGCGTATTGCACAAATCTTTCGGCTCATCTCTTTTTGAACCCGGGCCGCTGACCTCTCCTCCGGCTTTGGCCGCATATTTGCGCAGGGTGCGGCAGGGTTGTCTGCCGGCATGCGCCGCTTTTTTGTTCGCGGATCCGGCTTTTTCTAATCTGCTGTGGTCTGCAGGTGGAAATCCTTGCTTTTTCTTCTCTTCCATGCTATGATATTGAAAGCGCTCAGTCAACATGTCGCCTCCGGCGTACATGCCGCGGTGCCCCTGTCCATGTTCCGCAGGTATTTTCACAGGTACTGCAAAATTCCGCTTTTCTGCCAAAAACAGATAACCGGGTGTAGCGCAGTTGGTAGCGCGCTTGCTTTGGGAGAAACCGCCCGGGCAGTTCCACAATTTCATATCGGGGTGTTGCGCAGTTGGTAGCGCGCCTGCTTTGGGAGCGTGAGGCCGGAGTTCGAGCCGCACTTTCTTAAAATCCCGGAAAGCTCTGGGACGCTAAGGCGGACGGAGCTTTGCCCATCGCCGGGAACTGGTCAAAAACCGGCGCTGACCCCATATTTGACCACAATCAGAAAACTTTATAACCGGGTGTAGCGCAGTTGGTAGCGCGCTTGCTTTGGGAGAAACCGCCCGGG
>ERZ1090860.1040-NODE-1043-length-15441-cov-11.251267_pt1 | contig 15441 bp, 12 predicted proteins | sample MGYA00478483_ERZ1090860 | MGnify/ENA primary metagenome ERZ1090860 (study PRJEB33644, sample SAMEA5815741) | chicken gut metagenome | biome: Chicken; feature: Gastrointestinal Tract; material: Caecum | place: Ireland | collected 2019-01-01 | study: A study of...
CCGCCCAGTTCGTAAACTCCGTCGTCCATTCCCACAGCTCTCATGGAATCGCTGACCAGTATCATTCTTTCCGGTCCGAACAGGCGGAAAGCGGCCCGTACCGCGGAAGGATGGATATGGTATCCGTCGCAGATCAGTTCCGCCATACACTGAGGATCGTCTGCAGCCGCGCCGATCAGCCCGGGCTCCCTGTGCGCCAGCGGAGGCATGGCGTTATAAAGATGGGTCAGATGATGCGCCCCCAGCTCCATAGCCTTTGCGGCGCAGTCGTAATCTGTAGAAGTATGTCCAAGAGAAATGCACACTTCCTCATGCAGCTCTTTGATAAATTCCATAGCGCCTTCTACATTTGGAGCCAGCGTCACCAGTTTCACCCTGTTTCCGGAAAGCCGGTTCAGCTCGCGGAAATATTCCGCGTCCGGCCGGCAGATCCACTCCTCTACATGAGCGCCCTTTTTCTTCGGATCAAGAAACGGGCCTTCCATGTTGATGCCCCTTACCGTGGCCATATCCTCTGAAATGCCGGCGTCGTTAATGCTGTTAAAAATCTTCTCAAGGCGGTCTTTTGGAAGCGTCATGGACGTAGGGCAATAGGAAGTGATCCCGCTGCGTTTTTCATACCGCAGGATTTCTTTCAGCCCTTCCGGATCGCCGTCGGAGAAATCGTAGCCGTAAGCTCCGTGGCTGTGAATATCTACCAGCCCCGGAATCACCAGAAGCCCTTCTGCGTCTACTTCCGTCTTATCTGTTATTTCCTCTTCCGACGCTTTCAGTTTATGATTTTCGATATAAAGCGTCTCCTTCCGGAAGGTTCCGTCCTCCTGAAAAACCGCTCCGTTCTTGATGATCATTTTTCTGCCCCCTTTATTCTTCGACCACAACGTCGTCCGTTTCTTCCACAGCCATATCTCCGCCGTCCGCATCTACATAATCGTCTGACATGTCTCCGTCAATTCCTGTATCGTAGGCCGCGTCCTCTGTAACAACGTCCTCGTTTTGGGCTACGTCGTCTCCGCTGCCGCTGCCTACTTTTTCATCAACTGTAGCGTTATCCACGATAAATTTTTCCACTCTCAGCAGAGCAAGAGATTCATTCACCTCCTGCTGCCCGTAAATTTCTACCAGCTGATTAATATCCGTTACCCCGTATTCCTGGACAAGCTGTCCCTGAAGCTCCTGCGTCTCCTGATCTTCCAGGCTCATGCCTTCCTGATCCATGATCCCCTGAACGATCAGATTCTGTTCTACCTTGGCCTGCGCGTAGCGGCTGCATTCCTCTTCATATTCCTCTTCGCTGATCCCCTGGGATTCCAGGAATTCATTCATGTCCATCCCGGCTTCCTGGATATACTGCTCGTTCAGATCTTTATAAGCCTGGGACGCCTTGTCAAGATCTTCCTGAGGATATTCCTTTACCTCGGAGGCATCCAGAACCATCGTCCACGCGCTGGAATAGAGATCCATCCTTGCCAGCGCGTTGGCGTTTTCTTCAAGATCCGCTTTTACCGACTGGCGGTATTCGTCTACTGTCTTTACGTCGGAGTTAGCCGCCACCCATTCGTCTGTAAGCTCCGGCGTTCTTGTGAATTTCTGAAGGGTGATCTCATAAACCGCAGTCTTTCCCGCCACAGAAGTATCATAGTAGTCCGCCGGGAAGGCTACCGTCACTTCCTTGGTATCGCCTTTTTTCATGCCGATCACGCCGTTGTCGAAATCCGCCGCCATACCGCTGTCGCCCACTGTAAACTCATAATCCTCTGCCGAACCGCCCTCAAACTCCTGGCCGTCGATGGTGCCTGTATAGTTCACAGTCGCAAAATCCCCCTGCTCTACTGTTCCGTCTGTAACTTCCGTACTGCTGTCCTGAAGACGGTATTCAATTTCCGCCTCCACATCCTCGTCTGAAACCGGCTGAACGATATTATCCAGCTCCAGCCCTTTGTATGTTCCTATCGTCACATAGTCGGAAACATTGCTTACAGATACAAGCCTGACTTTTTCTGTGTCTTCTTTTTCACCGGAATCGGCCTCCTCTTTTTCTGTGCCGCCTTCCTCTGTTTCTCCCGCTGCCGGTTCTTCCGTCTGCGCCTTGCTGCTTTCCTTTTCATTTCCGCAGGCTGCGGCTCCAAAAGCCATGCACATGATCAGCATAGCCAGAACTGTTTTTTTCTTCATGTTTGACTCCCTTCTTCGCAGGCTTCTCCGGACCGCTTTCGCAGTACCGGAACCTGCCGTTTATATTTTTCATTCTATTTCTGTCCATTATCTTCCGTCGGCCGTCCATGAAACGCCGCCGTGGTCCCCGCCCCTATCTTACAGTACATCTACATCTCCGGAACGGGGGTTGGCCTTGAAGTATCCCATACCTGCGACACGTCAAAAAGATCGCTCAGCATATCAGGATTGTAATACATCCGGTATCCGTCCAGATTACGTCTTCCCTGACGGAAATACTGGTCTGTGATCTGTACAAAATACTGGCTGGAATCTACGTTGCAGTAGTAGTCGTAGCCTCTGCTCTTATAGTAGGCAAACTTTTCATTATCCATGGAATATCCTTCCCAGCCTCCGATGTCCGCGCCGAAAGCAAAGATGATCATATCCGTCTTTCCAAGGATAGGCGCCACATAAGCCTCCCACTTTTCATTGTCCGTCTTCAGATCCTGGGCGGATCGGTCTGTGGCGTTCATATGTCCCCAGGTGTGGCTGGCAAATTCCCAGCCGCTGGCTTTCATGGCGTCCGCCACCTTTGTAGCTTCCTCTACTTCTTTCTCATAATCAAAATCCGGATTATTGTCCAGAAACGCCCTCTGGTCATCCTGTAGATTTTCCCCTGTTTTATAGGCTATATCTGTACGGTAGCCCAGTACGCCGTTGTATCCCGTCATAGCCAGGATTCCCTTTCTTCCATGATACGAGAAATCCGGATGTTCACGGATAAACTCGTCCAGAATAGGAACCAGATCATAGTTTCCTACGGAAACACTGCCATCGTCTTCTATATATTCCGCCTTAACCTGTCCGTTTTCATCCAGTACAAGCCGTGAGGCGAATCCATCGCCGTCCATATAGTGATAATAGCTTACGTCATCCTGGGAGAGCACAAACGGGATCTTCCCCTCCGGAACCATAATCTTCCCTCTGCTTACAGTGCCGTCCTCATTAACAGTCGCCATATCATGAGGGCTTACCAGAACATATCCTTTCTCATACATACTCTGGATGATTTTGTTAAACTCGTCCACAGTAGTCATCATCTGATTATAGCCGCCCTCGTCGGAATCTCCGTCAAAGGCTTTTGAGGTATCATAGATCAGCGTGTGAAAAAACACATGGGTAATCTTCTCAAGAGGATATTCCACAAGAGACTCGCGGGCCACCTGGCATTTAGCCGCAAGATCCATATAATCCTGATTGGACTCAAAATCCTCCTGCCCTTTCAGCAGAAGAATCGCCTCGTCGTAATTATACTGCGCATACATGGTCTGCGCCTGTTCCAGGACAGAAACCTCTTTTTTGTCCGCGTTTTCCGCATCCTCTGCGTTTTCTGTTTTTTCTGTGTCCTCTGCTTTCTCTGAATCCTTTTTTTCTTCCGGATTCTCTGTTTCCTCTGAGTTTTCTGTTTTCTCTGAATCTTTTGTTTCTTCTGAGTTCTCTGCTTCCTCTGAAGCCTTGGCTTCTTCCGAATCCTCTGTTTCCTCTGTATTCTCTGCTTTGTCTGTATCCTCTTTTTTCTCCTCTTCCGTTTTTTCTGTGGATACAGTGTCTTCTTTATTGCCGCTCTCCTCCTGAGAAAAACTCTCAGGCAGAGACTCTACTTCCGTTTTCTGCCCACTGTTCTTCGGATCTCCCCCCGAAAATGGAAGCAGATTGCCGGCAGCCAGTACTGCGGCTGTGCATAATATCAGAGCCAGTACAGCAGCTCTTTTCTTCATATTAAAGTTCCCCTTTCTTCCATTTCTTCTGTTCCTTCCCTCAAAAACAGGTTTATATTGAACAAACCGCCGGACAGTATCCATCCGGCGGATGTCAGGTGAGATTTTAACTCATGGGCGGTACAGGCGTCGGTCTGGCCGGATCAAAAACTTCTTTTGCGTCAAACAGATCCTCCAGAAGCTCCGGATTGTAATACATCCGGTATCCGTCCAGATTTCTTCTTCCCTGACGGAAATATCTGTCGCGGATCTGGACGAAATACTGACTGGAATCCACATTGCAGTAGTAATTATAGCCTACGCTTTTCAGATATTCAAACTTGTCGCCCGAATAATCTTCCTGCACCGTCAGATCTGTTCCAAAGGCAAAGATAATAATATCCGTTCCTCCGATCAGAGGATCCACATTATCTTTAAACTTCTGCGTATCCGTCTGAAGATGGTCAAGATCGATCTGCCCTATGTTCTGATGTCCCCAGGTGTGGCTCGCAAAAAGCCAGCCCTCCGCTTTCATTGCATCCGCAACTTTTTTCGCGCCTTCCCGCTCTTTTTCCAGATCAAAATCCGGATGGCTGTCCAGCCATTCCACCTTGTCCGCGTCCAGATCATCCGGTCTTGTCTCATAGCTGATATCCGTCCGGTATCCAAGAATTCCGTTGTACCCTGTCAGAGCCACGATTCCTTTTGCTCCTCTGTAGGAAAAATCGGGATGCTGTTCTACAAAACGGTCGATCAGCGGAACCACATCGTAATCGCCCACAGAAACCGATCCGTCGTCTTCAATATACTCGTTGCGGATCTTGCCGTCGTCGTCCACGATCAGCTTTGACGCATAGCCGTCTCCGTCCATATAGTGATAATAACATACATCGTCCTGTGAGAGAACAAAGGGAATCTTCCCGGGAGGGAGCAGGATCTCTCCCGGCGTCATGGCGCCGTCCTCGTTTGCCTTCGCCATATCATAGACGCTGACCATTACATATCCCTTTTCATACATGATCTGCGTGATCTTATTGAACTCATCAATCGTTGTCATTACCTGATTGTAATCAGCTTCTTTATAATCTCCGTCAAATGCCTTGGATGTATCCTTGATCAGGGTATGATAAAAAACATGAGTTACTTTTTCAAGGGGCCATGACTGGCAGGTAGCCTTCGTCTCCTCAAAACCTTTTACCGCGTTTTGAAATTCTGTGTTTTCCTCATAGCCGCTGCTGTTCTCAAGCAGCTGTATGGCGCTGTCGTAGTCGTACTGCGCCGCCAAAAGATTGGCCTCGTCCAGAAGCTCCTGACTGGCGGAAGCGGCGTCTTCTGATTTCTGTCCGGCGTCTTTTTCGCCGTCCGCTTTTGCCATAGTCTCCGTTTTATCTGAGGAGCTGATCCTGCTGCCGACAAATCCTGCGATTCCCCGTACCGCCCCTATGACCACGACCAGAGATACCACGACCGTAGCGCCCAGGATCATCAGTTTCTTTCGCCTCTCCTGCCTCTGTCTGCGCAGTTTTCTCTTTCTTCTCAGTTCCCGGAAATATTCATCCCGTTCATCTTCTGTTTTATTCCTCAGCTCGTCTTCCGTAACGTCGGATTTCTTCTGTCCAAATTCTCCATCTTTCCCTTTCATAGTAACTCCTTTGAATTTTATTCTGTAATCCTTAATATACCCATCCTTTTTTTCGTTATGTATCATCAGTGTGCGCTGGCGCTGGAGTTTCTTTCTGACACGCCTGTTTTTTTACAGCCGTTTTTATTTCTTTCAGAAAAATTTATCTCGAATTATGTCGTTATTCTATTATAACTTTTTACCGGACAAATTTCCACCATTTTTCGCAGTCTCCAAAAAACTCCTGAAACTGTTTGCCTTTTACATCAAGAAATGATAAAATAGATTTCGCACGACAAGTGTTCTCTTTCCCTCTGGGAAAGCGCCATTATTCTACATACTGAGGAGGGTATCTATGAATCCAGTTACTATCGTCCTTCTTGTCATCCTTGTCGTACTCATCGGTGCAGCAATCGGCCTTTATTTCTGGGGAAAAAAGGCTCAGAAAAAGCAAGAAGAACAGCAGGCTCAGATTGAAGCCGCAAAACAGACCGTTTCCATGTTGGTAATCGACAAAAAACGACTTCCTTTAAAAGAATCCGGACTTCCGCAGATGGTGATCGATCAGGCTCCGAAACTTATGCGCCGGACCAAGCTTCCTATTGTAAAAGCCAAGATCGGACCCAGGATTTCTATTTTAATTGCAGATGAAAAAGTTTTTGAAGTGATTCCCGTAAAAAAAGAAGTCAAGGCCGAAGTCAGCGGTCTGTATATCGTAGGAGTCCGCGGTATCCGCGGGCATCTGGAAACGCCCCAGAAGAAAAAGGGATTTTTCAAACGTATTTTCAGCAAAAAATAAAAATAAAATGGATGCTGTATCCGCTGTTCTAAAGCGGCCGGCATCCATTTTTCATATTATGTCGTCTTTATATACCTGTTTCACGTCCCACAGGACAAAATCTGCTTTACGGTAAAAAATTATAATACAAACCCCGGCGAATCTGCCGACTGGGCTGTAACGGACAGACAGCAGTCTGCCACATGCTCTTCATTCATATCCAGGGAATAATCTACCGTCATGTTGATTCCGTCCTCTGTTTCTTCCAGTTCCATTCCCGTGGCGGCAATTCCCATTTCAAGGGTTCCATAGGGAGTGGTGTAATAAGTCATATTTTTCTTTCCCTGTTCAAATACCATATGGACATTAACCAGCCCCTGCTTGCGGACCTCCATACCCTTGGTCGACATTTTTATGTAATTGACCGTAGGCTTTGCTCCCTCGTCGAGAATTTCTTCGTATCGAAGATAATGGCTTCCGTTGCGGAAATAATACTGGCCCGGGACAATAATCTCGATAGGTTCCTGGTCGTCTCCCACATTCATCATCTGGAGTCCCCGCACATGTATCAGCACATCTTTATTCATGATTCCTCCTAATATTTCTCAATATCAATCTTTTTTGTCATTTCCACATCATAGGGCAGAATAGAATTCGCGAACGCCTTAAATTTGTCCGCAAGATCACTGACATAAAAGCGGTATGGAAATTCTTCCTGTTCCTTTCCCGTACTCAGAAGTCCTTCCTTCTCAAGCAGGGACGCCAGCTCCAGCGCCGTCTCATACGCCGGGTTCACCAGCCGCACCCTTTCTCCCATAAAATCGCGGATGGTAGAACGTATCAGCGGATAATGCGTACATCCCAGTATCAGGGTATCCACGTCCTTTTCCTTAAACTCCTGAAGATATCTGGCCACTACTTCCAGCGTTACGGGATCGTGCAGCCATCCCTCCTCCACAAGAGGAACGAACAGAGGACAGGCTTTGCCGATCACTGTGATCTCCGGATTCAGTTTCTTCAGATATGAAGCGTGGATCCCGCTGCTGATGGTCCCTTCTGTTCCGATAACGCCTACTTTTTTATTTTTTGTCTCCTTGGCCGCCACCCTGGCTCCCGGTTCGATCACTCCCAGTATGGGAATCTCAAATTCATCCCTCACCTCGTCCAGGGCAAAGGCGCTGGCCGTATTGCAGGCGATCACTATGGCCTTGACCTGCTGTTCCAGAAGGAAGTGAATGATCTGCCGGGAATACCGGATCACGTTTTCCTTTGATTTACTTCCATAGGGCACTCTGGCAGTATCCCCGAAATACACGATTTTTTCTGAAGGCAGATTCCGCATGATCTCTCTGGCGACGGTAAGGCCGCCTACTCCGGAATCAAATACCCCAACCGGCGCATCTCTGTCTGGCTTCATATTCTGTTCTCCTTGACTTTTTGCGGCGGCGGATTGGATTAGGCAGCCGCCCTAGCATTGTCCTTATCATATCACCAATCCAGTACTTTCGCAAGCCAGAAGGAAATCTCCGGAGAGCTCTCCTGGCTCCGCTCCCTGGATCCTTCCTTTGCCTGCGCAAAACAGAACTCCGGATATATAAATCCCCACCATCCCAGTATTTCTGTGCAGGCAGACGGCTTTATACTGCCGGCCATACAGGAAACCGCCAGCATTCCCGCCAGCAGAGATACTAAGGCTCTGTTTTTCCTGTCCCGTATCCAGGCAGACAGTTCTCCTTTTTTTATCTTTCTTCGGTCTGATCGTTTCATAAATTCTGTCCGCACCTCCTGTCTTCGCCGCGTTTCACCGGCGTTGTCTGAAGTATCGTCAGATTTTATGTACAATATACCTGAAAGGAAGAAATTCCTCTGTTTTTCTTACAGGCGCAGCCCTTTGATATCCTTGATCCTGGAAAAAATCATGTTGCAGGAACATTCCTCCACACCCGGAAGCCGATCCATTGTTTCATAGATCAGTTTTTCCATTTCTTCGTTAGAAGAGGCGACTGCGTGAACGTGAAGTCTGCTTTTTCCTGTGACACGGTAGATCTGAGTAACCGTATCGTTCTTTTTCAATAGTTCGGCAACCTGTATCAGAGTATCCGGTGTCGTCTCGATCTCAAAATAACAGGAAATCGCCCCGCTGATCTTCTGGGGGTTAATAACTGTAGTATATTCCTCGATGATCCCCTTTTTTTCCAGCGTCTGTACCCGCATTTTTACGGCGACCCGCGATATTCCTATCTGCTGTCCGATCTCGGAATAGGACATTCTGGCGTTCTGTATCAGAAGCCGGAGTATTTTCTGGTCTGTCTCGTCAAGCCCGTCCAAAAACATACGGCAGCCCCTCCTTTCTTCCCTCAGTTTCTGCTGTATGTTATTATATCGCCTCCCCTTTTTTCAAGTCAAGCAAAACGAAAATTTATAATTGACATCACAAAACAGTATATTTATAATTACTTACAAATGTTAATATAATTATTTCGTATCGAAAGTAAAGGTGAGGCAAATGAACAATGATCTGACACAGGGCCCCGTTATGAAAACAATGCTCCGCTTCGCGGTTCCCATGATCCTGGGAGATCTTCTGCAGCAGTGCTACAATATTGCGGATACAATGATCGTAGGGCGATTTCTCGGGGCAGACGCTCTGGCTGCGGTGGGTTCTTCTTTTTCTCTGATGACTTTTCTCACTTCCGTCCTTCTCGGCCTGGCCATGGGAAGCGGAACTGTTTTTTCTATCCGCTACGGCGAGAAAGACCGCGCCGGATTAAAGGAGGGGATTCTGGCCTCCTTCGTTCTGCTGGGCGCTGTTACTGTCTTTTTAAACGTGATCGTTTTTGCGGGAACCGACTGGATCATATGGTTTCTGCGCACTCCCGGGGAGCTGACAGGTTTAATGCGGGAATACCTGACTGTGATCTTTGCCGGCCTGGCGGGAATCTTTCTTTATAATTTTTTCGCCTCTCTGCTCCGGTCTCTTGGAAACTCTGTGGTTCCGCTTATATTCCTGGCAGTTTCCGCCGGATTGAATATTGTGCTGGATCTCTGGTTTGTAGCCGGGCTGCACCGCGGTGTGGCAGGCGCCGCGGAGGCTACTGTGATCTCTCAGTATGTATCCGGGATCGGGATTGCTCTTTATACGAAAATAAAATTTCCCCGGCTTCTGAAAAAAGAAAAACATATCCGGCTGCGTATGAGCCGCATGAAGGAAATCACCAGTTTTTCCGCCCTGACCTGTCTCCAGCAGTCCATTATGAACCTGGGTATCCTGGCAGTTCAGGGACTTGTGAACAGCTATGGGACAACCGTTATGGCGGCCTTTGCCGCCGCAGTAAAAATAGACGCTTTCGCCTATCTTCCCGTACAGGATTTCGGAAATGCGTTTTCTATTTTTACTGCGCAGAATTTCGGCGCCAGACAATGGGAACGGATACGGAAGGGAATCCGTACGGCCGTCGCGGTGTCTGTGGCCTTTGGAGCTCTGCTTTCTCTTCTTGTTTTTCTGCTGGCAGAACCTTTGATGACACTTTTTATCGACAAAGGGGAAACTGCCGTGATCGCGGAAGGAGTCCGGTATCTGCATATTGAGGGCGCATTTTACTATATGATCGGCCTTTTGTTTCTGTTTTACGGACTGTACCGGGCTCTTGGAAAACCGGGAATGTCCGTGGTTCTCACCATTGTTTCCCTGGGAGTCCGGGTAGCCCTGGCCTATGCGCTTTCCGCAGTGCCTTTTATCGGTACTCTGGGAATCTGGTGGTCTGTACCTGTCGGCTGGTTTCTGGCGGACGCTCTGGGCGCGGTCTACTATCTGACAAACCGGAAGAAACTGATCTACTCTTTCTCCTCAAGATAGACCTGGATCCCTTCTTCTTCGAAAACGATCAAAGGCAGGCTGACAAGCGTCCCGTCCTGATACCACTGGTGATATGCCTGCCGCAGAGTCACTCCGCTCTTCTGCTGCCCGGGAAGGCGGTTTTCCAGAAGTCCGGTAAGATACGCCCCCACAGAGCTTCCTTTACTGTCCCAGGATAAAACAGTCTCCGGATCCTCTGTACGGAAAAGATATACGTTTTCTCCCATAAACGGTTCTTCCTTCAAATAAGAAAAAAGATCACTCCATCTTCCGCTTTCTATCAGTCTGTTTCCCAGAAGGATCACCTGGATATGACTGATATCAAGATACTTTTCCTGGGAACGGTCATAAATCTCTCCGATCTCCCGGAAGTCTTTTCCTGCTATGGACAGCACGGGAATACTTCCATTCTCTTCCGGCTTCTCCTGCCCTGTAGCCTGGGGAAGATCCGGCATCCCATAAGTCATGGAAAAACCCTGTTCAGACACATCCACGCCCAGCGCCAGAGGATACATCCTTTTTTCCGGTTCAATGGCCGCGCAGCCTGTCAGTCCCAGAAGCGTGACAAGAAGCAGAGCGGCCGCCGTCCTTCTCCTCCTCTTCATATTTCCCCGAAAGGCCATATAAATCTGCAGAATCACAAGCCCGGGGACAAAAATGAAAGAGAGATAAAATCCATAATAATCCCGGATCTGTTTTCCTCCAAATTCTGTTACTGACATAAGAAACACGGCCGCCGGAAGCCACCAGCGTCCCGTTCCCATATGAGCCCGGAGAGCGATCTGATGGCCGTAATGAAAAATACTTCCCACGGCAAAAAGCAGACTGTACAGCAGAAATCCCATCCAGAGCACATCAAATCTTGCCAGGACGTTTCCGGGAAGATCCGCTCCCGCCATAAGAGGGATCACCGGCCAGGTTTCTTCCTTAAGCCTCGCCCATCCCAGGACTGCCGGCAGCAAAAGCAGCGTCCCTATAAGTATCCCGCCCAGCGTTACGATCCCGAATATCAGTGTTTTTCCTGCCTTTCCCCTTCTTTCCACGTCTTTCAGACTGAAAGGAAGAAGCCCCAGGCCTGAGGAAGCGCAGAGAAATCTGTAGCAGCCGTCCATCACCGTTTTCCCCTGTACTGTGGAATTTTCCGCCATTTCTTTCAGATAGTCCATTCTTCCCTGCCCCAGACAGAGGACCATCATCAGCACGATCCCCCATAAAAGAATTCCTCCCGACGCCTCGGCCATTCTTCCTCTTCTCTGCATTCCCCTGCAAGTTCCGAAGCTGCACACAGCTACAGCCAGAAGAGAGATCACACTTCCCGGGATGCCGGTGACGAGAACGGCAGGTATCAGATCCGCCATCAGTCTGGCAAGGTAAGCTCCTGTAAGGATCACGTATACAAGAAAAAACACTCCCGCCCCTCTTCCTGAAACAGCTCCCAGCGATTTCACCAGATCCGAATACCATGGCGCCATCCGTAAAAGTAAAAGAGCATACAGGGCCAGAACAGCCAGAGCCAGGAAAATTCCCACAATGCCTGATTTTCCCAGAAGCCCCTCTTTTCCCGGCAGGCAGAGAAGGAAAGGCGCAAGAAAGGCAAGGATTATCTGGCGGTAAAGCTGTCTGTGGGAAATTCTGTTATTCTCCGCAAATCTCAATGCTCTTCCCTCCTTCTCAGCCTTAACTTTTCTTCCTGTCTGGCGTAAACAGGACGTTTTTTTCTTTTTCGGAAAGGCAGGCGCAGGATTCCTTCTCCGGTGCCCCCTGCCTCTTCTTTTTTTACAAAAGGCATCAGATACGGCATCCCGAAGCTCAAAAGCCCCGCCAGATGGGCCACCGTCATATAAATTCCCAGAACGATCCCGAAGATTCCCAGATATCCTCCCAGAAGCAGAAACACATATTTCAGAAGACGGAAGGCGGAAGCAAATTCTTCATTTGGCAGCGCCATTCCGCCCAGAGCCGTAAGGGCTACGATCATCACTACAATAGGGCTTACCAGATTGGCGGTGACAGCCGCCTGTCCCACGATCAGCCCTCCCACAATTCCTATGGTGCTTCCCAGAGATCCGGGTATCCTGACGCCTGCTTCCCGTATCAGCTCAAAAGCCAGTTCCAGAAAAATAAGCTCCGCCACACTGGAAAAAGGCACTCCTTCTCTTGCCTCCGAAAAGGAAAGGATCAGATTGGCAGGCAGGATCTGCGTATGGAACCGTATCACCGCCAGATAGAGGCCGGGCAGAAGAGTCGCCGTCATTAACGCCAGATATCTCAGAATTCTGAGAAAGGACGCCATTTCAAAATGATGATACCAGTCCTCGCTGCTTTCCATGAACCCGTTAAAAGAGCTGGGAAGTATCAGAGCGTAGGGTGAATTGTCGCAGATTACCACGATTTTCCCATTCAGAAGTTCCTGCGCCGCCCTGTCGGGACGTTCAGTGGTCTGATACTGAGGAAAGGGAGAATACCAGGTTTCTTCTGTCAGTTGTTCCAGCATCCCGCTGTCCAGTATTCCGTCGATCTCATACTCTTCCAGGCGGTTTTTTATCTCTTCCAGCAGATCGTCCCGTACCAGATCTTCAATATACAGAATCTGGATCATTGTCTGGGAACGGACGCCCACGGTCCTTTCCTCTACTTTCAGTCTGGTATCCCGTATCCGCTTGCGCACCAGCGCGGAATTGACTTTCACCGCGTCGGAAAAACCTTCTCTGGATCCTCTCAGAACCTTTTCTGTCTCCGCTCCCGACACCCCCATATTCGGGTATCCTTTGCTGGAAATTTTCATCGCCTGATCGCAGCCGTCCATAAAGAATACAGCGTTTCCCGCGAGAAGCGCTCCAAAGGCCGCCTCCATATCCGGCAGTTTTTTCACGTCCGCGATTCCCAGACTGTTGTTTCTTATAAACTCCTGGATCTGCTCCGGAGGTATCTCCCAGAAATGATTTACCATTTTTCCAATGGCGGAATCATCCAGCATCATATTGGAAACCGCAACTTCAATATACACCATCAGGCAGTCCACCCTGGGACCGTCTCCCAGCCGCATGGGGCGGATCAGGATATCGGCGCAGTTTTTACATCTTTTTCGGATATAAGCTTCATTTTCTCTGAGGTTTGAAGAAATTTTTGTTTTTTCCATTTTTCATCACCTGAACCATAAAAAAAGAGAGACATCTTCTATCTCTCTTATCATAACCAGCTTATATATTTTTATTTACGTTTTCCGTTTTTTTCCTGATTCGCCGCTTCCTCCCTGATGGAGCGTATGATCGCTTCCCTCTGGTTTTCGATATGGCGGTAGGAAATTTCCTGGGCTCTTTTTACATCTCTTTCTTTAATGGCGCGGTAAATCTCTTCATGCTCCTTTACAAGGACCTTCCGTGTATCTTCATCCTTGAGATACTCCACACGATAGCGGTAAATCTGTTCCCGGAGATTATTCAGCACCTGGTTTAAGCGCCGGTTATCAGACGAGCGGTAGATCACCTCGTGAAAGTCCACATCCGCCTCCGCCAGCTTCACCAGATTCCCGTCCTCCGTCATACTCTCAAATTTACAGGCGGCCTCCCAGAGCTTTTCCAGTTGTTCCTCCGTCATACAGGAGCAGGCTTTCTGGATGGAAAGATTCTCCAGGGCGATCCTCACTTCCAGCACATCGTTAAGATCCTTTTCTGTAATATTCGCCACCTGAGCGCCTCTTCTTGGGATCATGACCACCAGACCCTCCAGCTCCAGCTTGCGCATGGCTTCCCGGACCGGAGTCCTGCTGACTCCCAGCCGTTCCGCAAGAGCAATCTCCATCAGCCTTTCTCCCGGCCTGAGTTCTCCCTTGAGTATGGCTTTTCTCAAAGTATTAAACACCACGTCGCGCAGCGGCAGATATTCGTTCATGTCAACGGAAAAATCATTCATCTTCTGTACCTCCCCTGGGGTTGTAGATCCTGGCGGCAAACACAGTCTTCGCCAGAGCGCTTTTTTTCAGAGCGTCCGCCGCGGCAAAAAGCTTTCTTTTATCCTCAAAGATTCCAAACACCGTAGGACCGCTTCCGCTCATCATCGCCTTCATTGCTCCCCGCGCTTCCATAAAATCCTTGATTTCCTGGATCACCGGATATTTTTCAATGATTCCGGGTTCAAATACATTCTCCATTTTTTCCGTCATGGAATGCAGATCGCCTTTCTGGATGTCCCGGATCATACCGTCAATGTCCGGATGCTTATTGATCTCATCAAGCTTCAGATTTTCGTAAGCTGTCTTTGTGGAGACGCTGATCCCCGGTTTTCCCACCAGCACATAACAGTTGGGGAGCGGAGAGAGAGGCGTAAGCTTTTCCCCGATCCCTTCTGCCAGAGCCGTTCCTCTCATCACACAGTAAGGCACGTCGGCTCCGATCTTGACCGCCCGCTCCATCAGCTCTTTCTGATTGAGCCCCAGACGGAAAAGACGGTTCACGCCTACCAGGGCGGCGGCGGCGTCCGAGCTTCCTCCCGCCATGCCTGCCGCTACAGGAATCGCTTTTGTCAGTTTCATGCTTATGCCTTCCTGTATCTGAAATTCCTCCATAAGAAGTTTGGCGGCTTTATATACCAGATTTCTTTCATCACAGGGAATATAAGGCAGATTTACCGTCAGAGAGATCCCCGGAGCCTGTTTTCTGCGTATATCAAGTGTATCGTACATCCGTATGGTCTGCATGATCATACGCACTTCATGATATCCGTCCTCTCTTTTTCGGATCACATCAAGTCCCAGATTGATTTTTGCCATTGCTCTCAGCCGCATAAGCTTCTCCCCTGTTCTTTCGTTTTTTAGCATCTGTGTTTTTTGTATACGGTTTCCTGTACTTTGTATACAATTTCTTTTTATATTCTAAATGATTCTCCGCGGAATTTCAATAACCTTTCTCCTGCTTTTCTCATTCCTCTACTTTTTTTATCAGCAGCAGCGGCTGTCCCTGTTCGATCTCCCCGTTTTCCAGATCGTTTCTCACACAGATTTCTTCCACTGTCGTATAAAATTTTTTTGCGATATCCCAGAGTGTATCCCCGGGTTTTACCATATAAACAGTAATTCCCGGCATACTGCGTACCTTTTCCATATCAAGAGGCTGCACTTCCACCTTATCAATGATCATTTCCTCTGTACAGCTTACCACAAGCACGTTTAAGCTTACAGTAGCTTTTACTTCAATTTCATTACTGTCCACCATAGTTGTGGCCATCTGTTCCAGATCCGCATGAAGATGGTATACGCTGTCTTTCGATATCCCTC
>ERZ1090860.1042-NODE-1045-length-15431-cov-8.418444_pt1 | contig 15431 bp, 10 predicted proteins | sample MGYA00478483_ERZ1090860 | MGnify/ENA primary metagenome ERZ1090860 (study PRJEB33644, sample SAMEA5815741) | chicken gut metagenome | biome: Chicken; feature: Gastrointestinal Tract; material: Caecum | place: Ireland | collected 2019-01-01 | study: A study of...
GGATGAGAGTATTTACTTTTCTTTATTATGAGTATCTTAATAAAGAAACCAGAAAGAACCTGAGTTCATGAGGCGACTGCACCTCTTTTTTGCTAAATCTTTATCTCATCCTCTTGACCGCAAAGGTAGAAATATTCTTCTCTGCTAACAAAAATAGTAAGAATAAAGTTAGCGGTTAAACAGCTCGAACGTAAACTTGCAGCCGACCTCGGTATACTTCCAGTTCTCACTACCTACAAAAACGCCAAAATCAAAGATGTGAGTACCGATTCCATATCCCAATTCCACATACGGCTGAAGATGGGGTACTGACAATATACTCGCATACAACCGCTCGTTCTGTACATAACGTGTGTATTTAATCAGATGTTTTAATAATAGGAAAGGAGCTTCATAAGTAAAATGTCCCCGTATATATTTCCGTGAAGCATTATACCAACGACGGTCGAGAAGCTGAAATACTCCTCCGATTTCGTCATTCCAACCTTCAGGAAGATTACTTCGGGTAAAGTTATTAAAGTCGACAAAATACATTTCTTTCTGATTGGTAAACATACCAAATCCAAAACGATAATAGATATTACGCATCAGTCCCAAGGGTATATGATGCTGCAAATCAAACTCCAAACGTTCATATTGTCCGGTACTGCCAAATACCCCCTTGATTCCCCTCTCCCAGTCTATCGAAAAAGTGGGATACTTAGAACGGAGATTAATCTTACGGTGTCCGTTCATGTAATAGTATAAACAAGGGGTCCACTCCAACCGAACCCGAGGGGCAAAACTCAAATAAGTATTCCTGATTTTGTTCTGGATATCTTCATTGAGTGTCTCCCGACTCTTTGTCAGTGGAACCAACTTAGAGGACTTTACCGCCTTTCGCCTATGGGTAGATAAGCCTACACTTAACTCTAATCCATTAATAATCTCGATACTGTGTCGGAAATTAAAATATAAATCGTAAAAGTAGTCCAAATGAATCTGATTAAAATCAAATACACTGTCGGGTATGGCTTTCAAATCATCAAGCACATCGCTACTGTAAATCCGGTTGCCGTTACCAAAGTCAATGTGAACAGCTCCCATCTTCTCGGGCAGGTAATTAAATTCGGTATTGACAGACCAATAGAATTCTTTTCGTGTAAAGTTGTAGCCCAACTTAGGTACCACACGCAATAGCCTATCATGCTTAAAAAGTCGGTTATATTTAAACGATTGCCTGTAGGAAAGCCCATTGCTCCCGCTATAACTCAACAAGAAAGGGTTGATAAGTGGTGAGCACTTCACGCTTCCCAGATTGGAGAGGTTCAATTTATAGTCACTGATCAGTACGTCTCCCACCTGTCCCCAAAACACCTGACTCTTACTCTTTGGTTTAATATTGCGTTGAATGGTATCTTTACGCAACGCATCTTCTTTGTATAGTCTGCGCTCAGCCTCCGATAAAGGAATAGGCCTCAATGTCTCAAAATAAGCACTATCCGTATGGAAAGAGGTAGTCTCGCATTGCAAGTTATAAGAGTCTGAAAGATCATATTTACTTTTTCCTTTTATTCTCGCCCTCACCTTCTCTTTCCATTTATTCTGATTTTCTTCAAGCACAATATCGTGATAGTTGAGCGATGCCACATAAACTCCATTAATACGGTTACCCAAAAAATTAAACTGTCCTTCGACATTATAGCTGACCGGAAGAAACTCATCATCCTTTCCTACACTACCCATTTTTATCAGGCAACTGAACAATAGCAGTTCCGACCTGCCGGAAAAACGTATTTCGCGGACACTCCACACGTCACTACTCACAATCATATATCCACCCACCAACTGATCACTCTTACTTCTGGGGATAAACCGTATCTTATATTGTCGGTTGTCCGTCCCACCCATTATGGAATCGATCAGATACTTATAATATTTCCGCCCGTTTTTGGCCAAAGGCGAAAGCAATCGGTCGTAAAGCAGCGTTGAAGAATAAAGATTGATATTGAAATACTCGAGCATCCCCGGTACTCCCCGGCTATTATGCACAGTGCCCATAGAAGCTTTCACCTTCTGGTCATAGATATTAGGAGCTGTAAAATGCAGATCACTATACGTCTCCACCATATACTGCCGTACACCTTTTTGAAGACGGAACATGGAAGGTACATACCGGAGAATAAAATTCTTTCGTTTGATGTCCATCGTACCTTTTATATATAGATCGGCCCGATAGTCGGTCACTAACTTTTCGTAAAAAGGAGCGAAAGTCATCACATTATTCAAAATAGAATCGGCAGAGATGGGACGATTGGTCTGAGGATCAAGAACAACGTTAGCCACTCCCTTTTGAACAAAACAGAGCGAGAATAACCAAAAACACCATATTAATATATTGCACCTCAAATACTAATCTCCTTATTGAAGGCAAATATAAAAAAAATCCGATTATGCGACTAATAAATTCATATTTTATAGTAATCTCCGGATAGGTAAAGTATACAAAAAAGTTCTTTCGCCCACAAACAAATAGGGGTGTACAAAGAAAAAACATATTTATTTTGCAAAATACCCCTATAAAAATAGGGGTATATTAGAAAAAACATATAATTTTGCACCCAACAACCAATAAAAGAGACACCATCATGTCAAAAATGAGATTTTTCGCACTACAAGAGCTATCTAACAGAAAGCCCTTAGAAATTACTACTCCCTCTAATAAACTATCCGATTATTATGCCAGCCATGTATTCGATCGTAAGAAGATGCAAGAGTACCTTCCCAAAGAAGCATACAAAGCAGTAGTAGACGCTACCGAAAAAGGCACCCCTATCAGCCGAGAAATGGCCGACCTGATAGCCAACGGCATGAAAAGCTGGGCAAAATCGCTCAATGTGACACACTACACGCACTGGTTTCAGCCACTGACAGACGGAACGGCCGAGAAACATGACGGCTTTATCGAGTTCGGTGAAGACGGTGAAGTAATCGAACGTTTTTCCGGCAAATTACTGATCCAGCAGGAACCGGATGCTTCTTCTTTCCCTAATGGTGGAATCCGTAATACATTCGAAGCCCGCGGTTACACAGCATGGGACGTTTCATCACCGGCTTTCGTAGTAGACACCACTCTTTGTATCCCGACGATTTTTATCTCATATACAGGTGAAGCACTTGACTACAAAACTCCATTATTAAAAGCATTGGCAGCCGTTGACAAAGCTGCTACCGAAGTATGCCAGCTTTTCGACAAAAACATCACCCGGGTATTCACCAATTTGGGTTGGGAACAGGAATATTTTTTGGTTGACACCTCTTTATATAATGCCCGCCCCGACCTTCGACTAACAGGACGCACCTTGATGGGACATTCTTCGGCCAAGGACCAACAGTTGGAAGATCATTACTTCGGTTCTATTCCACCACGCGTCACAGCTTTCATGAAAGAACTTGAAATAGAGTGTCACAAGCTGGGCATACCGGTAAAGACCCGCCACAATGAAGTTGCTCCCAACCAGTTTGAATTGGCTCCCATTTTTGAAAACTGTAATCTGGCGAATGACCACAATCAGCTGGTAATGGACCTGATGAAACGTATCGCACGCAAACATCATTTTGCTGTTCTTTTCCATGAAAAGCCCTACAATGGCGTTAATGGTTCGGGCAAACATAACAACTGGTCGCTCTGCACCGATACAGGCATCAACCTCTTTGCACCGGGTAAAAATCCAAAAGGAAACATGCTATTCCTTACTTTCCTGGTAAACGTATTAATGATGGTCCACAAGAATCAGGATCTGTTGCGTGCTTCTATTATGAGTGCCGGAAACAGTCACCGTTTGGGAGCCAACGAAGCACCTCCCGCTATCTTGTCCATTTTCCTGGGTTCACAACTGTCAGCTACACTCGATGAAATTGTCCGTCAGGTGACCAACTCAAAAATGACTCCGGAGGAGAAGACAACTTTGAAATTAGGTATCGGGCGTATACCCGAAATCCTGCTCGATACCACCGACCGTAATCGCACTTCTCCTTTTGCATTCACAGGAAATCGTTTTGAGTTCCGTGCCGCCGGCTCCTCAGCCAACTGTGCTGCTGCCATGATTGCCATAAATGCTGCCATGGCCAACCAGTTGAATGAATTTAAAGCATCGGTAGACAAACTGATGGAAGAGGGTATCGGTAAGGACGAAGCAATCTTCCGCATCCTGAAAGAAAATATCATAGCCTCCGAACCTATCCGTTTTGAGGGTGACGGCTACTCAGAAGAGTGGAAACAGGAAGCAGCCCGCCGCGGACTAACCAACATCTGCCATGTTCCGGAGGCCCTGATGCATTATACGGATAACCAATCGAGAGCCGTACTGATAGGCGAACGTATCTTCAACGAAACCGAACTCGCCTGTCGTCTGGAAGTGGAATTGGAAAAATATACCATGAAGGTACAGATTGAAAGCCGCGTATTGGGTGATCTGGCCATCAACCACATCGTCCCTATCGCTGTCAGCTACCAGAACCGTCTTTTGGAAAACCTTTGCAGAATGAAGGAAATCTTCTCTGAAGAAGAATACGAAGTAATGAGTGCCGATCGGAAAGAACTTATTAAAGAAATCTCTCACCGTGTATCTGCTATTAAAGTACTGGTACGCGACATGACAGAAGCCCGCAAAGTAGCCAATCACAAAGAGAACTTCAAAGAGAAAGCTTTTGCTTACGAAGAGACCGTACGTCCTTACCTGGAAAGCATACGCGACCATATAGACCATCTCGAGATGGAAATTGACGATGAAATCTGGCCGTTGCCCAAATACAGAGAACTGTTATTCACGAAGTAAGCCATACTTGATGTCTCCCCGTAAGAAGGTCCTTTTCAAAGATCTCTTATGGGGAGCTTTTCATTTCCCGGGTTTCCTCTACCCAACCCTACTTTCCTGCCGGCAAACATCCCAGCGTCTGTCAACAAAAGATTGAAAGAGATCAATGCTCAATTTGAAAGATAGATAAACCGGAGTTCCATATTGCGCTTCTTGCTCTCAGAAAGAGTATGCTCACTCTCCTAAATAGCCCGCCCGACTTCCAAAATGTAAAGCATACATAGCAAACTTTTCGATAAACTATTCTGTTTTTCATTTTTTCTTTCTACATTTGTGCTTTATAACACAGTTTTGCAACAGATATGGTAAAGATGAATTTGTCAGAAATAAACGTTCCCGAACGTATTCCAGAGATGAGGGATCCACTAAACGCAGAGCAAAGGGAGTTCCTGGCCAATAATTTCACCCTTCAAAATTACAAAAAGAATGAAACGATTTATTGTGAAGGTGAATCACCTACCTATCTGATGTGTCTGCTTAGCGGCAAAGTAAAAATCTATAAAGACGGTGTAGGAGGCAGAAGTCAGATTATACGCATGATAAAGCCTACAGAATATTTCGGTTACCGAGCTTACTTTGCCAAAGAAGACTATGTGACTGCCGCTTCTGCGTTCGAACCTTCAACCATCTGCCTGATTCCCATGAGTGCTATCATGACACTGGTAAGCCAGAACAATGACCTGGGTATGTTTTTCATTCGTCAATTGTCTATCGACCTCGGTATTGCCGATGAAAGAACCGTCAATTTGACCCAAAAACACATTCGCGGACGCTTGGCCGAATCACTGCTTTTCCTCAAAGAAAGCTATGGACTGGAAGAAGATGGCTCTACGTTAAGTATCTATCTTTCACGCGAGGATTTGGCTAACCTATCGAATATGACTACTTCTAATGCCATCCGTACATTATCCAACTTCGCAACCGAACGACTGATCACCATCGACGGACGAAAAATCAAGATCATCGACGAGGAAAAACTTAAGAAGATCAGCAAAATAGGATAAAAGCGCTTTGTCGCCATTCAATAACTTAACACACATTTATTACCATGAAAAAAGGAATTACTCTTTTTCTTTTGTCTCTGCTTTTCATCACCCCCGGATGTAAACAGTCAAAAGAAACCATCGTGAACGAATACAATATCGTTCCGTTGCCAAACCAAATGATTCCCCAACAGGGACGGTTCGAAATAAGTAAAAAAGTAAGAGTCATAACAACCGCTTGTACACCGGACGTACAAATCATTGCCGACAGCCTCATCAACCGATTGAAGCTGACATCAGGAATTACCATAAAGCAAACTTTCGAGAACGTAACGGACGAGCCTGTTATTCGTTTCGTGCCGCAAGACGGAATGCCCGAAGAAGGATATAAACTCTCTGTCACTCCTCAAAATATCACCCTTACAGCTTCTACCCCCAAGGGATTTTTCTATGCAGTGCAAACACTTTATCAGTTATTGCCACCCGTTGTATATGGTAATCAAAAGGTGAAGAACGCCGAATGGTCGGTACCGGCTGTCGAAATAGAAGATGCTCCGCGCTTTGCATACCGTGGTCTGATGCTGGACGTATGTCGCCACTTCTCCCCGGTGGAATATATATATAAATTCATCGATATGCTGGCCATGCACAAGATGAACACTTTCCACTGGCATCTGACCGACGACCAGGGATGGAGAATCGAAATCAAAAAATATCCTAAACTGACTGAGATAGGTTCCAAACGTAAAGAGACACTAGTAGATTATTACTATGTAAACTACCCGCAAGTCTTTGACGGCAAAGAGCATGGCGGATACTATACACAGGAGCAGATCAAAGCCATTGTAGACTATGCAGCCAGCAAATTTATCACGGTGATCCCCGAAATCGAGATGCCGGGGCATGCAATAGCAGCCATTGCTTCTTATCCGGAACTTTCATGTACACCGGACAGCACATGCGATGTGACAGGAACCTGGGGTGTATTTGAGCAGGTATTCTGCCCTTCAGACACCACTTTCCAATTCCTTGAAGGAGTGATGGATGAAGTTATGGATCTCTTCCCCAGCAAATACATCCATATCGGTGGTGATGAATGCCCGAAAACAGCCTGGATCAGCAGTGAATACTGCCAGTCGTTGATCAAACAACTGGGACTGAAAGACGATGTTACCCCCAACGTTATCGATGGGAAGAAACATACCAAAGAAGAGAAGTTACAAAGCTACTTCATCACCCGCATGGAGAAATACTTGAATAGTAAAGGGCGTAACATCATCGGATGGGACGAAATTCTGGAAGGCGGACTGGCCCCGAATGCCACCGTTATGTCCTGGAGAGGAGTAGAGGGTGGATTAAATGCAGCCAAAGCCGGACACAACGCCATTATGACACCAAATCCATACGCATATCTGGATCAGTATCAGGAAGAACCGGAGATAGCTCCCGTCACCATCGGTGGATATAATACGCTTAAAAAGACTTACAGCTACAACCCTGTACCGGACGATGCAAACGAACTGGTGAAAAAGCATATCATCGGTGTACAGGGTAACATCTGGACGGAATACATGCCCGGCAATGACAACCGCGACTATCAGGCTTTCCCACGTGCAGTAGCCATCGCCGAAACGGGCTGGACATTGAATGCAAACAAAAACTGGAATAACTTTTGCCAACGCATGGTAGAAGACTTCCGTCGTATGGATGTGAAAAATGTCAAAGCTTGCCGCAATTTCTTCGATGTGAATATCAATACACATGTAGACGAAACTAATACGTTGAAAGTAGTACTGGAAAGTTTCTACCCCAATGCCGAAATTCACTATACAACAAATGGAAGCGTTCCAACAGTAGAATCTGCCATTTACAATCAGCCTTTCGCCTTATCCGGCGAAATGGACGTGAAAGCCGCTGCTTTCAAAGACGGAAAGATGTTGGGCAAGGTCAGTGGAAAGAAGTTGTATGGCAATCTGATCAGTGGTAAAAGTTTCACAGTGACTCCGCCCATCGGAGCGGCCAAAGGCGACATTTTGGGTGAAAATGATGTTCTCGGTACTGATATAAGCACTTTCGGACTGACCAACGGTAAACGTGGCAACATCGCTTCGATGACTCCGTGGAGCGGATTCCGGATGAACGACGCCTGCAATAAACTGGTATTTATCGTTGAATTCGAACAGCCTACTACTGTCAGCAAAGTGGTCTTCGGTTCGTTATACAACCCCGCATCAGTCATTCTCCCTCCCAGTGTAGCTACTGTTGAGACCTCTTCCGACGGACGGAAGTATGATAAAATGGCAGAAGCTTCCTTCAAACGGAACTATCCTGAAAGAGGCAGAAAGGCATTCACTGACACATTAGGCTTTGCCCCCAAAGAAGTCAAGTATATCAAAATCACTCTTCAAAATGGTGGTACTTTACGAAACGGCATTGATTTCGTGAAAGACCCGAATGAAAAAGATGTGGTTCAGGCTAACATCTATTTGGACGAAATAGAAGTATATTAACGACCACATCATACTCCACAAAAACGCGGAGGACACAGAGTATTATTCCATTTCTGAAAATATAAACTCTGCGTCCTCCGCTTTATTTCCGGACACAATTACTGTCCAAAGAGACAACTGCGTCCGGAATATCTTTGTAGTTTTTTACAAATCTTAGATCAATCCCTTTTCAGACAGATAGCGTTCAGCTTCAATAGCAGCTTTACATCCGCTTCCGGCTGCTGTAATAGCCTGACGATAATGCGGATCAGCTACGTCACCTGCAGCAAATACTCCGGGTACCTTGGTACGAGGACTGTCACCGTCGGTGGTAATATATCCCACTTCATCAGTATCCAGATAGGGTTTAAAGATGTCCGAATTCGGTTTATGCCCGATAGCAAGGAAGAAACCGTCGATAGGTAATGAATAGCGTTCTTCATCGGGCTCCTCCCAACGTTTCACAAGATTCATACCTTCTACACCGTTCTCACCGAAAAGACCAACTACATTATGCTCAAAAAGTACTTCAATCTTATCATGTTTCCTCACACGCTCCTGCATAATTTTCGAAGCACGAAGATAAGGCTTGCGCACAACCAGATAAACCTTGGAAGCGAGTCCGGCCAAATAGATCGCTTCTTCACAAGCAGTGTCACCACCACCTACCACAGCAACCACTTTCTTACGATAGAAAAAACCGTCGCAAGTAGCACAAGCGCTTACCCCCATACCGGCATACTTCTTTTCATCGTCCAGTCCTAAATATTTGGCTGTAGCTCCGGTGGCGATAATCAATGAATCGGCTTCGATTACTTTTTCACCATCGATTGTAATTTTGTAAGGAGCCTGACCAAGATCAGAAGCGGTAGCAATCCCAAAGCGGATGTCAGCACCAAAACGTTCGGCCTGTGTACGAAGATCTTCCATCAATTGCGGTCCGCTGATTCCTTGCGGATAGCCCGGGAAGTTTTCTACATCGGTAGTGGTAGTCAACTGTCCACCCGGCTGTATTCCTTCGTAAAGCACCGGTGACAAATTTGCACGTCCAGCATAGATAGCGGCTGTATAGCCGGCTGGTCCTGAACCTATAATAAGGCATTTAATTCTTTCTGTTTCCATACTCCTATTTATATTTTACGATTTACTATTTAACGCTTGAAATCATTTCCCTCTCCTACCGAAGATCAATCACTTCGGCATGAGGATATTGTTTCTTATCAAACACAAACATACCATCGGCATATTTCAAACCTGTCTGATAACCGGTCACAGTGATCTCGCTACGACTCTTATCACGTTGTTCCATCATAATGAACAAGGGTTGATAAGTCTCTTTACTCACATAAAGCACAATTCGCGATAAATCTCTCTTCTTATCAGTAGCAGTCAATACTACCTCATAGACCGGTTTGCCACCAAAGTTCTTCAATGATCCGATCTTATAGTCGAAGCCATGACGGTATATCTGTAAAAGCGCATACGGATTAAGGCCCTGCAATTCGGTCCCGGTAGGGTTACTGATATTAACTTCATCACTGCTTCTCAGATAGCTCCACTGGGTCTTACCATCAAACCAAGTAATACCATCGTCTGTTTTCAGTACAAACTTTTCCCCTTTGAGTTCGATGACTCCGGCAGACTGTCCGGCCATCCTGCTTTTGTTAAACACTGTCACGTTGAATTCCGCACGGATACCGCCTGCCTTTTCAAATGTGGCCGCCGTCTTATCAAGCACAACTTTTGCCTGCATTTGTTGTTGAGCAAACACAGGCAAAGTCAGTAAAGCTATCCAAATGCTAATTATAATCTGCTTCATTGTATACACTCATTTAACGTTTGATTATTGAATATTGTTCAAACGCATTTCAAGGTCATTTTCGTCCACACACAGCACATCGCGTGCCTTGCTTCCCTGTGAGGGACCTACAATACCGGCCTTTTCCAGCTGATCCATCAAACGCCCGGCACGATTGTAGCCGATGGAGAATTTGCGCTGTATCAGCGAAGTAGATCCCTGCTGGTGAATCACAATCAACCGGGCAGCTTCCTCAAACAACGGATCGAGCCGTCCCATATCGACTTCACCCAAATCACTACCGCTATCTTCACTCACATATTCGGGCAGGAAGAAGGCGGTAGGATATCCCTGCTGACGTGAAATATACTTGGTGATTTCTTCCACTTCGGGCGTATCGATAAATGCACACTGTACACGTACCGGATCGGCTCCCTGAAGGAAGAGCATATCACCGCGACCGATCAACTGATTGGCTCCCGGACGGTCGAGGATGGTACGTGAGTCCATCATCGCTGACACGCGAAATGCGATACGTGCCGGGAAGTTGGCCTTAATAGTACCTGTAATGATATTGGTAGTCGGACGTTGGGTTGCGATAATCATATGAATACCTACGGCACGTGCCAACTGCGCAATACGGGCGATCGGTAGTTCTATCTCCTTACCGGCTGTCATAATCAAATCACCAAACTCATCAATAACCACTACGATATAAGGCATAAATTTATGCCCCTTTTCCGGATTCAGGCGGCGATTGATGAACTTCTCGTTGTACTCTTTAATGTTGCGCACATGAGCCATTTTCAGCAAATCATAGCGGCTGTCCATCTCTACACAAACAGAATTGAGGGTCTGCACCACTTTAGTTACGTCAGTGATGATAGCATCTTCACCATCGGGAAGTTTTGCAAGAAAATGATGCTCAATGACAGAATAAATGCTGAATTCCACTTTCTTAGGATCCACCAGAACAAACTTCAATTCGGCAGGATGCTTCTTATAAAGCAGTGAAGTGATGATAGCGTTCAAGCCGACAGATTTACCTTGTCCGGTAGCACCTGCCACCAATACGTGCGGCATTTTGCAAAGATCAACCATGAATACCTCATTCGTAATGGTTTTACCAAGTGCAATAGGCAAATCATAGGTTGACTCCTGAAACTTCTTACTACCTATAATAGACTGTCCTGAAACGATCTTCGGATTTGAGTTAGGCACCTCGATACCGATCGTACCTTTTCCAGGTATGGGAGCAATGATACGAATGCCCAACGCAGAAAGGCTCAAAGCGATATCGTCTTCCAAGCCACGAATCTTTGAAATACGTACTCCTTGTTCCGGAGTGATCTCATAAAGAGTTACCGTAGGTCCTACCGTAGCTTTAATCGTACTTATTTCAATGCCAAAACTACGCAATGTATTGATAATACGGTCTTTATTCGCATTCTGTTCCTCCATATTGATGGTAGGCTCACTATTTTCATAGTGTTTCATCAAATCGATAGTAGGAAAATGATAGTTCTCTAAATCCAATTTAGGGTTGTAAGGTTCGGTCTCCGCACCCTGATAATTTTCATCATCGGCAGCAGGCTCTATCTCGAACTCAGGCTCTTTATCTGCCGACGCTGCCCGAAAAGGAGGTACGGGATCAGGAGCTGTCTGTTCAAAAGTCATAGTCACATCACCATCGGATGTCACATCCCTGTCTTCCGGAGTCACAGGCATTTCGGTTGAAGATTCGACAGGTGTTTCAGGCACAACAGTAGTTTCCACCTTTTTCACCGGTACTTCCTGCCGGAAAGTACGATTTACATCAAATTCTACTTCCTGAGGTTTCGGGTTATCATATTCATGTGGTTGAGGGGCCTGAGTAACTTCAGCAAGTTCTTCTTTTTGTTTACGCTTCAAGAAACTAAGACTAAAAAGCTTACGCAGCCAAATGATGGTGCGGGCACTCATATATATAAGGAAACAAATACCTGTTACCAGAAGAATCAGCCATACACCCGGAATGCCAACTTGAGAAATCAGCCAGTTACTGATGTTATAACCATGCAATCCACCCAGATAGATGAAGGAGTCCTGATAATGGTCCATAAAAACGAAACCAAGGAAAACAGAAAACCAAATGAGCAGCAATGAACATCCGATAAACCATTTCCAAAGGCGTACCACACGCACACGCATTAATTTGAGTCCGGCAACAGCCAAATAGATTAAAATAAAGAAAGAGGAAATGCCAAAACAATCATTGATCAGGTAGCTTGCCAACTGAGCTCCCCGGGAACCTGCATAGTTCTTTACGTGATTGTTCACAGCAGCAAGGTCCTGGGCATTTCCGCTATCAATAATACTTTGGTCAGCTGCTCCAGTGAAAAAGAAAGAGGTAAAGGCCAGTAACAAATAGACTGAGAAAATGACCAGTACCAACCCGATTACAAAGTGAATTGTTTCGTTCCTGAAGAAAGCCACATATTTTTTTGTGGAAGCCGGCTTCTGTTCTGCTTCCTTATCTGATTTCTTTTTTGCCATGTGGATGATGAATCTTAAGCTATATGATTAATGATGCAAAAGTAGTAAAAAAAAGAATTTCATTGGACTACCCACAACTTTTTCTTACCTTTGCGTTTCAATTCAAGCAGATATGAAAAAAGAGAGTCAAGTTATATTTGATAAGAATGTGATAGAATTCGTTACAGTAGCCGCCGAGTTCTGCGCTTTTTTGGAACGTGCCGAAAGTATGAAACGCAGTACGTTTGTTGATACCACCCTTAAAATACTTCCTTTGCTTTATCTAAAAGCATCCATGCTTCCGAAATGCGAAATGATAGGTGATGAATCACCTGAAACGTATGTAACGGAAGAAATTTACGAAGTGTTGCGCATCAACCTGGCATCCATATTGGCAGAAAAAGACGATTATCTGGAAGTATTTCTACCCGACATGGCTTACAGTGACGAACCGATCAAAAAGAATATTTCGGAAGATCTGGCCGATATCTATCAGGATATCAAAGACTTTATCTTCGTATTCCAGCTGGGATTGAACGAGACGATGAACGATTCCCTCGCCATCTGCCAAGAAAACTTCGGACTCTTGTGGGGACAAAAACTGGTAAACACCATGCGTGCCCTGCATGACGTAAAATATAGTCCGAAAGCCCGGGGAGAAGACGAAGAGGAAGAAGAGTACGAACCCAAAAACAATGAAGACTGTCACTGTGAAGATGACGACTGCCATTGTCACGATCATGGCTGCCATTGCCATGATGATGAATAAAAGAATATGATTTTAAAAAGAACCATAAGCAAAGAAGAGGTGAAGGAGATGCCCAAAGCAGCATTTCCCGGACGGATTCATGTAATACAGACTGAAAGTGAGGCGCAAAAAGCGGTGGCTTATCTGCAATCCCAAACCATCTTGGGAATCGACAGCGAGACACGTCCCTCATTCACCAAGGGACATTCTCATAAAGTAGCATTACTTCAGATTTCATCTGACGAGTGTTGCTTTCTGTTTCGCCTGAACATGACCGGCCTAACCCAACCTATCATAGAACTACTTGAAGATCCGAAAGTAATCAAAGTGGGCCTTTCACTAAAAGACGACTTCATGATGTTACACAAACGGGCCCCTTTCAATCAACAGGCATGCATTGAGTTACAAGAATACGTCCGTCCTTTCGGCATTCAGGATAAGAGCCTGCAAAAGATATACGGTATCTTGTTTAGTGAGAAAATCTCAAAATCACAGCGTCTTTCTAATTGGGAAGCAGATGTACTGACGGATGCTCAAAAGCAATACGCAGCTACAGATGCTTGGGCCTGCCTCAACATATATCACTTATTGGAGGAACTGAAACGAACAGGAAACTACGAATTGGCTCCGGAAGAGGAAGCCACAGAGAAAGTAAAAGTAGGTTCAGATCAACAATAAAAGTAAAAACAACATAATAAATTTATGCATAAAGTATATCTTAAACCCGGCAAAGAAGACTCATTGAAACGGTTCCACCCCTGGATTTTTTCTGGTGCCATCGCCCACTTCGACGGCGAACCCGAGGAAGGTGAAGTAGTGGAAGTGTACACCTCAAAAAAAGAATTTATTGCCAAAGGGCATTTCCAGATCGGAAGTATTGCTGTACGTGTACTTTCGTTCAAACAAGAAGAGATTAACCACGATTTCTGGAAACACAAATTGGAAGTGGCCTACGACATGCGACGCAGTATTGGCATCGCTACCAATCCGACTAACAATACCTATCGCCTGGTACATGGAGAAGGCGATAATCTGCCCGGACTCGTTATCGATGTTTATGCCCGGACTGCTGTGATGCAGGCACATTCTGCAGGAATGCATGTAGACCGTATGGCCATTGCCGAAGCTTTGTCCGAAGTTATGGGTGATCAGATTGAAAATATCTATTATAAATCAGAAACGACCCTCCCATTTAAAGCGGACCTTTTCCCGGAGAACGGTTTCCTTAAAGGAGGAAGCAGCGACAACATCGCTCAGGAATATGGGCTGAAATTCCATGTAGACTGGCTGAAGGGACAAAAAACAGGATTTTTTGTAGACCAGCGTGAGAATCGTGCTCTACTGGAGCGTTATGCCAAGGGGCGGTCGGTATTAAATATGTTCTGTTATACCGGAGGCTTTTCCTTTTACGCCATGCGTGGAGGTGCCAAACAGGTGCACTCGGTAGACAGTTCTGCAAAAGCCATCGATCTGACTAATAAAAATGTAGAATTAAACTTCCCGGGAGATACCCGTCATGCAGCCTTTGCTGAAGATGCTTTCAAATATCTCGACCGTATGGGTGACCAGTACGACTTGATCATTCTTGATCCTCCGGCATTTGCCAAACATAAGGATGCGCTGCGCAATGCCCTTCAGGGCTACCGCAAGCTCAATGCCAAAGCATTTGAGAAAATCAAACCGGGTGGTATCTTATTCACCTTCTCATGTTCGCAAGTAGTGACCAAAGATAATTTCCGTACTGCTGTATTTACTGCTGCCGCCATGTCGGGCAGAAGTGTGCGTATACTACATCAGTTGACCCAGCCCGCAGACCATCCGGTGAACATCTATCACCCGGAAGGGGAATATCTCAAAGGATTGGTGCTCTATGTAGAATAATCATTCCATAAGCATAAAAGCACCATCCTCAAAGTTAATTAGAGTTAATAAACAGAAGATTTTCATCAAATCATTATGTTATATAACATAAATCCCTTTATCTTTGCACTGTGTTTTTCATGGTATTAGATCTGTCTCTTATACACATCTCCGAGCCCACGA
>ERZ1090860.1043-NODE-1046-length-15430-cov-74.289821_pt1 | contig 15430 bp, 9 predicted proteins | sample MGYA00478483_ERZ1090860 | MGnify/ENA primary metagenome ERZ1090860 (study PRJEB33644, sample SAMEA5815741) | chicken gut metagenome | biome: Chicken; feature: Gastrointestinal Tract; material: Caecum | place: Ireland | collected 2019-01-01 | study: A study of...
CAGCTTCCTTCTTTGCAGAGGCCAGGGCTGCTTGAATCTCCGCATCGCTCACCGCTGCCAGCTCCTGAAAATCCAGCCCTTCCAGTTCGTTTTCGATCAGCTCCTGCAGCGAACTGTACTGCCGGGCGTCCAGAGGTTTTCCGTCCAGTTCACGCTCGATCTTGTAACCTTCAAAATCCACATGGACTTGCAACGGGATATCTTCATCGCCCACGGTAGTGTAAGCGATGCTGACCTTGCTCAAGTCGCTGAAATCCGCCTGCGAAGCGTATTCGTAGGCGCAGAACTCGTCGATCAGAGTTTTGGCGCGGTCCAGCAGGCCGGCCTGCAGAGCATCCGCCCGGCTCTCGATGCAGCTCCAGATCTCCTCCATGTGACTGCTTTCCAGCTTGTCAAATTCTGCATAAACGTCCGCCAGCGGTGAGGGCGAGGTCAGCAGTGCCGCTGCCTGGGCATCGGTCAGGTCGTTGTACTCGAGCGAAAGCAGAATGTCCTCCCGCATGACATACTCATAGGCGTGGTTGAGGATCTCCTGCGGCGGCTGGGCCAGCAGCCAGTCCCGGAACTGCTCCTGTTCCGTAAACATCTGCTTGTAAAGGGTGGTATTCCACTGTTCATTGGTCATCTTTCAGCCTCCTTTTTATGCTGCTTATTCGGTGCGGATTTCTCGACTGCGGCGGCTTTCAGCCCGGCTAGGACCGACGGGCGGTGTCCCTCGCTCCGTTCATCCAGTTCAGCTTCAGATATGTCCTGCTCCGACTCAGGGCGGCCCTCCATGTTCAGCAAGGTGTCCAGCTCGGCCAGACGGGCGGATTTTTCAGCCAGCTCCGCTTCTTTGGGGAAAGGCTTTTCCACTTCCACTTGCGCCGCGTCCCGCTGCTGGTACAAAGTTTGCAGCTGGTTCTCGGCGCGGGCGATGCGGTCGGGGAAGTTGTCCAGCGCGTTGTCCAGGCGGGTCAGGTTGCCGCGGGCGTCGGTGCCGAGGGGAACGAAGTGACTGCTTGCACCACGCAGCACGGCCTGGTACTCGTTGCGGAAGGTATCAAAGCGCAAGTCGAGGCCAAAGCCGCGATAATTACCCAGCGTCACCGTCTCGGCGGTGGGCATTTCCTTGCAGGCCAGAAGCAGCCGCTCGCCTGCGGCCAGCTTGTCCTCAAAGTGCATCCCTTTCACGGTCATGCCGCAGAAACCGTCCTTCACCTGGGGGTTCGATTCAACTACTTTTGCATCCTGTTGCAGGGCGGCGATCTCCGTTTTCTGACACTGGATGCTGGCCGGAAACTCTTTGAGCAGCTTATCCTCCAGCCGGTACTTCTGGCTCTGGTGGTCGGCTTTGAGAACTTTCAGCTTTGCTACCTCCACATCCAGATTCATCTTTTCCTTGATGAGCGGGTTTCCGGCACACAGCGCCTTGACCTCGGCGTAGCTGAGGACCTGCTCGTCCACATCCTCGCAGCTTCGCACTGGGCTTTTGCTGGTCATGATCTGGCCGATGAAGCGCTGTTTATTTTCAAGCGTTTGCCAGAGGTACGCATCGAATGTTCCTTCCGTGACGTAATTGTAAATCTGCACCGTCTTGTTCCGATTGCCCTGCCGGATGATGCGGCCGTTGCGCTGGGTCATGTCCGAGGGTTTCCAGCCTACGTCCAGGTGATGAACGGCAACAAGACGGTCCTGCACGTTGGTGCCCGCCCCCATTTTTGCCGTACTGCCAAGCAAAATGCGCACCTGTCCGGTGCGCACTTTGGAGAACAATTCCTTCTTCTTGGCCTCGGTGTCGGCCGTGTGGATAAAGGCCACCTCGCTCTCCGGCACACCCGCCGCCAGCAGTTTTTTCTTCACATCATCGTAGACATTGAACTGCCCGTCGCCCTTGGGAGTGGACAAATCACAGAACAAGAGCTGGGTCAGTCTATCCGCTTTGCCTTCTTCCCAAATGCGCAGGACATTTCGGACGCAAACGTTAAGCTTGCTGTTTGGGTCATCGGGCAAAAGAGGGTTCATGAGGCGCTGGTCGAGGCCAATCTTGCGGCCGTCGTTCGTCACACACAACATATTGTCCTCGGACGGATCCACCATCCCTGCGTTGATCTTGCCCGCCCGCTCCGAAAGGGACTGCACCATTTCCTTTTGAATGTCGGAGGGCTTGACCAAGACCGTCTCGAACTTTGCCTCCGGCACAGGCAGGTGGAGCTGGTCGCTGGTCTTGATGTCCGCTACCTCTTTGAACATAGTCATAAGTTCGGGGAGGTTGAAGAATTTTGCAAAGCGGGTCCGCGCCCGGTAGCCGGTGCCCTCGGGGGCCAGCTCGATGGAGGTAGTGGTCTCCCCGAAGGTGGACGCCCAGCAGTCAAAGTGCGTCAGTCCCTTTTGTTGCAACGTGCCGTACTGCAAATAACGCATGACCGTAAACAATTCGGTCATGGAGTTGCTCACAGGCGTACCCGTAGCGAATACCACGCCCCGGCCTCCGGTCAGCTCATCCATATAGCGACACTTGCCAAACATGTCACTGGACTTCTGGGCTTCGGACGTAGATAAACCAGCGACATTGCGCATTTTAGTTACAAGAAAAAGGTTCTTAAAGCTGTGAGACTCATCCACAAACAGCCTGTCTACACCCAATTCTTCAAAGGTAATCACATCATCCTTGCGCTCGGCGGCCCGCAGTTTTTCAAGTTTCATTTCCAACTGCTTGCGGCTTTTCTCCATCTGTTTGACGGTAAATTTCTCCCCGGAGGAATGTTTCAGCTCGGCAATGCCGCTCTGAATCTCATCGATCTGTTCCTGGATGATGCGCTCCTGCCGCTCAAAGGAAAGCGGAATTTTCTCAAACTGGCTGTGCCCGATGATGACCGCATCGTAATCCCCGGTGGCGATGCGGGCGCAGAACTTCTTGCGGTTGGCTGTCTCAAAGTCCTTCTTGCTTGCCACCAACAGCTTGGCGCTGGGATAGAGGTGCAAAAACTCCTGCGCCCACTGAAGGGTCAGGTGGTTGGGCACCACGAAAAGAGACTTCTGACACAGCCCCAGCCGTTTTGCCTCCATGGCGGAGGCAGCCATCTCAAAGGTTTTGCCCGCGCCCACCTCGTGGGCCAGCAGGGTGTTTCCGCCGTAGAGCACATGGGCAATGGCGTTCCGCTGATGCTCCCGCAGGGTGATCTCCGGGTTCATGCCCACAAAATGGATGTGGCTGCCGTCGTACTCCCGGGGCCGGGTGGAGTTGAACAGCTCGTTGTACTGTTTAACCAAACTTTCACGCCGCTGCGGGTCCTGCCAGACCCAGTTTGCAAAGGCATCCTTGATGGCCTGTTGCTTCTGCCCGGCCAGCATGGTCTCCTTTTTGTTCAGCACCCGCTTGGGCTTGCCGCTGTCATCCTCCATGGTATCATAGACCCGCGCATCCCGCAGGTTCAGAGTGTCCTCCAGAATTTTGTAGGCGCTGGCCCGCGTGGTGCCGAAGGTCTCGTAGGCCATGACATCGTTGTGGCCCGTTTTGGTCTTACCCTCAATGCGCCACTCCGCCGTCGCCGGCGAGAACTTGACCCGGATGGCGTACCTTAAATAAAAGGGGATTTGAAAGGTCTCATTCATGAACTTCTGGATGATGTCGGGCGAAATCCAGGTCGCCCCCAGCCGCACGTCGATCTCGGAGGCTTCCAGCTCCTTGGGCTGGGCTTTGGTCAAAGCCTCCACATTGACCGTGAAGGCCGGGTCGTTTGCAGCGGCCAGTTTTGCGATCTGCAGCTTGTTGCGGACGTTGCCGGACAGGTACTCGTCCGCAGTTTTCCAGTTCTGGTCGGAAGGGTCCTGGAAAATCACGCCGCGCAGCTCGCCGGTGATACACCCAAAATCCTCCGGCGTGCCCAACAGCTCGGCCATATAGGGCAGGTCTACCCGGCCTTTCTCCCCGATGGACACCGCCAGGGCCTCGGCGGGGGTGTCCACATGGGTAACGGTGCGCTCGGGCCGGATGGTGCGCTTTGTGAACATATCCGCCTTGCTCTTGAGCTTACCGTTTTCGTCCAAGTTTTCCAGCGAGCAGAGCAGATAATAGGAGGAATCGTCCTCAAAGAGCCGCCCGTTTTTGCGGTCGTTGAGCAGGCCATATTTAGCGGTAAAAGCATCATAGGCGGCGTTCAACTCGGCCTGCTTGGCGGCAATGTCGGCCTCCGGGAAATCTTCCAGCTGGTAGGCAATCAGCTCGTTGACGATGCTTCGCAGCTCCACCATCCCCTTGACCCGCTCCTTTGCGTCGCCGCTCAGCTCCACTGGCGTCATGACCGAGTTCTCGCGGTAGTAGACCTCGCCGTCCACCACCGTATAGGAAAAATTCTTGACGCCCGGGTCAGCGGGCAGGACGTCGGGTGCGCCTTCGTCCAGCTCGGTGTTCACTCGCTCCACCGCCTCATATCTGCCGTTGATATGGGCCATCGCGCTTTTAAGCTGTTCGGCCAGATCGGACCCCTCGATGGGATCGACCGTCACATCTTCCCGGCCATACTGGGTGCTTTCGGCAGAAAGTTCGCCCAAAATCATCTCGGGGTGGTCCACGAAATACTGATTGACCGTGAACCCCTCGGGCGTTTGGCCCACCTGCACCCACTCTGGTTCCCGGTCGATGGGCCGCTCCAGCTTCTGCAAAAAGAGGATATCGGAAACCACTTCCGTGCCGGCGTTGGCCTTGAAGGCGTTGTTGGGCAGCCGCACCGCCCCCAGCAGGTCAGCCCGCTGGGCCAGGTACTTGCGGGCAGAGCTGTCCTTGGAGTCCATCGTGAAACGGCTGGTGACAAAGGCCACCACGCCGCCCGGCCTCACCTGGTCCAGAGCCTTGGCAAAAAAGTAGTTGTGGATGGAAAAACCAAGGTGGTTGTAGGCTTTGTCGTTGACCTTGTAGTTGCCGAAGGGCACATTGCCCACGGCGAGGTCGTAGAAGTCCCGCTGGCTGGTGGTCTCGAAGCCTGCTACCGTGATATTGGCCTCCGGGTAAAGTTGTCGGGCGATGCGGCCCGAGATGCTGTCTAGTTCTACGCCGTACAGGCGGCTGCCCTGCATTGACTCAGGCAGCATCCCGAAGAAGTTGCCCACGCCGCAGGAGGGTTCCAGAATATTGCCGGTGGTGAAACCAATCCGCTCCACCGTGTCGTAGATGGCGCGGATGACGGTGGGGCTGGTGTAGTGGGCATTCAGGGTGCTGGCTCGGGCGGCGGCGTACTCCTCGGGGGAAAGCAGCTCTTTCAGTTGCGTGTACTCTCTGGCCCAGCTGTCTTTGTCCGGGTCAAAGACATCCGCCAGCCCGCCCCAGCCGACGTACTGGGACAGAATTTCCTGTTCTTCCGGGGTAGCGTTCCTGTTCTCATTTTCCAAGGTTTGCAGAGTGCGGATGGCCTCGATGTTGCGGGCAAACTTCTGCTTGGGCCCGCCCTCGCCCAGGCGCTCGTCGGTGATGTGGAAGTTCCGGGCCGGTGGGGCAGGAATTTCAGGCTGCGGCTGGTCAACATGGAGCCGTTCGACCACCACATCGTAGGGCAGGTGTGTTTCCTCTGCCGGGTAAGCTGCCATCGGTTCCGTTGGAACGGCAGGCTGTGTGGTAAGTTGTGCTTTCCGATCTTCAATCTGCTCCCAAAGGGCGTTGCGCTGCTCGCTACTCAAATTCAGATCTTCGGCCCATTGATAGTCCAGAGTTACCACTTCGAGGGCATCTGCATCGGCTGCGTGTTCAATGGATTTGCTCCAGTAGTCAAACTCCACCGCCTGGGCCAAAACAGCCTCCAGCTTTTCCAGCTCGGGTTGAGGCATCTTTTTCCAGATATCATCTTCCTCACGCTGGCCGCTCCGGATGGTAAAGCCTTCTCCATCATCGTGCCGGGAGACAGTATAGACGAGCGTATCCGGCACACCGTTGATCTTGCAGGACAGGTGATACTCTTTCTCCCGGGACACCGCCGAGTAGCTGCTGCTTTCCAGACGGATGTCGGTTACATCTTCTGCCGTTAAGGTTTTCTGAAACTGGGCGGAAACAGTCTCCTTAGTTGCCTCAGCATCCGCCACCACCTGCCGAATAAAAGGGTCGCTATCCAGCTTTTCCGGATCTACAAGCTGGCCGTTCACAATGCCGCGCTCGGCCAGTCTTTCCCGCAGAATTTCGCCTTCCATGGGAACCGTCTGCTCCGCCTCGTCCCAATATTGCCCCGTGGCGATCAGGACGTGGATGCGCTTTTCTACCTCCGGCCATTTCAGACGTTGCTCCTGTCCGTTGGGATAGGAACGCAGCTTGACGCCCCTGGCATCGTAGTCGAGGAAGCCATTACTGCCATCCTGAAACGTCCAGCTCTGGCCACCAGTACCGTATTCCTGCTTCAGAAAGGCGGTTCGCTCTTTGGCGCTGTGATGTTCAGTATAGTAGGCCGCAATACGTTCTTTTCCGTTCGCAAACCCGCTGCCGGATGCCAGCGCTGTTCGCCAATCCGCCTCGGAAAAAGAAAAAGCGGAGACTTGTTCGGTCTCCGCTCGCTGGTCGATCTGCGCGATTTGTTCTGTTTCGGTGAGGAAGAAACTCAGTTGAAAATCAGTTCGTTCCGGATCACTTCCTCGGCCTGGGCCTTGCAGGCGTTCATCCGGCCCGTCCATTGCATCGGGTCGCGGGCTTTCAGCTCCTCCGTTGCCCCCGCCGCCTGCGTCAGCGTGAGCATCATCTGTTCGAGCCGCTGCTTCGCCGCTTGGTCGATCTCCGCCAGGTGCGGGTACAGTTTCCCGCTCAGGAGCAGGTGGTTGTAAAGGACTGGACGGTTCTCCTTGAGAAACATTTTCCGCATCCGTCCGTACTTGCCCAGAGGCGGCGGCTGGTTCAGCTCGATGTTCGGGATCAGATAGTCCCCGTTCTGCGTATACTGCAATGCTGTGCTGCTCATCCCAAAGTCTCCTTTCTTCTGTGACCTCTCGTTCCACTTGCCTGACCACCGCCGCAATTTGCAGCAATACCTCCCGGCTGCTCTCGCTGACAGCGGTGCCCAGGGCGGCCACGGTAGCCGGCGTGTTGAACTCATAAATGTTTCGGAACGTCTCAGCTCCAAAGTGGTTTTCGGGGGCGTACCCGCACCGGGACAGGAGGGCAAAGGTGGTACTGGCGGTGACGGCCCGCTTGAAGGCGAGCCCTCTGTTGAGTTCATCGTACTCCTCCAGCAGGGAATTTGCAAGGATGCCGCCGATCTCCTGCCCATGGTCGGCCCAGTAGGCGTCTGCAAGCGTTCCGGCCACATCCGCCAGCTGCTGGGGCAGGGTATCTGCGGCGGTGCCGTAGCGGCGCTCCAGCATGGCCTTTACCGGGATTCCATGCCGGTCCTCCAGCGTCCACAGCCAGGGGTCGCGGGAGTTTGCTCGCGTGCCGGTATCAGCTAGGTCGAACACATACCGCAAGCGCAGCCGGTCGCCCGCATCGTCCAGCAGGGCGATGCCTTTGGAGCCACGCCGAACATAGCGGTTCATGCGGTCGTTCCAAACATCGTAAGACGCACAGGCGGTGGCATTGGGGCGCTGAACGTAGATCATGAGCTGGTCGGGGTAGGGGTATTTATAAAGCCGCGCAGCGGTAGACAGAAAACCCGCCCATCGTTCCCAGTTTCCTGTCAGGCGGCGGGCGGTGTCCTCGGCGAGTTGCGCATAGTAGAGTGTTTTTTGAGACATTTTGCCTCCCTTCGTTACTCCCGGCCCCTTTCTTTGTGCTTGCGGGGCGGTTTGACCACAGTTTCTTTGGGGCGCGATTCTCTCAGTTCTTTCAGAACCGATTTTCTCGCCATCGGCTTGAGGGGATGTTTCCAGCGGCTGAAAGCAACATCCTTCGGCTCCATCGCGCCCTGCTCGTAGACACGCACCCGGTCAAAGCCCAGGTCTTTCCGCATCTGCCGCAAAATGCCTATCACCTCGGGACTCTGGTTCAGAGAAGGCATCCGGGTATAATCGTCCACCAGGTAGTTTTTGCCCTGGCGCACATGGAGCAGGTCGGCAGCGCTGGGCGGGTCCTCCCGCTGGATGCCAAAGGTCAGCCGGGCACCCGGCACTTCTTCGCTGTTGTAGGGTTGCTGCCGCAGCTCCTTGAACCGGGCTGCGGCCTGCTCGTAGGTGTCGTAAAACTCAATGGGCGTGTAGGGCTTGCTCCCCGCTGCACCGGTCCAGGTGGCCAGGTCGGGGATGATATAGCACTGCCATTTGCTGCCTTTTTCGTCTGCCATAAGCCCTCCCTCTCAAATAAAATCCGGGTACAGTTCCAACGCGTCAAATTCGGCATCGGTCATGCCGGCCAGTTTATCCAGGGTGCTGTCGGTCAGGTCCCGCAGCTCCATTTCAGACCAGGTGAGGTAGCTGCGCATCTCGGTCAGAACCTCGATCAGCCGCTCCCGGTTGCCAGTGTTGTAGAGGGCCATCAAGTTGACTTCTTCATAGGTGAAGTTTTTCATCGTGCGTCCCTCTCTTTGTGCTTCTTGGTCTTGACCTTGGGTGCGGCCTCTTTGGCCTGCTTTATTTGAGCGGCTACCGACTTTTGGGGCCGGGCCGCCTCCTTCATCTGCTCCAAAAAGCCCGGCAGCTCCTTGAAGCCGATCCTGTCCACATAGAACGCTCCGGCCTGACCTTCGCGGTTCAGCACGACCACATCACTGACCGAAAGGCTGTGCCCCCTAAAATCCGGCGGACACTTCAAATTGAACGTGAGGTACAGTTCTTCCAATGCCTCCGCGTTGCTCATGCCGTAAAAGTACGCCGGGGTATTGGCGAAGTAGACCACTTCGTAATGGGCGGGGTTGGGGGTCTTGCCCATCTGCTCCAGACGGGCAAAGGGTTCAAACCGCACATCTGTTGTCTCCTGCTCGTCTTTGAGCTGCAAAATCAGGTAAACGTTGCTTTCGGCGGCGAAAAACCGCTCCAAAACATCCTGCATCATCGTGCACCCCCGTTCTCAAATTCCAGGCTGAACTTGGCCCGGCCGTCGGCCTCGGTGGTCATCAGGACGGAGGCGTTGTAGGTCTTGCCGGTGCGCTGGCTCTTGCAGTCCTTGAGGCGGGCGCGGCCATCCCGCAGGAGTTTGTCCACTACCTGCCGGGTGGGCCGCTTGCCGAGGCGGTTGAAAAAGGCGTTGTCTTTCCAGATCACAAAGCGGCACTCGCGGTTCGTGCAGAAAAAGCCCTTCTCCCGCTCGGCCACATCCGAGCCGCAGTGGGGGCAAGTGCCCACTACCGGCGCACCGCTGGCGGCCTTGGCGGGAGCGTTGGGGGTATTGGCGTACTGATTCACAAGCATTTTCATCATAGATTCGATTTCCTCCATAAACTGTTCGGGCGCATACTGGCCCTTCTCGATTTGTGTGAGTTTCGTTTCCCATTCAGCAGTCATGGCCGGGGATTTGAGCTGTTCGGGCATAGCCGCAATGAGGCCGCGGCCCTTCTCAGTGGGAATGAGATGCTTGGTTTTGCTGCCGCCATCTCGGGAAAGAAAACCTTTCTGTACCAGCTTCTCGATGGTGGCCGCCCGGGTGGCAGGCGTCCCGATGCCCCGACGCTCGGCTTCTTCCGGCATAGCGTCTGCGCCGGCAGATTCCATGGCCGCCAGCAGGGTGTCCTCGGTAAAATGTTTGGGTGGGGTGGTTCGGCCCTCTTTCAACTGGGCGTCCAGGATAGGAAGCGTTTCCTTGTCCTGCACTTCTGTCAAAACACCCAAATTCTCGTTGCCTTTTTCAGTGGTATCGCCAAGAATGGCCCGCTCCACAGCCTTCCAGCCTTCATCCAAAACCGTCCTGCCTTTAGCCGTGAAGGTCTGCCCGGCACACTCGAATTGTACCGTAGTTTCGGCATAGCGGTAGGGTTCACCCACAGCGGACAGCAGTCGGGCGGCGATCAGACGCAGGATATTGGCCTCACCCACGGGCAAAGAAGAAAGGTCAGCCCCGGCCACGCTCTGTGTCGGCAGAATGGCGTGGTGGTCGCTGACCTTTTGGTTGTGGATGACCTGCTTTGCATGGACCGGAATAGCACCTCGGAAACCGAACGCTGCCGCCGTGTCCATGACCAGTCCGGGCAAGCCTGCCGCCATGTCCTCGGTGAGATAGCGGCTGTCGGTGCGGGGATAGGTGACGAGCTTTTTCTCATAAAGGGCCTGGGTGTAGTCAAGGGTCTGCTGCGCCGAATAGCCCAGCAGCCGGTTGGCATCCCGCTGGAGCGTGGTCAGGTCATAGAGGGCCGACGGGCGCTCGGATCTCTCTTTGCACTCACTCTTTTGCACAAGGACCCGGCTGCTTTTCCGGCATTTTGCCAGAAGATCCTCGGCCTGGGTCTTGTCTTTGAATCGTTCACTGGACGCCATATAACCCTCCATCTGTAAAAATATTGTATAAAAGGGTTCTGGCCGGAAAGCAGCAATAACCGCTTCCCGTTCCACCGTCATAGCCAAGGTGGGGGTCATGACCCGGCCCACGTTGAGAGTGACGCCGTGCAGGCATGAAAAAAGCCGGGTCGCATTGATGCCGACCAACCAGTCGGCACGCTCCCGGCAAAGGGCTGCTTTGTACAGCAAATCGTATTCAGTTGAGGGCTTGAGATTGGCAAAGCCCGCCCGGATGGCGGCATCCTCCATACTGCTGATCCAGAGGCGGGAGACCGGCTTGCGGCAGTTACACTGGTGATAGACCAGGCGGAAGATTAGCTCGCCCTCCCGCCCGGCGTCGGTGGCGCAGATGATACGATCCACATCTGCCCGGTGCATGAGCTTGCACAAAACGTCAAACTGCTTTTTGGTGGAACTGCTCACAAGATACTGCCACCTCTCGGGCAGGATGGGCAGATCAGCACGGTCCCAGCGCTCCAAGCGCGGGTCATACACGCCGGGCGGGGCCAGTTCTACCAGGTGGCCCACGCACCAGCTGATAAGGTAGCCGCCGCCTTCCAGATAGCCGTCGCGGCGGGCAGTGGCACCCAGAACCTTCGAGATGGTGCGGGCAGCAGAGGGTTTCTCGGTTACGATCAGGTTATACAAAGTACCAGCTCCTTTCTTCTTTGAGAATAAAAACAGCCCTGCAATCGCAAGGCTGTAAAAAATTATTTGGATCAGATCATCCAGACTGGCACGATGAAGTTCTCCCGGTCCAGAGCACTGAGCTGCGGTTTCATACAGACGATTGCACCAGCACCGCGGGGAACAGAAGCCTTATCCAGAAGCGAAAACACACGGGTCAATTCCGTGCCGGGAGCAGCCGTCTTTTTGATTTCAATGGGATTCAAAACGCCATCGTGTTCCAGAACGATGTCAATTTCCCTCGCATCCTTGTCGCGGTAATAGTAGAGATACGGTTCTTTACCACAGTTGAGATAGGTTTTGGCAATCTCTGAAACCACATAGTTTTCCAGGATCGCGCCGTTCATCGCGCCATACTCCAATGTCTCGGCACTGCTCCATCGAGTCAGATAACAGACCAGCCCACTATCAAAAAAGTAGAGCTTTGGTGTTTTGACCAGACGCTTCAAGAGGTTGTTGGAGTAGGGATGCAAATAAAAGACGATCCCTAATGTCTCAAGGATGCCCAGCCAATCCTTGGCCTGCTTCTGATTGATGTCCGCATCTTGAGCAATTTCTGCAACATTTAGCATCTGGCTGCACCGGGCCGCAACCGCAGTCACAAACCGTATGAACTTTGTGGCATCGATGCTCTCAGACAGCGACCGTACATCCCGTTCAATATAGGTGCTCAGATAGCTGCTGTAAAAGATTTGGCTGTTGCTGGCTGTGCCGCTGACGATAGCGGGCATTGAGCCACGATAGATGCGTTCAAAAATTTCGTGCGTATCTGCCGGCAGACGTCCGGCAGCCCGGCGTTTCAGTTCTTCCAGTTCTACCAAAAATGGTTCCGTCTGCGCTCTGTCAGCCTCGGCCTGAGACAATGTAGTCATCGAGAGAACGGCGACCCTTCCGGCCAGAGATTCCTGCACGCCACGCATTAGCTTGAAGATTTGGGAACCTGTCAGCCAGAACGCCCCCGCCTGGTGCTCCCGGTCTACGGCCAACTTAATATAAGGAAACAATTCTGGCGCATACTGTACCTCGTCGATCAGAACGGGCGGCCGGTGGAGCTGCAAAAACAGTTCCGGGTCTCGTTTGGCCAGATCCCGTTCTGTCAGGTCATCCAGAGAGACATAGCCGCGTCCCGTTCCATCCATCAGTTTTTGGAGCATAGTGGTTTTTCCCACCTGGCGCGGACCCGTCACTAGAACTACGGGATATTCCTGCGTAACCTCCATCACGACCTTTTCCAAACTCCGGGTGATGTACTTCATACGCACAGCTCCTTTCGGCTAAAATTCAATTTATTTCTATTTTAGCCGAAAACCTATCGAAAAGCAAGTAAATTTTGTCAGCAGGCGGCCCCCGCGGCCACCCCCATATATTTCTTTTACTCATGTCTTACTCCTCATACCCATCGCTGCCCTGATACGCCTTCCGCTCGGCGTCCTCGTCAGGTCCGCTCTCCGGTTCTTCCTCCGGCAGAACGATCTCCTCCTCATCCTCCCGGTAGTCGGCGTCGGGGTCGGGTTTGTTTTCCTCGGCCTCGCGCTTTTTCTGCTGCATCTTCAGCCAGAGGTACGCGCCGCCGCCGGCAATACCCGCCAGCACCAGCAGTACCAACACAAATTTGCCCGCACCATCCTCTTTTTCCGGTTCAGGTTCAGGTTCGGGCATGGGTTCAGGTTCCGGGGCGGGAGCCGGTTCCGGTTCCGGCTCGGGAATGTCCTCCTCGTCCATCAGGGCCAGCAGGTCGGCTTCGTCCACCATGTTGAGGAAGTGGGCCGTCTGGTCGCCGTCGGCGGCCCGGTCGATGATAAGGTAAAAATAGGTCCCCGACTTGCTCACCAGGGTGATGAACTGCTGGGCCGTCCCATCCGAAAAGGTGGTCTGGTAGTCGTCCACCACCGTCAGGTTGCCCTCCGGGGTCAGAGGGCCGGTATCCTGCTCAGTCACAGTGACCGGTTCTTCCTCTGTGTCGAAGATGGAGGATGTGGCGTTTTCGTTGCTTTCCCCGCCGCTGTAGGCAAAGGCCGGGGTAGCCATGCAGCCCATCAGGAAGGTCAGCGACAAAGCCACACAGGTCAATTTATTCAGAAATTTTCTCACGCAGTTCCTCCTCGTTCATGTTGGCCCCGACGGCCGCCAGCGCGGCGGGGTTCGGGGTGGTGTGGGCGTTCTGCTGCAGCAGGGCGGCCAGCTGCTCCGGGGTGAGGTTTGCCACCCGCACCATCTCGGCCACCTCTACTTTCTCTGCCTCCGCGATGCGCCGTTCCAGCAGCTCGATGCGGTTGTTCAGCTGGATGCGGCGCTCCCTGGCCCGTGCCAGGTCGGCCCGCAGCTTGTCCAGTTTTTCGCTCATTGTGCACCTCCGTTTCACTTGGGAATCCTGCCAAAACCCAGCAGGTGTTTGTCCCAATAACTTGAGTGGATGTTCGAGTATTTGATGGGGTCTCCCGCCGAAATCATCATGCCATCGCCCACATACAGCCCAACATGGCTCGCGCCGAGGGTGTCGTAGGTGCCCTGGAAAAAGACCAAATCGCCCGGCTTGGCCTCGTGTTCCGACACTTTGGCAGATTGCTGCCACAGGCCGTTGGCCGTGGTGCGGCCCACATCCCAGCCGGACTGATTGAGCACCCAACAGACATACCCGGAGCAGTCAAAACCTGTCTCTGGAGACGAGCCGCCCCAGACGTAGGGGGTGCCCAGGTACTTTTCGGCTTCTTCCAGCATGGCGGCAAATTCCGGATCGCTGAGCGCTTCTGCCGGCACCTCGTAGTCGATGCCCGCCTCGCCGGAGCCGTCTGAGCCATACCCCACCGACACCCCGCCGAACAGCTCGGGCCGGTTGCCCTGGGTCTCCTGCAAGATGTCGTAGCGGTCCAGATCGTCCCCCGACAGCATCCCGCGGGCCACGCTGTCGATCCCGAAATTCAGCAGGGTGATGTTCAAGATCCGCCACTCATACTGCACCTCCACCTCATAGGTGTAGGTGTCGCCGGTGGTGGGGTCGGTGCCGGTGCGTGTCTCGGTCCGGGTGCGTATCTCGATGGTCTCGGTCAAGATGATCTCATACTGGGCATCAAAAATAGACTGCATGGTGCCCTGCACCTCCCCGCGGGTGTAGGCTTCATGAATAGCCGTCAGCACTGCGGCCAGTTGGTGGGGGTCGTGGGTGATGGGGTCCAAATCCCAGGTATACTCGTCGTAGTCCGGGTAGCTGGAGGGGATAGCAGCAATTTCTGCCCGCAGGGCTTCTTCCAGGGCTTTGTAGTCGGCCTCCGCGCCCAGAATGTCCTCGTCCTCGGCGGTGTAGGAGGTGGTCCAGACTGTACCCATCCCGCCCGGAAAGAACACCGAGCAGGATGTGATGAAACAAAAGATCACCAGAATCAGCAGTACCAGCACTCCGCCCATCAAGATCATGTGGGCGTGGGTAGAGGCAAACTGTGCCGCTTTGGCCGCGGCGGCCTTGGCCTTCCTGGTGGCGGCGCTGCGAGCAGTGTTGGCCGCGCTGCCGCCCGCCTTGCCCCCATTCTTGCGGGCGTAATAGCTGGCCTTGATCTGCTGCCGCTGCTTCCAGCGGGAGAGGGGGTTGGACATGGGCTGCGTGGCTTGCTGCTTGCGCCGCAGCGCTTGGATGTTGGCCTTATCGGCGGCTTTGTCCAGCCTTTCAGCCTTCTTGTAGGCTTTCAGTTTTTTGCTGTACTTGCCGTCCTTCAGCTTCTTGGCTGCACCTTCGGCCAGGCGTTCCCCCTCGTGGGCGGCCTGCACGCCGGCGTTTTCATCCTGGTTCTGCTTGTCCACCTGACGGTGTGCTTCGCCGCCCAACAGCGCCTCCGCGCCCGGCTTGCGGCGCTTGGGTTTGGCGATCTCCTCACTGAATTCCGCTTTGCCGAAGCGGAGCTGGGCGCTCCGCTCTTTGGCCTTGTCGGCGTCCATCTTGAGGCCCCGTTTAGGCGGGGCGCGGGTGGAAAGTTTTGCCTTGGTCCTGTCGGCCCGGTCGGCGGCGCGAGTCGCCTTTTTGGCTGCGCGGCGGACGTTCGGGTTTGCCAACTCTTCCTCGATGAAGGTCAGACGGGTGGTCTTCCGCTTCATCCGGCATCACCTGCGCCGTCGGAAAATTTGGTGGTCATGATTTTGTAGAGTTCGGTGTCCTGGGGGAACCGGTCCACGAAGGGCAGGATCACGTTGCCATAAAACAGCAGCCCCTCGCCTTCGCCCGAGTGGGTCACATAGGACAGCTGGTGGGGCGAGATATTGAGCTGTTTGGCGAGGATCTGCCGGTCGCCTGCGGCCTGGTTGAGCATGAGGATGAAGTCCGAATTTTCGAAAATATTCGATACCTCGTGGGAAGCCAGCAGATCCTTGACGTTCTGCGTAATAC
>ERZ1090860.1045-NODE-1048-length-15423-cov-4.345198_pt1 | contig 15423 bp, 13 predicted proteins | sample MGYA00478483_ERZ1090860 | MGnify/ENA primary metagenome ERZ1090860 (study PRJEB33644, sample SAMEA5815741) | chicken gut metagenome | biome: Chicken; feature: Gastrointestinal Tract; material: Caecum | place: Ireland | collected 2019-01-01 | study: A study of...
TTTTTCCTCTGATTCTCAAGGTCTGGCGGAAAAATTTAAAAAGTTTTCACTTTTTCAAACAAACCGGGTCTTCCAAAAGTATAAGACAATTCTTTGTAATTTCTTAAGAATTCCATTCCTGTTATCTTAAGAACCCCCTTCTAGAATGAAAACATGATTTAGCAAAATAAAAATGTTATCTGCAAGGACAGACACGAGAGAGGAAGGTGCAAGAATGAAGTACATTACATTTACAGTACCCTGTTATAATTCAGAAGCATATATGGAAAGATGTATAGATTCGCTGCTTGAGGGGGGAAGTGACGTAGAGATCCTGGTGATCGACGACGGATCTGCGGACCGGACGGGGGAAATCGCGGACCGCTATGAAAAAATGTATCCGGGGATCGTGAAGGCGGTTCATAAAGAAAACGGCGGACATGGATCCGGGGTCAACAAGGGGCTTGAACTGGCGTCAGGTCTTTATTTCAAAGTTGTGGATTCAGACGACTGGCTGGATCAGGAAGCATACAGAAAACTTCTGGACAGGGTAAGGAAATTCTTTGGAGGAAGGGATCAGTTTGAACCGGTTCCGGATCTGTTTGTGTGCAATTATATATATGATCATCTGGAAGAGGGAAGGCAGCGCGTCATGGATTACAGAAATATCTTTCCTGACGGAGAGATGTGTAACTGGAATACGATCGGGCATTTCCGCCCGTCCCAGTACCTGATCATGCACGCACTGATGTTCCGGACGGAAGTGCTCAGAAAGTCCGGGGTAAAGCTTCCGGAGCATACGTTCTACGTGGATAATCTTTTTTCCTACCAGCCCCTTCCCTTTGTGGAAAATATATTATATCTGGATCTGGATCTCTATCACTATTATCTCGGGCGTGACGATCAGTCTGTTAATGAAAATGTCCTGATGAAGCGGATCGATCAGCAGATCAAAGTGACCGATCTTGTGGCAAGGAGCGTGGATCTCGGCGAGGTGAAGAAGCGATATCCGAAACTGGCAGTTTATATGATGCGGAATATTTCCATTATGCTGTCCATCTCGTCGATTCATCTGCTCCTGATCCAGACCGCCGAGGCGGAAAAAAAGCGCAGGAGAATGTGGCAGCGGATCCGTGTACATGACAAAGGGCTTTATTACAGACTGAGATACTCCACTTTGAGCGGGCTGACCTATCTTCCGGGAAAACTGGGAGGCAAGATCACAGTGGGAGGTTATCGGTTTGCCAGAAAGATCTATCAGTTCCAATAGACAGGAGGGGGAGAGAGTATGGCTGAAATATATATCGCACTGGTAGATACGCCGGGACTGTTTGCAGAAATCATAAGAAGAGTGATCCGGCAGAGATATATCCATGTGGCGATCGGACTGGATCCTCAGATGGATGAGGCGTACAGTATCGGAAGGAGACATCCGGCGGTACCGCTGATCGCCGGGTTTGAAAAGGAGGAAAAAGAGAAGATCCTGCGGGCGTTCCCGTCGGCTTCTTATATGATATGCAGTATGGAATGTACAGAAGAACAGAAAAGATTTGTTGAGGATAGGCTGAGAGCAGCGATGGAGGAAAGGTTCCGGCATCATTATGCAGTGGCCGGGCTGCCGTTCATCCTCTGGCAGATCCCATTTTATCAGAAAAATCATTTTACTTGTTCCTCCTACATCGCAAAGCTGCTGGAGGAAGCGGGAATCTGCAGATGGGAGAAACATTTCTCTCTTGTGACTCCAAGAGATTTCATGGAGTATGAGAAAAAGACGAAGATTTTTGAGGGCAGTCTGAGAGAACTGGTGCGTTCAGAGCGGAAAAGTTATGCTGCAGGACAGATTCTGCTGCACCAGTCGGAGCAGCTTTCCACAGAGATGCCGGCTCAGCCGGCATATGCAGGACCAGACTGCCGTGAGGTGACATATGAGCGCTAAGAAAAGAGCGCTGCAGATCCTGATATTTCTTCTGGTCATGTTTCTGACCTTCTATGCTCTTTTCAGCGGGAGAGACCTGGGAGAGATCATCAGGGCCGCGGCGAAAATGTCACCATGGTACCTGATCCCCGCAGTGGGACTGGCACTGTTTTATGTCTGCGCGGAAGGGTTCATGATCTGGTACCCGCTCAATGCCATGAGAGACAGAAAAAACAGCCTCTGGAGATGCTTTCAGTACTCTTTTATCGGATTTTTCTATTCCGGGATCACGCCTTCCGCCACAGGAGGACAGCCGGTGCAGCTCTATTATATGAACAAAGACGGCAATCGTGTATCGGACAGTACTGTTGTGCTGATGACAGTGGCGGTGGTATACAAATTCGTTCTTGTTGTTCTCGGATTCGGGATCCTGATCTTCTGGCATGATCCCCTGAGAGACAATCTGAAACACTATTTCCCGCTCTACATTCTCGGACTGACGCTGAATGTGATCCTTGTCATCCTGATCCTTGGTGTTATGCTCTTCCCAAAAGTGATCTTCCGTGCGGCAAAATTTTTTGAGGGGATATTTATCCGGCTCAGGATCTGGAAACCGTCGGCAAAGCGGGAAGAGAAGCTGAATGGTTTTATCGAGAGTTACGCGCAGGCGGTCACATGGCTTGGAAAACATAAAGGGAGGCTTGCTGGTGTGATCTTTATAACGATTCTGCAGAGATCCAGCCTGTTTGTCCTCACCTGGATGGTATATCTGGGATTCGGGATGCATGGGGCAGACGCGCTGACAGTCATCCTTCTTCAGGCATCGGTCTACATTGCGGTGGATATGCTTCCTCTGCCGGGAGCCCAGGGGATCACAGAGCTGATGTATCAGGCAGTGTTTGCCAAAGTGTTCACTCAGGCATATCTGATCCCGTCCATGATGGTGAGCAGAGGACTTAATTTCTATTTCCTTCTGATCGTGAGCCTGGGAGTAGTACTGATAAACCGGTTCGTTCTGGACCGGCGGAGAATGCCGGCGGAGAACATGATGGTATCCGAGAAGAATAAGGAAACCGGCGTATAGTCAAAACAGAGACGATGTGGTAAGATTGTATGGTGAACTTACAAAAAGAGGAGTTTTATAAATGAACATCATCAATATAGAACACATCATCAAGATTTACGGGGAGAAGACGATATTTGACGATGCTTCCTTCGGAATCCAGGAGGGGGATAAGATCGGGATCGTCGGAATTAACGGCACAGGCAAATCCACTCTTCTTAAAATGATCTCCGGGGAGGAAACGCCTGATTCCGGAAAGATCATCCGCCAGAACGGGATAAAGACCGCATATGTTCCGCAGAATCCTGTACTGCCGGAAGAGACGGACATCCGTTCATGGGCACTTTCAGGCGGGGATGCGGAAGGGTGGCAGGTGGAAAGTAATCTGACAGAACTGGGAATCTCAGATTTATCCATGAAGATCGGACATCTCTCCGGCGGGCAGAAACGTCGAGTGGTCCTGGCAAAAGTCCTGGCTGGGGAATCGGATGTCCTGCTTCTGGATGAGCCTACAAACCATCTTGACGGGGAGATGATCACCTGGCTTGAGGAATATCTCAGGTCATACCGGGGAACTGTCGTCATGGTGACTCATGACCGCTATTTTCTTGACCGGGTGACAAACAGGATCCTGGAGATCAGCCACGGAAAGATGTACGGATACGACGCCGCATATTCGGGATTTCTGGAGCTGAAGGCAGCCCGGGAAGAAATGGAGCTGGCGTCGGAGCGGAAGCGCCAGAGCATTCTGCGCATGGAACTGGAATGGGCAAAGCGGGGATGCCGTGCCAGAAGCACCAAGCAGAAAGCCCGTCTGGAGCGTCTGGAAGCGCTGAAAAACGGATCCGCACCGGTGAGGGATCAGACTGTGGAGCTGGATTCCGTGGAGACACGGATGGGGAAGAAGACAATTGAACTCCATCATGTCAGCAAAAGCTACGGAGAAAAAAAGATACTGGAGGATTTCAGCTACATTGTGCTGAGAAACCAGAGGCTTGGCATTATCGGAGCCAACGGATGCGGAAAGTCCACGCTGATCCGGATGATCGCCGGACTTGTGGAGCCGGATTCCGGGTATATCGAGAAAGGAGAGACGATCCGGATCGGATATTTTGCCCAGGAAGAGCAGGATATGGATGATTCGCAGCGCGTGATCGATTACGTAAAGGATATCGGCGAGTATATTGCTACAAAGGATGGAAGGATCAGTGCATCTCAGCTCCTGGAGCGATTCCTTTTCACTCCGGACATGCAGTACGCTCCCATCGGGAAACTCTCCGGCGGGGAGAAGAGGAGACTCTATCTTCTGGGAGTGCTGGCGGAGAACGCCAACGTTCTTCTTCTCGACGAACCGGGAAATAATCTGGATATTCCGACCATGACGATCCTTGAGGACTATCTGAATTCGTTTTCCGGGATCGTGATCGCAGTGTCACACGACCGGTATTTTCTTGACAATATGGCAGACCGGATCTTTGAACTTGACGGGAAAGGGCATGCCATTCAGTATGAGGGAGGCTATACGGATTATCTGGAAGCCAGAAAAAGAAGATCAGAGAACGTGAAAACAGAGCGCATCTCCGGTACCGGAAAGGCAGAAACTGAAGCGGCTCCCGCAAAAGAGACGAAGGACTGGAAGAAGGGGCAGAACCGGAAACTGAAGTTCTCTTATAATGAGCAGAAAGAATATGAATCCATAGACGGCGAGATCTCAGCTCTGGAGGAGAAGCTGGAGTCGCTGGAACGGCAGATGGAAGCCAATGCGACAAACTCTGTGAAACTGAAAGAACTGCTGGAAGAGCAGGAGAAGACAAACGCCCTTCTGGAGGAGAAGACCGAACGATGGGTTTATCTTAATGAACTGGCGGAGAAGATCGCAGAGCAGAAGTGATGACTTGGCGGTTACTGTTCAAAGTTCATATAAATATTCTCAAAGTAATATCTTGACAAAACAGAGTGCAGTTGGTAATATTATAGAAAACAGATTGCACTCTGTTTTTGGTGAGGGAATAACCTTTCCTTTTGAAGGAAAAGTATTTTGAGAAAGTGGGGAAAGTAATGAGAAGTCAGGTTTTTTCGCTGCTCGTAGATAATAACCCGGGAGTTCTGAGCAGGATAGCAGGACTGTTCAGCCGCCGCGGATACAGCATAGACAGTATTACGGCAGGGATGACGGCAGATCCAAGGTATACAAGGATCACAGTTGTTTCATCCGGGGATGAGATGATCCTCTCCCAGATCGAGAAGCAGCTCAGGAAACTGGAGGATGTGGTAAGCATCAAGGTATTAAAGGAAAGTGAGTCGGTATGCAGGGAGCTGATCATGGTCAAGCTTCGGGCAAATGCCGCGCAGAGAGGAGAGATCATCTCAGTGGCGGACATTTTCCGTGCGAAGATCGTTGATGTGGAAGAGGATTCCCTGATGATCGAGCTGACCGGAACCCAGAGCAAGCTGGAGGCCTTTTTAAATCTTCTGAAGGATTATGAGATACTGGAACTTGCGAGAACAGGGATCACAGGACTCTCCAGAGGAAGCAAAGATGTTACATATCTGTAGATGACATAATCGGGTTAGTAAGAGGTTTATACCTTTCACTATACATATCAGATCTGGTCTGTGACCGGAGGATTTCAATTTATTTTTAGGAGGAATGCAAAATGGCAGCAAAAATTTATTATCAGGAAGATTGTAATCTTTCCCTTCTGGAAGGAAAAACAATCGCGATCATCGGCTACGGCAGCCAGGGACATGCACATGCACTGAACTTAAGAGAGTCAGGATGCAACGTTATCATCGGTCTCTATGAGGGAAGCAAGTCATGGGCAAAGGCAGAGGCACAGGGATTTGAAGTTTATACATCTGCTGAGGCTGCAAAGAGAGCTGATATCATCATGATTCTGATCAACGATGAGAAACAGGCTGCATTATATAAAAATGACATCGCGCCGAACCTTGAGGAAGGCAACATGCTGATGTTCGCACATGGTTTCAACATTCATTTCGGACAGATCGTACCGCCGGCAAACGTAGACGTTACGATGATCGCACCGAAAGCTCCGGGACACACAGTAAGAAGCGAGTACCAGGCTGGAAAAGGAACTCCGTGTCTGGTAGCAGTAGAGCAGGATTATACAGGAAAAGCTCTTGACATGGCTCTGGCATATGGTCTTGCGATCGGCGGAGCAAGAGCAGGTATCCTTGAGACAACATTCCGTACAGAGACAGAGACAGACCTCTTCGGTGAGCAGGCAGTTCTCTGCGGCGGTGTATGCGCACTGATGCAGGCTGGTTTCGAGACTCTGGTTGAGGCTGGATATGATCCGAGAAACGCTTACTTTGAGTGTATCCATGAGATGAAACTGATCGTAGACCTGATCTATCAGTCAGGATTTGCCGGAATGAGATATTCTATCTCCAACACAGCAGAGTACGGCGACTACATCACAGGACCGAAGATCATCACAGAGGATACAAAGAAGGCGATGAAAAAGATCCTTTCCGATATCCAGGATGGTACTTTTGCAAAAGACTTCCTGCTTGACATGTCAGATGCAGGCGGACAGGCTCACTTCCGTGCAATGAGAAAACGCGCTGCTGAGCATCCGTCAGAGAAAGTCGGCGAGGAGATCAGAAAACTCTACAGCTGGAGCGACGAGGACAAACTGATCAACAACTAATCTGATTTCAGAATATCTGGATTTAGTGATCAGAGGGGCCTGACCCATATGCAAAGGGGTCAGGCCCCTTTTAAGAGAAAGGAGGAACTCTGTGTGAATTCCGCCTCAAAGAATACGGAAAATGATTTCAGCAAGGGTAGTATTGCGAGAAATATCCTGAATCTTGCATTACCCATGACACTGGCCCAGCTGATCAATGTGCTGTACAGTGTGGTGGACCGGATCTATATCGGGCATATTCCCCATGTCTCAGCGGATGCGCTGACGGGAGTGGGACTTGCGCTTCCGGTCATCACGATCATCACCGCTTTTGCCAATCTCTTTGGCATGGGAGGAGCTCCGCTCTGTTCCATTGCAAGAGGAGGGCATGAGGAGAAACGGGCAGAGGATGTTATGGGGAATTCTTTTACCATGCTTCTGGCATCCGGAGCCGTTCTCATGGTACTCTGTCTTATATTCCGGGAACCCGTCCTCTACCTTTTTGGTGCAAGTGAAGTGACGTATCCATATGCCGATCAGTATATCACGATCTATTTGTGCGGCACTCTTTTTGTGATGACCAGCCTGGGAATGAATAATTTTATCAATGCTCAGGGATTCGGAAAGACGGGAATGCTCACTGTTCTTCTGGGCGCAGTCCTTAATATCATACTGGATCCGGTCCTGATCTTCGGATTCGGCATGGGCGTCCGGGGAGCTGCCGTCGCCACGGTCATATCCCAGGGAGCTTCCGCAATATGGGTATTCCGTTTTCTGACAGGGAAAAAGGCGATCCTGAAACTGAAGAAAAGTTCGATGAGACTTCAGAAAAGTCTTGTGAAAGAGATTACCCTGCTGGGGACATCCGGTTTTGTCATGTCGGTTACAAACGGGCTTGTGCAGATTGTATGCAATGCCGTTCTTTCCCGGTATGGAGGCGATCTTTACGTAGGCGTCATGACAGTGATCAACTCAGTGAGGGAGATCATAAACATGCCTTTGAACGGTCTGACATCCGGCGCTCAGCCTGTGATCAGCTACAACTATGGCGCAGGATGTTATAAGAGAGTAAAACAGGCGATCAGGTTTATGACTGTGTGCGGTATCATATTCTCTCTTATTGTCTGGGCTGTCATCTTTTTTGAACCCCGCTTCTTTATGCATCTGTTTACGCAGGAGAGTACATTGATCCAGAACGGGATTCCGGCGATGAGGATCTATTTCTGCGGGATATTCATGATGGCGCTGCAGTTTGCCGGACAGTCCACCTATGTGGCATTGAACCGGCCGAAGCAGGCGGTGTTCTTTTCCCTTTTCCGAAAAGTTATCATTGTGGTGCCGCTGACTATATTTCTTCCGATGCTCGGAGGCCTCGGCACAGACGGTGTGTTCTGGGCTGAGCCGGTATCAAATGTGATAGGGGGAACAGCGTGCTTTGTTACGATGCTGATCACCGTATGGCCAAAGCTGGGGAACGAAAAAAAGACATCCGTCTGACGGTAACGGATGTCTTTTCTTTGTATTTATGTCTATTCTAAAAAATTAAGCGATTGAATCTACAGCTTTTGATAAACGGGAGATTTTTCTGGAAACAGTATTTTTGTGATAAACACCCTTGCTTCCCGCTTTGGAAATCTCAACGATCGCTGTGTGAAGAGCAGCCTTAGCAGCCTCTGCATCTTTCTGAGCAACGGCAGCCTCAACTTTTTTCACTGCTGTTTTCACTTTGGATTTGATCGCTTTGTTTCTTGCAGCTTTTGTCTCGTTTACTAAAATTCTTTTCTTAGCAGATTTAATGTTAGCCAATCTGTACACCTCCAACTTTAACATGAATTTTCAAATGTGAATCATGTATTCCGGCGGATTCGGACACGGACGCTCCGCTCAAACATACTCATATATTTTATTCCAACGGGAATTTATTGTCAATACATATTTTGAGAAATAGTGAGAAAAATAGGAGCAACGTTATTTTTCATATCACGCCAGGGACCGGCTGAAAGGATCTGCATTGTCCCGGCGGTCACACTTTCGCTCGGAACAAAACGCAGCGGTACTAAGGCTGTAAAGAACACAGCCTAAGTGCCGGCGTTTTGCTGCGGACCTTCGTGACAGTGCAGACCCTTCAGCCATACACCGCGCAAAACTGAAAATAAAGCGACAGGGCGGACGGGCGGCGAGATGAAAAAGTGCGTCAGCGTTTACATGTCATGGAGGGCGAGTTATGGTGAGAAATTACAGTGTTCGGACAGATCTTGCTTTGGAGGAGAAGGAGCGCTTTGAATCTGACAATGTGGAGATCACGGGGGTTATCCTGGAGTAGGACTACTACGAGGAGAGGGAACTCCGCATTACCAGGGTGGAGATCGAGACGGAGAACGGGGCGAAAGCAATGGGAAAACCGGTGGGGACCTACCTTACGCTGGAGACTCCGAATCTTGCGCTTCCGGATGAGGAATCCAGCCGGGAGATCGCTCTGGAACTGTGCCGGTGTATCAGGGAACTGGTCGGGAGGAGCGGATGCAGGATGGGAGAGGACTTTTCTGTGCTTGTGGTGGGGCTGGGAAACCGGGAAGTCACCCCGGATGCCCTGGGTCCTTATGTGGCGGATCACCTGAATGTGACAAGGCATATTGTCCGAGAATATGGAAAATATGCCATGGGGATGGAGCACGCAAATCTGGTCAGCGCGGTTGTGCCCGGAGTTATGGGGCAGACCGGCATGGAGACTGCGGAGATCGTAAAAGGGGTCGTGCGGGAGACTCATCCGGATCTTGTCATCGCAGTGGACGCCCTTGCGGCAAGGAACAGTCGGAGACTGAACCGGACGGTACAGATCGCCAGCACGGGGATCCATCCCGGATCCGGAGTGGGAAATCACAGGACAGCTATGACAGCGGAATCCCTGGGAGTCCCGGTGGTCGGGATCGGAGTTCCGACGGTGGTGGACGCGGCCACGATCGTAAATGATACGATGGAGAATTTTATCCGTGCACTGGAGAATACAGATTCTCTCAAAAACGTGGGAGAAGTTCTGAAATCCTATACCGCGGGAGAAAAATACGAGCTGGTGAGAGAACTGATCTCCCCTCATCTGAACGGGATGTTTGTGACACCCAAAGATGTGGATGAGATGATCCACCATATCAGCCATACTGTGGCTGAAGCGCTTAATATGCTTTTTGTAAACCGTACGCAGGAGCAGGGAACCTGAGGCAAGGCATATCCTCGACATGAGAGGCATACAATCTCTTTAAGAGATCAGAAGGGGATGCTGCCGGGATATGAACAGTTACAGAGAAGGGAAAATGAGACATGCAGGGACAGCGGGGGCGGTTGTCCTGCTGTCTGTCACACTGCTCCTGGCCGGGGCAGAGACCTTTGCAGATGAGTCTGTCTATGAAATTCAGAAAAAGATATTAAAAAGCGCGGAAGAAATGTACATGCCCGGGCTTGCCTACCTTGAGAAAGATCCGGATCCCGGTATCGGGGAGTGGATTCGGGAGAAAGCGCTTGTATGGATGCCTCTTGTAAATTATGTTGAGGACCATGTGCCATATGAATCTGAGATTGAGGACGAGGAGACCATCGCAAGGATCCTGGAGGCACAGGCCAACGATGAGAATGCGGGGGATGAGGACGGGCGGCTCATCGGCGAACCGGATGAGTCTGAAGCGGCAGCGACAGAAGTGACGCCCACAGTGGATATGTCTATTGAAAAACTTCGGGATTTTGATTACCTTCTGAGTAATTTTTATACGGTGGACAGTTCCACAATGATCGGGCCGGATCAGCTCAATGCAGATGATCTGCTGGGAAGAAGCATGAAGATCGATAACACGGAAGAGGGACCGAAGATCCTGATCTTCCATACTCATTCCCAGGAAGAGTTCGCAGATTCCACCCCCGGCGATACCGCTACAAGTATTGTGGGGGTGGGAGAATATCTGACCCAGCTTCTGAATGAAAAGGGAATTGAAACGATACATGACACAGGAGTATACGATATCATCAACGGAAAACTGGACCGGAGCAACGCCTATGAAAATGCGGAGGCGTCGGTGCGGCCGATCATAGAGGCAAACCCCTCGATCCAGGTGGCGATCGATCTGCACAGGGACGGGGTGGCGGAGGGAACCCACCTTGTCACGGAAGTCAATGGAAAACCCACGGCAAAGATCATGTACTTTAACGGATTAAGCCGGTCCAGGACTAACGGGGATATTGAATACCTCTACAATCCATATATCCAGGATAACCTTGCATTTTCTCTGCAGATGCAGCTTGCCTCGGAAAGCATGTATCCTGGATTTGTGCGCCATATCTATCTCAGGGCGTACCGGTATAATCTTCATCTTCTCCCAAAATCACTTTTAATAGAAGCGGGGGCACAGACAAATACAGTGGAGGAAATGATGAATGCGATGGAAGTGCTCTCAGACATCCTCTATAGTGTGATCATGGGAGAATCATGATTGAAATTTTCCGGGACTGGTGATATATTATTAAATGGTATGTTCTGCTCTGATGTAGAACGAAGAGAAAAGGAGAATGCAAATGGCAGCAAAAAATACATATGATGCGGGCAGCATTGCGGTCCTGGAGGGGCTTGAGGCGGTGCGTAAACGTCCCGGAATGTATATCGGAAGCGTATCTACCAAGGGATTGAACCATCTGATCTATGAGATCGTGGATAATTCGGTGGATGAGCATCTGGCAGGATATTGTTCGGAGATCCATGTGACCCTGGAAAAGGACGGCTCCGCTACAGTGTCGGATAACGGACGAGGCGTGCCGGTGGACATGCACCAGAAGGGAGTGTCGGCGGCGAGGCTTGTCTATACCACCCTTCATGCGGGAGGAAAATTTGATGATTCTGCATACAAGACCAGCGGCGGTCTCCACGGAGTGGGTTCCTCGGTGGTGAATGCGCTGTCTGCATATATGGACGTAAAGATCAGCAGGGACGGATATATCCACCATGACCGTTACGAGCGGGGTGTTCCGGTGGTGGAACTGGAGAACGGGCTGCTGCCGAAGATCGGAAAGACGAAAAAGACGGGCACGACCGTGAATTTCCTCCCTGATGACACGATTTTTGAGAAGACCCGTTTCCGGGCTGAGGAGGTCAAGAGCAGGCTTCATGAGACGGCGTATCTGAACCCGGAGCTTACGATCATTTTTGACGATAAGCGTCAGGAAGTCCCTGAGCATATTGTTTATCATGAGCCGGAAGGAATCACAGGATTTATCCTTGATCTGAACAAGAAGAAAGAGGCGCTTCACGACCCGGTCTACTTCAAAGGGGAGGCTGACGGGATCGAAGTGGAAGTGGCTCTCCAGTATGTAAATGAATTCCATGAGAATGTGCTTGGTTTCTGCAATAATATTTACAATGCGGAAGGAGGCACCCATCTGACCGGGTTCAAGACTACGTTTACCACAGTGATGAACCAGTATGCCAGGGAGCTGGGAATCCTAAAGGAGAAGGATGCCAACTTTACCGGAGCGGATATCAGGAACGGGATGACGGCGATCGTCTCCATCAAACATCCGGATCCCAGATTTGAAGGGCAGACCAAGACAAAACTGGACAACCCGGATGCAGCCAAGGCGGTGAGCAAAGTGACGGGGGAGGAAATCGTCCGTTACTTTGACCGGAATCTGGAAGTGCTCAAGACGGTGCTCTCCAGTGCCGAGAAGGCGGCCAAGATCCGTAAGACGGAGGAGAAGGCAAAGACCAACCTGCTGACAAAACAGAAATATTCTTTTGACAGCAATGGAAAACTGGCTAACTGCGAGAGCCGGGATCCGAAGAAATGCGAGATCTTCATCGTGGAGGGAGACTCTGCAGGAGGCTCCGCGAAGACGGCCCGGGACAGAAATTACCAGGCTATCCTTCCGATTCGGGGAAAGATCCTGAACGTGGAGAAGGCGAGCATTGACAAGATCCTTGCCAACGCGGAGATCAAGACCATGATCAATGCTTTCGGATGCGGATTTTCCGAAGGTTACGGAAATGATTTTGATATCAGCAAACTGCGTTATGACAAGATCATCATCATGGCTGATGCGGATGTGGACGGAGCCCATATTTCCACCCTCCTGCTCACCCTGTTTTACCGGTTCATGCCGGAGCTGATCTATGAGGGACATGTCTATATCGCCATGCCGCCCCTTTATAAGGCAATGCCGAAAAACGGGGAAGAAGAATATCTCTATGACGACAAGGCGCTGGAGCGTTACAGAAAGACCCATACAGGTCCTTTTACCCTCCAGAGATATAAAGGTCTTGGAGAGATGGATGCGGAGCAGCTCTGGGAAACCACCCTGGATCCGGAGAGGCGGCTCCTGAAGCTGGTGGAGATCGAGGATGCAAGGATGGCATCCAGCGTGACAGAGATGCTCATGGGAACGGAAGTGCCGCCAAGAAGAGCTTTTATCTACGAAAATGCAACGGAGGCAGAGCTTGATATCTAGAAGAGGCGGTTTTCGGGTAAACGGAAGAACGAAGGAGACAGAGAATGGACAGTGAAGCACAGATCATAAGGACCGAATATTCGGATCTTATGAAGAAATCATATATCGATTATGCCATGAGCGTTATCATTTCCAGGGCGCTGCCGGATGTACGCGACGGGCTTAAGCCTGTTCAGAGGCGTACCCTCTATGATATGTATGAACTGGGGATCCGGTATGACAAGCCCTACAGGAAATGCGCCCGTATCGTAGGAGACACAATGGGTAAATATCACCCTCACGGAGACAGTTCCATCTACGAGGCGCTGGTGGTCATGGCACAGGATTTTAAAAAGGGGCAGGTCCTGGTGGACGGACACGGAAACTTCGGCTCTATTGAGGGAGACGGGGCTGCCGCCATGCGATACACGGAGGCAAGGCTTACCAAATTCACTCAGGAGGTGTGTCTGTCAGACCTGGATAAGAATGTGATCGATTTTGGCCCCAACTTTGATGAGACGGAGAAAGAGCCGGTAGTCCTGCCCGTGCGGGTTCCCAATCTGCTCGTGAACGGAGCGGAGGGGATCGCCGTCGGAATGGCTACCAGCATTCCAACACACAATCTGGGGGAAGTCATCGATGCGGTAAAGGCGTATATGAAGGACGACGCCATCACCACAAAGCAGCTTATGAAATACGTCAAAGGTCCTGATTTCCCGACCGGAGGCATTGTGGTCAACAAGGACGACCTTCTCAATATCTATGAGACGGGGCAGGGGAAGATCAAGATCCGCGGCAAGGTGGAAGTGGAGGAGCTGAAAGGCGGAAAGAAGCAGCTCGTCATCACAGAGATTCCTTATACCATGATCGGAACCGGGATCGGAAAGTTCCTGAACGACGTGGCGGGGCTTGTGGAGTCAAAGAAGACCACCGATATTGTTGATATCTCCAATCAGTCCTCCAAGGAAGGAATCCGTATCGTGCTGGAGCTGAAACGGGGAGCAGACGTGGAGAACTTAAAGAACATGCTCTACAAAAAGACCCGTCTGGAGGATACTTTCGGCGTCAATATGCTTGCGGTGGCGGACGGCCGACCGGAGACTCTGGGACTGAAAAAGATCATTGAGCACCATGTGGACTTCCAGTTTGAACTTGCCACCAGAAAATATACGACCCTTCTGGCAAAAGAAAAAGAGAAGAGTGAAGTACAGGAAGGTCTCATCAAGGCATGCGATGTGATCGATCTGATCATCGAGATATTGCGGGGAAGCAAATCTGTCAAAGACGCCAGGGCGTGCCTTGTAAACGGAGTGACGGACAATATCAGATTCAAGTCATCTATCTCAAAGAAAATGGCGGCTATGCTGCGGTTTACGGAGAGACAGGCGACAGCGATTTTGGAAATGCGCCTCTACCGCCTGATCGGTCTGGAGATCGAAGCCCTTCAGAAAGAACATGAGGAGACACTGAAGAACATTGCCCGCTATGAAGATATCCTGAACAACTATGACTCCATGGCAGGCGTGATCATGGAGGAACTGGATCATTATAAGAAGGAGTATGGCAGAAAACGCCGGACTCAGATCGAGAATGCTGAGGAAGCGGTCTTTGAGGAAAAGAAGATCGAAGAGCAGGATGTGGTATTCCTCATGGACCGGTTTGGATATGCAAAGACGGTGGACGTCTCTGTTTACGAACGGAACAGGGAGGCGGCGGACAGTGAAAACCGGTATGTGGTACACTGTCTGAACACGGGAAGGCTTTGTCTGTTTACGGACACAGGAAAAATGCATCAGGTCAAAGTCCTGGATCTCCCCCACGGAAAATTCCGGGATAAGGGTACTCCGATCGACAATGTGAGCAATTATTCCAGCAGCGGCGAACAGATCGTTATGGTATGTGACTCCGAGCAGATGCGGTTCTCTTATCTGCTCTTTGCCACGGCTCAGGGTATGATCAAGAGGGTGGAAGGAACGGAATTCCAGGTGACCAAGAGGACGATCGCTGCAACAAAACTGCAGGAGGGCGATACCCTGATCGATGTAAAAGTGATCACCGAGAACCAGAATGTAGTGCTCCGCACAAGAAACGGATACTTTCTCCGGTTCCCCGCATCGGACGTACCGGTGAAGAAGAAGGCGGCAGTGGGTGTGCGCGGGATCCGGCTCCAGAAGAAGGATGAACTGGAACAGGTCTATCTGTTTGAAGAGGGGACAGAGACGAAAGCGGCATATGGTGAGCGGGAAGTTACGCTGAACCGGCTGAAGCTGGCAAAAAGGGACGGGACCGGGACGAGAGCACGGTAAAGTTCAGTCTGCGGTGGACAGAAAAGTTCAGCCCGCGCCATTCGC
>ERZ1090860.1059-NODE-1062-length-15320-cov-45.299247_pt1 | contig 15320 bp, 8 predicted proteins | sample MGYA00478483_ERZ1090860 | MGnify/ENA primary metagenome ERZ1090860 (study PRJEB33644, sample SAMEA5815741) | chicken gut metagenome | biome: Chicken; feature: Gastrointestinal Tract; material: Caecum | place: Ireland | collected 2019-01-01 | study: A study of...
CCCCCGACCCCTCCCCCGGCCCGGAGGAGCTGATGCTGCGGAAGGAGCGGCTGCGGCGGCTCCGGGAGGTCATTGACGGGCTGGGCGGTATGGAGCGGGAGCTGCTGTACCGGAAATACTACTACCTCCAGTCCACCGCCCAGATGGCGGCGGAGCTGGGGCTGACCCCGCGGGGGGTGGAGGGCCGGCTGCACCGGCTCCGCCGCCGCCTGCGGAAGGAGCTGGGAGGTGAGCTGGATGGGTGACGACCGGGAATTTGACCGGATGCTGGAGGAGGAGCTGACCGCGCTGCCCCTGCCCGACGATACGGTGGCGGAGGTGAACCCCTGGCGGCGGGCCATGGTGCGCATCGTGTGGGGAACCGGCCTGACCACCCTGACCCTGAACTTCTGGTACCTGAACTACCTGCTCCCCGCCGTGGGAGTGGTGCTGCTGTTCCTGGGGTTCCGCACCCTGCGGCGGGAAAACCGCTGGTTTGCCCTCTGCTGGGGGCTGAGCCTGCTGGATCTGGCCTCCTTTTATGTGGGACGGGTGATGGACGCCGCCATCTGGGCCCGGGATCTCCCGCCCCTGGGGGCGGCGCTGGCCCTGCTGGGCCTGGTGCGGAGCTTCTGCCTGTGGCGGGGGATCCGGGCGGTGCGCCGGTGTGCCGGGCAGGAGGACAGGGCCGGGGCGGCGGCGGCCCTGCTGGCGTTCCAGTGCGCCCTGGTTGCCCTGGGCCTGCTGGGCGGGGGGAATCTCCAGCTCCAGGGGCTGTTCTTCGCGGCGGTTTTTCTGGGACTCTACATCTGCATCATGCGCAGCCTGGCGAAGCTGCCCGCCCTGCTGGACGGGGCGGGCTACGTGGTGCGGGCCGCCGGGGCGCGCCTGTCCGAGCGGGTCGTGTGGATCGCCTGGGCGGTTCTCCTGACGGCGGGCATCCTGGTGGCGGGGACGGTGTTCTGCCGCTATCCCATGGAGTGGAGCCCGGTGGAGGCCGGAGAACAGCAGGAGCTGGAGGAGATCCGGGACAGCCTGCTGGCGCTGGGGATGCCGGGGCAGGTGGCGGAGGATCTGGCGCCCGGGGATCTGGCCCTGCTGGAGGGGGCTCTCAGCGTGACCGTCCAGGTAGACGAGGAGTCCTTCAACGACGGGCGGGAGGAGCGCAGCGTCTCAGGGAGAACCATCCACCTCCAAACCGTCTACGACGTGCGGGAGCTGCGCCTGAGCGACATCGCCGTGGAGTTGCCGGGCGGGCGCTGGCGGATCATCCACCACTTCCTCTGGCAGGCGGAGCCCGGTCTGCGAACCACCGAGTGCATCAGCCTGTGGCCCACCACCCGGGACGGCTTCGACGGCTGGCGGCAGGAGGGGGAGGTGACCGGCCGGCTGCTCTTCGACTGGCAGGGAACCACCTATGAAGGGGACTACTACAGCATCTCCACGGAGCCGTACACCACCAACTCTTTCTTCTGGGGGGAGAGCCAGAGCACCGACCCCACCGCCATCTTCTCCCTGCCGTGGCGGGGGGAGTACTGCCGGGGCTATCTGACCTACGGCTTGGAGACGGTGGAGGAGGGGTGGCTCCTGGACTCCTGGATCAACTACACCCACCAGGTCAAATGGCTGAACTACCCCGCCATGACCGCCCAGGAGTACGACAGATCCGGGATCTGGAACGGCTTCGGCGCCTTCCACACCGCCCAGAACGCCATCCAGTTCTACCCGGCATCCGAGGCGGAGAAGGGGAGCTATCAGACGTGGTGACCGGAAGACGGCCGCCAATCGGACAACAGGGGCACTCCCGCCGCTGCGGGAGTGCCCCTGCTGGAGTCTCTGCAATTCATCCAAGGACAGACGGCGCTGTGCGCGGGCGCGCCCAGCCCTTCCGGGCTCATGACCGCGCATCGTCATAGAGCTTCTGAATCTCCGCCGGCAGGTGATCCGGCATCATCCGGGTGACCCGCTCCTCGCTGCCGTCCTGAAGGGCCTGCTCATAATACCAGCATTTGAACCGGATCATGGACAGGGTCTTTTCCATTTGGCGCAGCTGCTGCTCCACCACCCGGCGCTGACGCTCAAACAGCTCCCTGCGCTTTCCATAGGTTCCGCTGCCCTCGCAGCACCACTGCATGAACTGCCGGATGTCCTTGATCTCCAGCCCGGATTTTTTCAGGCAGTCGATGACCCGCAGGGCCTCCAGCTCCGCGTCGCCGAAGCGCCGGATGCCGGAGGCCCGTTCCAGCCCGGGGAAGAGCCCCTCCTTGTCGTAATACCGAAGGGTGGAGACGGGGATATGAAACATCTCAGAGACCTGTCCGATTGTATACATCTTTTGAGCTCCCGATAAAGTCTTGACCTGAAGTCAGATTCAGATCTTACAAGCCATTCTATCAGAGAACCGGCGGCCTGTCAAACCGGCGCCGCAGAGCGCCTTCTCTCAGAATGGAATCGGGCGGGGAGGGCATGAGGTTATAATCGGCAGAGCCTTGTCCCGCCCAAGCGCGGGACAAGGGCTTTCCCGGGGCGGACGGGAGGCGGGTTTACCGCATCCCGTCCCGGAGGACGCCCTGCTCCCGCAGCAGCTTCTCCACAACCGTGCCCCGGATTCCCTTCAGCAGAGGCTTTTTCAGCAGCTCCAGCGGCCCGGGCAGGCCGATGTCCAGGGGCGATTTGCCATCCATCAGGCAGACGGAGCTGTGCAGCAGCTCCCGGATGTCGTACACGCTGCCCCACACCTCGGGCACGCCCCGATCCACCCCCAGCAGGCCGTAGACCGCCTCCATGGCGGTGCGAACCGAGTACTCGGTGGTGAACACGGTGTCCCGGGGGGTGTCGGCGAACTGCCCCAGGAAGGCGAAGTTCACGCATCCGTCCGGGATCACGGCGGGCCGGTCGCCGGCCGCCCGGGGCATGAAAAAGGCGGTGATATAGGGCATCATCGTGGGCACGCACACGGCGCTGTGCTCCGCCAGCTCCGGGATCTGCTCCAGCGGCACCCCGATGTGGTAGAGCCACTCCTGGGTGATCTCCTTCCCGGTGCATTCCCGCATGGGCTTTTTCACATAGTCCCCGGGCACGTCGGTGAACAGGCCGTATACCCAGACGCACACCTGCTCCGGCGCCTGCTCCCTGAACTGTCCCTGGCGGTTGATCGTCCAGCTCAGCAGCCACTTGGAGTCCTGGCAGCTGACGATGCCGCCGGTGACCACCTTCCCGGTGCGGGGATCCCGCTGGCAGATGCTGGTGATATAGGGGAGGATCCGGTCGTCCAGGGTGGTGATGGTGGCCGACTCCCAGCTGGTCTTGTCAATCTGGCCGCAGAACTTCTCCGGCCGTCCGAAGGCGGGATCCTGCCTGGCGATGTTCTTCCACAGGCTCCAGCACCCGCTGGTGCGCACCTCCGCGTCCCCGTTGGGGGCGTGATCCTGGTCGCCGTAGATGGTTCCCTCGGTGCAGGAGCCGTTGGTGACAAACACCAGATCATTCTCCGTGAGGACGATGCCCTGCTCCACGCCGTCCACCCGGCACTCGATGGCGGTGGCGGTCTTTCTGCCGTCCTTCTTGTCGAAGATCACATTGGTGACCTCGGTGTTGAACCGGAAATCCACCCCCGCGTCCTCCAGGTACTTCTGCATGGGGAGGATCAGGGACTCATACTGGTTATACCGGGTGAACTTCAGGGCGCTGAAGTCGGGCAGGCCGGCAATGTGGTGGAGAAAGCGCTGGAAGTAGAGCTTCATCTCCAGGGCGCTGTGCCAGTTCTCAAAGGCGAACATGGTCCGCCAGTACAGCCAGAAGGTGGAGGAGAACACCTCGTCGTCAAAGACGTCCTCGATGGTCTTGTCGTACAGGTCCTCGTCGGGGGTCATGAAGAGCTTCATGATCTCCATGCAGCCCTTCTGGCTCAGGTTGAACTTCCCGTCGGTGCGGGCGTCCCGGCCCCGGTTCACGGTGGCCCGGCACAGGGAGTAGTTGGGATCGTGCTTGTTGAGCCAGTAGAACTCGTCCAGCACCGAGGCGCCCGGCTTCTCCAGGGAGGGGATGGAGCGGAACAGATCCCACAGGCACTCGAAGTGATCCTCCATCTCCCGGCCGCCCCGCATGATGTAGCCCCGGCTGGGATCACAGATGCCGTCGCAGGCGCCGCCGGCCAGATCCATGGCCTCCAGGATGTGGATGTGGGAGCCGGGCATCTGCCCGTCCCGCACCAGGAAGCACGCCGCCGCCAGGGCCGCCAGGCCGCTGCCCACGATGTAGGCGCTCTTTTCCTCCATGCCCGCCGGCTTTTCAGGCCGGGCAAATGCCTCGTAGTTGCCGCTGGAGTAATAGATGCCTCTGCGGTTTTTCCGCTGCTTCCCCAGCTCTGTATTCCGGTAGGAGCTGGGGGCGGCATCGGGCGCCGCCTTTCTGCCTCCGGCGTGCTTCTTTACTGCCATGCCGGCCGCGCTCGCGGCCGCCAGTCCGACGGCCGCTGCCGCCAGCTTCTCCATACGTTTTGCCATGAATCAGACCACCTTTCCGAATGCTGCCGCCCGCGGGCGGCTCATCCTTTGTTTCGGCCCTATTCTAACCGGGTTCCGCCGGCGCTTCCATTTACAAAACCGGCCCGGTGATCAAAATCTGATCACCGGGCCGGTTTTGTAAAGAGACCGGTTCAGCCGCCGGCCGCAAAATTTCGGATGGAGTTGGCGATATTCCCCCGCATGGTGGTGCTGATCTTTTCCACAAGCTGCCGGTAATCGGCACTCATTCCCTGGCGGATCCAGTCCAGCATCAGCCCCACAAAGCTGTATTTGTAAAACTCCGCGATAAATGCCCGCTCCTCCTCGGAGATCGCTACACTCCGGCTCTGCTCGTCCACTACCCCCCGGATCAGCCCGTAGGTCAGGTGATAGAGGAAGCGCTCCATCTGCTCCCGGCTGATGCAGCGGCAGGCGTTGAGGATGAAGGGCTTGTTTTCCAGCACCGCCTCGAAGATCTGCAAAAGCCCCTCCTGCCAGGTCTCATAGGTCTTTTTTCCCTGGAGGGCCCGGGAGGCGTCCTCAATGCAGGCCCACTCCACCAGATCGTAGATGTCCTTGAAATGGTAGTAAAACGCCATGCGGCTGATGCCGCAGTCCTCGGTGATGTCCCGGATGGTGATCTTGTCCAGAGGCTTTTTCAGCAGCATGTGCTTGAGCGATGCCTCCAGGGCCTGCTTGGTGGTGTTCGTCATGAAATGATCCTCCTGTTGCTCCCTGAGTCCCTTTCCTGACCCCATTATACCTGAAATAGCAGGATCCGCAAAGGCCTTCTCTGCCGGAAGCGGCACGGGCCCGCTTTCTGCGCCTGCCGCGGGATCTTCCCTCCCCCCTTTTTTCTGCCTTGATCAGGCTGGCTGCAAAATTATTCCCCTTTTGAGCAAAAAAGAGTTGACAATCCATATATCGTGTGATATCATATTCCTCGCGCTGATGATTGCGCCAAGTTGCGCGAGTGGTGGAATTGGCAGACTCGCTAGATTCAGGTTCTAGTGTGCATTACGCACGTGCGGGTTCAAGTCCCGCCTCGCGCACCATAAAAATAACCACACCGAAAGGTGTGGTTATTTTTATGGGTACCGCAGGAGATTTTACATGCTCGGCGCAAATGCGCCGCCGGCCAGAGGGTCTAGGCTTCCGGCGGTCATAGAGCTGCTCCACCCTTCGGGATGAAAATGCTCAGTTAAGCAAGATTGTCCCACCCAACCACCAGGGTTCTGACTGTGGCAAAATGCACGCCTGACACAAAAGCATCTCCGTACATGAGGCGGAACACCCCTGCATGGTAGCCTCATGTAATTGTCCTTCTGTCATTCAGAATTTTTAGAAGAATTCTACCAGATGTCTACCAATTTAATCCCGCAATCCATTGGCGCGCAGCGGTTTCCCGCTGCGCGCCCTTTCTTTTGCCGTCTCGTGTCTACCAAATGTCTACCACGGGAACTTCCAAGCTGCAAATCAGGCTAAAAACACCCGCATACCGCAGGATTTTCTCACTTCTAATCCCGTGCAAGGGTCGTCATACGGCTCTGATTTCCCTATTTTACCGGATATTGGGACTATATGGCAACTCTGGCCTCAAATTTTAGAAGGAGGAAAATCCAAGATGAGAAACCTCAAACGGGCTCTCAGCCTGGTGCTGGCCGTCGTCATGGTCATTGGCCTGATGGTCGTCGGCGCTTCCGCTGTGAGCTACAACGATTTCTCCGACCGCGGAGAGATCGTGAACAAGGATGCGGTTTCCATGCTCACCACGCTGGGCATCATTGAGGGCCAGCCCGACGGCTCTTATAACCCCGCTGGTAACGTGGACCGCGCGCAGATGGCGAAGATGATTTCTGTCGCCCTGACCAACAACGAGGACTGCGACACTCTGTATCAGAATGTCAACAGCGGCCTCACCGACATCGCCGCCAACTGGGCCCGCGGCTACATCAACTACTGCTATGTGCGCGGCATCATTGCCGGCCGCGGCGACAACACCTTTGACCCCAGCGCCAACGTGACCGGCGTTGAGGCCGCCAAGATGCTGCTGGCCGCCCTGGGCTACAACGCTGAGATCGAGGGCCTGGTTGGCCCCGACTGGGCGCTGAACACCGCCGCCCTGGCGCAGCAGCTGGGCATCTTCCGCAACTTCACCAAGGACGTGAGCGAGCCCCTGAACCGTGACGACGCGGCTCTGCTCATCTACAACGCCCTGGACGTGGAGATGATCCAGCAGTACTCCAACGGCTACGCCCTGGTGTACGCCGACCACCGCACCATTCTGTCCTCCGTGTTCGGCGTGATCCGCGTCGAGGGCGTGGTTGTGGGTAACGAGTGGGCCCGCCTGGAGGAGACCGACTCCGACGAGGCTCTGCGCGAGGGCAAGACCACTCTGGATGAGGTCGTCTGGTACGACTCCACCACCGCCAACACTGTAGTGGAGGAGGGCGTGAAGGAGACCGCTCCCGTCACCTTCAACGTAACCACCCCAGTGGAGTACATGGGCAAGGCCGTGACCATGTACGTGGAGAAGACCACCATTCTGGCCAATTCCAAGGTTATCGGCGTGGCTACCAATGACGAGATGAACGTCATCAACGCCACCGTGGAGACCGAGGACACCGCGAAGGATTACCTGAAGGGTACCGGTGTTGCCGTGGATGCTGACACTGACTACTACGTCAACTATGGCTACTATGAGAATGCCGAGGAGGCCATTGCGGTCATCAACGAGTATGCCAATGCGTTCTACGGTACCAACAATGCCAAGTTCGGCCTGAACGGCATTGAGGTTGAGGTCATTGACAACAACGACGACGGCACCGCTGAGTATGTGCTGTACACCGTTGAGACTCTGTCTCAGGTCTACCGCTACAGCGAGCGCAACGAGGAACTCACTTTCTATGTGCCCGACCGCACCAACGGCCGTCTGGATCTGACCGCTTCTCCCGTCACCCGCGACTTCGACGATGTGGTATTTGCCGATGATGTGGCCGACGACGACCTGATCCTGTACGTGGAGTACGGCGGCCGGACCTATGTGTCCCTGCCTGAAATCGTCACCGGTACCATGACTCGTGTGGACCGTGACCGTGACGACCAGCTCTACATCACTGTCAATGACGAGACCTACTATCAGTCTTATATCCCCGATGCCGCCTCCATGGTGGACGTGGACATGGACCACTTTGACATTGATGACGCCCGCGACATTCCCGGCTTCGACACCGAGTACGACTTCATCCTGGACTCCAATGGGTTCGTGGTGGCCGTCCGTCCTGCTGAGGAAGTTGAGGTCAACTACGCCCTGGTTCTGGATTCCGCTTGGACTCAGAACGCCCTGCGCAAGGAGGGCCAGCTGAAGATCCTCAAGGCCGACGGCACCGAGGGCACCTATGACCTGAACTGGAACAAGTCCGACGACGCCTTCGAGGACGTGACCGACATCTACGGCCCCGTGAGCGGTACTCCCTCTGACAAGCTGGAGGCATACCTGGGCTCCCGCGACGTGTACCAGGGCGACGACGCCAAGGCCTATAAGACCAGCCGCGCCGCCGGTTCTGTGATCACCTACTCCCTGACCGAGGATGGCATCCTCACTATCGAGAGCGTCCTCCAGGGCAACAGCCTGGTGAAGGATGCCTCCGGCTACAACAATGTGGTCGGTGAGAAGGGCCTGGAGATCCAGAATATCAACACTGACAGCACCGCCGGCGTGGCCGACAACGGTGTGGTCATGTTCCTGGACACCAATGCCAGCGCCCGTCGGGATGACTGCAACCTGCAGTACGAGATCAGCGGCTACACCACCGGCAGCAGCCGCCTGACCGTGAGCAGCACCGACACCAACTACAATGGTGTTGACAAGACCTACGCCGTGGACCGCAACACTGTGGCCTTCTATTACTGGACTGAGTACGACCGCGGTGACGCGGTGGTGAAGTACGGTGTGGCCACCGGCTGGGACAACATGAGCACTATCGATGTGGATCCCACCCACGTGCAGGTCTATCCTGTGCTGACCAAGACCGCCAGCCACACCTATAAGGCCTCCGACCTGGCCGAGGTCATCCTGTTCGAGGCTGAGCCTCAGACCACCACCGCCAACTACATGCTGGTGCTGGACGCCAACGCCAAGACCAAGGACCTGTGGGAGCTGACCGTTGTCTTTGAGGACGGCACCCTGGCCGCCATCAACGTGGACGAGGACGACCTGGGCGACTTCGATCCCGACGACAACGACGACTTCATGAAGGCCTGGACCTACAGCGAGAAGGCCGACGGCAACTACTCCATCGGCGACATGGGCGTGTCCGAGTATGGCGAAGCCTATCTGCTGAAGCGCGACACCATCGACTTCACTGATTACAACCTCGCCAGCCCCGCGGCCAAGTATTGGTCCCTGCCCAGCGGCGTGAGCATCTGGGATGTGTCCGACGTGGAGCGCGCCGGCGACACCGTCGCCCTGGGCACCTTCACCAACATCTCCGTCTACACCGTGTTTGTGCCCGACGATGGCGACAGCGTCCGCACCGCCTGGATCTGGGCCAAGCCCGGCACCTCTCCCGCTCCCACTCTGAGCGACGAGATTCAGGTGTTCCGCGCCAATGCCGGCCGCTACAACGATGCGACCTTCTACATCGAGGACGGCACCCTGCTCACCACTGACGACATGTTCAACGCCCTGCTGGCCAAGATGAAGGACGACGGCTGCACCGACATTGAGGTCACCGCCTGGACCGATATGGCCATCCGCTACACCGATCCCGACGGCATCTCCCGCTTCCTCATGGTTGACTACACCGGGAGCGGCGCCGCTACCAGCATGGATCTGATTCAGGTCTACAAGCTGACCGCCGACGGCAAGGTGTCCTACCATCCGGCTGGCGCGCTCGCCGCTGCGGATCAGGTCGGTACCGCTAACACCTACTATACTGTCGACAACGGTGTAAACTATACCAGGGGCAAGTTCGTCAAAATGCCCGCCCACGACGTCGTCGTTTCCACCGGCTACTATCGTTTCGTGCTGGAGGCTTCCGCCTTCACCAATCCGGCTACCGATATCAAGGTTGAGCTGGAGGACGGCACCTCTGTCCCCGTCGGCCCGGACTACATCTTCGCCAAGCCCGGCGCCACCCTCACCGTGAAGGTCTACGGCAGCTTCGATCTGAGCGGCACCTCCGCCACCTTTACCATGGACGACAATGCGTCCAGTAGTCCCGACAGCACTATGACCGCCGAGCTGCTCTATCACGTGGAGGATGAGAACAACAGCGCAGCCATTGCCACCAACGAGAACGCTGGCGTAATTACCTTCACTGGCACGAGCGGCGACACCGTCGTCGACTTCGAGGCTACCTTCACCTGGACCATGGGTGACAGCGGCGTGAAGCCCGCGCTGACCATCACCGGCGCTGCCAACGTCGCTTGATCCCCAGTGTGAACCCCTGACCTAGCACAAGAAAGGCGCGCCCGTATCGTGGGCGCGCCTTTCTTGTCGTGATTCAGACCAGGGCCAGATAGAGGTAGCTGACGGAGCGTTTGTTCTGCTGGTCCGTGCGGTCGTTGACACCGGTACGGAAGCCGGTTTCCGTGGTCAGCAAAGAGCCCATGGCGCAGATCTCTGTCGCCAGGTAGATGTCCATCGTAGAGCGGTTAACCAGAAAGACCGCTCTGGGCGCTACTCCCAGCTCAATGTCCCGAAACGGCTCTCCGTCGCCAGTGAAAACGCCGGTCAGTGGCTCGCACTTGTCTGCCACCAGCCCTGCCGTGTCTGCCACAGCCCTAACAGCCTCGTCAATCCTCTGAAAATCCTGGTTAAAGTCGGTTCTGAGGAAGTCGTCCTCTGGCACCCACTGGTGCAGCTGATAATTTTCTGTATACGTTGCCATAAATATCCCTCCCGGTTGTCTCGCCGGGAGGGATATTCGCGGTACGGGGGAACATGGGGCGGCTCCCGCACCTCTCCGGGCCCGCCGCATAGGATGGGGCAGACCACTCGAAGGGAGGATACCCATGCGCAACGAACTGAATTTCTGGGTGGTGGGGGGCGATATGCGGCAGGCCAAGCTGGCCGAGCTGCTCTCCGCCGACGGCCACGCGGTACATACCTTCGCCCTGGAGGAGCTGGACCCGCTGGAGGGCGTTCGGCAGGAGAAAGGTCTGGCGGAGGCAGAGCTGGCCGACTGCGTGGTGCTGCCCCTGCCGGCGGCCGGCGGGGACGGCCGGCTCAATACCCCCCTGTCCCGGCAGTCTCTCCCTTTGGCAGAGGTATTCTCTGCCCTGCGCCCCGGGCAGGTGGTATGCGCCGGCCGGGTGGATGCGCCCGCCAGGGCTCAGGCGGAGGCGCTTGGCCTCACCCTCCGCGACTACTTCGCCCGGGAGGAGCTGGCCGTGGCCAACGCCGTGCCCACAGCATTGGCGAAAGGACACATTGTGCTTCTCCAAAGCTACCTGGCTGGCCCCTTTTCTTGTGTTTTGAGTCTGTGTCTACCAGATGTCTACCAATTTAATCCCGCAATTCATTGGCGCGCAGCGGTTTCCCGCTGCGCGCCCTTTCTTTTGCCGTCTCGTGTCTACCAAATGTCTACCACGGGAACTTCCAAGCTGCAAATCAGGCTAAAAACACCCGCATACCGCAGGATTTTCTCACTTCTAATCCCGTGCAAGGGTCGTCATACGGCTCTGATTTCCCTATTTTACCGGATATTGGGACTATATGGCAACTCTGGCCTCAAATTTTAGAAGGAGGAAAATCCAAGATGAGAAACCTCAAACGGGCTCTCAGCCTGGTGCTGGCCGTCGTCATGGTCATTGGCCTGATGGTCGTCGGCGCTTCCGCTGTGAGCTACAACGATTTCTCCGACCGGGAAGAGATCGTGAACAAGGATGCGGTTTCCATGCTCACCACGCTGGGCATCATTGAGGGCCAGCCCGACGGCTCTTATAACCCCGCTGGTAACGTGGACCGCGCGCAGATGGCGAAGATGATTTCTGTCGCCCTGACCAACAACGAGGACTGCGACACTCTGTATCAGAATGTCAACAGCGGCCTCACCGACATCGCCGCCAACTGGGCCCGCGGCTACATCAACTACTGCTATGTGCGCGGCATCATTGCCGGCCGCGGCGACAACACCTTTGACCCCAGCGCCAACGTGACCGGCGTTGAGGCCGCCAAGATGCTGCTGGCCGCCCTGGGCTACAACGCTGAGATCGAGGGCCTGGTTGGCCCCGACTGGGCGCTGAACACCGCCGCCCTGGCGCAGCAGCTGGGCATCTTCCGCAACTTCACCAAGGACGTGAGCGAGCCCCTGAACCGTGACGACGCGGCTCTGCTGATCTACAACGCCCTGGACGTTGAGATGATCCAGCAGTACCAGAACGGCTATGCCCTGGTGTACGGCGACCACCGCACCATCCTGTCCTCCGTGTTCGGCGTGATCCGCGTCGAGGGCGTTGTGGCGGGCAACGAGTGGGCGCAGCTGCAGGGAACCAACTCCGACGCCGCCCTGCGTGAGGGCCGCACCATCCTGGAGGATGTTGTGTGGTACGACTCCACCACCGCCAACACCGTGGTGGAGGAAGGTGTGAAGGAGACCCAGCCCGTTCCCTTCAACGTGACCACCCCCGTGGAGTACATGGGCAAGGCCGTGACTCTGTACGTGGAGAAGACCACCATTCTCTCCAACTCCAAGGTCATCGGCGTGGCCACCAACGATGACATGAACGTCATCCAGACCAACGTGTCCACCGAGGACACCTCCAAGGACTACCTGAAGGGCACCGGCGTTGCCATTGACAGCGACACCGACTTCTACGTGAACTACGGTCACGTGGAGAGCGAGACCGCCGCCATCGACCTGATCAACGAGCATACCACCTATAGTAAGGATGGCAAGTTCGATCTGAACGGCATCGAGGTTGAGGTCATCGACAACAACGACGACGGCATCGCCGAGTATGTCCTGTACCTGGTGGAGACCCTCTCCGAGGTCGCCCGCTACAGCGAGCGCAACGAGGAGCTGGCCTTCTACACCCCCTATGACAAGAACGGCAAGCTGGCTTCCAGCGACACTCTGGTGACCGCCACCCGCGACCTGGCCGACGTGGTGTACGCCGAGTCCGTTTCTCTGGGCGGCGTGGTGACCACCGACGCCCTGGATCTGGCCACCGACGACCTGATCCTGTACGTGGAGTACGGCGGCCGCACCTATGTGTACCTGCCCGAGATCGTCACCGGCACCATGACCCGTGTCGACCGCGACAAGGACAACGAGCTCTACATCACCGTGGACGACGCGGACGAGTATCGCCAGTCCTATATCATGGATGCCGCCTCCCTGGTGGACGTGGATGTCACCCGCTTTGACATCACCAACGCCAAGAACGAGCCCGGCTTCGATGATCTGTACGACTTCATCCTGGACTCCAACGGTTACGTGATCGCCATCCGTCCCGCCGAGGAGAAGGTCGTCAACTACGCTCTGGTGATCGAGTCTGCCTGGACCCAGAACGCCCTGACCAAGGCCGGCGAGGTGAAGATCCTCATGGCCGACGGCACCGAGGGCACCTATGACATCAACTGGAACGAGTCCCGCAAGGTGTTCACCAGCTCCACCATTGACACCAATGCCAAGAAGGACACCGCTCTGGAGAACTACCTGGGCACCCGTGACGTGCTCGAGGGCCGCGACACTGGCGCCGCCATCGGCACCGTGATCGAGTACAGCCTGAACGCCGACGGCGACGAGCTGACCATCGAGAACATCCTGGGCCAGAACGTGCTGAAGTCTGACGGCTACACCGACAGCAAGGACGTGAACGGCGAGGCCGTGCCTCAGGTGGATGTGGGCGATATCGTCTACATTGAGAACAACAGCTCCGCCCCCGCTAATCAGAACACCCAGTACACCGTTCGGAGTGAGTACAAGACCGACGACGGCACTCTGTACCTGACCACCGTGGAGAACGGCAAGTCCGATAATGTTGGCGAGAAACAGTCCATCTCCTACGCCATTGACCGCGACACCGTGGCCTTCTACTTCGTGGGCACCGGCGACGGCGAGTACGGCGTGGCTACCGGCTGGGAGAACATGAGTGACGTGGCTGTCGGCACCGACGCCCAGGTCTACCCCGTGCTCCAGAAGGACGGCAAGGGCGGCATGGAGGCCACCAAGCTGGCCGATGTGGTCCTGTTCAACTCCGTGCCCACCAACGACAGCAACGACTACATGCTGGTTCTGGACGCCAACTATCTGCGCAGCGACGAGCTGTGGCTGAACGTGGTCTTTGAGGACGGCACCGCCGCCGAGATTGAGATTGACAGCGACGGCGGCCACAACTTCGACGTCGAGTCCTCCTACATGAAGGCCTATGCCTACAGCGAGAACGCCGACGGCACCTACGACGTCTCCTCCAAGGCTCCCGTTGGCGCCTATGACGGCGTGCTGATCAAGAACGATACCGTGGATTGGGACGGTGTTGAACGCTACCTGACCATCGTGGGCAGCACCAAGGTTTGGGATGTCACCGATGTGACCCGCGCCGACGAGGAGGTTACCGCCGGTTCCTTCAACTACACCGTCAAGAATGCAGTTGTGATCCCCGGCGGCAGCCGTCAGGAGAACATCCGCACCGCTTGGGTGTGGGATCAGGATGTGGAGGACACCCCCGGCTATGTTTCCGGCGAGTACACTCCCAAGGTGGAGTCCGTGCGCGGCAACACCATCACCATCAGCAAGTACGCCCACGACCTGCTGGGTACCAAGGAGCTTACTGAGGTTCTCAAGGACGGTCTGGAGGATGTGGATGTCCGCAAGGTCACCCCGACCACCAACCCGAACAGCATCATGATCACCGACACCGACGGCGACATCTCCTTCTGGAAGGTCGTCTACGAGAACCTGCGCCGCGTGACCTACGATAACAAGGATTATTTCCTGGGCGAGAACGACTTCATCAAGGTTGCCAGCGATAATATCCTGATCGTGAACCGCGATTCCGACGGGGACATCACCGGCTACTCCGTGTCTAACTACGTTGGCGGCACTTCCCCCGACTTCATCTGGACTCAGAAGAACGATGTGATTGGCGTTGAGGAAGAGCCGGGCAAGACCGCTACCGCCGATGTCGAGATCGTGGATGCCTGGACGGTCGATGCGACAGGTATCAGTGTCTCTGGCCTCGTCACTACGGATAAGGGAACGCAGTTTGCTCTTGCTGGTACGACCCTGAAGCTGGATGATGGTATCGGCAACATCACCTTTGAGATCCGTTCTACCGATGGCAAGAACACTCTGATTGAATCCATTGCCACGGGAGCGGCCTCTGCTGGCGCTTATAAGTACAGCTTCGAGATGCCTGCTCAGGATATTAAGATCTCTTACAGTGGAACTCCCACTGAAGTGACCCTGAAGGGTGTTGTCGGAACTATCGCTGCCACGAACGGTGAGTACCGCATTTATGTGCCCAACACCGCCATGAGCGGCGATGAGGTTAAGGTTGAGATCATTGTGGATAAGGCGCCCCAGGTCGCTACCACCCTGACCCTGACCTATGGTACCCCTCCGACCACTAAGACTGTAAATATTGGCGCTTTTGCTGACGAAGGAAAGACTCTGTCCGTCTATGTTACGGTTACCGGGGATACCACCTTCACCCTGACTGCTGCCAACACTTAATCTTCACACAAGAGAACCTGTATGCAGGAGGTGGGGCCCCCCCCGGGGGGGGGGGGGGGGCGGGTTTTTTGTGAGGGGAAACATACTAAAGGGACCCCCCCGCCAGTTTATGTTGGTGTTCGCCCGACGGCGGGGGTTATGCCACATCTTT
>ERZ1090860.1067-NODE-1070-length-15279-cov-9.796703_pt1 | contig 15279 bp, 17 predicted proteins | sample MGYA00478483_ERZ1090860 | MGnify/ENA primary metagenome ERZ1090860 (study PRJEB33644, sample SAMEA5815741) | chicken gut metagenome | biome: Chicken; feature: Gastrointestinal Tract; material: Caecum | place: Ireland | collected 2019-01-01 | study: A study of...
AGTTTGTGATCTAGAAGCAGACTATTCCTATAAGTTCATGCGGTATCTGAATCAAAAGAAGAATATACTGTTTGAAATCTAGGTATTTACCAATGTAGAGACACTGTTTGCATAATATAGACTGCTGTTAATCTCGGATAAAGCCATGTGTCCAAAGATTTGGGAAATAGATCTTGGAAAAATCGTGATTTTATCTGAAAGTGCCCACCCTCTTGAACTTGATATTCATCCCAGAGTCTATAAATACTAGGCTTCTTCTGATGTAACACATGAGGTTATGGGTTGTTATGGAGAGGAGAAGTATTCTGGTCTGGAAGAGCTGATGGGAAAGAGCTTTGATCACAATTTTAGTGATTTTTTGTACTATGGGAAATTCTTGGACAATACAATCAGGATAAAGATAGGGCTGATGCTTGTGGGGGTGATGGCAGTGATCATAGTTCCCGATATTTTTGTCCTTCTATAGATAAAGGATTAAAGAAGGGAGGTGAAGCTATGCGGAATCTATGGCAGATGTCAAAAGAGTTTTTGGAAGAAGAGGAGGCGGTAGGCGTTGTGGAGATCATTTTGATACTGGTGGTCCTGATCGGCCTGGTAGTTATCTTTAAAGAACAGCTTACCAGTCTTGTAAAGAACATTCTTTCTAAGATCACAAAACAGAGCAATTCCATTTAGACAAACGTCAGGCAATGACGGAATGAAAAGGAGGGTATCTCATGACAAATAAAGGAAGCATTACGGTGTTTCTGGCGTTGATATTAAGTTTGATCCTTTCTCTTGTATGTACCAGTATCGAATCCGTCAGAATGGCGGCGGCCAGGACACAGATCCTGAGCGGCCTGGATATTGGACTGTATTCTCTGTTCGGGCAATATGACAGAGAACTTCTGGAAGACTATGATCTGTTTTTTCTGAATGCTTCCGGCGACTCCGGAAATCTGAATCTGGGTGCGGTATATGATGAGCTGGAGTCTTATATGAAACCTGTTTTAAATCAGAACAGCCAGAATCTGTCGGTCGCGCAGGGCGGTTTTACAGGATACCGTCTGGCTACTGATGAAGACGGCGAAGTTTTTTACAGGCAGGCGGTGAAATATGTCAGGGATACCCTCGGAAGCCGCGGTGTGGAGATGATCCTGGACAGATTCCAGGAAAAACAGGAACAGGTCGGCAGGGCGGAAGAAGCGGGAAAACAGGCGGAAGAGAAGAACACGCTGGAAAATTACGATACAGAGATGGAAGCGGCTGCAAAAAACAGTGAGGAAGCGGCGCGTCAGGAGGAAGAGGCCGCCGGGGAAAACGGAGGAGAAGAGGAAAATTTCAGCAGCGGAGAACAGACGTCAGGGGAAAACTTTTCTGACGGCAGGACAGACGTCCAGGTGGTGAACCCTATCCCTGTACTGAAACGAATCCGCAAAATGGGACTTCTTGATCTTATTGTTCCGGCAGAAAAGGGCATTTCCGATAACGAGGTAAAAAAAGGAGAGCTTTTGTCAGGACGCAGCGTTCAGCAGGGAATGAGTATGCCGGGAACAGTAAAAAAAGACAATTCCTATTCTTCCAGACTTCTGTTCCAGCAGTATCTTTCAGATAAGCTGGGAAATTATATGGAACCGGCGTCAGGAGGTCTCCGATATCAGATGGAATATCTTCTGTGCGGAAAAAACAGCGACAGAGAAAATCTTAAGTCCGTAGCCGGAAGGCTTTTACTGATCCGGGAGGGCGTCAATGCCGCCTGTCTGCTGGCGGATTCTGGAAAAAGAGCCCAGATCCAGGGCCTTGCGCTGGCAATTGCGTCCGGTTTTCTGATTCCTCCTGCCGCGGTCATTATCGAAGCGGCTCTTCTGCTCTGCTGGTCTTTCGCGGAGAGTATTCTGGATCTGCGGGAGCTTATGCATGGAGGAAAGGTTCCTCTGATAAAAAGTCCGTCTGACTGGCAGATCTCGCTGGAGAATCTTCCGGATCTGCTGGAGGGGCTGGATACGCAGAGAAAAAGCAGTGAGGACGGTATTTCCTACGAAGATTACCTTCAGATCCTTCTTCTGTCGCAGTCAAAAGAAGATAAGCTGGAGAGGGGCATGGATATGGTAGAGCTTTCAGTGAGAAAAACAACGGGACGCGAGGGATTCTGTCTGGATCACTGCATAGAGGCGGCGGAGATATCTGTAGATGTAAAGGCCAACGGACGCAGAACATATACGGTAACAAAACAGTACGGATACATATAAAAAAGAAAAGAGGTGCAGAAAGATGCTTTTTCAGAGGACAAAACATAAAATGAATGGGAAAAAACAGAAGATAGACAGAAAAGAAAAAGAAAGGAATCGCTCTCTGTGGGGCCTCGGAAGTTTGTCTTCCCCGATGGGCAAAGCTTCCGAAAAGTTCTCTGGAAAAGTGTCTTTCTGCATCTTTTTCTTAAGAAAAGCCAGTCTTGCGGTGGAGACGGCGCTGGTGCTCCCGATTTTTTTCCTTGGTATGGTTACTTTAATCTCCTTTATGGATATTTATAAGATCCAGACGGAACATCTTCAGGCTCTCTGTGAAAAAACAAAGGAGGCGGGTATGTACGCCTATGTGCTGAATGAGAAGGGACCGGAAAAGATCACTCTTCCGGACGTTTATTCTTACACGCCGCCGGGAGGAATTATCGGGCTTCCCAAAATATGGATGTACAATACCGTAACGGTTCATGCCTGGACAGGGGCGGACATAAAGAATTTTTCTCAGGAAAAGGAAGAGACGGAGAAAATGGTTTATGTTACGGATTCCGGAACGGTTTATCACAGAGATCCAGGATGCCGTTATCTGAATCTTTCCCTGAACCAGGTACCGGGGACAAGGGTATCCTCCATGAGAAACGCTTATGGAGAAAAATATGCTCCCTGTGAGATATGCAGCAAAAATCAAAGTCCTGCGGGAAGCGTTTACATTACGGAAAATGGAAACAGATATCACAATCTGGAAACCTGCAGTGGACTGAAACGAAATGTGAAACTCGTAAAATATTCGGATGTCCGGGGAAGAAAAGCATGCAGCAGGTGCGGATAAGGAGTGAAAAATGGAAATAAGACATATCTGTACGCTGGTTTTTCTTCTGGCAAATGGATGGAAGGATTGGAAAAAACATCAGATTTCGTTGCTCATGACAGTTCTGTTTGCTCTGGCGGGGATTATTTTCAGCCTTATGGACCGGAGAGAAATCCAGGATCTTCTTATCCCCGGGGGAACAGGTCTTATATTTCTTGCGCTGAGTATTCTTACAGGAGGCGCTCTGGGGATGGGGGACGGGTGGATCCTGCTGGCTCTGGGAACGGCGCTTCATACAGAGGAATATGTGCGGACTCTCTGTCTTGGAATGATCTGCGCGGCAGTTTACGCAGGCTTTCTGCTGATCGTCCGCAGAAAGGACAGAAAGACAGAGATACCGCTGGTACCGTTTTTGTTTCTGGGATATCTGGGAGGCTTTTTATGGTGAGAAAAAAGGATGAATATGCAAAAGGCAGTTTTACCGTTGAAGCGGCCTGTGTCATGTCTCTGATTCTTCTGGTGATCATAGGGACTATGTACCTCTGCTTTTTTGTACATAATCGTGCGTGGCTTACTGCGGCGGCCTATGAGGCGGCTCTTGCGGGAAGCCTGGAAGGAGTCCGAGAGGACGGTAAAGTATCGGAAACGGCACAAATGCGAAGCAGAGAGCTGGGAAATACCGGCTTTTTCGGAGCGGAAAATCTCAACGTTCACGTAGAGGCGGGAAAAAGTGTGGAAGTCTCTTATTCTGCCGATACAGTTTCCGGTTTTGGAGGTTTTTCCTGGAAGTTAAAGGCCGAGGGAGCCTCAAAGGTGATCCGGCCGGTTGAATGGATACGGAAAGTAAAATCTCTGGCCGATATAGCGGACAGTGTTCAGAATGGATCATGACAAAGAGAACAGGCCTGATAAGCGAAATATGGAGAGAAGGAAAAATGAAGGCGGAATATAAAAGAGATATAAACCATAATTATCTGATATTTGAAGATGAAAAAGGAATAGATAGATCTTCCTATCAGGTGCGTATGCTGCTTGGAAATGTAATTCCGTCTATTCTCAGATGTCATCTGCAGAATCTTGACGGAAAAAATTTTTACTCCTATGAGATCACCTCCAGACAGTCGGTGGCGTCTTATTATGAAGGCAGAAAATTTCACGGGGAAGATATCCGTATGCTTCTGGAAGGATTCCTTCGTGTGATGGAAGAGCTGGCGGAATATCTGATGAATCCGGAACAGCTTCTGATCAAGCCGGAGTATATCTATCTGGACATAGAGTCCGGAACGGTTTTCTTCTGCTGTCTGCCGGAACAGGGCGGAGAGGTGCAGACACAGCTCAGGGAATTTATAGAATATATGCTCCCAAAACTGGATCATGAAGATCAGGAGGCAGTATTTCTGGGATATGGAATTTACAGAAGAGTACTGGAACCGGGATTTCAACTGGAAATGATCAAAGAAGCGGTTTATCACTCAGAGCAAAAGGGCACCGTAAGAGCGGCGGATACGGGAGAAGAGGACGCGGCGGAAAAAGAGGCGGCCGTTTTGCCGGAACCGGAGGAAAAAGGAAAAGAATCCCTTCCGGATATGCCGGTTTATGCAGTCTCTTCGGCAGAAAAACATTCAGGATGGTGGTGGGCGGCAGGATGTATAGCTGCTGCGGCTGCCATGCTGGGATTACTGGGAGCCGGGGTATCCGGAATCCTGCCCTGGCTTCCGGCCGAACTTGTGATCGGAGGCGGGATCGTGGCTTTTGGTATCGGAGGCTTTGCCGGATGGATGACTGATAAAAGGAAAAAGAAACAGGAGACAGGCGCAGTGTGGGAAAAGAAAGAAAAAGAACAAAGAATTTCTTTGCCCGGCGATGAACAGACAGCAGATGGTCCGGATGGGAAAACAAAAGCTTCTGAAGAGGGCAGAATGGAGACATATTCTGATAATCAGAATACCTTTTATACAGCAACAGAAAATCCGGAAGCGGAAAAGGCCATATATGGGGAAACGGTAGCTCTCTGTGAAGGAGGACGTCAGGGTCCTTCGACACTGGTAAGCCGGGAACCGGGAGAGCTGGCGACAATTTATCTGGAACAGGAGCTTACGGTTGTGGGAAAGCTGGCAAATGCTGCAGACGCGGTAATTCCTATTCCTACGGTAAGCCGTGTCCACGCACGGATCCGGAAAAAAGACGGGGAGTACTATCTGGCGGATCTTAACTCAAGAAACGGGACGACAGTAAACGGCCAGATTCTGAAAAACGGAGAAGAGTATCAGCTTCAGGATGAAGATGAGGTGGATTTTGCGCAGGCAAGGTATATTTTTCTGAAATAAGATAAAAACAGACGTTTCTGATCCGCAGCGCCTCAGAAAAAATATGACAGGCTCCGGCAGGCGTGATAAAATAGACATATCCAAGTATTATACAGAAAAAGGAGATTACATTTTGGAAGAATTTCGTAAAGAGCCTGTTACAATATTACTGATAGTCCTGAACATTCTTGTCTTTCTGGCAGTAGAAATGACGGGCAGTTCCCAGGATGTATTTCATATGCTGAACTGCGGCGCGTCTTATACGCCTCTGGTCAGGGATCAGGGAGAGACATACAGATTATTCACCAGCATGTTTCTTCATTTCGGGATTTCTCACCTGGCTAATAATATGCTGGTACTGTTTGTTCTTGGCAGCCGCCTGGAACGTGTGACAGGAAAGGTACGATTCCTGATTATTTATCTTCTGGGCGGCCTGGCGGGGAATATACTATCCATGCTGATGGAACTGAACAGCCGGGAATATGCAGTGTCGGCAGGGGCTTCCGGAGCTGTATTCGCAGTTATGGGAGCCATGATCTATGTTGTCGTCCGGAACAGGGGATGGCTGGAGGATCTTTCCATGAGGCAGATCCTTGTGATGGCCATATTTTCTCTGTACTTTGGGCTTACCAGCAGCGGAGTGGATAATGCCGCGCATATCGGAGGAATGATTTCTGGCCTTCTGCTTGCGGTTATTTTATATCATCCGCGGAAAAGAATCTGAAAGACAGTTCCCTGGTCCGGCACACTGTGTACGGTGATCTTACCGCCGTGTCCCTCAATGATCTGCCGGGTGACAGAAAGACCCAGGCCGGTGCCGCCCTGCTTATAAGTGACAAAAGGCTGAAATATTGTTTTCTGCTGCTCTTCTGTCATACCGCATCCGTTGTCTGAAACAGTAACACGTACGCCCTCCGGAACGGACCGGGCGGAAATATGGATAACTCCATGAGAATGACAGATCGCTTCCTGGGCGTTCCGAAGCAGATTAAGAAATGCCTGCCGGATTTTTATGCAGTCCAGATAAAGAGGCGGAAGCTGGTCGGAAATGTCCGTTTCCAGAGCAATCCCAAGATATTCCAGAGAAGGACGGAAAGAGAGTATAATACTTTTCAGAAGACAGGACAGATCTGTATTTTCAGGAAAGAGCTGCCCGGCGTGGCTGTAATCCGCTGTTTCCTTCAGCAGATCTTTGACATATTCCAGATTTTCTGTGATGTCTTCCCACTCTCTGTATCCTGTTATTTCCGGATGGGAAGCCGCCATCATCTGCAACCCGCTCTGGATCAGCGTCAGGGGATTTCTGATCTCGTGAGCAAATTTTGAAAGAGTAAGCCGGAATTCTTTTTCCTGCTGTTCAGGGGAAATAAGATCCTGCATATGAATCACCTCATCTGCAGTTTATCATTCGTATTTTTGTGAATCAACAAATTTCGTATTGAAAAAATCGAAGAAATACGAGACAATAGTAAGGAAAAATAGTAAAAGGAGGAGATTGTTGTGGATAATTGTATTTTCTGTAAAATTGCAAACGGGGAAATTCCATCAGCTACTTTATATGAAGACGAGGAATTTCGTGTGATTCTGGATCTGGGTCCGGCAAGTAAGGGACATGCGCTGATCCTGCCGAAAGTTCACGCCGCGGATATTTATGAGCTTCCGGAGGAGACTGCCGGAAAAGCAATGATCCTTGCCAAGCATATGGCGGAAAAAATGAAAGACGCCCTGCATTGCGACGGATTTAATATTGTCCAGAATAATGGAGAAATTGCGGGGCAGACAGTATTCCATTTCCACATGCATCTGATTCCAAGATATAAGGGAGATCAGGTTGGTCTGACATGGACTCCCGGAAAACTCAGTGATAAGGACAGGGACGAGATTTTGGAAAAATTAGGCAGATAAGCCGGGAATATTACAAAAGATGAAATGTGAGAATTTTAAGGATATTTACAGGAAATACCGGGGATTCTCTACCAGCGTTGCCGAGAAAGTGCTCAAGGACGACGTGATTGCAGAGGATATCAGTCAGGAGGTATTTTCTCATTTGTATGAGATCAGAGCAACGCTGGATTTTTCAAACGAGAAGATGATAAAATCGCTGATATTTACTGCAACTGTCAATAAGTGCAAAGACTATTTCAAAAAGTCATGGAAGAAACGGGAAATTTATCAGTTGGATGAAGAACGCTACAGAACTGTTCCGGACAACAGAGCGAATCCGGAATCGATTCTGATCCGCAGGGAAGAGATGAAATATTGGAAACTTGCATTGGAAAAGCTTCGCTGTGAACATCCAATGAATTACGATATTCTGATCAAAACAAAGTATTTTGAAATTCCACCGGAATTCGTCGCGGAGGAGTATGGCATAACAAGACATAATGTAAACAACAGAGTCCTCCGGACGAAAAAGTGGATGAGAAAAGAAGCGGAAAAACTGCAGAAGAAGCATCTGTAGCTTCAGCTTTCTCATTTTATCTGGAACTTACACATTCCTCGATAAGAGAAACAATATGATGGATGGAATCCATCTGCTTTCCGGACGCCATAGCTTTTTCATAAACATGCCGGTCCTCATATAACCTGCGGATAGAGGAAAGGAGTTTTTCGTCGGTGATCTCTTCTTCCTCAAGAACCATACTGAAGCCCTGGCGCTCGAAAGAACGGGCGTTGAGTATCTGATCCCCCCGGCTTGCATTGGCGGAAAGGGGGATCAGCAGATTTGGTTTGTGCAGGGCGATGATCTCACAGATCGCGTTTGCTCCGGCTCTGGAAATAACAATATCCGCAAGAGCAAACAGATCGGCCAGTTCTTTTTTGATATATTCGTACTGTACATAACCGGCTGTTCCTGTAAGCGATTCATCTGTTTTTCCTTTTCCGCAGAGATGGATGACCTGAAACTCTTCCAGAAGCTGGGGAAGTATCCTGCGGATATGGTCGTTTACGGAAGCGGCACCCAGACTGCCACCGATGACCATGATAACAGGCTTCTCTGAGGTGAAGCCGCAGAACTGCCGGCCCGCTTCAGGATTTCCGTTCAGAAGCTCCTGGCGGATCGGCGTTCCGGTAAGAACGGCCTTTTCTTTTGGAAGACTGTCAACTGTTTCAGGAAAATTGCAGCAGATTTTTACGGCAGAAGAAATACACAGTTTATTCGCAAGACCGGGAGTCATGTCGGACTCGTGGATAATGGCCGGTATTTTGCATTTTTTGGCAGCAATCACCACAGGGACGGTGACGAAACCGCCTTTGGAAAACACCACGTCCGGCTTTAACTGTTTGAGCAGCTTCTTTGCCTCATAGAAGCCTTTCAGTACCCGGAAAGGGTCTGTAAAGTTTTTTACATCGAAATACCGTCTTAATTTACCAGACGATATACCATAGTAGGGAATATCCAATTCTTCAATGAGTTTGCGCTCAATACCTTCGTAGGACCCGATATAAGAGATCTGATATCCGGCCTCCCTGAGAACGGGAACCAGAGCGATGTTTGGTGTAACGTGTCCGGCAGTACCGCCGCCGGTGAGTACAATATGCTTCATAGAGAACCCTCCTGCAAAATCTTTTGTTACCAATAATATGAACCAGCCGGGGATAATTGTCAAGAATAGATAAAAATCAACGACAGGCTGGAAAAGTGATGAAGGGGAGACTTGAGAAGCGAGGCAGTACCAGGAGAATACCATGAGAAAAAAGTTTATAGATGATAAAAAAGAGAAAACAGCAGAAACGTCTGGTAAAAAAAATACTCTGAAGCTGTCGAAAGAGTGGGAAGAGCAGTATATAGCGAGGACGGAGAGAAGGGAGAAGGAGCTTTTCGGAGGAAAACAGCCCAAAGAACGCGAAGTCTCCGACGACGAGATAGAAGAATCGTACCAAAAACTGGTGAACAGTCTGAAGGAAAAAGGAATTTACAGTGAAGACGAACCGAAGATCATTCCCATATCCGAAGTACGCTCTTCCGAGAAAGAAGATACTTTTGCAGAAAGCGGCAGAAGGAGAAAAAAGAAAGCCGAAAAAGTTCTTCAGGGAAGATACCGCAGCAGCATTCATTTAGGGAAAATTGCCGGAATCGCTCTGGTTTGCTGCGCCTGTGTATTTGCGGCAAGTATGACAAGCGAAGCGAACAGGGCGTATTTTGTAAAGAATGTGCGTTATCTGATGGGTGATGATACAAGAGTACTGGTATATAACGATGACACAAACGAGAGTGATAATATGGAGGAATATAATGCGGTTCAGGATATTGAGGAAAAACTGGGGATAGATATGCCGGAGTTTTACTATCGACCACAGGGACTGGAATTCCGGGGGTATGAGGTGAACCAGGAGGTTTCCATAGCCAGAATTGAGTATCAGTATCAAGACAAAATAATTCTTTTATTGATTGATCAGCAGAGCGAAGACAGAGCAAGTAATATTAACAGTGTTCATGGTGAAGAATTACAGACTATGGTTACAGCTAGTGACGGAATAGAAGTAGACATTGAGAAAATTCAAGACGATCAGGATAAAGAACCGACCTTTGTGGCACGGTGGCAAAGAGAGGATATATCTTATTATCTGTCTGGAAAAATGGAAATAGAAGAATTAAAACAAATGGTTGAAAATATGGTTTATTAAGTGTGATTTTGGAAAGATTTTGTCGTATTAATATTGTAAGGTATGTTTGCAAAGGGAAAGGAGTGAGGACAATTAGCAGGTGGAAACGAATCCTGGGGATTGGTATGGCTGCAGGGATACTGGCTTCTGTGGCAGTAACTTCCGTGCCGGTGCAGGCGTCCAGCATCCTGGATGAGGTTACAGAGCTGGAGACCACAGAAGATTATGCCGAAGATACGGAATACAGCCGTCTCAGAGGCAACAATCTGAATTTTGGAAATGTAAAGGTACAGCGGGTTTCCAGCAACGAGATAGGAATTTATGGTCTGACTCAGTGCCACCATGTCTGTGATACCGTATACCTTTATCTTTATCTGGAACGGAAGGTGGATGGAAGTTACGGTACCTACAAATACTGGAGATTTGAGGCAAATAATGCGACCAGTCTCAGCCGAGGAATCAACGTTATAGTCCCCAGCGGCACCTATTACCGTGTAAGAGGCTACCATGCCGCAAAGGACGGTTCCAAGGAATCAACTTCTACGTTGACACAGGGAATCCTGATCAATTAAAAAGACGGTCCTTTTGCATATGGTATAAAAGAGGACGCACGGATACATAAGCACACGGACACACAGGAAGAACAGAATAAACAGACACACAGGAAATAAAGATACACAAAATCACCCAAACACTGTGAATTAAATTTCCCGGCACAGGCAGACGGCAGAAGCGGCTGAAAGGGATGATATGAGAAACGTGAAAGAAATGTAAACTGCCTTACCGTCCCCGGAGAGAAGCTTTTGCGAGAACTGACGTGCCAAAATCCACAACACACAACACACACAAATCCTGCAGAAGACGTATCGGCATCGGCAGGACACGAAACTTTATTAAAAAAAATTATACGGCAAAATCTGGCAGCAGGACAGAAAACGGCATTCTGTCCTGCTGTTTTTAGAATAATGCTGTTAAAAACCGGATTTCCCGTGTATAATAATTATAAAATCAAATTCTTCTGAAAATGTTCAGATAAAGGGGGCCGGCATATGAAAATTACATTTATTGGGGCAACACATGAAGTAACCGGAAGCTGCTATTATCTGGAGGCGGCAGGAAAGAAATTTCTTGTAGACTGCGGCATGCAGCAGGGGCCGGACTATTACGAAAACAAGCCGATTCCGGTAAATCCTGGGGAACTTGATTTCGTTCTTCTGACCCATGCGCATATGGATCATTCCGGTAATCTTCCTGCAATTTACGCACAGGGATTTCAGGGTCCGGTTTACGCCACCGAGGCGACCTGCCACCTGTGCGACATTATGCTTCGGGACAGTGCCCACATTCAGATGTTTGAGGCGGAATGGCGGAACAGGAAAGCAAGACGGCAGGGGAAACCCGAATTTGTCCCGGCCTACACCATGGAGGACGCTATGGGGGTTATCCGCAACTTTGTGTCCTGTCCTTATGAAAAGCCTGTAGCACTGGGAGAGGGGATTTCTGTACGCTTTGTGGACGCAGGCCATCTCCTGGGCTCCGCCAGCATTGAGCTTACGCTGAAAGAGGGAACGGAAGAAAAGAAAATTGTATTTTCCGGAGATATCGGAAATACTAATCAGCCCCTGATCAAAGATCCTACCTATCTTCACCACGCAGATTATGTGGTAATGGAATCTACTTACGGAGACAGAAGCCACGGCGAACGTCCGGACTATGTGTCCTGTCTCAGTGAAATTATCCAGAGGACTTTTGACAGAGGCGGGAATGTGGTGATTCCTTCTTTTGCCGTAGGCCGCACGCAGGAGATGCTTTATTTTATCCGTCAGATCAAAGAGGAGAACCGGGTAACTGGACATGGAAATTTTAAAGTTTATGTGGACAGTCCGCTGGCTAATGAAGCTACCACGATTTTTCGGGAACACATGTATGACTGCTTTGACGAGGAGGCGGTAAGCCTGATACAGAGAGGCGTTAATCCTTTAAGCTTTCCGGGCCTTCGTACCTCTGTGACAAGCGATGATTCCAGGGCGATCAATAATGACGAGGACTGCAAAGTAATTATTTCCGCAAGCGGAATGTGCGACGCAGGAAGGATCAAACATCATCTGAAGCATAATCTCTGGGACAGAAAGAATACGATCCTGTTTGTAGGCTACCAGGCCATAGGAACCCTGGGAAGAAATCTTCTGGAGGGAGCCACGGAGGTAAAAATTTTCGGAGAGGAAATCCATGTGGCGGCGGAAATATGCCAGATGCAGGGAATCAGCGGCCATGCGGACGTAAACGGTCTTCTGGACTGGATCGGAGCTTTTGAAGAAAAACCCCGGAAGGTGTTTGTCACTCACGGCGACGACGAGGTGACAGAAATATTTGCCCGCAGGCTGCGGGAAGAAAAGGGGATAGACGCCGCCGCTCCTTTCAGCGGAACGGAGTACGATCTGGCGGCCGGAACATATATCCGCGAAGAGCAGGGAATACGGATGCAGAAAGCGTCGGCTTCGCCCAAGGCAGGCAGAGCGGCAAGAGCCTTTGAAAAGCTGGTGGCTATGGGACAGCGGCTGATGTCCGTAATACGGAAGAACGAGGGATGCCCGAATAAAGATCTGGAAAGATTTTCAAGAGAGATCCAGTCCCTCTGCGATAAATGGGACAGAACGGATATATAGAAAAAAGCAGGATATTAACAGGGCCGGGAGATTTTACTCCCGGCCCGCATTTTAAAGCATCGGAAAACTGCCGGAGGGAATATACCTCAGAACAGCCAGCACTGTCCCGGTTCCAGTTCAAGAGTCAGGATTCTGGCGGCGTCGGCAGGATCTTTCGCCTGATTAAATTTGAAAAGCATTTTTCCATCAGGAAGCTGTCCGAGGATTTCAATCTTTCCCCGGGGCGTAGACATACAGTAACGGATACATTTTCCCTGTCCGTTCTGCATATTTTTTGCCTCGTCTACAATGCGGACGCCTTTTTCCAGAGGAACCTGGAACTGATTTTTGACTCCGCGTACCGGGCGGCACTGGAAAATATAATAGGGGACGATCCCCGCGGCAGTGAGCTTTCTCAGAAGAAGCCCAAGTACTTCCGGATCGTCGTTTACTCCTTTAAGAAGTACAGTCTGATTTTTGACCACAATACCCATTTTCAGGAAAAGGCGGATTACTTCTCTGGCCTTGGGGGTGAGCTCTCTGGGGTGATTAAACTGGGTGACAATATAGAGCTGCTTCCTGTCCGCGAATTCCCGGAACATATCCTGAAGCTCGGTATCCTTAAGAATCCTGTCCGGGAATACCACCGGGACTCTGGTGCCGAAACGGACCAGATCCAGGTGTTCCATAGAAGTCAGTTCTTCCAGATACCTGCGTATCATTTTGTCCGGCATCATAAGAGAGTCCCCGCCTGACACCAGTACGTTGGTAAGCTCTTTATGCTCCCGGATATACTGCATCATATTCTCGAAATTTTTTGCGGTTTCCTTATCGTCAATTCCTACCAGCCTTTTCCGGAAACAGTGCCTGCAGTACATTGCGCAGCAATTCGTAGAAAGAACAAGAGCTGTCTGGGTATACTTGTGCTGCAGCCCTGTCTGCACCGTATTGTCCGCCTCCCCGCTGGTATCAAAATCTCCGGACAGATCTGTTTCTGTAAGAGAAGGGATACACATACGGCGGATGGGATCGTTGGGATCATCTTTATTAATCAGGGAGAGGTAGTATTCGGGAACAGACATTGGAAAATGTTCCAGAATCACCTGCATTTGTTTTTCTTCCTCATCCGACAGACCGAGATAATCTCTGACGTCGGATGCCGTTGTATAGAATTTTTCTGTTGTCCAGCTCATGGAATCCTCCTTTCTGATTTTCTGACACTTTATCTCTTTTTAGCTTTAGTATACTACAATTTTCGCTGTTTGAACAGAAGCTTTTTTTCCTTCATCGGGAATTAAATATCTTTTAGATAAAAGCAGAAGAAAAAGAGGGGAATCTGTGAGTTTATATCAGGAAAGAGCCTCTTTTAAAGCCTTTGACAACTGGTCGGGGCAGGATGTGGGACGGCGGCCGCAGCGGATTCCCTCCAGACGGCTGATCGCCTCGTTTACGTCCATTCCCTCTACCAGACGGGCTACTCCCTGAGTGTTTCCGGAACATCCGCCGTCAAATCTTACGTTGCGTACCTTGTTTTCGCTGTCTATCTCAAAGTCAATAGCCCTTGAGCATACGCCGCTTGTTTTGTATGTCATTTTATCTTCCTCCTTAATAAGTAGATCTGCGGCTGTTTTCTGAAAGAAAAACGCCGCTTTTCTGATTTCAACATAAGTCATTATAGCAGAAGTGAAAAAAAGTTTCCATATAAACTGAAACTTTGATATAATGAAGTATAGCCGTCCGGCCTTATGGCTGAACAGTTACAATAAAGCCGTGTACGGCAATCAGCCGGGCGTACCGGTACGACGAAAAAGAGACGAACAGCGATATCACAGAAAACGATATCCGGCGAAAGCCGGGAGACAGGAGAAGAAAATATGAGATGTATAGGCATTATAGGCGCAATGGATGACGAAGTTGCGGAATTAAAAGAATATATGCAGGATGTGAAGGTTACTACAATGGCGTCCATGGATTTCTATGAGGGAATCCTGGAGGATCACAGAGCGGTAGTGGTGCGGTCCGGTATTGGAAAAGTCAACGCCGCCATATGTACCCAGATCCTTATAGATAAATTTCAGGCGGAAGTTGTGATCAATACAGGTATTGCCGGAAGCCTTAATAATGAAATCAATATCGGCGATATTGTTGTTTCCACAGATCTGGTACAGCATGATATGAACGCCCTGGCATTCGGATATCCCAGAGGACAGATCCCGCAGATGGATAAGTTTTCCTTCCAGAGCGACGAGGTGCTTCGGAAGCTGGCTGTCCGCGCCTGTCGGGAAGTCAATCCGGAAATAGAAGTCTTTGAGGGAAGAATCGCCTCCGGAGATCAGTTCGTGGCGGATCAGGATGTGAAGGACTTCATCGTAAAAGAATTCGGGGCTTACGCAGTGGAAATGGAGGGAGGCGCCATCGCTCAGACGGCTGTTCTGAATCATGTGCCGTTTCTTGTTATCCGGGCCATTTCAGACAAAGCGGATGGAAGCGCTCATGTAGATTATCCCGCCTTTGAAAAAATGGCTATCAGCCACAGCGTAAAACTGACGAGGAAAATCGTAGGAGAGATCCAGGGCTGACAAAAGGGCACGCACATCAGGACCGGGACCGCATATGCTAAAACAGAGGATTGTAAAGAATGCGGGAGACAGTCTATGTATGATAAGCATAAATTTTTTCCGTTTTATACGTCT
>ERZ1090860.1071-NODE-1074-length-15246-cov-13.104667_pt1 | contig 15246 bp, 17 predicted proteins | sample MGYA00478483_ERZ1090860 | MGnify/ENA primary metagenome ERZ1090860 (study PRJEB33644, sample SAMEA5815741) | chicken gut metagenome | biome: Chicken; feature: Gastrointestinal Tract; material: Caecum | place: Ireland | collected 2019-01-01 | study: A study of...
CTAAAGTGAACTAAGCAGACTCACTTAAAACTGTCTGCAAATCTTATTATACGAGAGGAGACAGTATGCTCATTTTCCCCGCAATTGACATCAAAGACGGCGAATGTGTGCGCCTTTACCGCGGCGATTATGCGACCGCGCACAAGGTCGCCGAGGGCGCTGTCGATACGGCACAAAAATTTGAGGCGGCAGGTGCAACTTGGCTGCACATGGTCGATCTCAATGGCGCCAAGGACGCTCATCCGGTCAACGAGGATCTAATTTTTAGCGTTGTGCAAAAGACCGGCCTGCACGTGGAGGTCGGCGGCGGCATTCGGCGTATGGAGACGGTTACCCGTTATCTCGAAAATGGTGTCGCGCGCGTGATCCTCGGCTCGGCGGCGTTACGTGATCCGGATTTCACGGCAGAGGCTATCCGCACCTATGGACCACGCATCGCAATCGGCATTGACGCCCGCGATGGCAAGGTTGCAGCTGAAGGCTGGCTCGAAACTTCATCTGTAGATTATATCGAAATGGGAAAGCGGATGGAACAACTCGGCGCGTCGACGCTGATCTTTACGGACATTTCCCGCGACGGAATGCTTTCCGGTCCAAACCTCACCATGCTGGATGCGTTAAACAAGGCGGTTTCCTGCGACGTTGTGGCCAGCGGCGGCATCAGCGGGCCAGAAGATATCCGTGCTCTAAAGCAATTGAACCTGTATGGAGCCATTTGCGGAAAATCCATTTATACCGGGGCGCTCGACCTGCGCGAGGCCCTCAAAATTGCAGGAGGGAATGCCGATGAGACCTGATCCAGCCACATTTGACTATGATCGCTATTTTCAAAAGGGCGAGTTGATCCCTGCGATTGTGCAGGAATACGGCACCAATGAGGTGCTGATGTTGGCTTATATGAACCGCGAATCCCTGCGCAAGACGCTGGAGACCGGCTACACGTGGTTTTGGTCCCGCTCGCGCCAGGAGCTGTGGAACAAGGGCGCGACCTCTGGTCACCTGCAAAAGGTCGTTTCCATCACAGGCGACTGTGACGACGATACCCTGCTGGTTGTGGTCCACCAGACAGGCGCAGCCTGCCATACAGGCCATCACAGCTGCTTTTTCAATCGAATTTTGGAGGATGATACCAATGCCGATGCATGATACATTTCAAGCGTTATACAATACGGTGCTCAAGCGCCGCAGCGAGCACAAAGAGGGTTCCTACACGTGTTATCTGTTTGAGCAGGGGCTCGACAAGATCCTGAAAAAGGTTGGCGAAGAATGCAGCGAGACAATTATTGCCGCAAAAAACGGCATTGCAAAAGATACAATCAGCGAGATTGCAGATCTGCAATACCATTTGATGGTGATGATGGTCAGTGAAGGAATCACCCTTGATGAGCTGGAGGCTGAGCTCGACCGCCGTTCAGAAAAGACCGGAAATTTGAAAAAATTCCATCAGGTGGATCACAATACCTGAAAATTAGTTGGCCACGATGCCGGCGCTGCTTTTGGAGTAGCGCCGGCATCCTTTTGCATCCCCGAATTTTGCGCGTTGACCCGACCGGTAATTTGTATTTCATCCAATACATGATTTTTGCCTCTTTCCCGTATACTAAGGAAGAAAGGGGAGAAGGTCATGGTTGCAAAAATACGATGGAAACCGCTGATTGTCAATCTTGCCATTGCGTTTGGTGTGGAGGCCGTGTCCGCGCTTGCCACACGCGACAGCATGCAGGTCTATCAGACACTGCAAAAGCCGCCGATGTCGCCCCCGGGTGCCGTGTTTGGTATTGTGTGGTCGGTGCTCTTTTTCCTGATGGGTATTTCGGCATACCGGGTGTATCAGTCCGGCGCGCCAGGGACAAAGCGGGCGCTGACCGTCTATGGCGTGCAGCTGCTGGTCAATTTTCTCTGGTCGATTTTTTTCTTTAATTTGCAAGCTTACTGGTTTGCATTTGTCTGGCTGGTCTTTTTATGGGTGTTGGTTCTCTGGATGAGTATCCTCTTTTTCCATGCGGACCGTACCGCGGGGCTATTACAGATTCCATACCTTATCTGGTTGACTTTTGCGGGTTATTTGTCTTTTGGTGTGGCGCTGCTCAATTAAACTTTGCATATAAAATCATCGCGGCAACTGCTATCCTTTGTGATGCAGTTGCCGCGATGGTTTTTGCGATTGTGTCTCCTTTACATTTGATCGGCGCGCTCCGAAAAGCCGCGGATCACATCGCAGGAATGCGCGAAAGCCGCCTGCTCATCGGGCGTCAGCGGCAATTCCAGAATGCGTTCGACACCGTTTTTACCGATAATTGCCGGCACGCCTGCATGGATGCCGCGTTGCCCATATTCGCCCTCCAAAAGCGTGGAGACGGGCAGAATACGCTGCTCATCGCGGAAAATAGCCTTGATAATGTCGCAACAGGCCATCCCAATGCCGAATTCCGTGCAGCCCTTTCCCCTGACAACCTGCATGCCGGCTTCCCGAACCTGCTCGCTCAGATAAACGGCATCCAGCTTGTCCGCCAGCTGCGGATGTTTGGCGGCATAGAGGGAAAGTGGGGAACCGCATATTGTGATGCGCGAGACAGGCACTATTTGAGAATCGCCGTGCTCTCCCATGGAGAACGCCTGGATAGAGTGGCGGTCAATTCCGAGAATCTCGGAAAGAATACGACGAAGGCGGGCAGAATCCAACGATGTGCCTGTGCTGAACACCTGATTTTTCGGCAGGCCCAAGCGCTTACGCAGGAAGTCGCCCACAATGTCGGCAGGGTTCGAGATACTGACCAGAATACCGTCAAATCCGGAATTTTTCAGCGGACCGACAATGCTGTTCATAATGGCGATTGAGTCGTCAAACATATCCAGACGGGTCTGGCCGGGGAGACGGGTTTTTCCGGCTGCCATAATGACGATCGGTGCATCCGTACAATCCGTATAATCACCTGCCCGTACTCGCACGCGGTGCGGGAGGTTGCTTACGGCATCGTTGAGGTCAAGCGCCTGCATGCGTGCCTTTTCTTCTGCAATGTCTATAAGTACGAGTTCGTCTACTTCCTGCTGCAACATTAAGGAAAGCGCGCAGTGCGTTCCAACATGTCCTGCGCCAATAATGACGATTTTGTGCGTCTGTATTTGTTTCATAGAATTCGGTGCTCCCTTTCCGGCCGCCTGTCGAATTCATGACATTTTGCAGGCAAGCCACATTTATTATAGCACATCTCCTCGTTGACGCAATACCAATATGCAGTAAAAAGCTGGTGGTTTCCGACGCTTTTCGAGTGGTCATCACACAGGGGTCACAAAGCTGGACTACGATCATGATAAATTGGCTTATAGTCCAAACGGGTTAGCCGAATGCGGCTCAAGGAATGCATTGCGGTCCCTGGAACAGTATGGTATCATGAATGAAAGGCAGCCGGTTGGGTCGGCTATCCGCCTGCACGAGATCGGACATAGGAGGAGATCACATGGAGCGATTGCTGGTTGTAGATGATGAGGAAAAGATTCGTCTGTTGATTCGCAAATATGCGGAGTTTGAAGGCTATACAGTTGTGGAAGCGGGAGATGGCATGAGCGCAGTTCAGCTTTGCCGCGACCACCCGCGCGATTTTGATCTTATCGTCATGGATGTCATGATGCCCGAGCTGGACGGTTTTTCGGCTGTGCGGGAGATCCGCAAGGTGTGCCAGGCACCGGTTTTGATGCTCTCAGCACGCGGCGAAGAATACGATAAAATCCACGGGTTTGAGCTTGGAATCGATGACTATGTGGTCAAGCCATTTTCACCCAAAGAGTTGATGATGCGCATTGCGGCGATCATCAAGCGCAGTAAGTCATCGGACACGCCGCAAAATGAGGTGTTGGAGGTCAAGGGACTGCGGGTGGATTTCACCGCGCGCGTTGTCACAGTGGATGGCAAAAAGGTGGAGCTTTCGCCAAAGGAATACGACCTTCTGTTCTATCTGGCCAAAAACCGAAATATTGCCCTAACCCGCGAGCAGTTAATTACCAATGTATGGGGCTACGACTTTTATGGCGACGACCGTACGCTCGATACGCATATCAAACTTTTGCGCCGCAGCTTGGGGCCTTACGCCAAGTTGATTGTCACGCTGAGAGGGGTTGGATACCGCTTTGAAACCACTTGAACAGGCTGGCCGGCCGGATCCAGCTCCACCGGAGCCGCCGAATGAATTCCCCAAAGAGGGCTTCTGGGCGCGCTTGCGAACGAAATGGCACAGCATTAGCATCAAATGGCGCATTTTTGGCGTGTTTGCGGTTTTTACAGGAATTGTGCTGGTGGTGCTGTGGCTGTTTCAGACCGTTTTTCTCGACCAGTTTTATGAACATACCAAAAAATCGGAGCTTGTCTCCGCCACCCAGACTGTACAAAAACACATCAATGATGTGAACTTGAGCAGTATCCTGGATCAGACGGCACAAAATGGCCAGATCTACGTGGCTGTTCTTTACCAGGACGGCCGCACCCTTTCGAGCGACTATTCTCCAAACCGCGGTTCCTTGATCTTTCAGAATATTCTGCAAAAAGCATATGTACTCACAGAAGAGCATGGCGGTATTTATACCGAGAGAATTCCGGATCAGCCGCCGCGCGGCCGGGATGAGAGTCGTGCCATGATCTATGCGACGCTGCAAAAGGATAAAACCGATGCGGAATACATGGTGTTTTCCTATACAATCCTGACGCCGCTTGGCGCAACGGTCTCCACCATCCGCACGCAGATTGTGTGGATCACTGTAATCCTGTTGGGGGTGGCGCTGTGTTTGGCGCTTTATCTTTCCAAGCACATCAGCAGTCCGATTATCCGCATCAATGATTCGGCTAAGCAACTCGCTACCGGGGATTACAATGTGGCGTTTGATGAGGACGGATACCTGGAAATTGCCCAGCTGGGCCACACGTTAAATTATGCGGCGCAGGAGCTTGGACAGGTCGAGCAGCTTCAGCGCGATTTGGTGGCCAATATCAGTCATGATTTGCGCACGCCGTTGACCATGATTTCCGGCTACGCGGAAATCATGCGGGATCTGCCCGGCGAAAATACGCCGGAAAATGTACAGGTCATCATCGACGAGGCACAGCGGCTGACATCCCTGGTCAATGATACACTGGACCTGAGCAAACTGCAATCCGGCACGCAAAAGGTGGAAAAGACGTCGTTTAACCTGACCGCAGATATCCGCGAAATCCTGCACCGGTATGACAAGATGACGGACTATACGCTGTCTTTTGAGGCAGACCGCGATGTCATGGTTTATGCAGACGAACTGAAAATCTCGCAGGTAGTGTATAACCTGATTAATAACGCGCTAACTTATACGGGGGCCGATCACTGTGTCTTTGTGCGCCAGATTCTCGCAAATGAAGAGGTACGCATTGAGGTGACAGACACCGGCGACGGCATCCCGGAGGACAAGCTGAAAGATATCTGGAAACGCTATTATAAAGTGGATAAAGAGCACAAGCGTGCGCAGATCGGCACGGGTTTGGGCCTGTCCATTGTCAAAACGATCCTCGATATGCACGACGGCGCCTATGGTGTGCGCAGTGCGCTGGGGCAGGGCAGTACATTCTGGTTTTCCCTGAAGATACATGGGGAAGGCCCGGCGGTCTGCCTGCCGGCGACAGAGGAAGGAGAAGATGTAACATGAAGATCGGTGTGGTTGGCTGCGGCCGATGGGGAAGCTGTCTGGCATGGTATGCAGCCACACAGTGCGGCCATGCGGTAACCCTTTATGGCCGCAAGACCTCCGCTGCCATGCAGCAGTTTGAAAGAACACGGAGCAATGGTTTGCTGACTTTGCCGGAAGAGGTCCAGCTCAGCACAAACCTAGGTCAGACCGTTGCCGCTGCACAGGTGCTCATTATCTCTATCGGCGCCCAGGGGCTGCGCTCGTTCTTGCGGGAACTTTCGGCTTTTGATTGCACGGGCAAGACGCTGGTGTTGTGCATGAAAGGAATCGAAACGGGTACGGGCCTGCGTTTGACCCAGGTGGTGCGGCAATTTTTCCCGCATGTGGATCTCGGCATTTGGGTCGGACCCGGACATGTGCAGGATTTTGTGCGTGGCGTGCCGAACTGCATGGTGATTGACAGCGACGATCCGGCTGTGCAGGAGCGTTTGGTGGAAACGTTCAGCAGCCGCCTGATCCGCTTTTATCTGGGCGAGGATCTGATCGGCAATGAGGTCGGCGCTGCGGCCAAAAACGTGGTGGGCATCGCGGCCGGCATGCTCGACGGCCTGGATAAAACCGCGCTCAAGGGCGCGCTGATGAGCAGGGGCACCCGCGAGATTGCCCGCCTGATCCATGCAATGGGTGGGCATGAGCGGACGGCTTATGGTCTGGCGCATCTGGGCGATTATGAGGCGACGCTTTTCAGCGCGCACAGCCATAACCGGCAGTTTGGCGAGGATTTTGTGCGCGGCATTCCCTATGAGAAGCTGGCGGAAGGAGCTGCGACGGTCACGGCTCTTTTGGAACTGGGAGAGCGCTACCACGTCGAATTGCCGATTTGCAGTGCGGTCGATCGCGTCATTCATGGAGGAGAGGACCCGGATAAGGCCTTGAGTGAACTTTTCCTAAGGCGCATTAAGTCAGAATTTTGAGCAGTCTCGTCACTTTATAATTTGACATTTGTGCAAAACAGGATACAATAAAGAGAGCAGCTCGCTGGTCTGCGGGCGAATCGGATAGAATGGAGTAGAACAACATGAGTGAATGTACCCACAATTGCGAAAGTTGCAGCCAGAACTGCGGCGAACGGCAGGCGCCGGAAAGCCTGCTCAAGCCCCTGAATCCCAAGAGCAGCGTAAAACGCGTGGTCGGCGTGGTCAGCGGCAAGGGCGGCGTCGGCAAAAGTTTTGTCACGGCCATGATGGCAGTGTTGCTGAACCGCCGCGGCCGCCATACGGCAATTTTGGACGCAGACATCACCGGCCCGTCCATCCCCAAGTCTTTTGGCCTGCACGGTCGGGCTTATTCCCAGGATAATGTCATCCTGCCGGCCAAGACCAAAACCGGCATTGATGTGATGAGCGTTAATTTGATGCTGGAAAATGAAACGGACCCTGTCGTATGGCGTGGACCGATCATCGCGAGTATGGTCACCCAATTTTGGACCGATGTGCTTTGGGATAATGTTGACTTTTTGTTTGTCGATATGCCGCCCGGAACCGGCGATGTGCCGCTGACGGTCTTCCAGTCAATCCCTGTGGATGGCATCCTGGTAGTCACTTCGCCGCAGGAGTTGGTCTCCATGATCGTTGCCAAGGCGGTCACCATGGCTGACATGATGCACATCCCGGTGCTGGGCGTGATCGAAAATATGAGTTATGTGCAATGCCCGGATTGCGGCAGGCGGATTGCGGTATTTGGTGAGAGCCATCTGAACGAAGTCGTGCAGAAGTATGGACTCAAAGTGCTGGCACGCTGCCCGCTGGATCCGCACAATGCGGCCCTGATCGACAACGGCCATGCAGAGGATGTCCAGGCCCCCTTCCTGGATGCCGCTGCGGATACAGTAGAAGCCCTGCTCAACGAATAAAAAACGAATCAAAAACTGCCGCACCTTGCCTTCTGGCTGTGCGGCAGTTTTTTGATAGCGCTATAATCTTTTAAAAGTGGATGCGCTTTTCATCCAGCAGGCGGCGCAAATCTTCCGGCGTGCCTTTGGTAAATGACTTCTTCGCAACGACAAAGACATGTTTTTCACTCAGATAGAGATAGAAAAAATCCTTCGTTTCACGGACTTCCACAAGCTGAACATAGGGGTACACCGTTGAGGTTACGTCTGTCACGCGGAAATCCTCCGCACGAAATTGATAGCGCCGCTTGCGGGTCTTGGCTTTCCGGAAGAAGCCGTTTTCTGTCTGGAAGGTTTTGCGGGGAAGCCGCAACGGCGGAATTAAGCAGATCACTGCGGCCACCAGGCAGATAACACAGACCAAAGGACTCCTTGGCGCAGCCACGATGCCGAGCACGATCAGCACAATACAAGCGATTGACAATGGAATCCAGCTGGAACGCCGGTTGAGCAGCAAATCCATCCAGCCAAATTTTTTCAGGACCTTGGTGGTGCACTTTGTCGTGTTCTCTAGGAGCGTTTCCGGCTCAGGGACGGTGGTGCCGCTGGCAGCAGCCTTTTCTTCCAACGCGTTTTGTGCCTGCCGGTAAGCGCTCAGTTTTTCCAGGACCATCGCCTGGCGGCGGCGGTTTTTGCGCCGGCGTACCTTGGAGCTGACAACGACAGCCACAATAATGAGCACAATGATTATAACGGGCGATAAGAGAAGCAGAATGATTTTTATATTGTCCGCCTGCGTCTGCGCGGCGCTCGGTTTCGGAACAATTTTGGTGAAGCGTATGGAGTCCGCTATCGATTTAAGGGCTGCACTTTGCTCAGCGGTCAGTTCGCCATTTTCCCGATAGGTTTCTACCGTGTACCCCTTGCCGTTCATAATGGTAAAATACCCTTCGTCCACAACATTTTTTCCATTAACCGTTGCGCGGGACACGATGTGTATAAAAGGTAGGGTGGGGGAATCATACCGTTTTGTGGTGTTTTGCGTTTCCGAACCGTCCGATAGCTTTTCCGGCTTCGCCAAATCCGATAAGAGCGTTTGAAACTGTGCGTCGGATAAACTGCGCATATCGTAATAATCGCTTGAAAATGTGCTGGCTTTTGCGGTGATATTGATCGTATAGGCGCCGCCTTCCGGCAGAATCAGCGTGGTATTATCTCCCATCCTGCTTAGATCTTGTTGCTTTTGATGCCATGTTTCAGCAAGACCGACCTTTGCTAGATTGGGGTCGGTTGGGCTTGTACTTTTATTAAATGCATACATGCCAGCAGGTACCGTGAATTCCAGAAAGTCCTCCTCCATGTGCCCGACTGTTCCTGCACTCGACGATGCCTGAGCGGACGACACAGCGGCAGAGGACGCGGCCGCGGGCAGGAGTCCGATGGCCACACAGAGAATGGCAGTAGTCATTGCTGCAAACAGTTTTTTCATAGTTTCAACATGCGCTCCTTTATGACCGAAAACTTGGCTTAGACAAACATTTTTATTATAACATAAAATCTGCTGCATCACAATCCGGATCTGTGACCGATTTCTGCTTTTCTGTGCAGAACTCCCAAAATATCCAAGCATTTTTACGCAGGCAGACCGCATACAGCTTGTGACAGCCGCAATATGAAGCTGACTTTCAGGATTATGGATATACTGAATCGTAAAATGATGAAAGAAATGATTACAATTATGTAAACTTATTTAAAGATTTGCAAATACTGTTGACTTTTATTGACAAGGAGGATACTCTATTAAAAGAGGGCTGCCACTTGCCGATGCGCCAAAGCAGAGAAAGCAGGTTTTCCGGTAAGGGCACTCCGTGTTCGAAGGGAAGTTTGGACGAATGAACCAACAGAACAGGAAGCGTCCCCCGACACGATCGCGTCCGCCCAGGCGGCCGGAGGTAGACGAGGGCGCATTTGATTATAGAGACAATGGCGGTGTGACGCGGCGGCCGTATGTGTCGCGAAAGCGGAGAAGCGCTCCTTTTCCGAGAGCAAAACCGCACCGATTTTCCCGGAAAATGAGGATGTGGATGTTCCGCATCAGCTCGATTGTGGTGGTTGTGGCACTGTGTGCGGGGATTTGGCTGATTATGCGGTCAATTATTGTCCGCACAAGTGCTCCTACAACCCCCGGCTATGCGCCTGTGTCTTCCGCTGCACTTGCGCACGGCGTAGAGAGTGCTGTCTCCGTACCGTCAGAGCCTGTGAAACCGGATGCGCTGAAGGGTGCGGCATTCATCGGTAACTCTTGTGTGGATGGACTGGACAATTACGGTGTCATTCGGGAAGCCACTTTTTTTGCGCGTACAGGACTGACCGTGAAGGAAGCTTTTGAAAAGCCAGTTATTAATGGTAAGGTGCCAGTTTTGGATGAGCTCAAACAGGGCAAGACGTATCCCAAAGTCTTTTTGCTATTTGGTGAAAACGAGTTGGGATGGTCTACAGACAACGCTTTTACGGAGGGGTATGCCAAGGTGATTCAGTCCGTGCATGCCTCCCAGCCAAAAGCCAAAGTGTATGTTCAGTCAATTTTGCCGGTTTCCAAAGCGGTTTCCGACAGGAATAAAAACAATATCAATAATAAACGAATCAATCAGTTTAATGAGATGATCAAGCAGATCTGCAAGGAGCAGAACGCGACATATGTGGATGTGCACAGCCAGTTTGTGAAACCCGATGGCAGCCTGATCGACGGAATTTCCACAGACGGCATTCATTTTAATAAAGATGGCTGCCAGAAGTGGGCCGACTATTTGCGTGCGCACTGCTAAGATCAGATCATCCAGGCCCTTTAGCGGTCTGCTTGCTGTTGAGAAGAGAAATGGAAAAGGGGAATTTATGTATGAAAATCAAGATGGGTGGAAAATGGATTGCTGCGTTGGCGGCAATTGCACTGTGTATGAGTGTGGCAGCTTGTGGGGGCAGTGCCGCGGATGTGGATGTCAACAAAGCGGCGGATGCCATCAAATCCGGCACAACGTTTACGGATGAGCTGACAAAAACAGATACCGAAAATGCAGAAAAGCTTTATCAGGTGGATGCGTCTTTAGTGCAGGACGTGTGCGTCTATATCGGTACGGGTGCAACGCCGGAGGAAATCGCCGTCTGGAAAGCAAAGGACGACAACGGCGCAGCTAAGTTGAAGGAAGCGGCGCAGGGCCGTCTGGATACGCAAAAGCAGCGCTTCACCGATTATAACCCTGAGCAGATGCCCAAGATCGAAAGCGCGGTGCTGGAGGAGAGCGGCAAAACCGTCGTTTTGTGCATTTCCGCTGACAACGATAAAGCAAAGACGGCTGTGTCACAGGCACTGAAAGGATAAACCATGACCTTTGCCAGCCTCGTTTTTCTGTATGGATTCCTGCCAGTGGTGATGGGAATCTATTATATTCTACCGCATCGATGCCGGAATGGCTTCCTGCTGTTGGCCAATATTGTATTTTACGGCTGGGGAGAGCCCCGTTTCTTAATTGTCATCGCGTTTGCCTGCGTGTTCAACTATTTCTTTGGCCGGGCCATTGAACACCACCGCGCAGACAAGGCAAAAGCCAAACAGATTTTCGTCATGGCTGTGATGGTCGACGTGGCCCTGTTGGCAGTATTCAAATACACCAATTTTGTCACCGGCATCCTGCATAACATCCTCCCGGCGCTGTCTGTGTCGCGGATTCCGCTGCCGCTGGGCATTTCTTTTTATACGTTCCATGTGCTTTCTTATCTGATCGATGTCTATCGCGGCGACGTCCAGTCGCAAAAAAACCTCGTTCGTTTTGGCACGTATATGTCACTTTTTCCTCAAATGGTGGCTGGCCCGATTGTTCGCTACAAAGAAATTCAGGACCAGCTTGGCATCCGGCACGAGAACCTGGAGCGTTTTGCCAGCGGCATCAAACTGTTTGCCATTGGGCTTGGCAAAAAAGTACTGATTGCCAACCAGATGGGCCGACTTTGGGACACGCTGCAACAGCCAGGAGCACAGCTGGGTATGGTCGGCGCATGGGGCGGCGCGCTGGCGTTTACCTTTCAGATTTATTTTGATTTCAGCGGTTATTCCGATATGGCCCGCGGGCTTGGCCGTATGCTGGGCTTTGAATTGCCAATCAATTTTAACTATCCATACATTGCGCGGAGCGCCACGGAATTCTGGCGGCGCTGGCACATCACGCTGTCCCAGTGGTTCCGCGATTATGTCTATATTCCGATGGGCGGAAGCCGCCGTGGATTGCCGCACACCATTGTCAATCTGTTTGTTGTGTGGCTCTTGACCGGCATGTGGCACGGCGCCAACTGGAATTTTATTCTGTGGGGCCTGTTTTATTTTGTCTTTTTGGCATTGGAAAAGCTTTTTCTGAAAAAATGGCTCGACCGTGCGCCTGCGTTCGTCGCGCATTTATATACGATCTTGATATTTGTACTCGGCTGGGTTCTCTTCGGCATTGAGGATCTGAGCAGCCTGGGACACTATTTTGGCCTTTTATTCGGCGCAGGCGGCTTTGCCGCGGGCGCGGACATTGCCAGCACGCTGCTGTCTTATCTGCCGCTGCTGGCGTTTGCAACATTCGGCAGTGTGCCTGTTTTGCGCAATTTGTGGCGAAAAGTTGCCGGGGGCCGCATGGCGTGGCTGCCGGAGACGATTGGCTGCGTTGCGGTACTGGTTCTGTGTACGGCGTCGTTGGTCAGTCAGGGCTACAATCCGGACCTTTATGCGCACTTTTGAGCCGATTGTGAAAGGGGGAAATGCACGCTGTGGATCCAAAACAGAAGCAAAAAAAGTGCCACACGCGGGCACTGCCACTGACGGTGGCCTTCTGTGCCCTGCTGGTGGCGGGTGCGGTTTTGATTTATGCCCTGCCAAAGCAGGATTATTCTCCACGTGAGAAGCACGCGCTGGCTTCGCCGCCAAAGTTTTCCCTGGAAAACCTGATGGATGGCAGCTTCGCGGATCAGACAGAGACCTATCTTTCTGATCATTTCCCCCTACGCCAGAGCATGGTGGGTCTCAATGCCTATTTTGGCCTTTTGACAGGGCGCAACGGCCAAAATGGCGTTTATCATGGCAAAGATGGCTGGTTGATGAACACGCCGATTGCATACAGTGCGGCTAGCCTGCAAAGCAATTTGCAGCAATTGAATGCTTTCGTGCAGAAAACCGGCCTGCCGGCGACCATGCTGGCCGTCCCTTCAACCGGCTTTGTGATGGCCAAAGAGCTGCCAGCAAACCATGCGCCTTATCCAGATGCTGCGGTGCTGGCACAGGCGCAGAAAGATACGCAGGGCATCTGGCAGTGGGTAGATTTGCAAGAGGCGGTGCAGCCAACGGAAGGGGCCACCTATTACCGCACCGACCATCATTGGACGACCCAGGGCGCTTACCAGGCGTATTGCGCATTAGCAAAGGCCAAAGACTTTACCCCTGTTCTGAAAAGCGCTTTTCAGATTGAGCGTGCCGGTGGATTTTATGGCACCGCTTATGCCAAAAGCGGCTATTGGGCGACAAAGCCGGACACCATTGAACTCTGGCAGAATCCGAATTTGCAGGTGCAGGTAGAAGTGATGGATGACAATAGAAAAGACGTCGTCCGCAATAACAGCCCATTTTTCCGTCAGCAGCTGCAAGGCAGCGACCAGTATACTGTTTTTCTCGACGGCAATCACAGTCTGGTGCGTATCACAAATCCCCGGGCATCCGGCGGCAAGCTGCTTGTGCTCAAAGACTCCTTCTCGCATTGCCTGGCGCCGTTTCTGGCGGCGCATTACCGGGAAATCGATTTGGTGGATTTGCGCTATTACAACAAAAAGCCTGTGTCCGAGTTGGTCAAGGAGCGCGGACTCACGGAGATTCTGGCCTGCTATGGCGTCGATGACCTCGTCAATGATACCAGTTTTACCTTTTTACGCTGAATGCAAGGAATGCCTGGATTTTGCGTCGTTGCAGGAAACCAGGCGTTCCTTTTTATTGGAATCGATGTATAACGATCGCAAAGTGATCGGGTATTGAATTCAGGAGGGATTCTAATGAAAGGGCAGAAATTGCAAACACTTTCCGGCCAGGAGGGGAAATTGGTTTGGGTGGAATTTCAGAGCGCTGATTCAGCAAGCTGCGAAAACTGCGGCGCATGCGGAACGGCCCGGCTTGCAAACCAGGTATATCACAGCGGCGTTTACCGGGTCGAGGGGCATTTCCTCGTGTCTCCGGAGGACAAAAATGTATATTTCCACGAGTTTATTCCTCGCATAGAGGCCTTTTACACCTGGGAGGAGGCATGAGCCGTGCAGATTGATCCGCATGTCTCCACACAACGCCCGACGGACGCGCGCCTACCGCAGGAAATGGCATGCTATGATCTGTTGGAACACCTGCAAATCCCCTTTTGGCGAGTAGATCATACAGAGGCCGCTACCATTGAGGAGTGTGCGAAAGTCGAGCAGATTCTGGGGATCCATATCTGCAAAAATCTGTTCCTTTGCAACCGGCAAAAGACAGCTTTTTACCTGCTGATGATGCCGGGCGACAAGCCCTTTCACACCAAGGACCTTTCCGCACAGATCGGGGCTTCCCGACTTTCCTTTGCGGACCCGACGCATATGTGGGCGTTTCTCCATGTGATGCCAGGCTCCGTAAGCATTCTGGGCCTGATGAACGACCGGGAAAACCGCGTCCGGCTGCTGATAGACCGGGAGGTGGAGAAAAGTGAATTCCTTGGCTGTCATCCCTGTCAGAACACGACAAGTTTACGGCTGAGGACTGCCGATGTCTTACAGAAATTTCTACCCGCGGTGGGGCATGTCCCGACAATTGTCGACTTGCCGCGGTGTTAGCCACGTATTTGAAATGCGCGTTCACCTTCAACCGGCGGCAGGGAGGTCCTGGCGATGTGTTCCACCTGCGCCCAGCGCGCGCAGTGGGGCAGCTTTTCAAAGAAGCGCAGCAGCACTAGCGGATTGCCTTGCACCTCCAGAAGTACGCTGCCATCCAGCTCGTTGCGCACCCAGCCGGTCACGCCGAGCGACTCCGCCAGATGCAGCACGTTCCAGCGGAAGCCCACCCCCTGTACAACACCCGTGATGGTGGCTGCATACCGTTTCATATGCCAACACTCCTTTTTCCGACTATTTCCATTATTATATACGCAGCAGATTGCTTCGTGCAAGCAACACGTTGCATTTCCCTGAAAATTTGCTCTTTTATGATTCAATTTTGGAATTATATTCTGGCACATATTCGGTATGATGGAACTAGAAAAAGCCCGTGTTCTGTAAAAGGGCTGGCAGGGCACGCCTGCCGGGAAAGGAGCGATTGATGATGAAACAAAAACGCCTTTGGAAAGCTGCCGTCACACTTTTGTGCGCCGCTGCCTTGGTAACTGCGTCGATGCCCGCCGCTATGGCGGCTGAGGGGAAGGAAACGGAACAGTTGACTTCTTCCGAAACAGGCAGCACCCCCACGCCGGTGTCTGCAGCGGATACGTCCGACGGCACGCCTGTGCCCGAAAGCGCCCCAGAGGCAGCGCAAACGCCTACTGTGGATCAAGAAGCGCTGGCTTTCTCCAGCGTAGGGCAGGAAAAGACGCTGTTGGTCCGGATGCATCAAGAACAGGAACCCAAGGCCTCAATTGCGGACCCGTCCATTGCGTCGACCAAAACACCGGTTTGGT
>ERZ1090860.1077-NODE-1080-length-15194-cov-5.950327_pt1 | contig 15194 bp, 10 predicted proteins | sample MGYA00478483_ERZ1090860 | MGnify/ENA primary metagenome ERZ1090860 (study PRJEB33644, sample SAMEA5815741) | chicken gut metagenome | biome: Chicken; feature: Gastrointestinal Tract; material: Caecum | place: Ireland | collected 2019-01-01 | study: A study of...
AGAAAAAAGAGAAGAGGGATGGAAAAATGGACAGAACGACATGGCAGAAATCAGAATCCATAGAGGTGGGAATTCTTCTGGCTTTGACAGGAGGAATTCTGGACGCCTATTCTTTTCTTGCAAGGGGCGGCGTGTTTGCCAATGCCCAGACTGGAAATATTGTGCTCCTGGGTGTTTATCTGGCCCAGGGGCAGTATGAGAAGGCGGCGAGGTATATTGTGCCTATCGTAGCTTTCGCGGTGGGAATTCTGATGGCAGAAGCCATCAAAAACCGGTACCGGAAACGGAGAAACACAGCGTTTCACTGGAGGCAGATAGTGATCACCATCGAGTTTCTTTTGCTGGTGATCGTGGCATTTCTTCCCCAGGAGATGAACACGATTGCCAATGTACTGGTCTCTTTTGTCTGCTCTTTGCAGGTGCAGACTTTCCGGAAGATTCACAGAATCACCTGTGCGACTACCATGTGCACCGGCAATTTGCGAAGCGGCGTGGAAGCGCTGTATCTGTATCATCAGACCGGAGAAAAAGAGTATCAAAGAAAAGGCCTGGGATACCTGGGTGTTGATCTGGTTTTCCTTGTGGGAGCCGCTGCGGGCACTTTCGCGGCATTCCAGTGGGAGGAAAAAGCCGTGCTGGTCAGCTGTGTGCTGCTGTTCCTGGCGTTTCTGGTTATGTTGATCCGGGAAGAAGAATCCTAGACAGAAATTAAAAAATACCGTCGAATCTTTTCAGGATTCGACGGTATTTTTGTTATTTATCCGATGGAACAGGCATAGGGTAATGATTGTCAAAACATGCTTTGCACAGAGGAAGGTCTTTGGTCATCTCGCTGAGATCTTCGATCTTCATATACCCCAGAGAGTCTGCCTGTATAATGCTGCATATTTCCTCTGTGGAATGGGAGGAGGCAATCAGCTCCTTGTTGGAAGGGACATCCGTGCCGAAATAGCAAGGATGCATAAACGGCGGTGAACAGATCCGCACGTGTACCTCCAGCGCTCCGGCATGTTTTAACATCTGAATCAGATTGGCCATTGTGGTGCCGCGCACCATGGAGTCATCGATCAGGACAATTCGTTTTCCTTTCACTACGGAGGATAAGACATTCAGTTTCAGACGAACGCTGTTCTCGCGTTCTTTCTGAGTCGGTTTGATGAAGGTGCGTCCCACATAGCTGTTTTTGTGAAAAATCAGTGAGAAAGGAATATTTGCTTCCTGTGCGTAACCCTGGGCGGCGGCCAGGCCTGAATCAGGGACGCCGGCCACAAGGTCAGCATCCACAGGATAGGCTTTTGCCAAGGCGGCACCTGCACGGAGGCGGGATTCATAGACATTGATTCCATCCAACGTGCTGTCCAGCCTTGCAAAATAAATATATTCGAATATGCAGTGGGCTTGTTTTGACTTGGGGATCATCAAAGAGGTATTAGAATGAAGCCCATCTGCGGAAATGGTCAAGATTTCTCCTGGCAGGAGATCGCGGACGAATTCGGCACCTACCGAATCCAGAGCGCAGCTCTCCGATGCCAGAATCCAGGCATGATCCCTTTTTCCCAGACAGAGCGGTTTCAGCCCATAGGGATCTCTGACACCGATAAGTTTACGGGGACTTGAGATCACCAGCCCATAGGCTCCCTGAATTTGTGAAACCGCCTGGATGATCGCGTCCTCCACCTGGCCTGTGCGCACACGTGCCTGGGCGATGAGGCAGGCCAGAACTTCAGAGTCTGTGGTGGAGTGGAAGACGGTTCCGGTCTGTTCCAATTTCTCACGGAGGGAATCCGTGTTGATCAGATTACCATTGTGGGCCAGAACCAGAGTTCCTTTCTGGTAGTTTAAGACCAAAGGCTGGGCATTTTCCACCACGGAAGCTCCCGTTGTGGAATAGCGTACATGGCCCACTCCCAGATCTCCGTGAAGACTCTCAAGCGTGGATGAGCGGAAAACTTCGCTCACAAGCCCCAGACCTTTGTGAACCTGGATATTGCCTTTCGGACCGGTTGTGTCAGTGAGAGCAATTCCGCAGGATTCCTGGCCACGGTGCTGCAGAGCACAGAGGCCATAGTAAATGGAGGGAGCGACGTTTTGATGATCCAGATCGTAGATGCCGAAGACACCGCATTCTTCGTGCACACCTGTCTGAGAAAAAGTTCTTTGGTTATTCATTTCTAAATTCACACTTTCTATAGAGTAAATAATAATTGGTCGTAAGTCGGATAGGGCAGATAGGTATTTGGAATACGGCATTCTGCCTCATCGGCTACCCTGCGCAGATCTTCCATATCTGCCAGGATGGTCTCGTGGTAATAATTTGCGCAGGAAAGCGCGTCTTTCATATTCTCTGCTGTGACAGTATCAGCAGCCAGCCGGCTGTTCAGTGAGAAAAGTTCGTCATAGAGCCCGGAAAGCTTTTTCAGCTGTTCTTTCTGGGAGGCCAGAGCAAGGTCAGGACACAGTTCGTTCATCTGCAGAGCTGTCTTGGAGAGGTCCTTCATATAACTCAGAAGAGCGGGCAGAAGATCTTTGGTGATCATGTCTGTCATCGTCTTCGCCTCGATATGAATGGATTTGCTGTAGGTCTCCATGAGAATATCATAGCGGGCATGGATTTCACCCTCAGTGAAAATTTTATGTTTGGTGAAAAGGTCAACATTTTTCTTGTCCAGTATATGAGGAAGTGCTTCCGGTGTGGAGCGCAGGTTGGCAAGTCCGCGCTGTCTGGCTTCCTCCACCCATTCGTCTGTATAGCCGTTGCCGTCAAAGAGAATTCTCTTGTGTTTTGAGATTGCTTCCTGAAGGAGGGCATGTACAGCACTTTCCAGTTCGTTCGCAGGGACATGTTTGAGTTTCTCATAATACTGTGAGAGAACTTCTGCCACTGCGGTATTCAGAATGATATTCGGACCGGATACGGACAGGGAGGAACCAAGCATACGGAACTCGAATTTGTTGCCGGTGAAGGCAAAAGGAGAGGTACGGTTCCGGTCTGTGTTGTCTTTGGTAAAATGCGGCAGCACCGATGCACCGGTCTCCATGAGAATGTGATGGTTGGAGTTGTCGAAATAAGTGTCATTCTCGATGGACTCTAGTACCTTGGTCAGTTCTTCTCCCAGGAAGATGGACACGATGGCCGGAGGTGCTTCGTTGGCGCCGAGACGGTGATCGTTGCCGGCAGTGGCCACACTGATCCGCATCAGATCCGCATATTCATCCACGGCCTGAATGACGGCAGTCAGAAAGAGCAGAAACTGCGTATTCTCTGCCGGTGTCTTGCCGGGGTTCAGAAGATTGACGCCGGTGTTTGTAGTCATGGACCAGTTGTTGTGTTTTCCGCTTCCGTTGATTCCCTCGAAGGGTTTCTCGTGGAGGAGACAGACAAGTCCATGCCGGTCTGCGACTTTCTTCATAATCTCCATGGTGAGCTGATTGTGATCCACGGCCACGTTAGTGGTGTCGAAGACCGGAGCCAGCTCATGCTGAGCCGGAGCTACTTCATTATGTTCGGTTTTGGCCGGAATTCCCACTTTCCAGAGTTCTTCATCCAGATCATGCATATACTCAGCGATCTGAGGTTTGAGAACACCGAAGTAATGATCTTCCATTTCCTGTCCTTTCGGAGCGGGGGCGCCGATGAGTGTGCGGCCGCAGAAGAGAAGATCCCGGCGTTTCTCAAAGAGTTCTTTGCTGACCAGGAAATATTCCTGCTCCGGACCTACTGTGGTGATGACCCGGCTGACCTCCTCGTTGCCGAACAGGTGCAGAATCTTCAGGGCTTCCTCATTCAGCACTTCCATAGACCGCAGAAGAGGTGTCTTTTTGTCGAGGGCCTCTCCGCTGTAAGAACAGAAGGCAGTGGGAATATATAAGGTATTGTCTTTGATAAAGGCCGGAGAAGTAGGGTCCCAGGCTGTGTAGCCTCTGGCCTCGAAGGTGGCACGCAGGCCTCCGGAAGGGAAGCTGGATGCGTCAGGCTCGCCTTTGATCAGTTCCTTGCCTGAGAAATCCATGTTGATTTCACAGTCTCCCACAGGAGAGATGAAACTGTCATGTTTTTCCGCTGTGATGCCTGTCATTGGCTGGAACCAGTGGGTGAAATGGGTGGCCCCGTTTTCCACTGCCCACTCTTTCATGGCAACTGCCACTGCGTTGGCCACATCTTTGTCCAGATGGGTTCCCTGCTGAATTGTCCTGCGCAGGGATTTGTAGACATCTTTCGGTAATTTGTTTTTCATTACTTTGTCGCTGAAGACCATACTGCCATATAATTCAGGAATATTTTTCGTCATAGAAGTTGCTCCTTTCATGTAGGTGCTGATGATCTGCCATGGTCAGAATAACGCTGGATAACTGCAAAAAAAGGCACTTCGGACAAAGTCCAAAGCACCTTTGCTTGCGGTTCGAATAACATGTTTTCTTTTATGTGCAGTAGTATACCCCAGATTTTTGATTTGTCAATCCCTTTTTTTAAAAATCAAAATAAAATTCAAGTGTTTTCCGAAAAAAAAGGTTTACAAATTATTGAAAATGTTCTATAGTAGTTCCATGTTTTTTATGGCAATGGCGTCAGAAATCCATAGGGGATTTTGACGCTTTTTATGATATAAGGAGGAAAGAGAATGGCGGCAAAATATGTGTTTGTAACCGGCGGAGTGGTTTCAGGACTGGGAAAGGGAATCACGGCGGCATCCCTTGGCAGGTTGTTGAAGGCCAGGGGCTATCAAGTGACCATGAAGAAGTTTGATCCCTATATTAATGTAGATCCGGGAACCATGAATCCGGTGCAGCATGGAGAGGTTTTTGTCACAGAAGATGGCACCGAGACGGATTTGGATCTGGGACATTATGAACGATTTATCGATGAAAATTTAGGATGCAATTCCAATGTGACGACTGGAAAGGTTTACTGGTCGGTGCTGCAGAAGGAAAGGCATGGAGATTTTGGCGGCGGCACGGTCCAGGTGATTCCTCATATTACCAACGAGATTAAGAGCCGCTTTTATCATTCCGGGGATCCCATTGTGATCATCGAAGTGGGAGGGACTGCAGGAGATATCGAGAGCCAGCCCTTTCTGGAGGCGATCCGGCAGTTTCAGCAGGAAGTGGGCAGGGAGAACGCCATCCTTATCCACGTCACTTTGATTCCTTATCTCAAGGCCTCTCAGGAGATGAAGACGAAGCCTACACAGGCCAGTGTGAAAGAACTGCAGCGGATGGGAATTCAACCGGATATCTTAGTCTGCCGGTCGGATTATCCTCTGACGGATGGAATCCGGGAAAAGATCGCACTGTTTTGTAATGTGGAGAAGAATCATGTCCTGCAGAATCTGGATGTGGAATATCTCTATGAGGTTCCTCTGGCAATGGAAAAAGAGCACCTGGCTCAGGTAGTCTGCGAGTGTCTGCATCTGCCGTGCAAGGAGCCGGATCTGAGTGAGTGGACCAAGATCGTGGATCATCTGTATCATCCGAAGGACTCCGTCACAGTCGCATTAGTGGGAAAATATGTAGAATTACACGATGCATATCTGAGTGTTGTGGAGGCACTTAGACATGGAGGAATTGAAAATCAGGTAAAAGTGGAGATTAAGTGGATAGACTCAGAACTTTTAAATGAGGAGAACCTGGAGGAGACATTCAAAGACGTGGATGGTATCCTTGTACCAGGTGGTTTTGGAAGCCGGGGAACAGAAGGGATGATTCTGGCGGCACATTACGCCAGAGAAAATCGAGTTCCTTATCTGGGAATTTGTCTTGGAATGCAAATGGCAGTTGTAGAATTTGCCAGAAATGTGTTACAGTATAAGGGAGCGAACAGTGTAGAGTTCGATCCGAAGACACCTTATCCGATGATTAGCCTGATGCCGGATCAGGATCAGGTGGAGGACATCGGGGGGACCCTCCGTCTTGGCGCTTATCCCTGTGCCCTGGATACTTCCTCCAAGGCGTATGCGCTCTACGGAAGGGAGATCATTCAGGAGCGTCACAGACACCGTTATGAAGTCAACAATGATTACCGGGAAGTGATGGAGAAAGCCGGGCTTTGTCTGTGCGGCCTGTCTCCGGACAAACGGATTGTGGAGATGGTGGAATTGCCGGATCATCCTTTTTATATTGGAACCCAGGCCCATCCGGAGTTTAAGTCCCGGCCCAATCATGCCCACCCGCTGTTCCGCGGGCTGGTAGCAGCGGCTCTGGAGCGGAAAAATTCAGATTCGGCACATCAGATTGAAATTGAGTAACAGGATTGTGATAGAAGGAGAATATCATGGAAAAGTATACCAGAGAGAATATTGAGCAGCTGATCGAGGAGGATGTGGAGTTCGTCCGGCTGCAGTTTACCGATTTGTTCGGAACCATGAAAAATGTGGCAATCACTTCGGAGAATCTGGGAAGTGCCCTGGAAGATAAGATACAGATCCATGCGTCTTCTGTGGAGGGTTTTCTCCACGAAGAGGAAGAGGATGTCTATCTGAAACCGGATCTGTCCACCTTCAAGATTCTGCCGTGGCGTCCCCAGAGCGGAAAGGTTGCGAGAATTATCTGTGATATCCGCCAGAGTGACGGAACTCCTTTTTGTAAGAGTTCCAGGGATATTTTGCGGAAAGTTCTGGAAAAATATGAGCAGAAGGGCTACACGTTCTATTCCCATCCGGAGTGTGAATTCTTCTTGTTTCACACGGATGAAAACGGTATGCCCACCACTATGACCCATGAGCAGGCGGGATATCTGGAGATGAGTCCTCTGGATCTGGGAGAGAACGCCAGGAGAGATATCGTGCTCACGCTCAAGGAGATGGGCTATGCGGTGGACTCCTCTCACCATGAGATCGCGCCGGCGCAGCATGAAATTGATTTTCGCTATGCCAAGGGGCTGGAGACCGCCGACCAGATGGTGACCGCCAGGAATGTGATCCGTACCGTGGCGAAGCGGCATGGCCTTCACGCCACTTTCATGCCGAAACCGAAAGCGGGAGTCAACGGATCTGGCATGCACATTCATATGATATTGAGAAAAGACGGCAAGAATCTGTTCCTTGATGAGAAAGATCCTCTGCGTCTGAGTCAGGAAGCTTATTATTTCATCGGCGGAATTCTGAAAAATATCCGCGGAATTACTGCGGTCTTGAATCCGCTGGTGAATTCGTATAAACGTCTGGTGCCGGGATTTGTGGCTCCCACGACTGTGGGGTGGTCAACGAAATCCAGATCGGCACTTCTGAAAGTCACTTATAACAAGGAAGGTGAACCGAGAATGAAGCTTCAGTCTCCGGATGCCTCGGCGAATCCATATCTGGTACTGGCCCTTGCGTTGGCGGCAGGAATGGACGGCATTGAGAACCGGATTCTTCCAGGAGAGCCGGACAGTGAGAAGGGCAGCACCCAGAAACTTCCGGAGAATCTAAAGGAAGCACTGGAGTGTATGAAGGAAGACAAGCTGGCAATTCAGGTCTTGGGGGAGGAATTCTTCCTGGCCTATCTGTCGGCGAAAGAGATGGAGTGGGAAGAGTACCGCAGGCAGGTCAGTGCCTGGGAACTGGAAAATTATCTGTATAAGATATAAGCGCTTTTGGCATACAAGAAGAGGGACCAGATGAGAGGGATTATCATTGCGCTTCCAAAACTGGATGACGGGAAGAAAATTCGAAGAATCCTGGAGCAGAACGGATTCGAAGTATACAGTGTCTGTACCACAGGGGCTGCTGTCTTCCAGTCGGCGGAACATTTTGAGGAAGGAATCGTAATCAGCGGATACCGTCTGTCTGATATGTATTATACCCAACTGGTGGAATCTCTGCCGGATACTTTCCGGATTCTGCTGATCGGGTCTGCGAAGACTGTCTCCGGAAGTGCGGCAGGGCTGATTGCCCTGACCACTCCTTTGAAGGTCTATGATCTGGTAAATACGCTTCAGATGATTGAGACCAGCATGAAAAAGCAAAGGCAGAACGGGAAGAAAGCCAGAAAGCGGACAGAGCAGGAGGAGAACTATATCAAGAACGCGAAGCGTATTCTGATGGAAAGAAATCATCTGACAGAGGAGGAGGCTTACCGGTATCTCCAGAAGACCAGCATGGATACGGGCACGAATATGGTGGAGACCGCACAGATGGTGATTACGCTAATTTATGATGAAATTTAAATAAAGGAGAAGTGTTAAGATGTACAAGGTGAATGAGAACTATCTCAAAATTCAGGGAAACTATCTGTTTTCCACAATTGCGAAGAAGGTCAATGAATTTTCTGCGCAGAATCCGGACAAGGAAGTGATCCGTCTGGGAATCGGAGACGTGACCCAGCCTCTGGCTCCTGTTCTGATTCAGGCACTGCAGGACGCGGTGACGGAGATGGGCGCTGCGGAGACCTTCCATGGATATGCTCCGGATCTGGGCTATGAATTCCTGCGTGACGCAATCGCGAAAAATGATTATCAGGCCAGAGGATGCCAGATTGACGCGGATGAGATTTTCGTGTCAGACGGCGCGAAATGCGACTGTGGAAATATCCAGGAAATTTTCAGCACAGACAATAAAGTGGCTGTCTGCGACCCGGTTTATCCAGTCTATGTGGACACCAATGTGATGGCAGGCAGAACCGGAAAATACAACGAGGCTATTCAGGGTTATGACGGTGTTATCTATATGCCGTGTATGGCGGAGAATGATTTTGTTCCGGAATTTCCAAAGGAGACCCCGGATCTGATTTATCTGTGCTATCCCAATAATCCCACTGGAGCCGTGATCACGAAGGCACAGCTTCAGGAGTGGGTGGATTACGCGAATAAAAATGGAGCCGTAATCTTATATGACGCAGCTTATGAGGCATATATCTCAGAGCCGGATGTTCCCCATTCCATCTATGAGTGTGAGGGAGCCAGAAGCTGTGCCATTGAATTCCACAGTTTCTCAAAGAATGCAGGATTCACCGGTGTGCGTCTTGGCTACACGGTTGTGCCGAAGGATTTGAAGAGCAATGGTGTGTCTTTGCATGACCTTTGGGCGAGAAGACATGGCACCAAGTACAATGGGGCACCTTACATTGTACAGAAAGCGGGAGCCGCAGTGTACACCCCGCAGGGACAGGCGCAGATCAAAGAGCAGATCGCTTATTATATGGAAAATGCCAAAATGATCCTGGAAGGGCTCAAGAAGGCAGGATATCAGGTATATGGAGGTGTGAATGCTCCTTATATCTGGCTGAAGACACCGGGAACCATGACTTCCTGGGAGTTCTTCGATGAACTTTTGCAGACAGCGAATGTGGTGGGAACACCGGGAAGCGGATTTGGTCCTCACGGAGAAGGATACTTCCGTCTGACAGCATTCGGAACACATGAAAACACAAAGAAGGCGTTGGAGAGGATTACAAAGATGTAATCGTATGGATCCATCCCGGTATGTCCGGAGGAATCTGGGCATACTGGGACTTTTTTTATTTTATAGGAGGAATGGATATGAAGTTTGTGCAGGAACCGGGAAAACAAAAGGAACAGACACTGCCTCAGCTGCTGGAGCAGGAAGAAGGACAGGAAGTTATGACTAAGGGAGCCGTTCACAGCATCCGGAACATGGGTGAAGTTGTCTTTGTGATTTTGCGAAGGAGAGAGGGGCTTTTGCAGATGGTGTATGAGAGTGAGGCTTGCGAGTTTCCCATCCGGGAGCTGAAAGAAGCGTCCACGGTACAGGTGTGGGGAACCATGCGCAGGGAAGAGCGGGCACCTCACGGAAAGGAGCTGCATTTAAACCGGATGAAGGTTCTGTCCACGCCGGCGCAGCCCCTGCCCCTTGCCATTGACAAATGGAAGCTTCAGACTTCCCTTGAGGCGAAGCTGGATATGAGACCTCTGGCGCTGCGTAATATCCGGGAGAGAGCTGTGTTTAAAATTCAGGAGGGATTGGTGCGGGGATTCCGGGAATATCTGACAGCGCAGGGATTTACAGAGATTCACACACCCAAGATCGGAGCCAAAGGAGCTGAGGGAGGCTCTAATATGTTCAAACTTAGCTATTTCCACAAACCGGCGGTTCTGGCCCAGAGTCCGCAGTTTTATAAGCAGATGATGGTGGGAGTGTTTGACCGGGTATTTGAGACTGCACCGGTTTTCCGGGCAGAGAAACATAATACCAAGCGCCATCTGAATGAGTACACCAGCCTGGATTTTGAGATGGGATATATTGACAGCTATGAAGATCTGATGGAGATGGAGACTGGATTTTTGAACTATACCATGGATCTGCTGAAAAAAGATTATCAAAAAGAGCTGGACCTTTTGGGAGTGACACTTCCTTCTGTAGAGAAAATTCCCAAAGTCCGGTTTGATGAGGCGAAGAGACTGGCATCAGAGAAATATAACCGGAAAATCCGCAATCCTTTTGACCTGGAACCGGAGGAGGAGAATCTGATTGGAAGATATTTCAAGGAAGAGTATGATTCGGATTTCGTGTTCATCACAGAATACCCTTCCAAAAAACGCCCATTCTATGCTATGGATGACCCGGAGGATGAGAGATTTACTCTGAGCTTCGATCTGTTGTTCCGCGGGCTGGAGGTCACCACGGGAGGACAGAGGATCCATGATTATGGAATGCTGATGGAGAAACTGGAAAAGAGGCAGATGGAGACCGAGGGGATGGAAGCTTATCTGGATGCGTTTAAATATGGAATGCCTCCCCATGGCGGGCTGGGAATCGGACTGGAGCGTCTGACCATGCAGCTTCTCGGAAGAGACAATGTGAGGGAGACGACTTTGTTCCCAAGGGATCTGAACAGGCTGGAGCCATAAGGAGATGGAAAATATGAAGAGAATAACCGATGAAGTGATGGAAAATGTGGAGATTCTGGCAAAGCTGGAACTGAGTGAAGAGGAGAGAAAAAAAGCTGCTGAGGAGATGGAGAAAATGCTGCAGTATGTGGAAAAGCTCCAGGAACTGGACACAGAGGACGTGGAACCGGTGACCTGTGCCGTAACGTTGGAGAATGTCTTCCGTGAGGATGTGGTGACAAACACAGACAGACATGAACAGATGCTGGCCAATGCCCCTGTCTCCAAAGAGGGGCAGTACCAGGTGCCAAAGACAATAGGAGGGTGATGACATGACGCAGACAACAGCCTTGAAACTGGGAGAGCAGATACGGACAGGAAAAATCAGTGCGGCGGAGGCAGTCCGCCTGTCATTGGATCAGATCCAAAGACAGGAACCGCAGATTCACGCGTTTTTGAATGTGACGGAAGAATACGCGCTTAAGAGGGCAGCAGAAGTGGAAGAGGGAATTGCCCATGGCCGTTACACAGGACCGCTGGCGGGGGTTCCCCTGGCTGTCAAAGACAATTTCTGTGTTGAGGGGATAGAGACCACCTGTGCGTCAAAGATTCTGAAAGGCTTTGTTCCCTCTTACACAGCTCAGGCGGTCAAAAATCTGGAGGACGCAGGGATGATCGTCATCGGAAAGACGAACATGGATGAGTTCGCCATGGGCAGTACTTCCGAGACCTCGGCTTTCGGGGTGACACACAATCCATGGGACACAAGCCGGGTTCCGGGCGGATCGTCCGGTGGCTCCTGTGCAGCTGTGGCCGCCGGCGAGGTGACTGCAGCGCTGGGATCCGACACGGGAGGTTCCATCCGCCAGCCCAGTGCTTTTTGCGGAGTCACGGGAATCAAGCCGACTTACGGCACGATCTCACGGTATGGTCTGGTGGCGTATGCCTCCTCGCTGGATCAGGCAGGACCCATCGGCCGGGATGTGTCTGACTGTGCGGCCATGCTGGAGGCATTGAGCGGACAGGATCCCAAGGACAGCACTTCTTTGAACCGCAAAGATCTGGATTTCCGGAGATATCTAAGAGAAGATGTGCGGGGAATGAGGTTTGGAATCCCCAAGGAGTATCTGACAGAAGGTTTGGATCAGGAGATCTGTGACACGCTAAAAGAGATGGAGACAGAGCTTCGAAAGGCCGGGGCCACGGTGGAATATTTTTCTCTGGATCTGGTGGAGTACGTCATACCGGCATATTATGTGATTGCCTGCGCGGAGGCCAGTTCCAACCTGGAACGGTTTGACGGTGTGAAATATGGATACCGTGCTTCAGACTATGAAGGCCTGCATCAGATGTACAAGCGCACCAGAACGGAGGGATTTGGGGAGGAAGTAAAGCGCAGAATTATGCTGGGTTCTTTCGTGTTAAGTTCCGGCTATTACGATGCCTACTACCTGAAGGCACTGAAAGTACGCCGGCTGATCCAGGAGGCTTTCTTACGGGCTTTCCAGAATTATGATATCATCCTGGCTCCTGCGGCTCCTCAGACGGCGCCGAAGATCGGAGAGAGCCTCCAGGATCCGATGAAGATGTATTTGAGCGATATTTATACGGCGGCAGTGAACCTGGCGGGAATCCCCGGGATCAGTCTGCCCTGCCGGGTGGACAGCCGTGGGCTTCCTGTGGGAATTCAGATGCTGGCTGGCCATTTTCAGGAAGGAAAGCTGCTTCAGGCGGCTTATACGTATGAAAAAATCCGGGGAGAGTGGAAGCTGCCCCAGGGACAGGAGGTATAGAAAATGGGAAGACAATATGAGACGGTCATCGGGCTGGAAGTCCATGTGGAACTCTCCACGAAGACAAAAATATTCTGTGGCTGTTCCACAGAGTTTGCAGGAAAACCCAACACCCATACCTGTCCGGTGTGTACAGGAATGCCGGGTTCTCTTCCGGTTTTGAATAAGAAGGTGGTGGAGTACGCACTGAAGGCAGGTCTGGCCATGAACTGCCAGGTAAACCAGGTGTGTAAGTTTGACCGGAAGAATTATTTCTATCCGGATAACCCGCAGAATTACCAGATTTCCCAGCTGTATCTTCCAATCTGCCATGACGGCTGGATTGAGATTCCCACCGAGACAGGGGGAAAGAAGATTCGTATTCACGAGATGCATATGGAGGAAGATGCCGGGAAACTGATTCATGATGAGTGGGAAGACTGTTCTTTGGTGGACTATAACCGAAGTGGTGTGCCACTGATTGAGATTGTCTCGGAGCCGGATATGAGAAGTTCCCAGGAGGTCATTGCCTATCTGGAGAAACTTCGCATGATCTGTCAATATCTGGGAATCTCAGATTGTAAACTTCAGGAAGGTTCCATGCGTGCGGACGTGAACCTGTCCGTGCGTGAGGTGGGAAGCCAACGCTTTGGAACCAGGACGGAAATGAAGAACCTGAACTCTTTTAAAGCCATCTCCCATGCCATTGACGGAGAACGGATGAGACAGATTGAACTTCTGGAGGAGGGAAAGGAAGTACAGCAAGAGACCCGGCGCTGGGATGACAATAAGGAGTCCTCGCGGGCTATGCGTTCCAAGGAAGATGCCAAGGATTACCGCTATTTTCCGGATCCGGATCTGCCTGCGGTGACGATTGGCGATGAGTGGCTGGAGCGTCTGCGGGAAGAGCAGCCGGAATTGCAGGAGAAAAAAGCGGCACGGTATGAAAAAGAATATGGTCTGTCTGCTTATGATGCACAGGTCCTGACCCAGTCCCGCATTCTGGCGGAAATTTTTGAACAGACCGTTCAAAGCTGTCATCTGCCGAAGAAAGCTGCCAACTGGATGATGGGTGAAGTGTTGAGGAGGATGAAAGAGCAGAATCTGGAGCCGGAACAGGTGCGATTCTCCCCCGGACATCTGGCAGAATTGATTTTGATGGCAGAAAAAGGAGAGATCAGCAACAGCAATGCCAAGAAGGTATTCCGTGAGATTTTTGAGAAGGATGTAGATCCCAAAGAGTATGTGCAGGAGCATAAAATGGGGGCGGTGACCGATGAGTCCAGCCTCACAAAGCTGATTCTGGAAGTACTTGCAGAGAACCCAAAGAGTGTTCGGGAATATCAGGAAGGAAAAGAAAAAGTTCTGGGTTTCCTTGTGGGGCAGACGATGAAAAAAAGCAGGGGTCAGGCAGATCCAGGACTGGTGAACCGGATCCTCCGGGAGCAATTGGCGAGAAAATAAACAAATTGTAAATAATATAAAGAAAAAGTTACTATTATTGTGAATTAAATATGAACATATTGATTTTGAATAGGGGCTGTGCTAAAATGAAAGACGGTATTTATTATGCAATTTTGTATTGAGACAGGCCTTTATGCAGGGGAGTAAAGGTGCCGTTCAGCAAGATGAAGGGAGTAATTTTTTTAGGATGAAGAATAAGTATCTGATGAAGTTTCTGTGCATGACTTTGATTTCTGCCATGGTCTTGGCCAGTCCGGCCAGTGCTCTGGCCTCAGCGGAGGAAGCGCTCATGGCGGGGACTGAGGAAAATACAGGAACACCGACACCAGAGCCGACCGATACACCGGAATCAGAGCCTACGGACACGCCGGAGCCCACAGTGACACCGGAACCCACGATCACACCGGAGCCTTCGGTGACACCGGAACCCACGATCACGCCGGAACCGACTGTGACACCGGAGCCCTCGCAGACGCCGACACCGTCGCCGGAACCCACACCCACACCGGGTCTGGAGGAAGTTACCGAGGCAGCGCAGGCAGTGATTGATCTGATTGAGCAGATTCCAGATGAGATTACCCTGGAATGCGAGGAGCTCATTGTCAAGGCGGAGAATGCCTATGCAGAGCTATCGGAGGAAGAAAAAGCGCAGGTCAGCAATTATAAAGATCTGGAGGAGTCCAGAAAAATACTGGATGAACTGAAGGAAAAAGAAGAGGACACGCAGAAGCCGGATGAGGAGAATGAAATTGGCAGTGAAGACAGTGGTGAAGGAGATGGACTCGACAGTGTCGAGGATCCCGCGGATGTACAGATCGGTCAGAGAGTGACGCTGGGAAGCGCGGCGATTTCCAATCTTCACGCGGGCAAGGGATTTTATCTGGACAGCCTGGAAGAAAACTACCAGCTTACCTTCTCAGATGATTTCGCGGATATGATGGACGAGATTGAGCAGGAATATAAGGAAGCCAATAAGCTGTCCGATGTGTCCGACACGACAGAGAATCATCTTACCAGTTCCTGGGATAACCTTCTTGTGCGCAACTGGCAGGATATTCTGGCTATCTATATTTATCAGCAGGCGAAGGAAGGTGTGACAGAGTACAATCTGGATGCCTCAGCGAAGGAAGATCTGGCTGAGATTTTTGCCATGATGAATCCGGTAATCCGGGATAAGAAAAATATCACAAAAGTAA
>ERZ1090860.1078-NODE-1081-length-15192-cov-19.260289_pt1 | contig 15192 bp, 13 predicted proteins | sample MGYA00478483_ERZ1090860 | MGnify/ENA primary metagenome ERZ1090860 (study PRJEB33644, sample SAMEA5815741) | chicken gut metagenome | biome: Chicken; feature: Gastrointestinal Tract; material: Caecum | place: Ireland | collected 2019-01-01 | study: A study of...
GGGTACACCCTCCGCCGCCTGCGGGTGGGGGAAAAGCCCCTCACCCTGCTGTGGGGCGGATACGGAACCCTGTGCCTGCTGTTCTACTGGGCGGCCCACCTGGGCACGGTGCTGGCCCTGGGCGCCGCCGCCGCTCCCCACCTGTCGGAGCGGGCCGCCTCCCCCCTGGCCCTGTTCCTGGCCTGCTGGCGCTCCCCCTATCTCCACGCCCTGCTCCCCCTGGAGGACGTGTGGCTGTGGGGACGCAACCTGCTGCTCTGCGCCGCCCTGGGGCTGGGCACGGCCGCCTTCTCCCACGAGCGGCGGCACGGCCACCGGGCCTGGGGCTGGATCCCCCTGGCCCTGGGCGCCGCCCTCCTCTTCCCCCTGCCCATGGGGGCCTTCCCCTTCCAGGGGCTGGATCCCGCCTTCCTGCCCTACCTGGAGACCGAGGTGGAGGTATATACCGGCAGCGGCTCCCCTGTGCCCGGCCTGACGGCCTTTCTCCTGACGGGGGGCAGCGCGGCGGTGCTGATCAACGCCGCCCTCATGATCTGCGGGAGGGAACCATTCTATGAAAACTGAGTTCTGGTATCCCCCGGGCTTCCCCCGGACGGAGGAGCGCTTCCTACAGCGGTGTGCCCTGGGGCTGGTGTCCCTGGCGGGCTTTATCATCTTCCTGTGCCAGTTCTCCACCATCCTGCGCGACCTCCAGACCGCCCTCCGCACCGGTGCCGAGGGGCTGACCATGCCGCCCCTCCCCGCCCTGACGGCGGGCTGCTGGATCGGCTTTCTGGTGCTGGCCCTGGGGCAGGGGGTGCTGGCGGCGGCCCACTACCTGTGGCACTACCAGGGCGGGCGGAGCATCTACCGGATGCGCACGCTCCCCCAGCGCTTTGAGCTGGCCCGCCGCTGCCTGGCCGCCCCCGCCGCCGCCCTGGGATGGTGTGTCCTGGCCGCCGTCGCGGTGGCCGTCCTGTGCGCCCTGTACTACCGCGTGTTCACCCCGGCGGGCCTGCTGCCCGCCCACTGGCTGCTGGGAGGTGCCTTATGCTGAGCTGGAACAACGTGTACAAGTCCTACTGGGGGGCCAACCGGGCCCTGGACAGCGTGAGCCTGTCCGTGGGGCCGGGGGAGATCGTGGGCCTGTTCGGGGCCAACGGGGCTGGCAAAACCACCCTGCTCAAGTGCGCCCTGGGCCTGCTGCGGTACACCGGCTCCGTCACCCTGGACGGGGCGCCCATCACCCACAGAAACATCGCCCGCCTCTCCTTCGCCACCTGCGAGCACTCCTTCTTCCCCGCCCTCACCCCGGCGGCTCACCGGGAGTTTTACAAGGAGCACTTCCCCACGTTCCGGGAAAAGCGGTTTGACGCCCTCATGGACTTCTTCGCCCTGCCCCTCCACCGCCGGGCCCGGGGATTTTCCACCGGGCAGAAGAACCAGCTGGAGGTGACCCTGGCCCTGAGCCAGGGGGCGGACTACATCCTCATGGACGAGCCCTTCGCCGGCAACGACGTGTTCAACCGGGAGGACTTCTACAGGCTGCTGCTGGGCCTGCTGGAGCCGGGGGAGACCATCGTTTTGTCCACCCACCTGCTGGAGGAGGTGCAGCACTTCATCAGCCGGGCGGTGCTGCTGGACAGGGGCACCATCGCCGGGGACGTGACCACCGGCGAGCTGGAGGAGCGGGGCGAGAGCCTGATGGACTTTGTGAAGTCGTCCCTGCACTACCGGGGAGACCGGGTGCTGGAAACCCTGGAGGGTCTGGACGACGGGGAGGAGGAGTAGCCATGCGCCGCGCACTTGCCGCGTTTCTGATGTTCGCCGCCCTGTCGGCGGGGCTGCTCCTGGGGGCCTCCGCCGTCCTGTCCCCCCAGGGGGATCAGATAGAGGTGTCGTGCCGCACCCTGGCCGGGGAGCCGTCGGCGGCGGCCGGCCTCACCCTCACCGCCGAGCGCACCTGCGGCGACCACCTGTTCTGGATCGCCACCCTCCCCGCCGACGCACCGGAGCAGGCCCGTATCCTCTTCGACTACGCCGGGGCGTCCCAGCACCTGAATGTCCCCTGGTGGCAGGACGCCCAGCCCCTGGAGGTGGAGCTGAGCACCTTTGACGAGGTGCGGGTGGGGCGTGAGGGGCCGCTGGGCCAGCTGTGGGAGGCCCTGTCCGCCCAGACCGCGCCCCAGCCGGGGGATCAGGACTCCGGCAGCTGGTATGAGCCCCTGGCGGGGGAGGGAACCACCCTGCACCGGGAGATCACCCTGTCGGACTACATGGATGAACTCCCCCTGTCCGTGGACTACTGGCCCGCCACGGAGGCGGGCGCCGGGGGGCTCACCGCCCGCTTTCAGGACTACTTCCCCATCCCCGTGCCCGAGGGCATGACGGTGGAGGTGCAGCTGAACCTGGACGCGGAGGGGAACCTGGACAGCTGCCGCCTGTACCGCAGCGAGGATCTGGCCCTCACCTCCGCCTGCGTGCAGGACGACCACGGCGTGCTCTTCACCCTCTGCGCCAGCGGGGCGCTGGCCGGGGCCCTGGACGGCAGCGGCATCCCCGGCGGCTGGGGCCTGTACTGGCTGGACGGGGCGGGCCGGACGCTGGAGACCCGCTGGTCTCTGCCCGACGGCGAGCGGCCCGCCGGCTTCCTGGCCGACGGGGACACCCTCTTCTTCCTCTCCCGGGACGGGGAGACCGCCTGGCTCTACCTGCTGGACGGGGACAGCTTCGAGCTCCGCCAGAGGCTGGAGCTGTTCCCCCTGGACAGCACGGCGGACAACCCGGTCTGGCACCTGGACGGGGAGGCGGGCTTCGCCGCGGTGCTCTCCCCCGGCGGCGGGCTGGCCGTCCTGGCCCGGGACGACGCCGGGAGCTGGGGCCTGGCCTTCACGGCGGACGCCTCCGCCCTGGAGGGGCTGGACTGCAGCCCCCCGTACCAGGAGCTGCGGTGGGGCGCCAGCGGCCTGGACTGGGCCTTCGACGGGGAGCGGCTGGCCGTCACCGGCCCCTACTACGGGGGCGGAGCCTACGACTGGTACACGGCGGTCTTTGCCGATGGGGAGCTGGCCTGGCTGGGGGCGTACAGTACACCCCTGGGCCGGAGCTACTGTGAGGAGCTCACCTACTGGGGGACGTATCTGGACACCACCTGTTCCACCCCCTACATTGACGCCCCCTACTGCCGGGCGGCGTGGACGGGGTAGGGCTTCCCTTTTCCCTCCTTTTGTGATAGACTGATCAACATTCTGAAACCAAAGAGAGGAGGGGCCTGCTTTGGAACCCCTGGAGGCCCTGCTGGAAGTCCTTACCCCCCTGACCCGTCTGGGCCGCCCCGCCCTGGCCGCCGTGGACGGCCGCTGCGGCAGCGGCAAGAGCACCCTGTCCGAGCTGGCGGCCCGGCGGCTGCACTGTCCCCTGTTCCACATGGACGACTTCTTCCTGCCCCCGGAGCTGCGCACGCCGCAGCGGTACGCCCAGCCCGGAGGCAACGTCCACTATGAGCGGGTGGAGGCCGAGCTGCTCCGCCCCATCCGGGAGACGGGGGCGGCCCGTTTCCGCCCCTTCGACTGCCATTCCCTGGGCTACGGGGCCCCGGTGGAGGTGTCCGTCCCCGGCCTTGCCATCGTGGAGGGCAGCTATTCCCTCCACCCCGCCCTGCGGAGGTACTACGACGTGACGGTGTTCCTCACCTGCGAGGCGAAGGAGCAGCGCCGCCGCCTGCTCAACCGGGAGGGGCCGGAGGGCCTGAGCCGCTTCCTGGAGAAGTGGATCCCCCTGGAGGAGCACTACTTTCAGGGCGTGGGCCTGCCCGCCGCCGGGGATCTGGTGCTGGACACCACCCCGCATGGCGGATAACAGAGGCTGCATACGCCAAAAGGGACGCCGGCCAGTGGCCGGCGTCCCTCAAACTGTCGACAAACCTCCCGCGAAGGAGCGCCTCGCAGAGTTCCTGCGGCCGCAGCCGCAGGAATGAAATCAAAATCTGTCATTTCCGGGGACATGCGCCTCGGAAATGACACTTCTCATGGCGGAAGGGGTGACTTTTTCGCAAGAAAACGAACTCCTTCCGCCATGCAGCCTTTCTCGAAAAAGTGGCTTTGCCACTTTTTCGACAGTCTTCAGAACAGGCTCATCTGCACCCCCTGGGGCCGGGGGGCGGTTGGATGGGCCTCCTCCTTTTGCAGGGGCAGGCCCTCCAGGAACCGGGAGGGGGTTCCGCCGGTGGTGAGCACCAGCTCGTCCCTGGCCCTCGTCATGCCCACGTAGAGCAGGCGGCGCTCCCCGGCGAGATCGGCCTTTATGCCGGGCCGCTCCAGGGGGATGCGCCCCTCCCCCGCGCCGCACAGGAACACCACCGGCCACTCCAGGCCTTTGGCGGCGTGGAGGGTGGAGAGGGTCACCGCCCCGGCGGCGTAGCTCACCCCCGCCCGGCGGAGGATGTCTCCCTCCTGTCCGATGGTGAGATTGCGGAGGAAGGCGGCGGTGTTATCGAAGAACACCGCCATGCTGCGCAGCCGCTCCACCCCGTCGGAGGGGGTGTGATGGGCCGTCCAATGTTCCAGCAGCGTTGCCGGGGGCGTGTCCTTCTCTTTTTGGGCCTCCAGCCAGGCCAGGGCTGCCTGCACCTCCCCGTCCAGCAAAAAGTCCTCCCGGCCCGCCACCACGCAGGGGATGCCGTCCCGGGCCAGGCACTCCTCCAGCAGGGCCAGCTGCCGCCGGGTACGGCAGAGCACCGCGATGTCGCCGAAGCTCCGCGCACCCCGTGCCGCCCCCAGCTCCTGGGCCTCCACCATGCCCATGCCGCCTACCATCCGGGCGATCTCCTTGGCTATGAAGATGGCCTCCGCCTTGTCGCCGGGGGCGGTGACCAGCCGCACCGCCGGGCCCTGGGGCCGGACGGCCTCCAGGGGACGGTTCTTCCCGTCCACGGCCTCCGCCACCGGCAGGGCGGCGGCCAGGATCTCCGGCGTGGAGCGGTAGTTCTGCCGCAGGGTGACGGTGCGGGCCCCCTCCAGGGCGGCGAAGCAGGCGGGATCCGCCCCCCGGAAGCCGTAGATGGACTGATCCGGGTCGCCGATGGCAAAGAGGGTGCCCCCCTCCCGCCGCCAGGCCAGCAGCAGCGCCAGCTGGAGGCGGTCTACGTCCTGGAACTCGTCCACCAGCAGGTGGGTGAACCGTTTGTCCGTCCGCCCCGCCCGCCACTGCTCCAGGGCCTCCCGGAGCAGGTCGTCAAAGTCCAGCTTTCCCTCCAGCTTCTCCTGATAGCAGGCGAAGGCAGGATCCTCCTGTGTGTCCATGCCGTTTTTCCATCGGGAGATGGCCCGCAGGAGGGCGGCAGGGCTCCCCTTCCGGCCCAGGGCCTCCAGGGCGGCGGAGGCCGCCGCCCGCTGCTCATAGGGGTCGGCCAGGGGCACGTCCCCCAGCAGCTCCAGGCAGACGGCGTGGAAGGTGCCGATGGTCATGGCGCGGGCCGCCCGCTTCCCCAGGCGTTTTTCCAGCCGCGCCCGCAGCTCCTCCGCCGCCCGGTTGGTGAAGGTGATGGCGGTGAGCTCCGCCGGTTTGGCCTTCCGCTCCTCCACCAGCCAGGCCGCCCGCTCCACCAGGGTGTGGGTCTTGCCCGTGCCCGGCCCGGCGATCACCGCCACGGTGGGCTCGGTGGCGGTGACGGCGGCCTTTTGTTCCCCGTTCAGCTCTCCGGCGGGGGCGGCGGACTTGGCCCGGCTCCCTTTGGCGGACTTGGACACCTGGCCCTTGGCGGATTTCGCCTGCCGGGGGGCCTCCGCCCCGAAGAGGCTCACCTGCCCCCGAAATACCTCCCGCTCGGCGGGGGACAGCAGCTGGATCACCCCGTAGGCCCCGTCGTACCCCGGCTTCCGGGCCACCTGGCCGGAGCGCAGGCGGCGGATGCCCTCGGCCACCAGGGGCCCGGCGGCGCGTTGGATGTCCTCCAAAGGCACCTCCCGGAGGATGGTAAACTCCGGGCCCAGCCCCTCCAGCATGGCCTCGTACTTGGCCCCCACCTTCTTCCCGGCGGCGGAGCCCCCCTCGGAGGCGGCGATCACCTCCGGCAGGGGCACCAGGCTCTCGAAGGGCTTGGCGCCCTCCGGCACATAGCCCTCCGGTCGGTCGGAGAGCTGCTCCACCCGGTGGAGCACGCCGGTGGTGAGCCGCTTTCCGCACACGGGGCACACGCCCCCGGCCGCCTCCGCCTCCACCGGGGAGAGGCACACCGAGCAGTTCCGGTGGCCGTCGAAGTGGTACTTGCCCTCCTCGGGGAAGAACTCGATGGTGCCGTGAAAGCCCTCCCCGGTCTGGATGGCGCGGGAGAGCTCCGGATAGGACAGGCCGGTGTCCAGCAGGTTGGCCTCCCGCCCCAGCTTGGAGGGGGAGTGGGCGTCGGAGTTGGAAACCAGGGTGTACCCGTCCAGGGCGGAGCAGCGGTGGTTCATGGGCGGGTCGGAGGACAGTCCCGTCTCCAGGGCGCGGATGTGGCCGGTGAGATCCCCGAAGCACTCCTCTATGGTGTCGAAGCCGGAGAAGGCCCCGAACAGGGAGAAGTGGGGCGTCCAGATGTGGGCGGGGATGAACACCGCGTCGGGGCAGGACTCCAGGGTGATCTCCAGCAGATCCCGGCAGTCCAGGCCCAGGATGGGCCGGCCGTCGGAGTGGAGGTTGCCGATGGCCTCCAGCCGGCGGGACAGGGTCTCCGCCGCCTCCAGACCAGGCAGGAGGATCAGGGAGTGCACCTTGCGCACCTTGCCGTCCTTCTTGTAGATGGTGCTGATCTCCCCGGTGATCACAAACCGGGGGCCGCCGGAGGCCCCCTTCAGGGTGTAAAACCCCTCCTCCGCCGGGGAGAGCTTCTCCCTCAGCTCCGCCCGCCAGGCCGGGTGGGTGAAGTCGCCGGTGCCCACCAGGCCGATGCCCTTCCTCCGGGCCCAGGCGTCCAGCTGCTCCGGCTCCAGCTCCTTGCTGGTGGCCCGGGAGTATTTGGAGTGGATGTGCAGATCCGCGATGTACATGGCACATTCCCCCTTTTTCGCGTTTTTTCCCATTGTACGCTTTTTGGGCCGTGGACGCAAGGCGGGGGATGTGCTACACTGGGGAAAAGGAGGATTGGTCATGACGCTGCTGAAACGATTTCAGGCCCTGGGGCTGGACTGCTCCCCCGTCGGCCTGTGCCCCGGCCCCGCCCAGAGCGGCTATTTCTGCAGCTCCAGGGGCATGACGGTGCTGGGCTGGGAGGGGTGCGGCGGCATCCACTACGGCCGCATCCGCGGCTATGGAGACATGGTGTTCGCCGTCAACCCCATGCCCGCCGGGAACCAGTACATCCGCCCTCTGGCCCACAGCTTCCGGGACTTCCTGCGGCTGCTTCTGGCCTGCGGCTCCACCACCGCGCTGGAGCAAATGGGGGACTGGACGCGGGAGCAGTACGACGCCTGGCTCCGCGCCCCGGAGAACGCCGTCACGGCGGAGGGACGGGCGGTGCTGAGCCGGATCGCCGCCGCCTTCCGCCTCACCCCCATGGAGGATCCCTTCGCCTATGTGAAGGAGGTACAGGCGTCCTTTGACGGCGGCAGGCTGCGCTATACCGATGAATACTACGACACGCTGGGGCTGGAGCGCCCCAGCAGGGGGAACCCGGGGCCTCCGGCCCGCCGGGAGTGCCCTGCGGATATAGTTGATTCCACGGAGGAGGAGTGAGGCTCATGGATACCATGAACGCCCTGGTGTGGAAGGGAAATGGGGTGCTGTCCCTGGAGCGGCGGCCCGTCCCGGAGCTGAAAGACCCCCGGGACGCCATTGTGCGGGTGACCCGCTCCACCATCTGCACCAGTGATCTGCACATACGAAACGGCGCGGTGCCCCGGGCCAACCCCGGCGTGGTGCTGGGCCACGAGTTCGTGGGGGTGGTGGAGGCCGTGGGGAGCGGCGTCGCCAACCTCCAGCCCGGCGACCGGGTGGCCGCCTGCTGTGAGACCTTCTGCGGGGACTGCTGGTTCTGCCGCCGGGGGTATGTGAACAACTGCGTCCACGGGGGCTGGGAGCTGGGCTGCCGCATCGACGGCTGCCAGGCGGAGTTTGTGCGGGTGCCCTTTGCCGACACCGGCCTGACCCCCATCCCCGACTCTCTCAGCGACGAGGACGCCCTCTTTGTGGGGGACATCCTGGCCAGCGGCTACTGGGGGGCGGAGCTGTGTCAGTTCCAGCCCGGCGACACGGCGGTGGTGCTGGGCCTGGGGCCGGTGGGGCTGTGCGCGGCCCAGTGCGCCGCCCTGCTGGGGGCCGCCCATGTGATCGGGGTGGAGCCCGACCCCTGGCGGCGGCAGCTGGCCCTGGAGCAGGGTCTGGCGGAGGCCGCCTTTGCCCCGGACGACCCCGCCCTGGCGGAGCGGGTGGCGGCCCTCACCGACGGCCGGGGGGCCGACGGGGTGATCGAGTGCGCCGGCGGGAAAGACACCTTCCAGACCGCCTGGCAGCTGGCCCGGCCCAACGGCACCGTGGCCCTGGTGGCCATGTACGAGGAGAACCAGGTGCTCCCCCTCCCCGCCATGTACTGCAAAAACCTGGTATTCAAGACCGGCGGGGTGGACGCGTCCAAGGGGCCGGAGCTGGTGGAGCTGCTGGCCCAGGGAAAGCTGCGCACCGGCTTTCTCATCACCCACCGGGGGCCGTTGTCGGAGATCCTGGAGGGCTACCGGGTATTCGAGGCCCACGAGGGCCACTGCCTCAAGTGGGTGGTCACGCCGGGCTGAGCCCCGGTGCCCCGTCTGCGCACGGAAACACCATCATCAGGAGGAGGATTGTCATGGGTTATCAGGAGATAAACGCCGGCGTGATCGACGGCTGGTGCCGGGAGGGCTGGGAGTGGGGTCAGCCCATCTCCCACCAGGTCTACCAGGATGCGCTGCATGGCCGGTGGGAGGTCTATCTGACCCCCACAAAGCCGGTGCCCCACGCCTGGTTTGGGGAGCTGGCCGGGAAGCGGGTACTGGGGCTGGCCAGCGGCGGCGGGCAGCAGATCCCCATCTTTTCCGCCCTCGGCGCGCGGTGTACCGTGCTGGACTACTCGCCCAGGCAGTGTGAGAGCGAGCGGCTGGTGGCGGAGCGGGAGGGATACCAGGTCACGGTGGTTCAGGGGGATATGACCCGCCCCCTCCCTTTCGAGGACGAGGCATTTGACCTGATTTTTCACCCGGTCTCCAACTGCTATGTGGAGGAGGTCCGGCCCATCTTCCGGGAGTGCTACCGCGTGCTGAAACAGGGCGGCCTTTTCCTGGGCGGGTATGACACGGGCATCAACTACGCATTTGACGACGACGAGGAGAGGATCACCTACTCCCTTCCCTTCAACCCGCTGAAGGATGCGGCCCTGTATGAGGCGTCCCTCAGAAACGACTGGGGGATTCAGTTCTCCCATACGCTGGAGGAGCAGCTGGGCGGGCAGCTCCAGGCCGGCTTCCGCCTGACCGATCTGTATGAGGACACCAACGGCCAGGGCAATCTGCACCAGCACAATATTCCCTCTTTTATCGCCACGCGGTGCGCCAAGTAGCGCCTGCCGCTCAGGCAAAAGGCGGGCCGGGGAACACTCCCCGGCCCGCCCAGGCTGTCGAAAAAACTCCCGCGAAGGAGAGCCTCGCAGAGTTCCTGCGGCCACAGCCGCAGGAATCAAATCAAAATCCGTCATTTCCGGCGACATGTGCGTCGGAAATGACACTTCTCATGGTGGAAGGGGTGACTTTTTCGCAAGAAAACGAACCTCTTCCACCATGTGGTCTTTCTCGAAAAAGCGGCTTTGCCGCTTTTTCGACACTAGGCAGCTCCCCCACGGTGATGTCCTCCCGAGGCACCTTGCCCCAGTCGAATGCGGGGGCCAGCTCCGCCGCCGCCGCCGGCTCCGGCCGATCCAGCTGCCCGGCCCAGAAGGCCAGCAGGCCGACAAGCTGTTCCGGCGTGTACCGCTGCCGCAGGGCCCCCATATCCAGATCGTGTTCCCGCTTGGACAGCCGCCGGCCGTCGGGGGCGCACAGCAGGGGCACGTGATAAAACGCCGGCGGCGTCAGGCCCAGGCGCTCATAGAGCCAGAGCTGCCGGGGGGTGGAGTCCAGTAAGTCCCGCCCCCGCACCACCTGGGTGATCCCCATGTCCCCGTCGTCATACACCACCGCCAGCTGGTAGGCATACACCCCGTCGGAGCGGCGGAGGATGAAGTCCCCGCAGTCGTGGAGCAGGTTTTCCCCATAGGGCCCCTGGAGGCCGTCGGTGAAGGACACCTCCCGGTCGGGCACCATGATCCGCCAAGCCGGGCGGCGGGTGCGGGCAAGCTCCGCCCGCTCCGCCTCCGTCAGATAGCGGCACTTCCCGGAGTAGATGGCCTGCCCGTCGGCCCGGTGGGGGGCGCTGGCCGCCAGCCGCTCCGCCCGGGTGCAGTAGCAGGGGTAGAGCAGGCCCTGCCCCTCCAGGGCCCGGAAGGCGGCGGCGTACCGCTCCGTCCGCTCACTCTGGAGGTAGGGGCCGTGGGGCCCTCCCTTCTGCCAGCCCTCGTCCCAGTCCAGGCCCAGCCAGCGCAGATCGTCGGCCAGCTGCCGGGCGTACTCGGGGCGGCAGCGGTCGGGATCCAAGTCCTCCATCCGCAGCACCATCACGCCGCCGGCGCGGCGCACCGACAGCCACGCCAGCAGGGCGGAAAACAGGTTGCCCAGGTGCATCCGGCCGCTGGGGCTGGGGGCGAAGCGCCCCCGAAGAATCGGTTCCATCCGCTCAGCTCCTATGGCAGATTGTCGCTCAGGATGCCCGCCGCCAGCACCACGAAGCCCACCCACAGCAGGGCGGCGCACACCAGCACCGGCACGAGCACCCGGGCCAGACTGTACTTCTTCCCGGTCACAAAGCGGGGGTCGGACACCCGGGCGGCCCGTCTGGTGTACTGAATCTTCACCGTCTCGCCGGCGGCGAGGGGGTTGGGCGGCCTCCGGCGGCCGCGGGCGTGCTCCCGCGGGACGGGCAGGCCGGAGTTGAAAAACTCCCGCTCCACCCATTCCCCCCGGTACTCGTTGTAGTAGCGCAGCCTGGGCGTGGTGCTCCTGGGGTTGTCCGCCGTGCCCAGGCCCCGGCAGACATAGCCTGTCAGGGTGGCCTCCGTCTCCCTGTAGTCCCCGCCCCGGAAGGGGAAGATCATCCCCGCGTAGGCCAGGAAATACATCAGGCAGATCAGGCCCGCCACCAGGGCAAGGGCCATGATCATGACACCGATGATGGTCAAATCCATGGCGCTACACCTTGCCCAGCTCCTGGTTTCTGGCGTAGGCCGCCTGTACCGCCTGGATGGCGGCGGAGCGGAAGCCGTTTTTCTCCAGGGCGGCCACCCCGGCGATGGTGGAGCCGCCGGGGGAGCACACCTCGTCCTTGAGCTGGCCGGGGTGCTTGCCGCTCTCCAGCACCATGGCCGCCGCCCCCAGCACCATCTGGGCGGCGTAGGTCATGGCCTGTCCCCGGGGCAGGCCCGCCAGCACCCCGCCGTCGGCCAGGGCCTCGATGAAGGGGTAGACGAAGGCGGGGCCGCAGCCGGCCACCGCCGAGAAGGCGTCCATCTGCCCCTCGGCAATGCGCTCCACCAGCCCCGCCGGGGCCAGCATGGCCTCCACCGCCTGGATGCGCGCCTCCGGCGTGCCCGCCTCCGCCGACAGGGCCAGCATGCCCCTGCCGATGGCGGCGGGGGTGTTGGGCATGACCCGCACCAGGGCGGGGGGCTCCTCCGCCCCGGCCAGCCAGCCCCGGATGGTCTCCAGGGTGAGGCCGGCGGCGATGGACACCACCGTCTGGCCCGCCCCCAGGACGGGGGCCAGCTCCTCGGCCACCCCCCGGAGCATCTGGGGCTTGACGCAGAGGAACACCACCTCCGCCTGGGCGGCGGCAGAGCGGTTGTCCTCCGCCACGGCGCAGCCCAGGCGCTCCGCCAGGGCCTCCGCCTTTTCCCTCGTCCGGTTGGTGATCACCACCTGCTCCGCCCCCAGGGCCTTACACGCCGCCCCCACCAGGGGCGCGCCCATGTTGCCCGTGCCGATAAACGCCGCTTTCTTCATGTTCCTCCGCCTTTCCGCGTATGCCGCAATCAAGTTCACCTTGTCTGACCGCTTTAGTTTTTTGATGGCGGCCTCCCGCCGGAGAGCCGCGCCCTTGTCGGGGCATTCCTCCCGGTAGACCACCGCAATGGGCCCCCGGCCCCGGGTGTACTTGGCGCCCCTCCCGCCGGCGTGGGCCGCCGCCCGGCGGTCCACGTCGCTGGTGCTGCCGGTGTAGAGGGTGCCGTCCCCGCACCGGAGGATATAGACCCACCAGCCCATGGCCTCACCACGCCGCCCGGAGGTCGGGCAGCAGGGGCAGCTCCCGGAACACCGCCGCCACCGCGCTCTCATACTCCCCGGTGTCTCTGGCCTTTTTGATGGCCCTGGCGTGTTTGGCGTTGTCCCCGAACAGGTGGATCAGGTAGAACCACACCTCTTTCATCCGCAGCATGGCGTTGCGGCGGCTGCCGAATATGCGGGTGTAGTCCTCGTACACCAGGTCGTGGAAGGCCCGCAGCTCGTCCCGTGTGGCCGCCGGCCCCCCCTTGGCCTTGCGCCCCAGGGCGGGATCCCCCGCCAGGCCCCGGCCCAGCATGACCCGGCCCGCCGCCGGGAACTCCCTCTGGAACTGTTCCAGCTCCCCCAGGGTATAGAGATCCCCGTTGTACCGCACAGGGAAGGGGCTGTCCACCAGGGCGGCGGCAAAGTAATCCCTCCGGGGGGTGTTTTTGTACATGTCCTTCTGCACCCGGGGGTGGACGGTGAGCTCGGCCAGGGGATAGCGCCGGAACAGCGCCAGCAGGGGGCCGAACTCCTCCGGCTCCTTTACACCCAGCCGGGTCTTGATGGAGATGGCGCAGGGCGGCTTTTCAAAGACCGCGTCCAGGAACCGCTCCAGCTCCTCCGGCAGGCCCAGGAAGCCGGAGCCTTTCCCCTTGGCCACCACCGTGCCCGAGGGGCAGCCCAGGTTCAGGTTGACCTCCCCCCAGCCCATGGCGGCCAGCTCCCCCGCCGCCCACAGGAAATCCTCCGCCTTCCGCACCAGCAGCTGGGGCACGGCGGTGAGGCCCCGGTTGTGCTCGGGCAGGATCTCCCGCAGCTCCCGCTTGGTGAAGCGGTGATCCTGGGTGGGGGTGATGAAGGGGATGAAGTAGCGGTCTGCGCCGCCGAACACCCGGCAATGGGCCTGCCGGTACACGGCGCCGGTGAGTCCCTCCATGGGGGCGAAGGCGATGTCCAGGGGCAGGCCGCCCCGCCCGTCCGCCCTCATGCGGCCTCCTCCACGCCGGAGGACGCCGTGGGCTGGGCCGTCTCGCCGGCGGCCTTTTCCGCCGCCTGGGCCTCCGCCAGGCGCAGATAGTCGGCCACGCCCTGGGCCACCCCCTCCATCAGGCTCTGCTGGTAGTCCTCGTCGCACAGGCGCTCCAGCTCCTCCACGTTGGTCATAAATCCGGTCTCCACCAGCACGGCGGCCATATTGGTCTCCCGCAGCACCACGAAGTCGGCGGAGGCAATGCCCCGGTCGATGGCCCCGCTGGCGGCGCAGGCAGCGTCCTGCACCGCCTGGGCGAAGAGCTTGCTCCGGTTGCTGGAGGGGTGGTAGTAGGTGTACAGCCCCTGGAAGGTGGGCACCGTGGGGGCGGAATTGCAGTGGATGCTGACGAACACATCGGCCTCCACCGCGTTGGCCAGCTCGGAGCGCTCATACAGGTCACCGGCCGTCTCCCCGTCCCGGGTGAGCACCACGTTGTACCCCTGCGCCAGCAGGATGGCCTCCAGCTTCTTCACCATGGACAGGGTGAGATCCTTTTCATAGATCTGTGTGCCGGAGGCGTCGGGGTACACCGCCCCCAGGGTGGTGCCGTCGTGGCCCGCGTCCAGCACCACGGTGTATTTGTCCGGGTCGATCTCGGGCAGCTCGTCCATGCTCTGGGAGGGGACGGCGGTGATCCGCACCCCGCCGCTGCCCGCCTCCACGGTCAGGTTGCGGGTGTAGCTGGTGCCGCTTTGGAGATCCAGTACCACCCGCAGGGTGTGGGGCACGCCGTAGCCCAGGTCGTCCCCGTGCTGGGAGTAGCGCACGCGGTCGAGCACCTCACTGTCCACGGACAGGGACACCTCCCCCTCCGCCGGGGTCTGGAGCACCGCCCCAAGCAGATCGATGGCCACCCGGCTCCCCAGATCCACCACCCGGTACTCGGGGGTGTGGTCGGTGGCCAGGGTGAGCACCTGGCTCTCCGCGTCAAAGCTCACCGCCGTCACATAGCCCCGATCCCCCTCGGCGGGCTCCACCGGCTCGGCGGGGGTGGTCTCCTCCGGCTCCTCCGGCGAGGGCTCCGGTTCCGGCTCCTCCGCCGGGGAGACCACGGCGGAGGTGAAGGTATCGTTGTCCCAGGTCACCGTGGCCCCCAGGCGCTCGGAGACGAAGCGCAGGGGCACCATGGTGCTCTCCTTCCCCTCCCATTTCACCACCCCGGCGGGGATGCCGTCGGGCAGAAGGATCTCCTGGCCGTTGACCAGGGCGGTGGCGGAGCCCAGGGTGAGGACGATGGTGCTCTCCCCCTTCTGGAGGATCACCTGCCGGGTGTCCGGCACCCAGGTGACCGAGGCCCCCAGGCTCTCGGCGATGAGCCGGACGGGCACCAGGGTGCGGCCGTTCTGCCCCGCCGGGTACTGCACCAGGGCGGGCACATCCAGGGGGTACAGGGCCGTGCCGTCCAGGGTCAGGTTGACCCGGTCGGTTTCGGTCAGCGCGCCATATTGGCCGGCGGACTCATCATAGAAGTAGACGGACAGGGTGCCGGCGGGGCCAGCGGCCCGGGCGGCGGCCAGCCCGGTGAGCAGGCAGAGCAGGAACAGGAAGGACAGGACGCGTCTCATGGCAGAACTCCTCGGCGTAAGATACCACCATTCTACCGTATTCCCCCGGAGCCGTCAAGAAAGGCGGCCAAAAAAGGTTGACATAAATTTTCCAAGGGGCTTCCCTTTTTCCCCGCATTCCGGTATACTGGTGTCTGATCACTGGAAAGCGAGGAATGACCATGCTGCTGTCAGCGGAACAACTGCACAAGAGCTACGGCACCCGGGTGCTGCTGGACGACGCCTCCCTCTATCTGGAGCGGGGGGACAAGGTGGGGGT
>ERZ1090860.1088-NODE-1091-length-15150-cov-38.121563_pt1 | contig 15150 bp, 15 predicted proteins | sample MGYA00478483_ERZ1090860 | MGnify/ENA primary metagenome ERZ1090860 (study PRJEB33644, sample SAMEA5815741) | chicken gut metagenome | biome: Chicken; feature: Gastrointestinal Tract; material: Caecum | place: Ireland | collected 2019-01-01 | study: A study of...
TCCACTGCGCCATACTTGTCCCTGTATCCATAGCGATTTTTTGGGCAGAGTGCCAGTCTTGCATGGAATTGGTTAATTTTTTATCAATATCGATTGCGCAACACGCGAAAAGAGTCTATAATGAAACCGTATGTGGGGCGCTTCGGCCGCCCCAGGAAGAGAAGGCCGGCCGTCAGGGCAATCGCCCATCCTGGCGCGGTCAGACACCGAAAGGAGTATCGCTATGAACTATTCCGCAGAAGTGGAAAAAATGTGCACTGTCGCCAAAGGCCCGCATCACGGCCCGGCCCCGATCCCGGAGGAGGGGAAATGGGTCAAAGCCTATGATGTGAAAGATATTTCCGGCCTGACGCATGGTGTTGGCTGGTGCGCGCCGCAGCAGGGCGCCTGCAAACTGACGCTCAACATCAAGGAAGGTGTGGTGCAGGAAGCACTGGTCGAGACTATCGGCTGCTCCGGCATGACGCATTCCGCCGCCATGGCCGCGGAAATCCTGCCCGGCAAGACGATCCTGGAATGCCTGAACACGGACCTTGTCTGCGACGCCATCAACGTCGCCATGCGCGAGCTGTTCAAGCAGATCGTCTATGGCCGCAGCCAGACGGCTTTCTCCGAGGGCGGCCTGCCCATTGGCGCCAGCCTGGAGGACTTGGGCAAGGGCCTGCGCAGCCAGGTCGGCACCATGTTCAGCACCAAGGCAAAGGGCGTGCGGTATTTGGAAATGGCCGAGGGCTATGTTTTGAAGATGGCACTCGACGAAAACGATGAAGTCATTGGCTATCAGTTTGTCAAAGTCGGCAAGATGCTCGAGGATATCCGCCACGGCATGTCCCCGGATGAAGCATATCAGAAGAATATCGGCCAGTATGGCCGCTTCGACGGCGCTGCCAAGTACATCGATCCCCGCGAAGAATGAGACACGGAAGAAGGAGGACATACCGCAATGGCAAATGATGTCATGTTTGAGGGAAAAGAGAGAAGAATGCCGAAAATCGAGAAGTTCCTGGCGGAAAACGGCCTGGGCTCCCTCGAGGAAGCGCGCGATTTGTGCCTTTCCAAGGGCATTGATGTGGAAAAGATCGTCAAGGGCGTGCAGCCCATCGCATTCGACAACGCGGTCTGGGCCTACACGCTGGGCGTTGCGCTGGCCCTGAAGACCGGCGTTTCCTCCGCCGCAGAGGCCAGCGAGATCATCGGCAAGGGCCTGCAGGCGTTCTGCGTGCCGGGTTCTGTTGCGGAAAACCGCAAGGTCGGCCTGGGCCACGGCAACCTGGGCGCGCGCCTTCTGCGCGATGAGACCAAGTGCTTTGCATTTTTGGCGGGCCACGAGTCCTTTGCCGCCGCAGAAGGCGCCATCGGCATTGCCCGCACGGCGAACCGCGCCCGCAAAGAGCCGCTGCGCGTGATCCTCAACGGCCTGGGCAAGGATGCGGCGTACATCATCTCCCGCGTCAACGGCTTCACCTATGTCAAGACGGACTATGATTTCTACAACGACGAGCTCAAGATTGTGGAGACGCGCCCCTTCTCGGACGGCGAGCGCGCTGCGATCAAGTGCTACGGCGCCAACGACGTCAACGAGGGCGTGGCGATCATGCGCCACGAGAGCGTCGACGTGTCCATCACGGGCAACTCCACCAACCCGGTGCGTTTCCAGCATCTGGTGGCGGGCACCTACAAGAAATGGTGCGTCGAAAACGGCAAGCCGTACTTCTCCGTGGCTTCCGGCGGCGGCACGGGCCGCACGCTGCACCCGGACAACATGGGCGCTGGCCCGGCTTCCTATGGCCTGACCGACTCCTTGGGCCGCGTGCATGGCGACGCGCAGTTCGCGGGTTCCTCCTCCGTGCCGGCGCACGTGGAGATGATGGGCCTGATCGGCATGGGCAACAACCCGATGGTCGGCGCCACGGTCGCCTGCGCTGTCGCGGTTTACGAGGCATGCTGCTGAGTGCATAAAATCGATTGATCCCACGGGAACGGCCCCTCGCTGGCTGTTCCCGTTTTTTATATATCAGGCCCAATTTGCGAACCCCCGCGCGGTATGGTATACTAAGGAAATGCCAAATCACAGAACAGGAGGGGTTTCCTTGCAGGATCGTCAAATGCAGGCGCCGTGGCCGGCGTTCGAGGCTGCCCGCCAACAGGAATTGCGGGGGGCGCGGCGCGCCTGCTCCATTTCCGGCTGGATCATCGCCGCCTCCATGCTGCTGATGCAGTTCGGTGCGCTCGCCATCGGCCAGGCCGTCGCCTATCTGACGGGCGGCTATGGGACGGACGTGTCCCTCGCCCTGGGCTGCATGTGCTATTTCCTGCTCTCCTTTTTCCCGATGCTCTTTGTGTGCCGGCGCTGGCTGCCGGGGCCCAGCGGGCTTTATCTGCCGTTTTCGCGGCCGCGCGCGGTCGGGCTTTCGGGCGGGGTGCTGGTGCTGCTGCTGGTGGTGGGGCTGGGCATCAGCCTGGCCGCCAATTACCCGGTCTCGTGGGTACGCGCGCTGATCGACCAGTTCCACCTGGCGCACGCGCCCTCCATGCCGGAAAGCCCGACAGCCGCCGGTTTAACCCTGAACCTGCTTTACAGCGCGGTGGCAGCCCCCCTCAATGAAGAGATCCTCTTCCGCGGCGTGGCGGTGGGGCTTTTGCGCCGCTGGGGAGACGGCTTTGCCATCGGCATCAGCGCGCTGCTGTTCGGGCTTTATCACGGCAACACGGAGCAGTTCGTCTTTGCGGTGATTGTCGGCGCGGTGCTGGCGTACCTGCGCCTGCGCACGGATAACCTTTTGCCCGGGATTCTGGTGCATGCGGCGAACAATTTCCTGGCGACTTTCACGATGGTCGTGTCCGCGGTCTGGGGCAACAGCGCGTCTTCGCTGTATACCGTCGCCTACTTTGCCATCTGCATTGCCGCGGGCGTGGCGGCGCTGATCTATCTCGTGGTGCGCCGCCGCCGGGAAATCGCCCTGATGCCCCGCCGGTTTTACACCGGGCCCGGCGCGCGCGCCGGCCAGTTTCTGCGGTGCGGCGGCGGCTGGGCGATGCTGGTGCTGGGCATTGTGCCGGCGATCGCGTCGCTGGTGGGGATCACGCTGTGACGGCCGGATGGAGCCCGGCGGATATCAGCTGGATGCGCCGGGCGCTGGCGCTGGCGGAAGAGGCCGCGGCCGCGGGCGAGACGCCGGTGGGCGCGGTGCTGGTGTGCCGGGGCGTGCTCGTCGCGGAGGGCCGCAACCGGCGCGAAGCGGGCAAAAACGCGCTGTACCACGCGGAGCTGGAGGCCATTGACCGCGGCTGCCGGGCGCTGGGCGGGTGGCGGCTGTGGCAATGCACGCTGTATGTCACCCTGGAGCCGTGCCCGATGTGCGCGGGCGCGATCGTCAACGCGCGCATCCCGCGGGTCGTGTATGGGGCCGCGGACCCCAAGGCCGGGTCGTGCGGGTCGGTGACCGACCTGTTCGCCCTGCCGTATAACCACCGGCCGCAGGTGGAAAGCGGGCTTTTGGCCGAGGAAAGCGCGGCGCTGCTCAAAGACTTTTTCCGCCGCCTGCGGGAAGCGCGCAAGGCCAATCCAAAAGCGCGCTGGGCGGGTCCCAAATGAATTTTACCGAAAAACAGCGCCTTGGCGCGGCTTTTGTGGGCCGGGTCAAGGCGCAGTTTTTTGCAAGTTTGGATTTTGAGCAGATTGGGCATGAAGGTCAACGGGTTCTCTTTTAAGCAGGATCCCTTTCATATACTTTGTCCTATTCTGGGTTTCATAAATCAGCGTCTGCTCTTCTTTTGTGCAGCCAATCAAAATTTTGATCTCAGAATCCCTTTTGATCAAATCGACCATACAGAGAATCGCATCGATCTTTTTCTCGCCAGTCCCGACCCATACGTCGATTCCCTCTCCATCCATTGCGGTTGTATTCCTCAAATATCCATAATCAACTCGATAAATAAAATCTGGATAGTTGGGGTGCGCAGTCCCTTTGGGACGATCGATTATGATCTCCGCGTTGCGGACAAGTTCATCCAAAGCATCCCAGAATTCGCCATCATGCACATTCAAAATTGATTCTCCCATCCAGCTTTCAAGCGTCCGGTTATGTAGCCTGGAAAATCGATGTCTTTGCCATCTGGTCGGCCGCGTACCGCAGGGCCTCCTCATCCTGCACCAGCGCCATGCGCACGTGGCCGGCGCCGCTGGGGCCAAAGGCGCTGCCCGGCGTCACGAGCACGCCCGCCTGATCCAGCAGGTCGCGGGTAAACCGGCCGTCATCCGTGCCGTATTGGGCCGGGATCGTCGCCCAGACGAACATCGTGGCAGCCGGCGGGTCGATCTGCCAGCCCAGTTTCGCAAACAGCGAAATCAGAAGGTCGCGGCGCGCCTCGTATGCGGCGCACGTTTTGGCCACACAGGACTGGTCGCCCGTGATCGCGGCAATCGCCGCCTGCTGAATGGGCAGGAACATGCCGTAGTCGAGGTTCGATTTCAGCGTCTTGAGCACGCCCACCACCTTGGCGTTGCCCAGGCAGAAGCCTACGCGCGCGCCCGCCATGCCATACGTTTTGCTCAGGGAATTAAACTCCACGCCCACGTCCTTGGCGCCCGGGAAGCGCAAAAAGCTCCCGCACGATTTCCCGTCAAAGACCAGGTCGCTGTAGGCGTTGTCGTGCAGCACGATGATGTCGTACTGCTTGGCAAAGGCGATCAGCTTTTCATAGAAAGCGTCCGGCGCCACCGCGGTGGTGGGGTTATTCGGGTACGAGACGACCATCAGCTTGGCAGCGCGCGCGTCGGCCGGGTCAATGGCGTCAAAATCGATCAAATAGCCGTTCTCCTTTTTCAGGGGCATATAGACAAGCTTCGCCCCCGCCACGCGCGGCCCGCACGCAAACGCCGGATAGCACGGGTCCGGCACGAGCACCGTATCGCCCGGGTCTGCCACCGCCAGGCCGATATGCGTCAGCCCCTCCTGCGAGCCCAGCAGGGACGCGATCTCGGTTTTGGGGTCCAGCGTCACGCCGTAACGCCGGGCATACCACTGCGCGGCCGCTTCCTGCAGCGCATCGGTGTCGCGGATTGCGTAGATGTAATTTTTCGGGTCAGCCGCGGCCTCGGCCAGCGCCTGGCGGACATGCGGCACGGGCGGGATATTCGGCGTGCCCACGCTCAGGTCGATCACACGGCGGCCGGCGCGCTCCTGCGCCTGTTTGCGCGCGAGCAGCTCCGTAAAAATGCCGTCGCCAAACTGTTCCATTCGTTTTGCAAACTTCACGTTTCGGTTCCTCCCCATAATCTGATTTTTTTTGACTGGGTTTTCTTCGATGCCGCCGCAAGCCTTTAAAGCGCCTGCATCCATTGGTCAAACAGCGCCGGCCACTGCGCGGCCTGCGGGTCCATGCGGGACGCCGGATCCTGCTCGAGCGACGAAAGCGCCGAGGCCAGCGACAGCCCGTGCGCGCCATTTGGGAAAATATGCAGCGAAAACGGCACCCCGGCCCCGGCCAGCGCCTGCGCAAACAGCAGGGAATTCTGCACCGGCACCGACTGGTCCGCGGCTGTGTGCCACAAAAACGTGGGCATCATATCCGGCCGCACCGCCTGCTGCAACGCCATGCGCCGCGCGAGCGCCGGGTCCGGGTCCTTACCGAGCAGACAGGCGAGCGTACCGGCATGCGCGAACGTGCCGCTGTCGATCACCGGGTAACCCAGGCACAGCGCGTCCGGCCGCAGCCCGCCGGCGTCCCCGAGCGTTTCCCGGATTTCCGGCGCATCCCACATGGTGCCGAGCATGGCGGCCAGGTGACCGCCCGCCGAAAAGCCCATCGCCGCCACGCGGTCCGGCTGCACCGCAAAGTCCGCCGCACGCGACCGGATCAGCCGCATGGCGCAGGCCGCCTCCAAAAGCTGCGCCGGGAAATGCACTTCCCGCTCCTCGAGCGTCTCGGGCCGGCAGTCCGGGCCATCAGGCGCGCAGACGTAGCGGCAGGAATACCGCAGCACAAAACACTGGTACCCGCGCGCCAGAAATTCGAGCGCCACCGGCTCCGCTTCCCGCTGCGACGTATATTCATAGCCGCCGCCCGGGCAGATCAAAAGCCCGGGGTACCGGCTCGTTCCATTAAACTCCGCATATCTGCCGCGCAAATAAACCTGCAAAACGGCCCGGCTGTTGTATCGCTTTAAAAACGGGAATTCCCGCACCAGGTCGATCGTTTCCGTCTGCATCTTATGCACTTCTCCCTTTTCTACAAGTCTTTTTTATTGTACGCCGTTTGGACAGCATAGTCAACGGCCCGCGCAGCTGTTTGGCCTTGCGCGAATGTTCCCATCCTTTCCCTGTAAACGCATAAACGGCACCCTCTCGTGCTATCCTAATGGAGAACCCGCTTTTCCCCCAAAATTTGTAGAATCATGCCACAAAAAATAAGGAATAACTCTTATTTTAGGATTGCGTTCTGTGGAAAAACCTGCTATACTCATTGGCAGAAGCATCCGGCGGCAAACCTGCCGGCAAAACCGATTGGGGTCCAAAGCAATCAAAGGAGGCTATATTTGTATGGAATTCAAAGGAAGCCGCACCGAGGCAAATCTGGCCGCTGCATTCGCAGGCGAGAGCCAGGCCCGCAACAAGTATACGTACTATGCCAGCAAGGCCAGAAAAGAGGGCTACGAGCAGATCGCGGCCATCTTTGAGGAGACCGCCAACAATGAAAAGGAACACGCAAAGCTGTGGTTCAAGCTCCTGCATGACAACGACATCCCGGACACAGCCGCCAACCTGAAAGACGCCGCGGCGGGCGAAAACTATGAATGGACCGAGATGTACAAAGAATTCGCCGACGTGGCGGACGAAGAGGGCTTCACGTCGATTGCGGCCACGATGCGCATGATCGCGAGCGTGGAGAAATCCCACGAAGAGCGGTACCGCAAGCTGCTGGATAACCTGGAAAAGGACATTGTCTTCAAATGCGACGAGGAGACCGTCTGGGTTTGCCGCAACTGCGGGTTTATCTATGTCGGCAAGGAGGCGCCGAAGGTCTGCCCGGCGTGCAAGCATCCGCAGGCGTTCTTTGAGCGCAAGGCGGAAAATTATTAACGCCCATTCAAGCAAAACGGAAAAGGCCGGAAATCCAACGCCTGGATTTCCGGCCTTTTTGATTCTGCAAAAAGTCCGCGCTTTTGCTTTTTAGACGTTAAACCGGAACAGCACCACGTCGCCGTCCTGCATCACATAGTCCTTGCCCTCGCTGCGCACCAGGCCCTTTTCCTTGGCCGCCGCCATGCTGCCGCAGGCCATCAGGTCGTCAAATGCAACCACTTCCGCGCGGATAAACCCGCGCTCAAAGTCCGAGTGGATCTTGCCGGCAGCCTGCGGGGCTTTGGTTCCCTTTTTGATGGTCCAGGCGCGCACCTCCGGCTCGCCCGCAGTCAGGTAGCTGATCAGCCCCAGCAATGCATAGGATTTCTGGATCAGGCGGTCCAGGCCGGATTCATGCAGGCCCATATCCGACAGGAATAGTTCCTTTTCATCCGGTGCAAGGCCCGCGATCTCGGCCTCGATCTCCGCGCAGATCGGCAGCACCGCGGCGTTCTCCTTGGCGGCGATGTCCTCCACGACCTTCAGGAAAGCGTTCTGGTCGATGCCGTTTTTGAAGTCGTCCTCGCCCATATTGGCGGCGTAGAGCACGGGCTTATTCGTCAGCAGGTTCACCGTCGAAAGCAGCGCGGCCTCATCCTCGTTGCAGGAGACGCTGCGCGCGGGCTGGCCTGCGTCGAGGGCCGCTTTGACGCGCTCAAAGAAATCCAGCTCTTCCTGGAACTTTTTATCCGCCTTGAGCTGTTTTTTTGTCTTGTCGATGCGGCGTTCGAGCACCTCCAAATCGGCGAGGATCAGCTCGAGGTTGATGGTCTCGATGTCGCGCGCCGGGTCGATGGAGCCCTCCACATGGACGATGTCGTCGTTTTCAAAGCAGCGCACCACGTGGACAATGGCGTCCACCTCGCGGATATTGGCCAGGAACTGGTTGCCCAGGCCCTCGCCTTTGCTGGCCCCGCGCACCAGGCCCGCAATATCGACGAATTCGATGGTTGCGGGGGTATATTTGCGCGGGTGATACATCTCGGCGAGCGCGTCGAGGCGCTTGTCCGGCACCGCCACAACGCCGATATTCGGCTCAATGGTGCAGAACGGATAGTTGGCGCTTTGCGCGCCTGCGTTTGTAATTGCGTTGAAAAGCGTACTTTTGCCGACATTCGGCAGGCCCACGATTCCTAATTTCATATATCTCAACTCTCCTTGATTTTTCTCGTATTTTCAATAGTTTCCGGGTTTGGGGGGATGTCCACCGCACCAATTCCGCACCAATTTTTCAGCAGCGCACCATTTTTCAACTTGCCAGACTGGTGTTTTGCTCAAACTGTTTGATGGCGTTGCTCAGGGAATCATCCGTGACATGGACATAGCGGTCCATGGTTGTTTTGATGCTGGAATGACCAAGCAGCCTTTGCAGGACTTTCGGTAGCACTCCGCTTTCAATCGCACGGGTCGCATAGGTGTGTCTCAGAGCGTGCATACAAAACCGCTTGATCTTGGCCTCATCACACAGCTTGTACAGATGCGTGTCATAGGAACTGTTTTTGGCGGGTTCTCCGGTGCGGTAATTGATAAACACCAAATCTCTCATACAGAGATATTGGGTCTCTCCTGTCCGACGATCCACATATTCCAGAATTTGAGACAGCAGTTCTGATTCTTTGCGAGTGTGACGTTCCTCATAGCAGGATTTTAATACATCGTATGCACGGGTCGTCAGCGGAATGGTGCGGTAACTGCTATTGGTCTTGGGAGGACCGGCACGCCAGATCCCTTCACTATGGCGGTATTCCAGCGTTTTGCTGACGGTCAGCGTCCGCTTTTTCCAGTCAATAGAATCCCAGGTCAACCCGATCATTTCCGAAGTCCGCAGCCCGGTCTCCAACAGCAGTACATACTGCCTGTAATTGTGAGATCGCTTTGCGGTTTCCAGAAAAGCTGCCTGTTCTTCTACAGTCAGGAACTTAATGTCATCCACGGCACGGACCGGCTTTGAAAAACGAACTCCGTCCATGGGATGTTTGATGAGCATATCGTTCATGACTGCTGCACGGAACATGGTTCCCATCGCAATATACGCCTGACGGATGGTAGAACCTGCATAGATTGCTTCCATCTTGTTCAGAACGATTTTGCAATGCATCGGTTTGACATCACACAAGCGCATACTTCCGATAACCGGTTGGATGTTCACTCGATACCGTTCCCGGTAATTTCTTTTGGTATTGGGTGCCAGATCTGCAATCAGATGGGTGATCCAAAACTCAAACCAGGAATCCACCGTCATTTCGGAGGAAGGGTTGTGAACATCGTGCTTATCTTCGTACCGTGCATCGGCAAGCCAGTTGCGAGCTTCCGGGAGCGTATGGAAATGCTTTTCCTTGCGGGAACCGTCCTTTGCGGTATATCTTGCGGCGTACTTACCGTCTTTTCTCTGGCAGATACCTTTTCCGCATTCTCTGCCTTTTAAGTTTTTGCCCATATAATGAACTCCTTTCCTTAGAGTAGGAAACGTGAGTTCATCACGACACTCTACTCTAACACAAAAACACTATTTTTTCAATATAATTCAGCGTTTTTGGTGCGCACCAATTGGCATTGAGCGCGCCAAAAACGGCTGTTTTGTCAAATCGCAACCCGACCTTCGATAAACTCCTCAAAAGCCTTACGTTTTACCAATTTTTTAGTGCCCACATACAGGACAAAGGGGCAATTGGGCTGTTTCAGCATCTCGTCAATCTTGTTGATTCCGATGTTGCTGTATTCGGCTGCCTCACGAATTGAGAGCAGCATCTTACGATCAATGGGCAGGTTCATTGCCTGCTGGTTCTGATTCATCATAGGCAGTAAAATTCCTTTCTTTCAGCGTTCCATGTCTTGCTTGCGGCGGCTGAGTTTGGTCGGTTGCTTTGCTTGTCGGGTCCGGGTCAAAATGGCATCAAAAAAAGCCCGTACCTTTTCAGGTGCGAGCTTGACAGCGTCCAGATACGGCTGGACCTCTTTCTTCAATTCTTGATATGCGTTGTACAGGGCATCGTATCTCTGTTTCCAGATGGCGGCACTCCATTGGGCGCTGCGTAGCTTTTCTTCCAAGCGGCTGTTTTCCGCTTTGACCAGAAGACCAGTGGTTGCATAGTCTTTGAGGATATTGCACTCGAATGGAGTGAGTGTGATATTGCCGGTAATGGTCTTTTTTCCCATGGAGCGGATTTCCTGCACAGTCAAAGCAGCGGTGCGCTGCTCTTTTGCCTGCTTTTGCAGGGATTGCAGCTCCTTTTCCTTTTTTTCAATGGCGGCCTGCGTGTTATTTAAGGTCTGCTCCGTCTGAGCGATCTGAGCGGTCATAGTCTCCAGACGCTGCTGCTCCTGTGCCACCTTGAATTGAGTCACTGTCAGATGTTCCTCGGTGCTGCCACGCTCTCCACGCTCCACATCGGTATATCCAGCAGCTTTCATATAGTTGAAGAAATCGTCTTGCAGGACACTGTACGATGCCCGCAGAACTTTCTTCCCCTTGGCGGTCAGAAGCGGATTTCCCTGCTCATCCAGAGCCACCCTGGATTCCCACTTTTTGCTGCGGCTGACCTGCATGATGGTCTCCTTGACCGTGCCCACAAGGGATTTATCCTTGCACCGCTTCGACCAGAGAATCTGTTTTTCCACCACCGGGACATAGACCACATGAAGGTGGTAGTGGTATACATTCTGCCCCAGAGCTTCCGACATCGCCCGGTTGCGCTCATCAGCGTGCATGACAGCGGAGAGAATATACTGCTCACCACCCACAATCTCCACGGCAGCTTTGTATGCGTCGGTGTAAAATTGTTTGGCATATTCATAGCCGCCGTGATTGTGGAAGTAAGCGGAGTTCACATCGAAAATCAGTTCCCCGTATTTTGCCGCATCGGCCTTCAGGCCACGGATGGAGATAACGCCATCGGCAATCATCTGATCGAACATGGCAGCATAGCTGTCGGTGGGGGTTTTGAAGTGAATATTCCGGTGGGTCTGGGTGGTATCAATATCCTGGTTGGAGTAGTTGTCCTTTTCTCGTTCATTGTGTTCCTGCACCTTTGCCACATCATCAAGGGTGGGCAAGTCCTGGTTACGGGCAAAGGTGCGGTCGATTCCGTCGTTTCTGGCCATAAAAATCAGCTCCTTTCTGTTGTGCGGCAGACGGCTGGGGGACGGGGATGCACTTCCTGCGGGAAGTGTAATAACCCACTATGACACTTTCAGCCAGAAGGGCTGCAAAGTGCCGTGGGCTCTCCCGAGGGGGGATTGCGGTCATTGCGATGACCGCTGCTGAACCGCCTGGAAACCGTCTGCATCGTTTCCTGTTGTTCAGCCCGGACAGCTACCGTTTTGCGAAACACCAGCCATCCGGCGACAGACAAAGGCGTGCTTTGTCTGTCGTTTGGGTGCGATACGAGAGTCCCATATAGAGACGGTTTTGGGTAAAACGCTGTGTACATACGTACAAAAGAACCGTGTTATTTGTCCTGTCTCGGTACGTACGTATCTTCCAAAACAGTGGAAAATCCGTTTATATGAGGTCTGACAATCGCTTCAATTCCGAAAAAACCCCATACCCGCCGTCCAAGGGCGTTGGTGATCTTGTTGCAGTATTCCAGATTGTATTTGTTCTGGCTGGCAATGACGGCATCGCTGAAACTGCGGCGTTTTAATGGGATCAGATTGTTTTCATCGCACCACATCAGGTAAATCTCATACAGCTCCTTAGAGCTGATGGAACCGTCCGCTTTCAGCCGGATATAGCCATCGGATTCCAGAAAATCATATACATTGTTGTTATCCCGTTTGACAGCTTCCCGGTTGTCTTTGGTGCGCTGGCTCTCGGTAAACTTGAAGTTGTTGGCAGCCAGCCGCTGCAAGCCCTCAAAGGCCCACAGCAGTATGCCCTCCACCTCGGCCTTCATCTTTTCGGCCAGGTCAGGGTCATCCACACGTCCGGCAGGCTTGTCCCTGGTGGTTAGGACCAGCTGACGGCGATAAAACCCGTCGCTCCGGTCAAACAGCGCCTGCAAATCCCCGTTGGAGAAGGCCAGCAGCCGGGCGCACATCCATCCCTGATAGCTCTGCTTGCCCTTGCGCTCCAAATCCATCTTGCCCTGGGCGGTGACGATGGATTTCACATAGTTGGTCTGGCGCAGGGCCTCCATTCGCATATCGTCATCCACGCACAGGAGGATATGTTCCAAATCGGCACGGGCAAACCGGTTCTCGGATATTTTCCCGATGCTGCCATCCTTCATGTTGGAACCGAACAAAGTTCCCAGCACAGCGCCGATCTGCGACTTGCCCTCGCCGCCGCTGCCCTTAATGACCATCATCCGTTGTCCCTTGTTGCTGGGAATCAGGCAGTAGCCGATATATTCCTGCAAGGTGGGGATGTCCTCCGGGTAGAGCAGGCCATCCAGAAATTGCAGCCAGAGAACAGGCTTTGGGGCGTTGGGGTTGTAGGCCACGGGGAAACGGTTGCGGACGATTTTCGGCTTTCCCTCCGCAAAGGTTCCGTCCAGAAAAAGTGTGCCGTTGGAAAGATGAATCCGATCCGGCTCCGGGGGAAAATCCTCCACCAGCGCCGCCAGTTTCATCAGCTCCACAATGTTGCTGATTTTGCGGGGAATGTTGCTGACCGCACAGCATTTCAGCTCCTCAAAAATCTCTCCCCGCAGGGGCAGCTCATCGGTCACACGGCCTTCGGGCGTGAAAAAAGCCCCGTTTGTGAAGATGATCTTGTGCGTCTGCAAGAACTCCTCACAAAACAGGGCTTCGTTGATGCTTTTTCCATCGAACCAGACGGGCATCCCGTCAAGCTGCGTTTTGTTTTTCATGGGCATCGTCCTCCTTTTTCAGCCTGTCCAGCCGTTCCTCCAAACCGGCAATCAGGCCATCCTTGTTCAGCATTTCTACGATTTTTACCCGCTGTTCCAGCTCGGCGGCAATGAGCAAATCTGCCAGATACTCCACATAGTCCAGCATCTGGCAGGCTTCCACAAACCGGTCATCCAGAACATCTTCCGGTGTCTTGGGTGCGTACTGCACCTTCCAGCTTTCCAGAAGATGCAGATAATCACACAGCACCCGCAGACAGCGCACTTCTTCCTGCCGGTATGCTTTCAGCAGAGGACGCTCCGGTTTTGGTAAGGCGATTGCCGCCGGGGGCTTGTCCGGGTCAATCCCGAAATCCTGTGCCAGTTTCTGCGCTGCTTCGTAACTGTTCAGGCCAAACAGCCTTGCCACAAGGTCGATCACATCGCCGGTGGCCCCGCAGCCGAAGCAGTAAAAATACTTCTCATTCAGCTTCATGCTGGGATGCCGGTCATCGTGGAATGGGCAGCGGCACATCCCACTGCGATTGACCTGCAAGCCGTAATGCTCCGCTGCATCCCGCACATGAATCGTTTGCTTCACCAGCTCAAACAGCGTCATTTTCGCTCCCTCCCCTCTGAAAAATGATCGGATGCCGTTTTTTCCATAGAGCCTCTCTTTCTTGCGCTTCCGGCGCAGCTGTTGTATAATGTTGATACGGTTCCGAAAAAAGTAATCTACTTTCAGATTACCCTTTCACTAATAGGAGAAATCCCGGGTGTAAAACGGAACCATTTTTTGAAAAATCATAAAAAATTTTTGAAGGGGGTGGAGTCATGGCGTATCTCACAGATGATGAGCTTCTGGATACCGAAGATGGCTTCACCGAATGGGATGGGGACACAGCCGCCGGATCGACGGAGGAAACGCTGGAACAGGCCCTTGCGGAAGAACGCCTGGCAGAATTGGAAAGCGAGCTGGAGCAGGATGAGCATCCCGTTGATTATGATGCCGAGCTGGAGACCGAGGAAGAAGAAGCCGCTCCGGTCAGCGAAAAGCGACTGAAACGGGAGATTCGGGCGGAAGCCATGCGCCGGCTGGAGGAAGCGGCCCGCACCGAAAGTGATTTTCGGGTGGTCGTGGACGAATGGAACAAGCTGGACCGGAACCGGGAGCGCCGGGAGCGGGACCACGAAAACCTCCGTGGGGATGTGCCGCTGGAATACCAGGCGGTGCCGGAGCCAAAGCTCATCCCCCGGTGGATGAACACCCCTGCATACCGGCAGCTGATGGCCGGGAATTTTTTGGACGTCCTGTTTGACTGTCCCTATGAGATGCACCAGCTGAGTGCCGACCCATTTATCTCCGGCATGATCGAAAATCTCAGTGATGAACATAAAGAAGTCCTGTATTTTCTCTCATTGCGGTTGTACAGCACCACCCGGCTTGCTGCCATGCGTGGGCAGTCTGACCGGAATATCCGCAAGCTGCGGAAAACCATCCATAAAAAATTGCAGCGCCAAATGTATGACCATCTGTGCTGCAAACCGGAAAATAGCCTGACCTTGCGGGAACGCCGTTTTTTGGAGGAATACTCGAAAATCGCAAAGAAACAGGGCAAGGACGCCGTGATCCGGCGGGAGAACAAGACCAAGCGCAGAAAAAAGAAAAACCGCCCCTGATAATTGGGACGATTAAGGAGAAAGGGCGTGTATGATGAAAAATTTATTTGAACAGTCCCGTTCCCATTGGGTGCGGTACGATCACTATGAGCTGAAAACAGCGGAAGATGGCAAGCGGTACATCACCCCCGGCAAGAGCGCAAAGCCAGACGTCTACAATCCGCTGAAAGAGGCCCCGAACATTGTGCTGGATGCGTTGAATGTGGGGATGCTGATGATGGGGCGTAAGCCGGAGGCAGAGGTGGAAAAGGCGATAATGGAATTTGTCACCCGGTACGGCCTGCTGGGGCTGATGACCGCTCTGCCCACCACACCGTCCTTTATGGACTATGAGGCGGTGTACCTACCGAAAAACCATTTTATCAGGGAAGAATCCATGGCCACGGACCAATACCTGTCCCTGTTTTACCCCTTTGACCAGCTGGACGTGGTGAAGAAAAACATTGAATCTACATGGAAGGTGTCCGGTGACCGGACAATGGTTGCCCTGACTATGACCTTCATGGATGAGCCGATGGCCAAGAACATGAGCTTCCAGCGGGAGTATGCGGAAC
>ERZ1090860.1089-NODE-1092-length-15126-cov-7.450003_pt1 | contig 15126 bp, 13 predicted proteins | sample MGYA00478483_ERZ1090860 | MGnify/ENA primary metagenome ERZ1090860 (study PRJEB33644, sample SAMEA5815741) | chicken gut metagenome | biome: Chicken; feature: Gastrointestinal Tract; material: Caecum | place: Ireland | collected 2019-01-01 | study: A study of...
TCTTTCAGACGGTATTTGATGTGCCTTCGCGGTATTAAGCAATATTATAAGGGATGTACGCCCTGCGGCGCATATCCGCCGGAGGCTCCTGATTCAGCATGTCGCTGCAGTCCGGCGGTTTTCTCACGGTTCTGCAGCAGATTCCCGCCGATCTGGTCACAGCCGGACCGCAGGTATCTTTCAGGTCTCACTTTATAATATTAACAGAAGCTTTCGCTTCTTTTCAGCCGCTTAAAAAAGTTTTCAAACAGATCCGGCGATCAGCCCTGTCTCTGTTTGTGTTTTGGATTCTCGCAAATGATCCGGATGCTGCCTTTTCTCTTGATGACTTTGCATTTCTCGCAGATCGGCTTTACGGATGATCTTACTTTCATCGTGAATCTCCTTTCTTCCTTTCCCTTTTTTACGGGTTGCGTACGGCTTTTGGCGTCGGTTTTTGTGGGTTATCAAAGGGGCCGCGCACAAAAGTTCGTTATATAGTATAGCACCGCATATACTGGAATGCAAGGATTTTTTTTACTTTTTTATGGAAGGTGGGACGGCCGGAAAAGGGAAGCGGGGGCGGCGGATGACGGGCGGAGCTGCGCGGCGAAGGGGACGGCTGACGTGTGCGGACGGCGGCTGGCTGGAAAGAAGGGGAAACTCTAAGCGTCCGCAGGCTCCGAACCACGGGTACCGGAGCGATTCGTCAGGAATTTTTTATAAATTCCCGACTCAGCGCTCCTCAGGCTCCGGGCTGGAAGCCCTGCGCCTGCCCCGCCTTCCGGGCCCTGCCGGCGCTAAGAGTCTCCAGCCGTTTTCGCAGATGCGCGCCGCGCACATACAACGGCTGCCGGGGCTGTTTGCCTTATTTTGCGGTGACGAGGTGCGGCAAGATCTTAGGATGTGTGACTGCTCTGTATGACAGTTCAAGCCGGCGGAACTTTTATCGGACTCGGCCAGGGTTTTGGGCGAAAATGGTGGAGTTTTGGAGCGCTTTGGCGGGTTATGTGGTATAATAAGGCAAGTTTATTTCAGGAGGTTTATGATATGATCTGTAAGAATTGTTTTCCCGGCGGGCTGCATAAGGCGGTTACGTTCAGTTTTGATGACGGAATCCGTCAGGATCTGCGGTTGATGGAGGTGTTTCGAAGGTATGGGATAAAGGCTACTTTCAATCTGAATTCCGGGCTCTCCGGGCGGGAGCATGACTGGGAGTACCGTGGGATCCATGTGTCACGGTTGTCTCCGGAGGAGATCCGGGAGAGTTACGGCGGCTTTGAGATCGCTGTTCATACGGTCCATCATCCGGATCTGACGAAGCTGTCCCGGGAAGGTGTTGTCCGGGAGGTCTTTGACGACCGGGAAGCGTTGGAGGGGATCGCCGGATATCCGGTGCGCGGTATGGCTTATCCCTATGGAACATACAATGAGGATTTGAGCAATGTCCTGCGCTCCCTCGGCATCTGTTACTCCAGAACCGTAAAGAGCACTCATGCCTACGGACTTCCGGATGATTTTCTGGCATGGCATCCTACCTGCCACTATATGGAAAAAGAGGTTCCGGAGCTGGTCGACGATTTTCTGAGTTTGGACAGCGACCGTCTTTCTCTGTTCTATCTCTGGGGCCACAGTTATGAACTGGATGGAAATAATAACTGGGAGCTGATCGAAACATTCTGCCGGAAATTCGGAGCTGCCGAAGACGTCTGGCGGGCGTCTAACATGGAGATCTATCTCTATCTGCAGGCGCTCGACCGTCTCGTCGTCTCCTGCGATCAGAAGATTCTTTTCAATCCGTCTGCGCTGGACCTGTGGGTGACCGCCGACGGAGAGACGGTAAAAGTGGAAAGCGGAAAAACGGTCCGGCTGTAAGCAGTTCCGGCCGGAGCATCAGAGAACGGAATAAGGATCCTGCCTCATTTACCTCTGCTCCGGCCGGAATATTTTACATGTCATGTTTTATTTCTTTGATCAGATCATACTGAAAATAATATTGCGCACACGTCTCACTACCGGCGCCACGCCGGAATCTGTCTTCTGCGTCATCATCAGGATCGTCAGCCTGTCCGCCGGACAGTTGGCGAAGTAGCATCCTTCCCAGCCATCCCAGCCGTACTCTCCCGGACTTCCCATTGCCATGGCGCGTCCGGGATCCGTCAGCACCCGCATCAGATTTCCGTAAGTATAACCCTCCAGTGCCGTCCAGGAATCCATTCCTCTGCGCTGCTCCGGTGCCAGAGAACCCGTCGTCAGAAATTCCACCGTGCGTCTTCCCATCAGCCTTTTTCCCCGATAGACACCTCCGTCCATCAACATCTGCGCAAAGTGCGCATAATCATCGATGGTAGAGACCAGTCCGGCTCCTCCGGATTCAAAAGCATTTGGGACAACCATGTCATTCATGATCGCCAGATTGCATCCTTTGTAGGGAACGAGAGTTCCGTCCTTGTCCCACATGTACGCGGTCATCAGACGGTCCTGCTTCTCCTCCGGCACGTAGAAATCTGTGTCCGGCATTTCCAGCGGTTGAAACAATTCTTCCCGGAGGAAAGCGCCGAACGTCTTTCCCGTCACCGCTTCCACCACAGCGCCCAGCACATCGGCGCCGGAACTGTACTGCCAGATTTCTCCCGGCTGATACTTCAGCGGGCATCGGCCGATCCGGTTGGCCATCTCTGTGGTTGTCACCGGATGCTCTCCGTACATATTTTCTGCGATCTCCTCATAGACCTTCGTGGTCTCCCGCTCCGCGGCCGTCTCATCTCCCAGATACACCAGTCCTGCTGTCATATTCATCAGATCTCTGATCGTCGAGGGACGGCTGACCGGGACAAACGTTCCGTCGCTTTGGCACACTTTCTGATCTGCAAATCCCGGGATCAGTTCCGCGACCGACTGTGCAAGATCCAGCAGCCCCCGCTCGACAAGCAGCATGACCGCTGCTGCCGTCACCGGTTTTGTCATAGAATACAGGCGTACGATCGTATCCCGCCGGATTTTCTTCCGCTGCTCAAGATTGGAATATCCTTCCTCACAGTAGAAAAGCTCCTCTCCATCTTTTAAGATCATAAGATTGATTCCCGGCAATTCCCGGTTCCGCACCGCTCGCCGCAGCGTCTCCTGAATCCTCTCTTTTCCTGTCTGACTTATCATTTTTCTTCTCCTCTCTGTAAATCGTATCATGACCGTCCGGACTGTTACAGATCAACAGGCGCCTTTCTGTCCTACCCTCTGTCCCCGCCGTTTACGGAAAATTTAACATTCTTATCCTGCTTCGTCAATATTTCCTGTCTTAACCTTAAATTTTATTATATCTGCTGTTATTTTCATCGTAAACCCCCTTTATTTCATATCATTTACGCTAATTTTTAGAGCGTCTGCTGCACATTTTTCTGGAGTTTTATGTAACTTTTTATTATAATAATATAAGATAATCGACAGGAAGCCATAAATTTCATGCATGCATGAAAATTTATGGCCTTCACGGAACGTAAAACACTGGAAAATCGCCATTGTTAAAGAAAATCTTCTGCCCATTTGCCGGGCAGCTCATAGAATGAATCCATTGACAGAAAGAATTGATACTCATGAATTTCAAACGATTGCTGGAAAAATTTTTAAGCCAGACGAGAGTACAGCGCCAGCTGACCGGCGTTTTTATGCTGGCTTTGCTGATTCCTGTAGCCTGTATCGGTTTTCTGCTTCTGTACAATTCTCAACAGACACTGTTCAACCACTATCAGGAACAGGCAGAATCCGATGGACTTCGAGTGCGATCGATCATGTTTGATCTCACCACAAATTTTTATAACCTGTCGGAGGACATCGTCACCGACCAATCTCTTCAGAACCTTCTGGACAGTTCCTGGGACTCGGTTTCCGAGGCCCGCTCTGCCGCATACAGCTACAATCGCCTGACCAGTATCCGCCAGCAGAATACTTCCATTGAATCGATCTCTGTCTATACGTATAACGAGCAGCTTGCAGGATACGGCGATTTTCTTTCCATCACAGACGACGTGCGGGAAACCTCATGGTTCCAGCAGGCCGCCTCTACCTCTGCGATTTTCTGGCGGACGGAAAAACGGGAAGATACTTATGGGAATATTTACTGGGAATTAAATATGTTCCGGCAGCTCACTCTGCCTGCCAGCCGCAGCTATGCGGTGCTGGTGATCACAGCCAGCAACAACTACCTGAAAAACCGCATTGACAACAGCGCTCTGAAGAATATCATCACCGTAAACGAAGATCCGGTATTTTACAGCACGGATAAAGAATATACCGGAAAGAACGTTCCGGTGGAACTGGACACTGCCCAGTATTCCTATGCAGATTCCGGCATACTTTTACTGGCCGGGGAAGACACGATGACTTCCATAAACACTCTGATCCCTTATAAATCTGACGACCGGATCTACGTTGTCTCCTATAATTCCCAGGCAGTCGGAGAGATCCGCCACATTCAGACCAACTATACGCTGATCCTGGTATTCGCGATCATCATCCCCTGTCTTCTGATGTATCTGTTTATCCGCTACTTCAGCGCCAGGGTCAATACACTGCGAAGCGCTATGCACCAGGCAAGCCGCGGAGACTATAATATCATCGATTCTTTCCACGGCAACGACGAACTCTCCGAAGCATTCCGGGATCTCCAAATGATGATACAGGAAATCAAACAGAAAGAAGCGCTGGTCTATGAGGCACGTCTGAAAGAACAGGAGCTGCAGAATCAGCAGCAGCAGATGGAATATAAGATGCTCGCCAGCCAGATCAACCCGCACTTTCTGTACAATACCCTGGAGACGATCCGGATGAAGGCGTTCGCCGCAGGAAACCGTGAGGTTGCAATGGCGATCAAACTGTTAGGAAAATCTCTCCGGTATGTCCTGGACAACACCGGGACGGTCTCCACCACACTGGCGAAGGAGATCGATTACCTTCGTATTTACTTTTCCATTCAGCAGCTTCGTTTCGGCGACAGGATCAATTACTCTGTAAAGATACAGGACGGCCTCGATCTGGAAAACTATCAGATCCTTCCGCTCCTGCTTCAGCCGATCGTGGAAAACGCTGTCTCCCACGGGCTGGAAAACATCGATGAAAACGGTCAGATCCTTTTGAACATTTATGAGCAGGACGATACGTGTCTGTGTATTGATATCTCGGATAACGGAGTGGGGATGACCGAAAAAGAACTGGCGGTTCTCCGAAAAGACATTTCTGAAAAGGATACCAGTCGGACGCAGAGCATCGGACTTTACAATATTAATCAGAGGATCCGGCTATGCTACGGACCGGAATATTCCCTCTCCATCACAAGCATCCGCGGAAAGGGAACGACGGTCCGTCTCCGTCTCCCTCTGAACAAACTTATGGATAACTATTGAAAGGATTGGTACAAACTATGAAAGTACTTATTGCAGATGATGAATCAGTTGTTCTCGAAGGGCTGAAATATATTATCGACTGGGATGCCCTTGGTTTTACCATCTGCAGCCAGGCGTCCAACGGGGAAGAAACCCTGAATAAGATCCTGAATCTGCGCCCGGAACTGGTGCTCCTGGACATCCGCATGCCGTGCCTGTCAGGAATCGAGATCATTCAGATAGCCCGGGAAAAGGGATTTGACGGCCACTTTATCATCCTGAGCGGCTACTCCGACTTTACCTACGCCCAGACCGCGATCCGGTACGGAGTGGATTTTTACCTCACGAAACCCATCGATGAAGACGAACTGATCTCGGCAGTGACCTCTGTGCGGAATTCTATCGAAAAAGAGCGAACGGAAAAAAACAATCTCAACAGTTATCGGGAAAATGCGCTGGATACAATCCTGCGGAATCTTCTGTCCGGCAAGACAGACGACATTCCGCCTTCCACCCAGCGGGATCTCCATCTCTCGGCAGAAGTCTATCAGGTCATCATTTATGAGAGGTACAACCAGGATTCCTTCCAGACTTACTGGAATTTTGCCGAACTGCTGCGTGTCACAAATCAAGATCACAATTCCTTCAACCATATCCTCATGGACAAACGAGAGGTCTTTCTGCTGAAAGGCGCATTTGCATCGGAACGTTTCGACGCACTGCTGCACCATTATGACATCAATCCGCAGAAAGGCTCTCCCCTGGATTCCCTGTTTCTGACTTACGGACGGCGGGTATACCGGCTGGAGGATATCTGTCTTTCCTACCAAGACGCCTCCACACTTCTGTTCCGAAGATTTTTCTGCGAGCCGAACCAGCATGTGTTGGGATACGAAGAACTCCCTTCCCGGGACACCGCCATGCTGACGCCGGAAAGCTGGAATGAGAAGTCTCCGGAATATTCCCGCCGGCTGACCGATTATATTCAGACTCAGAACCGGACACGCATCGCGGAAACTCTGCGCTCCCTGGAACACGATCTCTACCAGACCGCGGCGGACATCCCGGAACTCAAGCATTTTCTGATCGATATTTATCTGCAGATAAAGCAGAACCTGACACATAATTACAGCAATATGGACATTGCTTTCAGTTCCAATGCATCGATCATTGATTTCATCGAGAAGAAATATTATCTATATGAGATTCTCCAGTATTTCTCGGAACATTTTGAAATGTGCATGAACGCCATCGGAAGTCCGACCAGCAAGACGATCATCGAGGATATCCTGTACTACATCGACCACAATTACAGAGAAAATCTGAAGCTTGAGACGATCGCCCCGCTGTTCGGCTATAACAGCTCCTACCTCGGAAAGATTTTTACCCGCGAAGTGGGCGAAACTTTCAATTCTTATCTTGACCGCATACGGATCCGGCGCTCAAAGGAACTGCTCCGGGACCGGTCGCTGAAAGTGTATGAAGTTGCAGAGAAGGTAGGCTATAAAAATGTGGACTATTTCCACAAAAAGTTCAAAAAGCTGGTGGGAGAAAGTCCGGCGGAGTATCGGAAGAAACTGTGAGCAGGATCCGCTCCGTCTCCGGAGATATGTGCTCTACATAGTAATCCTGGGACTTTTCCACCTTGTAATAGGCTTCCATATTTCTGCAGAAAATTTCCATGATCTTTTTCATGTTCTCCGGCGTCATCCGGTGAAACTGCAGCGCAAGGCGGCTGCCGTCTGACCGGATAACCTCCGCGGGAATTTCTGCCCGTCCGATCTGTATGCGGAAGATCCGCCATTCTGGCCGTTATGTACTTTCTCTTATACCGGACCGTCACTTCTACATCCTCATGTATCGCAACTCTTTCCAGTTTCCGGAGCATCGGTTTCTGCAGCGCCACACGAAGCGCGATCACGATGCCCATAAGATTATATCCGCTCCAGAAGATATTCAGCATCACAGACCCGAAATCCGCCGCTCCCACTCTCAGGCGGTACACAGCTGCAAGCCATGCAGTGGCCGTCAGCAGCAGTATGACGATATGCGGAAAAGCCATGCGATACTGGTCACAACGTTGAGACCCGCGCGGAATTTTCTTACCGCAGCCATCCCGGAGTAAAACAACAGCAGAAAACACATAACTATCAGATACAACTCTTTTATCCTTTCTGTGGTGATGTTCGGTAACTGTTCATGGAACAAAACCGTTACATCTGTACGTTTCTCAGAGCCAGCGCCTCGCTTCGCGGACATTCGTGCCTGCACATGGCGCAGGTATTTTTCATGCAGCGGATTCCTCTGTCATTGATATAATACTGATTTTTTCCGAGTCCTTTCGCCACATAAAGAGCCGTGTCGGCACTTTCATACAGCTTCCGGAAATCCATAACTCCCGTATCCGCATCAATCCTGGACACACCGACGCTGACAGACAGTTCATATTTCCGATAGGCGCTCAGTCTTCCCCGGACACTGTCCATAAAATGATCAAGCTTTTTCCGAAGCGCAAGATCTCCGACCGCATTCGGCAGAAAAATCATGAATTCATCTCCGCCGATCCTTCCGATCACATCACTTTTCCGGAATTCTTTTTTCAGGACATCCGCAAACAGCTTCAGCACAAAATCTCCCTCCGGATGCCCCAGGGAATCGTTGACGCTCTTAAAGTTGTCCAGATCACAGACCATCAGCACACCGGCGTTCACACCGTCTTTCTGCAGGATCTTCTCGACGGTCCTCTGAAATCCTTTCCGGTTCATGATCCCCGTCAGATCGTCCATCATACTTTTCTTCTGTTCATTTCGGATATAGGAAGTCAGTCTGTGTCGTTCGGTTTCTTCCGCCGTGCGGTCAATGAAGACGCCCACCACTTCCGTCTGGATTTCAAAAACATGAACTTCCAGATATTTCCCCCGGAACGGAACAATGTTTCCCGTATCGCTTCTCTACGTCAGCTTCCGCACCAGCTCCTTAAAGCTCTCCGTGTTCTCTTTATAATACTGTGCTTCTTCCCGGGACAAACCCATGACCGAGGCAAAATTGTCGGAAAAGAAATTCTGGCGGGGATTGTCCAAAAGCTCAAAGGCACTGATATGGGGACTGATGGAATTAAAAATTTTATTCATTCGCTCCGTTTTATGCACATATCCGTTCTCAAGTTCGCGGATGGCTGAGGCCAGCAGCTCCGTCTCTTCCGACTGGCAGAAATCAAATTCCGTCTCTAATTCCCCTGCCTCTGAATGAAGCTTTCCCTCAAGCATATGGATAACTTCACGTTTTATTTTATCAATATCTGTCAGAAAAAACTGTTTCAGAAACTTTTTGATCAGGATCACAACCAGCATGCAAGAGATAAACACACCGGCGGTGATGTGAAAAATACTGTTTCGTATCTGGGAGGAAAAACTTTCGCCGGTATTGAGCCCGACCAGAAGAATCTCCGGCCGGTACCAGATCACAGACACGGCTGTGTAAGCGTTATTCAGCCGAATAAACGTTGTCTGTCCATCCTCCATGTTCTCCAGCTTTTTCAGAACTTTTCCCCAGTCTGTGGACTGGATCATCTCGGTTTTCGATATATTGTTTTCGGTCATGCCCAGCAAGGCTCCGGTTTCCACATCAACACAGAAAAGAATCGTAGCCCGGTCCGTTGGAATATTCCGTATCGTCTCTTCGATAAAACTTCTGTTTTCCTCAGATCCATCCTTTTCTTCTGTTTCACTGTTTTCCACAGCTCCATTCTGAACTTCTGACGTCTGATTCGCGGCATATTTTATTTCAGCGTCATCCAAAAATTTCCTCGTATCTTCCAGGATCTGTCCCAGGTAGGAATCCTCCTGCTTCCACTGCATCTTCACAAGATCTGTGACCGACACCAGCAGAAGACAGACAGTTACAGCCGCAAACAAAATCAAGATTCTCCAGTATATCTTTTTCATTTCCCACCGGACCTTTCTCTGATATGCCGCAAAAAATAAGTGGTCCAGCCACACGGAATCCTTTCCCCGCATGAATGGGCCGCTTATTTTCTGTACAATGTACAAACAATTCTGTTATTTCCTATCAAATGCAGCACGGAGATCCTCCGTACGCTGCTGAGCATATCATAGTCAGAATAATTCTGTCAACCTTTCTGCTATTGTTTGTCACTTCCTTTATTTTCCATTCTGTTTTTATACATTTTCCATCCATTTTTTAACAAGTGGAAGCCAACTCTGGCAGGCTTCCTGGACGCCGGAACCATCGTTGTTCATCGTCTCTTCATTGGCAAGGCTCAGACCATGGCCTCCCTCCGGAAAGATGTGAAGTTCCGCCGGGATCCCGTTTTCATGCAGCGCCTGGTAAAACAGCAGGGAATTTTCTACCGGAACACATCCGTCCTCCTGGGTATGCCACAGAAATGTCTTCGGAACATCTTTGTTCACCTGCTTTTCCAGAGACACCTCCTCCTTCAATTCCTCCAGACGGTCACCCAGGAGGGCCTCAAAGGAACCTTTATGCGCTTTCTCTCCCGAGGTGATCACCGGATAACAGAGGATCAGCCCTGCAGGGCGCAGGGTTTCCTCCCGCACACCGAGAGCCTCCCGCACGAACGGCTTTCGCCAGGCCACACCGTAATTGCCGGCCAGGTGTCCTCCGGCAGAGAATCCCATCACAACAATCTTATCCGGATCAATCCCGTAGATATCTGCCTGCTCCTTCAGCCAGCTCACAGACTTGCCTACCTGCAGCAGTGCTTCCGGATAGACTGCCGGACTGACACTGTAACGCAGGATTGCCGCATGATACCCCGCGGCCAAAAACTGCATCGCCACCGGCTCCGCCTCCCGGTCGGAAGTCATGACATATCCGCCTCCCGGGCAGATCAGCACCAACGGACGTTTTCTCTCCGGCCGCATTTCCGGGGATCGCCCCAGAAAATATGTGTAGAGTTCCGCCTGATGCGGATAACCGGTCACCTGAATCGCTATTTTTTCGTATACCATTTTTATTTACCTCCTCCTGACACACCTGCTGCGTCAATAATAGCAGATTTGGAAGTTTACTTCCAAATCTCTCTCCTGTTCTCTTTTTTATTTTCGCTTCTGCGGAACCATGCCGGACAGAAACCGCAACTGTTCAACCCGCCGAATGAGCACTGGAAATTCTCTGTCACCGATCCATACTGTCGAGTGCGTTCTGTACCTGCGCCACATCCGCCACATTTTCGATCATGAAAGCAATGCCGTTCCGATATCCGTTTCGGGCATCAACCATCCGTCCGAACTTCAACGTCCCGCATCCGTTTTTATGTATCACAATTTCCGCAGAAGGAAGATTTCGTCCCTCATACATCCGCATCCTGTTTCCCTGCCGAATGATGATTTTTTTGTTAGTGATCACATAAAACGTTCTGCTCCGCAGATATGCCGTCATAAAAAATCTTCCTGCCAGCAGATAAATTCCAATCCCCACAAACGGAATTCCCCACAGAACAAGGAAACAGGATGCGCCGCTTTGCAGAGCCGTCATCTCCCAGTAGACGGAAAACGCCAGCCAGATCACGCTGAACGGGAGCAGCACAGCCTCCTGCCCCGTAAAAACATTTCCTTTTTCAGGCCGGCCTTTCCACAGAATATATTCTCCGTCTGTCATATAACGTTGACAGAACTCATAATTGTCCAAACTGCCCATCTGAATACCTCCACAAAACCTTCCCGATACATCAACCGCTCATCCAGGTCAAAGCCTTCGCTGCGCACAGCCCTCGGATTTTTCCCTCTGTATTATATCATCTGTCCTTCCGGTTTTCCATAGCAACAGCAAAGGGGATCCCAGAACCTCTCCGGTTCTGAAATCCCCTCCGGATTTCTCATATTCTGAAAGTCATCGCCATCTGAGCAATCTGGCCTTCCGGATCTGTTTTATTCTGCTGTTGAGGAAGAAGATACTGCAGATGTGGAATCTGTTGCCGTGTCCGCTGCCGCGTCACCGCCGGTCTCACTCTCATACTGTTCTACTACCGCTACACGCGCATCGTTCTGCTGGTGTGCAAGATCCATGTCGTAGTCCAGAACCGTCTGGTAATCCAGTCCTTCCAGGGTATCCTGCATCTGCTGCTGCAGGGAGGTGAACTCCTCATCGCTGGATGCGAAGATCATCTGCCAGGAAGTATCAACGACAGTCGCCTTACACTGACCTCTTAAAGTAGTGATCTGAGAGTCTTCTTCCGGTGCTGCAAAGCCGCTGCCTGGCGCTACCATAATTTTATTATTATTCTCAAGAAACTCCATAGTTGTTGTTGCACCCATATGTTCCTGCCAGTCAAGATCAAGAGCAGTATTATTCTCTGCCAATACAGAATCCCACAGAGTATAATCATAAGGAACACCAAGTTCCGGGTTCGTATCTTTATAATTCTCTGCTTTAAAATTCAGTGCACTTACACCATCCTGCCAGTTTCCACTGCCATATTCTTCAGGAACTGCTACTTCTTCACCATACAATGCTTTCTTACCGAAATCAGTCAGTACCGGCTGTCCATCCTGTACTTCCCAGTTTAATCCTTCCGGTCCCATTTCTGCAGTCATTACACCTTCCGGAGAATATAACCAGTCGATAAAGTCAGCCAATCTCTGTGGATCCTCTGCCTGACTTCCAATCATAATACAATGTTTCGCATTTCCATTTGGCTGACAACCATAAGAGAAAATCTGCATATTATCAATGTCCGCCAGCATAAAGCCTTTGCCCTCTGCTTTATGATCCGCTGTATTATATGCAGACTGTCCCAGCCATGGCCAGAAGGAAAACAGAATCTGTCCATCCTGATATTTTGCAAACATTGTATCATAGTTCTGAGTCGTAGATTCAGGATCTACCAAGCCCATCTGGTTTGCTTTATAGAAAAATTCGAGGACTTTCATATACATAGAATCAGATGCTGTGATATCCTGATAATCAGAGCCATCTGCCTTGGCAAGTACAAATCCTAACTCATCATATCCATAGAAGCAAGTCGGTTGTTTTGCATTGTTCATCATATTTCCGTCCCAATCTTTAAAGAAAGACAGCGCATACGTTTGTTTTCCACTGTCACTGGTCGGAACTGCTTCCTGCATTTGTTTCAGCACATCAAGAAGTCCGTCCAGGTCCTTAATTTCAGGATATCCAACAGCTTTATAAGCATCCCAACGAAGATATGGTCCAAAAGTAGGTTCCAGAGATTCACTTGCCTCTGTAGGCGCACTCTGAGAAACTTCAGATGGAATCGCATAGATTCCTTCTGCTCCAGCAAGCTCGTTAACTGTTTCGATCGCCGTATCATACTGATGAACGTTCTCGGCATCTGCCAGAAGATCCGTCATGTCCATTACCAGACCTGCTGTTACCAAATTCTGAAGACGTCCTCCATCCGCATTCGTCAGGATCAGATCTCCCAAATCTCCAGCTGCAGAACGGGTCTGGAAGAGCGTATCACCGCCGCCCGCTACATTTGGAGCAATAATATTCAATTCCATATTGAATTTATCTTTTACCACTTTTGCAAACCATCCGGACTGAAGTCCCTGATAGTTTGCCTGCCCTGCAAACACATCTACAGTAATAAAATCGCTGTAGGTTCCGTCACTGTTTGCTCCACCGGACGCTGCAGATGATGTATCCGAATCGCCACCGCATCCAGTCATAAGAGATGCGCCCATAACAGCGCATAACATTAAACTGATAATTTTCTTTTTCATTTCTTTACCTCCTCTTTTTATCAGTCTTGACAAAACTTTATCTCTATATCGGCATAAATCCGAAAAGATTCTACTATATAAGATAAGTTCATAATCAACCCTTTACAGATCCGATCATAATTCCTTTTACAAAAAATCTCTGGAACATCGGATATACAAACAAGATTGGCAATACAACGATGACTGATACCGTCATACGGATGGAAGTCGGTGTCTGTTGAGTTGCCAAGGCCGCCATATTCAGGGCAGTTCCCGCATTATTTTTCACCATTGCAGCCAAAGAGCTTGCTTGATTAATGTATGTATACAGCAGATACTGTAGAGAATACAATTTCTGGTCGGTAATATACAATAAGGTATCCTGGAAAGAATTCCACTGACCGACTGCCGAAAAGATTGCAACCGTCGCCATGATTGGAGTACACGCCGGAAGGATGATCTTTGCGAAAATCCTGAGGATTCCTGCACCATCAATTTCGGCAGCCTCCTGTAACGCTTTTGGAATGGATTCTACATATGTCTTTACCAGAATAATATTGAACGGCTGCACAATCGCCGGAATGACATACACCCAAAACGTGTTGGTCAGATGAAGCGTTTTCATGGTAATAAACATCGGGATCAATCCTGCGTTAAAGTACATAGTAATTACAATAAAACGATACAGGAACTTCCTTCCCCACATTTTCTCCTGTGTAAACATAAATCCGAGGAAAGCGGACGCAAGTACTGTACATGCAGTTCCGATCACAGTTCTCGCAAGAGATACCAGTGCTGCCGTGCCAAGACCGCTCAGTTGAAGAACTTGTTTATAATTTTCCAGATGCAATCCCTTGGGAATGAAGTTGATCATACCATTGGAACTCAGATCATTCGCACTGATCGTATTGATGATCAAATAATAAAATGGATATACACAGATCAGTGTGAACAGACCGAAAACCAGATAATTAACAATACTGAAGGATATGTCCGATCCGGAATAATGTTTCTTCTTTTTCTTGGTTTTTACTTCCATCTCATTCTCTCCTTCTTAAATAATTGACTCGCCACGAGTCTTTTTTGAAACTACATTGACGATGATCAATAAGGTGACACTTACAATACTCTTCAGCATACTGATCGCCGTAGCCAGAGACAGACTCGAACCGGTCATACCTATATTGTACACGTACAAATCCAGTACCTGGATATGTTCTTTATTAAATGAATTCTGGAATACATAGTACTGATCCATACCATTGTTCAGGAAGTTTGCCACAGACATCATCAACAAAACGAAGTATGTCGGCAGCAATTCCGGAAATGTGATATGACGCATCAGCTGGAAACGGTTTGCGCCGTCTACACGGGCTGCTTCATAAAGTTCCGGATCTATACCGGCAATAGAAGCCAGATACATAATTGCCCCCCATCCAAGTCCTTTCCATGTGCTCCATGCAAGCATCATCAGCCATGTATGATTATCACTGTCCAGAATCTTTAACGGCTCGGAAATCACTCCCAGATTCTGAAGTACGGTATTAAGCATACCAGTGTTGGAAAACAGACAAAATGCCACCGAATAAACCAGAACCCAGCTGATGAAGTTTGGAAGAGTTGTCAGCGTCTGCACCAGGTTTTTGAACCATTTACATTTGATCTCATTCAGAAAGATTGCAAACAACATAGGCAGCATCGATGTGGCAATTCCCAGCAAACTCATTGCAAAGGTATTTTTCATTACCTGAATCATCTGGGCTACCTGCGCCTTATTTCCGAATAACATCTGAAACCACTGGAATCCTACAAATTCACACTGACTCAGGGAAAGCGGCGGTTTATAATCATAAAACGCATAAATCCATCCATGAAGCGGAAAATAGGAAAACAGAAAGCTTAAAATAATGAACGGCAGAATTAATAATGTCAACTTCTTATTGGTCTTACTCTTCTTTTTCACGCCGTTTTTGGCAGGAGTACCTGCCGCAACTGATTTGGCCATTCTTTTACCTCCCTATAAAGTCAAGTGGTTTTTCCTTTAAAACAAAGGATTTTTCGTGTTT